>ERZ1034897.29-NODE-29-length-88375-cov-1153.367425_pt1 | contig 88375 bp, 123 predicted proteins | sample MGYA00520629_ERZ1034897 | MGnify/ENA primary metagenome ERZ1034897 (study PRJEB33766, sample SAMN09781789) | gut metagenome | biome: gut microbiome | host: Homo sapiens | place: Madagascar | study: EMG produced TPA metagenomics assembly of the PRJNA485056 data...
ACCATATTAGCGACCGGGATGACGGACGTGATGATGACGATGACGAGGAGCGAAGCAAAAGCTATCCAAGCAGAACAAGCTGGGGAGCAGCCTTCTCACTAGCAGAGAAGTTCTGTTTCCTCTTTCAGCGTAAGTATTTCATCGCAGCCTACGACTACTGGTGGGGCTATTCTTCGGCACAGATTGACCTCATGGTTGCAGACCAGCCTCTTGTCGTATATCCAAAGACCAAGAAGGAAGACGGTCCGAAGAAGCACACCAAGAAGGAGATGGATGACCTCTACGACGGGTGGATGGAGAAAAAGAAGAAAGAAGGAAGTCTTGTTGGCGAGACAATAAATCTTGTCGGTTACTTAAACAATAAACTCTAATTTTAAAAATATTCAGGATATGGCAGGTGGAAATATGGGAGACCTCAGTTTCTCGCTCACTCTAAAATCGAGAATTGAAGAGGAAACCAAAAAGATTATCAGAGAATTAAACAAGGTTGATTCTACTGGTAAGCAGGCACAGAATGCTTTGGAAGCAATATCCGAAGCAACGAAGGGTATTGGAGATAAGGGAGGTCAAGGCTTAAAAAAGTTAAACGACTTTGTTAAAGAATTACATCGTAACATTGGTGTATTTTCAAGCGAAGATTTCTTTAGTCCAAAAAAACTCCAGCAGTTGGAGTCTGTCCAGGACGGGTTGTACAAAATAGGCCGCATACTCGGAGAGGTGTCTAAGGAAGGTGCTGGATTCAACATATTCCCTAACAGCGTTGCAACTGAGGCAAACAAGGCAGAGAGAGAACTTCATAAGTTATCTTCTATTATTGACGAAATCAACAAACGCCATGGTGAAGGAATACAGATGTTTGGTGTTGAGTCAACGAATAACATACGGCAGTCGTTGTCAGAGCTGTCTAAATACAGAACTGAGTTAGAACAGATTAGGAATAACGGAGGTATTCATCCTATTACCGGACTCACAGCATCTGATGTCGTAAAGAGTGCCGGATATCTCAATGCTATAGATGAAGCAAAGACTTATGCTAAAGTTGTAAAGAATGCTATCTTAGAAAGATACAAGACAGAACAAGATGCTGAGAAAAAGCGAAAGAAAGACGAGGCAGACGCAGCACGCGAGGCAAAAGCAAATGAGAAGCAGAGACAGAACGAGTTGAAGAACACTGAACGTCGATACGACTCTATTGGTAATAAAGTCCGTCAGCTTCGTTCAGAATACAGCAGGGGTATCTCTATCGGCGCAGATGTAAGCAAGGCAGAAGATGAGATTAAAAGACTCATTTCTATAATGAGACACCTTGGTGCTATCCGAGATAGTCTTAGTTCTGGGTATTATTGGAGATCAACTCTTGGTGAACTTGGTAACATTGGTAGCGGCCACGATGCTACATTGGCGTCAAGAGTTCTTCAAGACCAAAAGGCAGTAAACCGGGAAGTTCAAAGAGGTATTGAGCTCGAACAGAAACGTCAGCAGGAAATCGCCCAGACGGCTGCAAAGGTTCAGTCTCAGTTGGTTCGTGGCTTCGAGAGAGCCAACAGCCATGCAGGAAAGCTGAATTCAACCGTACAGGACTTGAAGTCACTTTTCTTGCAGGGAGGTCTTGTGTTCGGCGCTCAGCAGTTCGCTATGAGCATCATTACTACTGGTGGCGAGATGGAGAAGCAGCATATTGCTCTCCAATCCATCCTTGGTGATATGCAGAATGCGAACACTATGTTTAACCAGATTAAGGAACTCGCTCTTAATTCGCCATTTACGTTCTCTGAGTTGAACCGAGACGTTAAGCAGTTGGCCGCGTATGGAGTTGAATATGACCAGCTCTATGACACAACCAAGAGGCTTGCGGATATGTCTTCCGGTCTTGGTGTTAGCTTCGACCGTATCGCATTGGCGTTTGGTCAGGTACAGGCTCGTGGTTGGCTCGATGGTAAGGAGCTTCGTCAGATTGCGTACGCAGGTATTCCTCTGCTTAACAAACTTTCAGAGTTTTACTCTAAGCAAGAGGGTCGAAATGTCTCTACGTCAGAGATTAAGACTCGTATATCGAACCGAGAGGTTAGCTTCGATGATGTGAAGTCTATCTTCTGGCAGATGACTGATGCAGGTGGTCAGTTCTATAACATGCAGCAGATTCTGAGTGAGACTTTGCTCGGAAAATATAACAAACTGAAAGACGCTTGGGAAATTATGCTTGCCGAGTTTGCGAGCGGAGAAAGCCTCGTTGGTAAGTTTTTCAAGACTGCCATCGAAGGAGCTACAACACTCGTTCAATCTCTGCATTCTTTGGCGCTTCCTGCTGGAACTATATTAGCCGGATATGGATTAAAAAAGATGCTTGCAGGAGGCGTAGCTTCTAATTTCCTCTCTAACAAAGCCAGTGTAGCTGCCGACATTCAGAAAAGAGTCCTGATGGGCCAGCAGATTTCTCAGGTAGAACAAAGAATTCTGGTTACTAAAAACCAGATTACTGGAGCTGACCTGAGAGCGTTGGCTAATGCAAGGGCATTGACTACAGAGAAACTCAATCAGTTGAGGTTATCCGGAAAAATCACGGCAGAGCAGTATAATATTTACAGAGGTATTGTTCTGAGACAAAAAGGAGAAAAGACGGTACGTATGCAGATGTTGCGCACATTGGCGACAATGCGCTCTATGTCTCTTGCTACCACTTTTTCTTCTGTAAAGAATGTGTGGACAGCATTCCAGACATCGGCTTTGGCTGCATTTAGAATTATAGGTACAGGAGCTAAGACTCTTGCAGCTGAAATCTGGTCAGCTATAGGAGGTTTACCTGGCCTTATCATTACTGCCGTTACTTTTGGTGTCATGTACGCCTTTAGCGAATATCAGGAACTCAGTCAAAAGATTAAGCAGACGCAAGACGAAATAGCCGACAAGAACAAACAGATAAGAGATTTTCTCCGTGATAACAACGTGAACATCGCAATATCCGGTGGCGACACAAAGGAAATTGACAATATGATTGATAGCTACAAGGAAAAGTTGAAAGAGCTTGCCCCTTATAGTTACAAGAATATGCTGATGACGGCAGACGAAAAGAAAAGTCACGCTGATCGTCTTAAGTATCTTGAGCAAGAGATTAAGCTGCTAAAAGAAGCCAATGATATTGCTAACTCAAAGCTTAGTAGCAGATATTACTACTCTGATTTGAGTGATACGACCGAAGAAGTAGTTGACGCATTCAAGAAGAGAGAAGATATGCGTATTGCAGCTATGGCCGCTGGTGCATCATCTGGCGATAAGACGCTATATCTTGACGAAAAGGCGTTTGGAAACTATATTGAAAAACTCAAAGATGAACTTGCAAGAAAGTTTGGCGATATCGGGAAAGATGAAAAAATGCGTGAGGCTGCGATGCAAGCAATGAGCGGTATATTCTCATCAATTGGTGTTCCAGAGGACAAGGCGGATATTATCAGAACGTCCATCTTACAAGCATTTGGATGCGGAGACAAGAGCGCATGGCTACAGTCAGAGGTGTCTAATAGTATGATTGCTTTGATTGACAAGTCTTTCCCTATGATTGGAGAGAAGATTAAGGCAAGTGTACCTCTTAACGATGCAGAAAAAGCAAAGGTAATGGAGCTGATGAATGACGCTAAGAATGGCCTCATCCAGAAATACCCTGAACTGGAACGTACCCTCCAGAATATGCTTGCGGCATCAAACTTCCAGGCTGTTATCAAACTTGTCATTGATGGTGGGGATAAGTTGAATGACTTACAGAGTGAGCTGGTTAAAAGAATTCCTGGCAAGTATAGTGGACTGATGATGAGCGACATCTCTGGTCAATACAAGACATACGCCGAAAGATGGGGAAAAGAGAATAGCTGGTACTCTGCAAGAAACGCAGCTAACGAGGATATCACAAAGGCAAAAAATGAATACCGGTCAGCAAAGAAGTCTAACGCAAAGAATGTCAAGGAACTTTATACGAAATGGCAGACCGTTAAACAAGCAGCACATGATCTTCTTAATTACGACTTTGATGGCGAATATAAAAAGTCAAACAAAATTCCGAAAGGAAAGAAGAATACTCATGTCAATCGGGAGGATAAAGAGCTTAAGCGTCTGCAAGAACGTATCGAGCTTTACAAGAAGATGTATGCCGAAATCAAGAAGTTCAAGGAACTTTATGGTAAAGGCGCTCTTGGCCAGCTTGCAAACGATGGGGAGTTTGGAGCGATATTTAGTGACAAGAAGAGATTTCCTATCTCCGACTACACCAATTATGAGACTTCTATCAAAGAGCTTCTCAAAGGCTTCTCTTTATCTACTCCAGAAAGAAAGCATTATGCTGAAACACAGAAAGCGGCTATTACGTCCGAAAACAGAAAGCTTTTACAGGATCAAAGGAGAGACGAACTTGATTTACTTAACAGAGAGCTTGATGCTATATCTGCGCAGTATGATACTTATAAGAAGTTGTACGAACTGACTGGAAATAAAAAGGGAGCAGAGAATATCGCTTTCGATGGAGTCGTTCAGTATGATACTTATAAGAAATTCCTTGAAAAGCAGCTTGACATTGCCGTAAAGCATGATAATATACAGTCAGGATTGAAGTTGACTACTGACGAGGTAAAGGGAATGAGCATTGATAACGTCAAAGATAGGTACGGTTCTGAGTCTCGTGTTTACGACATCAGAAAAAAACTTGACGACGAAACCAGAAAAATCAAGCAAGAGACCATCGACCTGCTGGCTAACCTTGTCGAAAAGAATGCCACTATCGACCAACAGATAGAGGATGAAAACCGCAAATACGAGAGGCAACTTGAACTCATTAAGGGTATCAAAGATGCCGGTATGCGTGATAGAGCAACAGAAGGTGCGGAAAAGACGCATAACGAAAATCTTGCTAAACTTGAGTTTGAAAAGTTCAAGCAGGAGTCTGACTGGGTTACCATTTTCGACGACCTTGACAGGGTATCTTCTTCAACCATTAACTCTATGATTGAGAAGATTGATGGTTTCTCAAAGACAACTGGTCTTTCCGTAGAGGTTGTTAAGCAGTTAAGGGATGCTCTTGGTAAACTGAGAGATGAGCAAATTGACCGCAATCCTATCAATGGTATCGTTGGCGGTATGCAGCGAGGAAATGCTATAGGTAGTTTCATTGGTAGTCGTTTCCGTAAGGGTATGGATATTTCCACTACCACCTATGTGGACTCCAGCGATGCCAAAAAAATGGGTATCAAAGAAGGAAACTACACAAAGGGCCAGCTTGAAAACGAGAAAAAAGGCGCATACGACGACGCAAACAAGGGTGTCTCGAAGCTTGCTGACAAGTTCAAGGCTTTACAAGATTGCCTGAGTCCTGTTATTAGTTTATTCGAGGTTCTTGGCGAGGAGGACTCTTTTCTTGGTCAGGCGACAAATATGGCGAGTGGTGCTTTTGGAGCAGCAGCGCAGGTATCTGGAGGCTTGAATGCTCTTGGCCTTGGAAGTCTTGGTCCTTATGGAGCGGCAGCCGGTGCGGCGTTGAGTGTGGTTACGTCTTTATTTGCCATGCACGACAAGGCCCTACAGAAGGAAATAGAAGCTTCAGAAGCGCGCCAGAAGGAACTTGACAACATGACCAAGAATATCAAGAGTATCATTGAAGATACACTTGGTGGAATTTACTCGTACAAGGTAAGTGAGGATACAAAGAATACTCTCAACAAGGTTACTTCTGACTACGAGCGTTCTGCTGCCTGGAAAAAATCAAAGACAGGAAAGAGCTTCCCGTTCCTTTTTAGTAGTGTTTATTCGAGTGATACCTACGAGGCGGCAAAGGAAGCCCAATCCAAACCGGGCAGCACATACCACGCAGAGCTCGCTTCATTAAAAGCTCAGAAGGACGAGTTGCAAAGTCAACGAAATTCTGAAAACGAGAAGAAAAAGAAGGATAATTCAAAGATTGCCGACTACGATCAGCAGATTAAAGAAATGGAACTTCAGATCGATTCCTTTGCGAAGGACTTCCTAAAGGATATATATTCTATTGACTTTAAGAGCTGGGCGAGTGAGCTTACAGATGCAGTAGTAGGTGCCTGGGAGAAAGGAGAGGATGCTGTTGATGCTTACAAGGAGAAGGTCAAAGATATGGTTAAGGATGTGACAAAGAATATCGTTACGCAGAAAATCATGGAGAATGCTCTTCGAAAACCGCTTGGCTATCTTACTGATATCCTAAAGGACAAAGGAAAGCTCGATGAAACCGATATGGACCAGCTGGCTGATCTGTTATATAAAGCTGGCGATGAGGTTGTTCCGCAGATTACAGGCATCTTTGAGGCTCTCAAGAAAAGAGGCTTGGATCTCAGGGATAACGGCAGTAGTTCTTCTACCAAGAATTCAATCAAGAGTATTACCGAGGAAACAGCTGATATTCTTGCATCATACCTCAATGCGGTCCGACTTGATGTTTCTGTGATAAGGGAAATGCAGGGTAAGTTCATTCCAGAGATGAGCGAGATTGCAAAATCTCAGCTCACGCAGCTTAACCTTATTGCCCAAAACACCTTGCGCAATGCAGATGCAGCAGAGAGAATCGATAAGACTGTCTCGGAGTTGAACGATAACTTCAACAGAGTTATCAATGGTACGAAATCTTTAAAAATGAAATAATTATGTTTGAAAAAAGAAATTTATCAGACAGAATGAAGAACGAGGCGGTTTCACTGGGTCTTTGCGCTCAGTGGACTGCCGAGTGGCACGACAACTCATCCAAGCATGAGATGGTCGAGAAGTTTGTTAAGGGTATTGACTTCTGTATTGGAAAGAACTGGCCTTCGACAAAGGATATGAAGAAGTACTTTGGTGATGTCATTCACGATCATGGTGTGTATGTTGACGAGAACGTTGACCTGCAAAACCCAAAGATTGTCATCCTCAATGGAGAGTGTGTAGCAAATATCAGCTATGACTGGATGGACAGTGGTGAGATATACGTAAGACACAACTCTTCGCTTTACCTTAAGGTTAAGGGATTCTCTCGGGTGTTTGTTAACCTGTTAGATGGTGCAGAGCTTCATGTTGAATGTGAAGATACCGCAAAGTGCTTTGTCTATCAATACGGAGGAACAGTCGTGAAAGCTACCGGAACAGTCAATATCAGGGATAGACACGAATTTAAGTTCAATTAACGCATATTTATGCGTGTATTTCTTGCATATTTATTCTATTTTCCGTATATTTGCAATTATAAAAAGTTGGTTTTAGGTATGAAAGATTATTTTAGGATATACATGCAGAAGGAGGGCGATGGGAATGAAGTAAAGGATTCCATCGCCGCCTTTGGCATGTATGTTAGCGAAAACCCGTTTAAGCCATGCGATGCCGTCAAAGAACCTTCAAAAAGAGAGTGGAATGACGAACATGGGGATGATGAGTATATCGGACCAGAAGGTCTCTATATGGCGTCGTATGAAACTGATATAAAGTTTCTGTTCAAGGGAGATGCTTTTGGTGCAACAGATAAGTGCAAGGCTTTCTTAGACTACCTCAGAAAGTCAGGAATGATGAAAATGTACTGCGAGTTCAATAAAATCGGAAGACAGCATGTAAGGCTAAAGAGCATATCTCCTACTCTGTACAGAGAACCTGGCAGTGAGGATTTACTTGTTCTTTCGATTAAGTTCAAGGTTAATGATCCTGTCACGGAAATCAATCCGCTCAGAGATGCGTCGGGTAATGTTACAAATTTAATATAGCGATTATGGGCGTTTGGAAAATATATCATAAAGACGGCACCATACTTAAGGATGCCAACGGAAACAATATAGACATTCGAAGTCTCGAATATTCGGATGCGCGGATGGGTGAATGTTATCTTACAGTTACGTTCAGGCATGAAACTCCTATTGTTTTTATGATGGGAGACTATATCATTTACAGGAATGAAAAGTTCGTTCTTAATTACGAACCCGGGCAAGATAAGAAAGCAAGAATTAATACCTGCGGGGACGGATTTGTCTATGACAGCGTAGAATTCAATTCTCTCCAGAATGAGCTTTCTGATGCGGAATTTCTCGATGTAGTTTTGAACGACAACGAACTCCACTATACTGCCCTGCCAAAATTCCAGTTCTATGTAGAAACTCTTGACGATTTGCTTGACAGAATACAGGCAAACCTTAATGAGCAGATTGGAGCTGGGAAATGGAAAATTTTCTCTCGTAACAAGGACAGATCCGAGCAAAGAGGATGTACTGCCGAGGAATGGAATAAGGCTTATGGAGATGAAACGGGCAATAATGTTATTGATTCGACGTCTATAACGGCTGATACAATGACGTGCTGGGAAGCTCTTGCTCTTGTTAATAGTAAGTGGAATATCAACTTCATAGTAAGAGGAAGAAATGTCTATGTTGGTACAGCCGGTGTTACGACAGAACACATGTTTGAGTACGGCCGTGGCAACGGACTTTACGAGATTGAGCAGAACGCAGATTCAGATCAGAAGGTTATCACGAGACTCAGGGCTTATGGCTCAGAGAAGAACCTTCCTTCTCACTATTATGCGGACCTCGGTGTCAAGTATGTGGCGAACATCGCAAAGGTGGTTAATGCAACAACATACGTGGAACTCGACCTTGATATTGATTATATTGAGACATATTTTAAGAATCCGAGAAAGTATATTGTTTCTGGAGAAACTGGCGAGCAGTCTTCCGGTTGGGTACTTAAGGTTACATTTGATTTCAAGACTGAGATTACCGGTTATGTAACACAGGCATACGACTCTAAAAAATGTAGATTCTATTCTGAACTGAAGGGAACACAGACTGACACCGGAGATGAGGAATCAAAGGAGAAGCTTGATGCGTTTATTGCGCAGGTTAAGGCAGGAAACACGAAGATGTATATCACATCGGGTCTCAATAAGAAAAATATTCCTTCGTCCATGAAGGAATATGCAGAGAATCTCCCGAATAATATGTCAATCAACAGGCTTATGCTGCCTGGATTTCCTCACGTATCGCTGAGTGACTTCTATGATTCGCTCACGGATGAAGAGAAGAGGTATGTGAACCCTACCGGGAAGCAACACAGATTCTCTACTGACCCGCATAGGCCATACATTGATTCCGTAAACATCGAACAGATAGGCCTTCATTCGGCATCGCAGTTCTTTGACACAGACGATAAGTCGAATGGAGTTATTGAAATCTACCCAACCATTGAAGAAATGGTTATCGGTGGTGTGCGTGTTGATGAGATTGATGAGGGTGTTGCTCCTGATGATGATGGCAGATTCAATGATAACGAAAATGTCAAGAACGTTGACATCTATCTCAGTAAAGCTGTCAATTTCGATATTAACGACTTGAAGGACGATGATTTCTCAATCTCCATGAAAGATGGTATGTGTGGCGGTCGTACATTCAAGGTAGCATCCTCAACCAAGGTTGATGGGAGATGGAGGCTCACTATCGAGAGAATCAAGGATGATGCTCTTGAACTTTGGTTTCCATACAAGGACTATCCTATCAGAAAAGGTGACCATTTCGTCCTTACTGGTATCACTCTTCCTGATTCGTATGTCAATGCTGCGTCTCTGAAGCTCCTTAAGTACGCAATCGCTCTTCTCGAAAAGAACGACTACACAAGATACGTCTATCAGCCAAAGGTGGATGAGATTTTCATGGCAAGACAGCATGACGCAGCCATGGCTGATGAAACGGGAGCAATAAAGAGTTTGCATGATACTTTGAAGGCAGGTGATCTGATGGATTTTAGAGATGACGACCTGAATATTAGCGGAACAATTACCATAGACCAGCTCAACATCAAAGAGCAGGATGGTAAAATTCCTACTTACGAGATTACTCTTAGAGAGGATAAGGAGGTTGGAACTATCCAGAAAATCCAGCAGCAGATAACATCTCTTGAGAGCGGAAACGGCGGTTCAGGAGGTGGCGGTGGAATCACATTGGCGCAAGTTAAGGGACAGGTGGCTACTGAGGGAAGAAAGTTTTTCATTTCTAAGCTGTTTGATGATGTAGTAAAAGGATTGATTACTTTTGAACAAGGTATTAAGTTGGGTGCAGGAACTCTGTGGAAGATTACTTTGGATGGAGTAGCTTACCTTAAGCAGCTGAACATAGACAGAGATGTAGTAGTTAAAGGTAGCACGAAACTTGGAGAGAATGGAACGAATACCGTATTCGGAGATTACGCTACAGACTCGACAGGCGCAAGGATTCAAGTAAAGGAAGATGGAACTTCAATAGCTGAGTTTGATTATATCACTATCCGTCGTGCTGCCCAATTCCGAGATATTACCATCCGTGAGCTTCGCCATATAGGTGGCGAGTTGGCGATAACTCCTGCTGCAATGGTATGTTCAAAGGTCGAAAGACTTAACTCTAAAGGAGAAGTAATAGCAAACGGAGATAATACAGAGCCATCCTCATTTAAATGCTATTTTGAAACAAAAGATAGCGATGAAGGAAGCGAAAAGGTGTTTAATTATTTTCGTCCACTCGACCAAGCAAGATGTCAGCAGTTTGATATAGTAGCAGACGGAAGCAAGAAAACGAGATATTATTGGCGACTTGTCATGTCTGTTGGTAAGGATTATATTGTACTTTCTAATTTAGCTAATGGAGGTATGGATTCCATAACTACCTCTGAACCTTTAGTTGGAGATAATATCGTTCAGCTCGGTTATCAAGGTAGCGATGACCCAAACAGGCAGTCAGCTATTATACTTTCATCTACATCAGATGATGCGCCAAGTCAGAAGATGTATCAGGGAATATCATCATTCTCCCTTGATGGTTGTCTGGTTAAAGATGAGGGGTATGATGCGGCAACTGGTGTATTCCATTGCAACATCTATGGCGATAGCTATACAGGAGATAAAGACGGTACGAGCTTCTTCAAGTATGACTCCAAGAAGAAAGAGGCTACCTTTAAGGGTAAGATGATTTTCAATTCAGACTCTCTGTTGCCGGACAACTCACCCGTTACCGATATTGTCAAGAAAGACGATTTGAAGGATCTGAATATCAAAAGCGGTAATCTCTTGCGCAATACGTCCTTTTGCGGCGACTATGAGAGTATTGATATATCCGAAGATACTGAGATCTCTGAGGATAAGGAAACGTTCTCTGAGAAGCTGAAATATTGGACGATGGAGAATGCAAGTGTGATTGACACCGAAGACTCTACCAGCGGAAAGGCAGTACGGATAGGCGGAACATTATCTCAGCAACTTGCCCAGCCATTATTGCCAGGCAAGGCTTATGTGCTTTCATTTAAAGGCAAGGGTACAACTGTTAGGGTAAGTGTCGGTGGTGAAACGCATGATGTAGATATGACTTCATCTTTCGAGCGATATGAGTTGCATATCACTTGTTCTGATACAGCAGACGATGTATTATCTACATTCTCCATGGTTAGTACGAATTGTGTTGTCTGCGAAATCATGCTTTCGTATGGCAAGCTTGCCCCTGCTTGGTCTCCATCTTATTCTGATAATGATAAGTCGATGGCTGAGTTTCAGAACATGAAGTTTCTTACTGATGCCATCACGCAAGGTTCTACAACCATCGACGGTGGTTTGGTGATGTCGCAGCAGTTTAAGGTGGGCAACTTCCGTGACAAGAAGATGATCAAGGAAACTGGCGGTATGAGCGGCTACTACAACGACGATGATTCTCCTTTTCTCTGGGGCGGTGGAACACTCGAACAGGCTATCTACACCATTCAAAAGTACAAGGATAACCCGAACTACGAGCCTACTGCCGAGGAACTCAACAATCTCGCTAAGTTCGTGGTCACACATGGCGGTAGAGCCATCCTTACCGACATCATCCTGCGAGGTGTCATCTACGCCGAAGGTGGAGTTATGAAGTCTATCAAGTCACCGAATGGAAATTTTGAGATTGATGAAGAAGGAAATGCCAAGTTCAAGGGTGATAGTGAGTTCGGTGGCAAGCTGGTTGGTGTGAGTGGAAGCTTCAAGAGGCTCAATTGTGTCAATTATAAAGGCAATGTCGTGGGAAGCATTGAATTTGGAAGCGATGGAAAGATGTGGTTCGATGGTGATATGTTTAGCCAAGGTTACAATAAAAAGGAGGACCGCAGCAACAGATTTTACACATCAGACGTGTGGTGCAGAGGAATGTTTGGACATCGTTCCAAGACGATGGCGATAGTCAAACAGGACTTGATGAAAGTCTTTACAAGGGGCACGGGTAAAGAACCAGTCGAGCATAAACTGACGCAGGGAATGACAACAAGCAGCAACACTTATTACGAGATACCGCTCTTTGCGCCTGGTGGCAATGACGACACCGCTGGTATGCCGATAGATGTAATCCTTTTCAACAATACAGCGGACTGCTATTATTCATTCGAGGGCATGGACGATGGCAAGGAGTGGCGAGTGATTAACGGAAACGACCATCAGACTATACATTTCTGCGACATTGGAGGCTGGCATGAGCTGAAAGGTGGCGCAAGCGTGAATTGCATATACATACCCCCAGAATTTCTTACACCAGTACCTTCATCCAGCTCGATTGGCCGAGGTGTGTTCTGGACTGGTGAGACAGACATGAATTGGAATGGAAATGGCAAATGATAATGATTTAGAATATGGAACAGTTAAACAAAACGCCTACTACGGGCAAGTTCGGTGATGTAGCAAAAACGATCGACACCAATTTCGGCTTGATTGTCACGAAGCTCATGGAACTGAGTGAGGCAAGCAAGGCGAAGGAGATGAACTGCGGTTTCTATTCATCAGAGACCGAGTTGAAAGCGGCTTATCCTAACCCAGACAAGGGCATGATGGCTTATGTAGGCAGCGGTACTGACTATACCGTCTATCGCTGTAAGGCGGATGGTACGTGGACTGCTACAAGCGAGACCTTCAAAGTGAACATCTCGGTGGATTTATCCACTTATGCTACCAAGGACGCTTTGGCGCAAGTCAAGGGTTCGGTGGATAGTCTTTTACTTGGTGCGGTGTATGGCGGTATCGCCGCAAGAACCACAAACCCAGGCACTCCAAAAACCAAGGTGTTCTATCTGCCTACCGAGGTAGGTGAATACCCTAATTTTGGAAAACTCTCTGTAGCAGAGAACGAAATCGCCTTCCTTTATTTCGATGGTACGAACTGGGCAAAGCATTCCATCGATTTCTCATCCACTATCACAGAAATCAAGGAGAAAGCCAATACTGCTGCGACTGATGCAAGCAATGCGTTAAAAAAGGCAGAGGCGGCTGGCAAGGCATCTACTACTAATAAGCAGAACTTAGACAATGCGGTAGAACGTATTGGTACGCTGGAAGATAGTGTGAATACACTCACTACCAATATGCCTAAAATGGTTTGTATGACAGAGACTGCATACGAAGCTTTGGAAAAAAAGGAAGCCGATACTTACTATATGCTTACAGAGGAATAATAAATATGGCTTATGATTATCATAAACGGAAAAGAGATAACTGCTATAAATCTTGGCAAGAAAGCCGTGAATGCAGTTTATAAGGGGTCAGTCTTGATTTGGCAAGCAATACGTTCTTGCTTCGGCTTAGGATATTGGGATGACGATAAACCTTGGCTCGATGAGGATGCTTGGCAGGACTAAACTTTTAAAGGTAAAAAAGTAAAAAAAAGTAAAAAGGTAAAAAGAGCATTCTTGCTCTTGAGTAAAAATATAAAAGATAAATTTATGGCAAAGAATGTTATTGATCAAGTACTGGAGAATATTTTTGGTCCTTGGCAAAACTATAAAGGTAGCCGAGTGAGGGAAGCTATCCAGAAGGCTCTCAAGGATGACGACCTGCTTATCAAGCAATTACAGAGCGGGAAGGGTTCTTATATGGTGTATCTTGGTACAGATGCAGCTACAAATATTGCTACGGTGGCGCTATTTGCTTCTGCTGAAACTTATGGTATCTATAAGGCTGACCCTGACAGTCATGCTGACCTTATACTCTCAAGTGTAGAGATACCTTTGGGTACAGGCGGCGGTTCGGCTGAAGCATCTACCATCGTAAAACTCACCAATATGGGTGCAAAGTCTATCACGGCTACCAAGGACTCAGACCTTGTGGCAAAGATACGCTTTACTTCCCAGCTTTACGACCCATCCGTTCCTGGAGGTAGTGTATCTGATACAAATGAGGAAGGTACGCTCTTGATAGAAACCAGAATGCAGAATGCTTCGGAATGGAAGGTAGCGGCTAATATCGCTATCAACTCTCAGGAGGCAGCTAACACAAGTGCGTACACAGAGATAAATCTTGCTCCTTATTGTGTGGATGGTACTCAGTCAGTTCGTATGATTGCGACGGGTACAAGCTCGCATAAGAGTACGCCTTATGTCATCATTACGGTTACAAAAACCAATATCCAGATAAAATTTCAGACTAAATGGCAGAATCCTTTCGAGTACAGAGCCGTTGCTCCGACTATCTCCGTTCCGTTGACAATTACGGGTACAATCAGTAAGGTACTGCATCTGAAAGTTTCTTCTTCTGACGGAAAGTATTCTCGCACATACGACTATAGTATTGGTACGGCTACATATACCGAAACTCCATATATTGCATACATCGACCATCCGAAAGCGCATGGAGTATATAATATCGAGGCATGGATTACATCTGGCGATAACGTCAAAACTGAATCCGTATCACAGAACATTATGTGTACGCTATCGGGCAATACTACTCCACTTCTTGTACTCAACAACATCGGTACATTCCAAAACTGGAGCAGCGTACAGGCGTTTGACTATGCGGTATTCAATCCGAAGGCTGACAATACGGATATTGCTTTCGTACTTACCAATTTGGAGTCTAACAGCGTAATATATAGCGAGAGTGTACAAAACGTTCCTGCGGGAGTTATCAAGTCCCTGATTTTCGACCTTGAAGTAGAAACAGAGGATAATGTCAATTTCCCTGCATCGATGTCGTTCACTTCCAGGCAGGTTGTTCTGCGAGACCCATTGCGTGTAGTAGTTGATAATAGCGAGAATTTTGCGCCTACATCGGGAGCTGATTTCTTCCTCAATCCTAAGAAACGCAACAATAGTGAGAGCGAGCCTAATACCATCGTTAATGCTGTTAATAATCAGCAGGTGAAATCTACCTTCGAGGGTTTTTCTTTTATCTGTGATGGTTGGATTGTTGATGCTAATACGAATGCTCGTTGCTTGCGAGTCTTGGATGGTTCTAAGGTCAACATCAGCTACGATGCTTATTCTGACGATACGCCTCTACAGGGATTGACTATCGAAATTGACTTTGCGACACGAAATGTAACCGATGAGAATGGTATTTTGTTCCAGATGGGAACACCTTCTACCGTTGACAGTCATCTGGTGGGCTTTTGGTTGAAGGCGCAGGAGAGCTGCATGATGACAATGGAAAAGCGTGTGGAGGGTTCGCAAAACTGGATTTACTCTAAGGAGACTCGTACTCATGTGGCTATCAATATCGTTCCTAACCTCTATAGTCAGGGTGTTAACTATGTGCGTGTGTTCGTTAATGGTATTATCAGCCGAGAGTTTGTTTATTCCGATAACGATGCGTTTTGGCAGTCGGTAGGCAGAATCAAGAAAACGGGTGGTATCGTGATTGCACCTCAAGGTTCGGATATTGATATTTACGGTTTGCGTATCTACAAGAAATCTCTTTCCGCTACGGATATTCGTCAGAATAGACTTTCTTCCTTTGCCACTATCGGCGAAAAGAAGGCTTTCAAGGAGAAGAATGACATCTTAGGTGAAAGCGGCTTGATTTCTTACTCTAAGGCATACACCAAATACAACACCCTGCTATATAAATGTGCAGTGCCATCACTCAAGTCTCCTACGGCTGTTGTGGGCGACATCGTTATTCATAAAATCAATGACAAGGCGCATAGTGGTACGCTCTATAATATGTCCCTGAAAGGACAGGGTTCTACATCTAAAAAATACTGGGCTTGGAACATCCAAAGCGACTTCAAGCGTGAGGATTCTAAGTGGGTGGATGAAAATCTTGTGGACCACGGACAATGCTATCAGAACGCCGATGGACTGCCTCTTGCCAAGAAACTGGTAGATAAGCGCAACTGGGCTTCATCGCCTCAGTCGCACAAGATGGGCGCTACCAAGCTCTACAATGACCTCTACAAGGAGGTGGTAGGCAAGAATGAGATTACCAGCATCGAGGGTATGGAGAATTGCCGTGTAGCGGTATATGAAGACCCATTCCTTGTATTCCAGCAGACTGAGAACGATAGTGAGCCTGTATTCATCGGTTTAGGTACTTTCGGTTCGGGTAAGGCAGATAAGCCTACCTTTGGCTACGACAAGACTAAGACTCCCGATATGCTGATGATCGAGGGTTCTGATAATAACCCTCGTCTTACCAAGCATCAGGTACCTTGGATTCCAGGCGACGTGAACTACAGTGAGGAAGAGGAAGGCTATGTCTATGCAGGCACTACCTCATGGGATTATGGTTTGGGCAATCGAAATACTATCTCCCGCTTCATCGAGGCATTCAACTTTGTGTATTCTCATACCAACAGACTGAAACCGTTTAATGGAACATTTACTCAACTGAAGGAGGCGAAAGGCTTGGATATTAGCTATTGCTACTGGGTAACTAAGGCAGAAACGGGTTCTGAGCGATATGATATGTATCGCTATGATGAAATAAACAAGACTTGGGTGGCTGGTGGAACTACGAAGTCTGATGCTGGTGTGTATGCTACGCTGAACGTAAAGACGCAGACTGCCAACTACATCAGCGACGATTTCACCAATCATGAGACCTACCTTGAGTGGGAAAAAGTGAATGAGGACTTTATCGCTGCCCGTAGAAAGGAGTTCGCAGAGAAGATTACAACTTACTTGCACAAGAAGGATATTCTGTTCTTCATTTGTATGATGAAGTTGTTAGCAGCTTGCGACAATAGAGCCAAGAATACCTATTTATGGGTGTTCAGCTCCACATCACTGATCCGTGCCTTTCAGGATGACCTCGACTCCATCCTGCCTTTCGATAATCAGGGTAAGCTGACAAAGCCGTATTGGGTGGAGGAACATGATTTTGACACTTCGTTAGGCAAGAACTACTGGAACGGAGAGGATAATGCGCTTTATAACCTGTTGGAGGAATGTTTTCCTACCGACCTTCGTTCAACCATGAAGGAGATACTGAGCGCAATGGCTCGTCTGGGTGACGGTACGGTACAGGGCTGTTGGGAGAAGTACTTCATGTCAACCTGTCAGTATTTTCCTGCCGTGGCTTACAATGAGTTCGCACGTATCGGTTATGAATATGCCCACTATCAGATGGTGAACGGCAACTATAACAATGATACCGACCCTATCACGCAGTCGCTTGGCTCGCAAGAGGAAGGTGAGCGCCAGTGGTGTAAAGATAGAACCATCTACATGAGCAGCTATGCTAAGTATGGCGAGTTCGACCCTGGTAGTCCGTCGGGTGGAAACATCAACTATCGTTCCACCGAACAGATGGAGGTGAAGTTTAACCTCACGGCAGCTATGTGGATATACCCTGTCGTCACCATCGGTCAGAGTACCATCCTTGACGGCAAGAGAGTGAAGGCGGGAGAGTCGGTAACGGCTACTGGTGTCACCGACAGCAATACACAGAACATCGTTTGCGGCGTGAACTATATGAGTGACATCGGTACATGGTACGACAAGCCAGCCAACGAGACCTTTGCCTTTAATGGTAGTCGTGTGCGTAAGCTGATAGCCGGTACTGACAACAAGAGTGAAATCCATCTGAAGGCTACCTCATTGCTGGTAGGTTCCATGACATCGCTACGCACACTGGACATTCACAATCTGAGTACGGTTTCGGGCAGCATGGACGTGTCTGCCAACGTGCGTTTGGAGTCGGTTGACGCAAGAGGCACCTCCTTAACGGGTATCACCCTGCCGCAGCAGGAGTTCCTTACCACCGTGAAGTTGCCATCCACCCTCACTACCCTGCATCTTGACGGACAGCGCGGATTGAATGTTCTTTCCCTTGAGGGCTACGAAAAGCTACAGAAGGTGTATGTCAATCAGGACACCTGTCCTAAGATTGCGGCACTCGGCATCGTGAACAACCTGAAAGCGCAGAGCAAGAACATTTCCTCGCTTACGATATTGGGCATCGACTGGACTGATATATCTGCCGAAACCCTTTCCTTCTTGCTGGATAAGAAGGCAAAACTGACTGGTAGAGTTACGCTTTCTAATAGCGTATCGGTAGATGCTACCTTGAAGATGCGCATGGTAGGCATGTGGGGTAACATCGACGATGAGAAGAATGCACTCTACGTATCATACAACAAGGTGAAAATCGAGAGTGCATCGCTGAAGGGTTATAGATACTTTGCGAAAGAAGGCAATTATACCCTGAAACTATATACCATACCTGTGGCTGGTAATGACATCGTGTATGTGTCATGGAAGATGACGGAAACTCATTTTGCTACTATCGACCCGAAGACGGGCATAATCACCGTAACCGAGGCTGGTAGCCGTGAGAATGACGATAAGGCGACAGTGACGGTCACCTTGCAACTGTCGAGCGGTAAGACCTTGGAGGCGACGACTGACGTATATTTCTATGCCTATCAAGCACAGCTTGGTGACTATATCTTTGCTGATGGAACTTACGGCAGCGACCTGAGTTTTTCTGATTCTACCCCTATCGGTGTTATCTTTTACATCGAGCCAAAGGAGCGCAAATGGGCGATTGCTGTAGCCTTGAAGGATTATGGTCAGAGAGTATGGGGACTCTGTAACAGTACCGATGCTAATTCGGGCATGAATGGCATCAAGTTAGGCAGTAATTCTACCTATAATGTATATAATCTGCCATTGTTACAGGAGTACACAGCAATAATAGATGTATCTGACTCTACGATGCGTGATGAGAGTAATACCGCTAATGACGGGTTCAAGGAATATACTGAGCTTAACACTATCAGTGACATCGGTTTTGAGGAAATCACGCAGAGTATGTATAATATCAGTGTAGGTCATACCAACCTTGGAGAGTATATCGAAAAGATGGGACTAAAGAAAGGCGACATGATAGCACGTGGACAGCTCAACACCCTCAAGATTATTGCTCACAGAGATTACATCTTACAAGACAGCAATGTAAACTTACCTATACCAAAGGCGACACCTACGCAAACTCTTGCAGAGAGTCTCAGACAGTGTATCAATAGCGTACAAGCATCGCATAACAATGCGCAGAAGTACCAGCAATACTACTATCCAGCCGCAAGCTATTGTAATGCTTATGTTCCTTCACTCGACAGCGGTGATCATCTTGTAGAAAAGTTTGGAGAGGGCAGATGGTTCCTGATGTCTTCTGGTGAGATGGCAAGATGCTCTTGGTATGTGATGAAAGGATACAATCTTGGTGTTGCAAATAACATCTTTGCGCAGGCGAAGGCAGATTTTCGCTTCGAGGTATTCACGAACGGCGGTTACTGGCTATCTTCAGAGCATTATGAGACAAAATCTCATGTTCTGCAAATTAATAAAGGTACATTCGATAGCTTCTACGGCAACAAGTTCTCAACTTATCATGTGAGGGCGGCCGTCGCATTCAAGTTGTAATATCAATTAATAAAAATGGAAATTTATGGATAACGAGTTTATGAATGAGGAACAGGATATTGTGATAGGCAATGACTGTGGAAGATTTGTAGTGAGCGTAAAGGTGGAAGTAGGAAGCGAGGATATGGTCACGCTGCCAGTAGCCGTATGGAACTATGGAGCAATAGTCTCAGCCCTCATCAGATATAAGTACTCAGAAAGTGAGGTAGAGGCAATAGTCAGCAACTCTCTTATGCTTATGCAGAATCCTTCAAGCGTAAGTGAGGAGGAATCCAATGAGAAGATGAATGAGTTCAATGAGTTTCAAGAGTACAGAGAGAAGTGCAAGGCAAGAGCCAAAGAACTTCTTGCCATCGGTGAGACAATGGGGATAAAGGAAATATAGTTCTGAGTATGATGAGAAATATATTAAAAGTAAACAAGCGAGACTGGATTGGTCTTGCTTGTTGGCTGCTTATCAGCATATTGATAGGTATTCTTGCTTTGCCAGTAATGGTAGGTAGAGAGATTTATCAGTACAAGCACTACCATTTGGCAAAGTTTGAGTGGGAAGATATTGTGAGGTATTCCGTAGTAATCTTACTCGGTAGTATTATTAATTACTTAATTTTAGATTCATTATTATGAGACAGATAAAAAGAATTTTCGTTCATTGTACCGCTTCTTCTCAGAAGTGGGGAGTTAAGGAACTGTTGGCAGAGTTTAAGGCGAAGGGTTGGAGAAATCCCGGCTATCACAAGGTGGTAACGGAAGATGGTGTTGTGCATCAGTTATTAGACATCAGCAAGGTTAGTAACGGCGTGCAGGGCTACAACTCTACTGCTATCAATATTGCATACGTGGGCGGTATTGATAGCAAAGGTAAGCCTATCGACAACAGAACGGAGGCTCAGAAGGTAGCCCTGAGAAACCTCTTGAAAGAGTTGCGCACGCAATTCCCACAGGCGATAATAATGGGACATCGTGATATCTGGGGGAGTGATACAAGAAAATGGAAGAAATGGTGTCCTTGTTTCGATGCAAAATCGGAATATAAGGATATAGAATAATGATATACGAATAATTTGCTTACAGATTGTTACTTTTAGCAATGTTTAACTTTGAAATTTTACTCAAAAAGAATTGAGTTGAGCAAAAAATTGTAATTTTGTCAAGAACTATAGACAAAAGGAGGTTTTTCATGACACAAGAACAAGAAGCCGAAGTACAACGGCTGATAAAGGACATTGATGTGACGGAATTGATGGGGATGCTCATGAAGCATGGTAACCGATATTCCAGAAGAATACTGAAATTTTTCAGATGGTTCTGCAAGTATGTTCCAATAATTATTATGTGCTTTCACGCATACGGTATGTGGGATTTCTCACAGCATCCAAGGGAAATGTTCATAACAAACAATGAGAATTTTCCCTGCTATTTATTCATCTACTTTATGGTATATGTTCTACCTATGGTTCTTATACTGGCAAGCCGATTTTTCTTCCTATGTTGGAGATACCGCATTCCATTCTTCTACTTTGCAAGCATCAATGCGGCTCACATCGTGGAGTGGAGCTGGTACACTACAAATGACATGATAGATTCCTGCTTTACGATTATGGTAGTAACAGCAATGTTTTATATATACGGATTTTTTGACATATTTATCAGTCGAAGTAAGTTAGGACGTAAAATCTGTGCGTGATGGGAAAGATACTAAATTATAAGATACTCGGCACGGCTTTGAAGTCGCTGAGTGACGCTTGCTTTAAAGCTGACGAACAGCAGAAGAACGGAGAGAAAATCACCGCTTGCGGAATGAGCGATGAGGACTTGGATAGGTTATGCGACATCATCCCCGATATGCTCAACCCGATGCTATCTACCGAGGAGGTCAAAGAAAAGCTTCACGTTTCTGATGCTACACTCAATCGTATGGTTGCGAGGGGCGACATTCCGAATGGCGAGTGCAAGAAACGTGGGCACACCCGATATTTTAAGAAGTGGGATATACTACACTATATTAAGAGTAAGAGAAAATAAGCCCTACGCAGCACGGATAAGCGAGTATGTATGAGTATTATGGATTTTATGTTTCAGACTTTGATTATAGTAGCGATACTGGTAATCATCAACAGCTCGTTCATTGCATACCTATACTATTCTTACGAGTACAAGAGGACTAATAAGTACTTCTTGGCTTGGGTAACGGTGTCAACTATGACGTTGATAATGTGGTTCGGGGTAGGATTGTATTTGTATCTACGAAGTTAATGATGAAAAATTTGGTGGTTTCGGAATTATTGCTTACCTTTGCAGCAGTTAATCGAGCATCACTTTTCCGAGCAGGAATGTGATATTCCCCTATACTATTGGCGTGGTATAGGGGATTTTTGTTTCCATTTTGGAAATAGCCAACAGAGAGTGGTTATTCGGAATTTCCGACATACCACTTTTTGTTTAATCTGATACTACCTACTATCACCTTAAACTACTGATAATCAACCACTAAAAGAAAGTGTGATAGAGTTATATTTGCTCTCCCCTATTCTTTGTATCTTTGCACCGTAACGTTACAATAGTGTTAGTTAATATTAAGGATAACTTAAAAAGATTGTATCATGGAAATGACAGATGCAAAGGTCGTAGAGAAGAAAATCTACGAAGAGGGAAAAAAGCATGACGATTATGCTTCTAAGGCTACAGGTAATGCTGGTCTTACCCTTGGTATCATCGGTACAGCACTCGGTGCTGGTGCTTGGTTGCTTGGCGGTAACAACCGCAGCGTATTTGGCTCACTCGGCGGCAATATGCCTGAAAACGTGAACATCAACGCTTATGGAGCTAACTCAAGTTCCAATCAGCCAACTGCCTTGCAGGTAATGGAAAAGGAATGCGCTGATGAGGTGAAGTTGCTTACCGACATGTTCGGCTTGAAGCTCGACACCGCTAACAAGTTCTACGCTATGCGTGAGACTGACATCGCAGAGAAGTTCTCTATGTACAAGGGTGCTAACGATGCTATCAACGCCGAGAACCGCCGTGCAATGCAGGCTGAGTTCGGTCTTTACAAGTCTCAGATTGATGCGGACTTCGGTCTGTACAAGAATCAGAGAGATCAGTATGACGCACTACAGGCTAAGTATAGCGACCTCGACAAGAAGGTAGCAGTGATGGAAGCCCTCACTCCTTACAAGGAGAAGCTTATGATGGCTTATGTTAACGAGAAGTGTTGCCGCAAGATAGATGGTCAGCTTGTGCTCCCTTCTACGCCAGTAGTTACTGGTTACGGCAGCTATGGCTGTAATTGCACCGCTCCTTCCACTCCCACTACAGGAGCGTAACAGAGCAAGAAAGTCTGTAAAAAGGACTAAGAAAAAATGAGTTGGTGAGGGGTGTTTGCCCTCGTTGGTGGATGCCCTCTCACCTCTCTATAATATATCACCAACTTAAAGATATTGGTTATGATGAATTTCGGAAACAGCCCTTTGCTTGATATGGGCACAGGTCAGCAGCCGCCGCAGATGATGGATGCAGAGCTACAGAAGATGTATGAGGCAATACAGCAGAAGCGAGCATCTATCAATATGCAAGCGCAGCAGTCACCCACACCACTCTGGGATGAGATTGATAAGATTGAGGACAATCTTACAGGCGCACAACGTCAGTACTTGATGCAGAATCAGGAGTACGTCAATAGCTTACAATATGTGTCTAAGCTGGTTCAAGACGAGGAATTGCGCATCATACGCCCTCGCATTGAGAGTACTCAGCAAGGACGGGAAGCATTGAAGAAACATTTGTCTTTGATGCAGCGTTTAAGAAAAGAAGTAGCGCAAGCAGAGGAACATAAATCTGCTATGCTCAACGATTATATGACTAATCATAGCGATAAGACTTGGCAAGAATATCTCGCCTGGTACAACAAGACAAAGAAAGGAGAAACTAAGAAATGAACGTAACAGAACTTAAAGAGAAGCTGCTTACATCGCTTGATCTGTGGGCAGACGCAAGAATTAGCGATATGGTGAAGGAGAACCCTGCATTGGCTATCCCTTCCGTGTACATGAAGCGAGCATCGCACAATATCATCGCCAAACACAAGGATAGTTGGGGAAAGAGTATTGACAACGCTACCCTATTCATTGCCGATGAAGACGGAAACATAGATGCCAACACGATATTTGAAGATATGATGCAGATGCTAAAATCCGTGGAAGATTACAAATTCGATGTAGGTTTTATTCACGGACATATCGACAAAGGAGTTGTGTCTATTGACCTGCCAGATGGAATTGCCACTGCTATCCTATTTGGAAGCAAGCGAAGCATCAACTTCACAGAGGAGGACTTTGTAGAGTTGAAAGATTTGATAATAGCTTAAAAATATATAAGATATGGAAGCAAAAGACATTATGAACAAGTTTGATGAGCTGTATGGAATGATGGCTTCATCAGCAAACGTAAAGTACATGCACGTATTCGGAAACACGATGCGCTGCATGATGAAGGATATGGCTGCGAAGCACCCAGAGTTGGCGCAGGAATATTTAGAGAAGTTGTTCGCTATCAAGTGGAAGAACTACCTTACTAAGAAGGAGGCTTCTGAGATTGTAAACGGTATGAATCCATCTGCGACTTGGGATATGCAGACCTGGCTCAATGCAATGACCGGTCTTGGGATTGCAACAGAAGAGAAGCCTTACTACAACGACTATGCCCTTTATGTTGCAATGAACCAGGTGGTAAGTGACCACGGTTGTACTGTCGCTAAGATGCTTGGCAAAGGCAGTGTGAAGGACATTGATCCTGAACATTTGGTCAAATATGCTCACGAACTTGCGCTTGATTTGCTGAAAGACAAGGATGGCGTGTACGATATCAGAGAGTATTTCTTGAAGTAGCACTAATATATACACGGTTATGAAAAAGGTGTTTGAAAATATTCTATCTTGCAATGATACGCAGGTTATTAAGAACTGCGTCGCAATTATGGCCGACTGTTGTGAAGTTGGGATGAACGACAGTGTAATGCTTGATATGATGAAGCAGGTGCAGGGTGAGGTTGCAGAATGTCATTATGATGAAGAAATGGCCGACTTACATCTTTGCCTCATCGGGCAGCTACACACGAAAGATGTAGCCAAGGACTATTGGCACGAGGTCAAGAATGATAATATCAACCTTGACGACTGGTGTGTTCTCTGGGGAGAAATGGTAAAACGAAACGATGGAAAGATAAAGAAATGGTTCCCGAAAATCAGTGCGCTTGACTTTGAAAGAAAAATTTTTGACGAGTGCATTTCATTCCTGAATAGTGGAGAATTACCATATTATGATTTAAAGGTCTGATTTTTCTGTCGTTATCTTATAGAGTTTCGGTTTTTTTTGCTATCTTTGCAAGAAAGAGACCGAAACTTTATTTTTACTTAATTCAGGATAACATTATGACAGATTTTTTAGAAACTTCTCAAATTAGGCATATAGCCGTAACAATCATATCGGCTATACTCGCTTTTATTTCGCCGACGGAGGGCTTTGTCGTAGCTCTTGTGTTGGCATTCGGCTTTAATATATTCTGCGGAATGAGAGCCGATGGGGTAAGTATTGCAAGATGCAGGAACTTTTCTGCGTCAAAGTTTAAGAATGCGCTTCTTGAAATGTTCCTGTATATTGCTATTGTTTACGTGATGTACGGAATCATGATTGGGTGTAATGATGGAGATAAAGCGTTGTTTGTAATTAAGATGCTTACGTACATCTTCTGCTATGTTTATTTATGTAATGCCTTTAAGAACCTCATTAAAGCTTACCCGAAGAATATATCCTTCCGGGTAATTTACTACATTCTCAGGTTTGAGTTTACGAAAGCATTGCCGAGTTACTGGAAACCTATCCTTGAAAGGCTGAATCATGAATTTGATAAAAACGAGGAGGAAAATAAAGATGGCAAACTGTAACAAACTCGCTCCTTTTATTTTGCACTGGAAAGAAAAGATTTCATTGATCGTATCTGCCAGACAAGGCCTCAGAACAAAAAAATCAAAAATGGTTGGTTAAACAGGATTAATGCTTTAAAATATAAAAATGGTTGATAAAATTCTAAGGGTGATTATGGCTGTCGCTGTCATTCTTTTCGTAATGTCAATGTTCTGTAAGTGTACGACAGTAAGGTATGTTCCGGTTACAGAATATAGGGACAGATACGTAAACAAGACGGACACCCTTATGAAAACGGACTCCGTGTGGGTTCACGACAGTATATCTGTCCTTGTCAGAGGGGATACAGTATTTAAGGACAAGTATAGCATTAAGTATCGTGATAGATTTGTGTATAGGAATAAATCAGATACCGTTATAGTAAGAGATTCTATACCATACAAAGTTAAAACCGAGAAACAATTATCAAATACCGATAAAGCATTCTTGAATATAGGTAAGATTGCATCAGTTTGTCTTTTCATAGGCGTTCTCGCATTTTTAGGCTGGATATACTGGAAGTTAAAGTTACATTAAACGTTCTTAGTTTTTCTAATGTTTTTATTTGGTTATTAGTTGTTTATAAACAAAAAGGGGTGACCGCACGCGATGTGTAGCCACCCCTTGAACATATAGCATGATCAGCGCAGAAGTTATTCGTCAGCCTGGATAAAAGAGATTCCATACTTTTCAGTATAGTAATTCTCGTTTTTCACACGTCTTGTTTGCGAATCGTAATATAATACAGTTTTGTCAACAGTTTCATAGAAATAACAATACTTTTGCCTAAGATGATACATTGCATTTTGTATGCGCTTTGGAGTGATACGAACTTTATATTTTGTATTTTGTTTTAGACCACTTCTTACACGCCACGATTCCATCTTTCTTGTATGAGTAATCTTCTTGCTCAATTTAGAATAGTCGTATGATTTTCTACCAGAAGATCTCCGTTGCCTTACGTATTCATCTATTCTTTTCTGTGTTTCTTCGGTGTGCCTAAGATGATTCTTTGCAGCACACCGAATTATAGTAGTCTTGGCAAATCCTGTAATCTCTGCTATTTCCCTTGAAGACATCGTTGGATACAACTCAATTACTTTCTCTGTAAGACCTTTTACTTTAGAGTACCATACCATAAACTAACGGTTATCACCGCTACCATGCAACTTTCCTCTTAATTGGCGAGAGTGAAGTTTGTCATAGTTCATTTTTCCTATATCACTAAGTTTGAATCCAATATCGTGAGAAAGTGTTGCACAATACCATAGTACATCACCAATCTCTTTGGCAATTTCCAACTTTTTTTCATCTGTAAAAACAGAATCGTTATCACGCAACACTTTCTTAACCTTATCGGAAACTTCACCGGCTTCACCTGTCAATCCCAATGTAGGATAAATGATAGGGTTAGGATAAATAGCAGTCTCTAGAGCTAACTGCTGATACTCGTCTAATGTTAAATTGTTATTTTCCATTTTAATATTTAAAGTTTAAAATTCATGTTCATCACATACTTGCTCACAAGATGATTCATGCTCGTTATTGCTGCACCATCCTACGCCGTAAACTTCTTCGTTGTCAAACCAATGGCAGTTACCGCAACATCTTTCTTCTTTTTCCATATTACTAATGTTTTACTACTTCCAAATACTTCAACTTTGCAAATCGGTATGAATGATACATTGCACAAAGATTTTTCACTTTAGAAGTGAAGCACTGAATGCAGCCTGTATAATCATCAAATCCTAAGATGATATACTTATCTTCAATATACCCTGCCACGTATGCACCAATATCTTTACCTTTATAAAGAACAGGCTCTCCACGATACGCATTAAAAAATTCTTTATTTGTCATACGCTATTTGAATTTAATGACAAAAAATTCCGTATCAAGCCATTTGTCGGGGCATAAGCCCTTTTTAGGCTTCCCGATGGTGATGCTCTCTATCTCCTTCTCGACAGATGGCTTATTACCTTTCGGATAGCCTTTAACGAAGAGGACGTGGGTATATGGCTTCAATATAATTCTCTGTGTATTAATATAGCCTTTAAGCAAATCAGTTCTCCCTGCCAAACACAAAGCCAAATCTTTCACATTAACAACATTGCTGTTATTTTGAAACAATCGTGCTACCCAATATGGTTTAATAACTCGGTATTCTTCCATCTTCTTAGCAGATACAATCATCGAATACCACGGTTCTGCAAGATGCACTGTCAAAACTTTCTTTTCCATAAACTATTTTATCTTTCAATTACAACAACTTACCTATCAGATGATGCTCTTGCTTATTAAGGGCAATGCCATTCTTGAACATTTTCTCAAAAAGCATAAGACGTTCTTCATTTGTAGCCAAACGAGTAGATTTCTTCTTATCCTCGGTCATTGTGAAATGAGAGCCTACCCATAATATATTTTCTTTCTTATGGAGATAAAGATAGCAGAATAGATTGTGTTGCTCTGGCTTCCACCACTTACATAACACAATCCAATTATTATATATCACAACAATATTGCCTTCAGCAACAATATCTTCAAACATATTCTTTTCCATAAGCTACTTCTTTTCAATTATATAAGTTGTATCATCCTTCTCAACTACATAAATGCCCAATGTATCTAAATGGCAAGGGCAATCTGGGTCGTGAACAATACTATTGAGCCATTGAGACCTACTCCAGGATAAATAATGGTGTCCTTTATACTACCATTCATCAGTTGGAGCTACCTCTGCTTCTCTAATTTTCTTTCTCTGTTCCTCACTACAAGATACAAGCGAAAGAACAGATAGTACTATAAGAATAATCTTCTTCATACGCTATTTCTATAACCTTTTTTTGAATGTCGCAAGTATATAGATTGAACCGAAACAAGGTATCGTAGATGCTGTTATCAATGCAGATGGTGGTATTAGGTTATATTGTACTAATTCCCAACCATCATAACCGTATTGATTAAATTTATCAGATAGAACCTTGGTCATCTCATCAGCTTTCTTGATAACTATTGAAGTTACCATATACTCATACTTCTTCATTTCTCACCTTCCTTTCTATCAAACTTGTTGCCACAAACCGTGCAAACTTCACTTAATGCAGTAAGATTAAAAATAAATTTATCATCTCCCACATAAGCAGCAGCAAATGTGCAATTAATATACCCCACTTCAAATTCAGGACATTCTTTCTCTGCAAGAATATCTCCCTCGTAGATGTCTTGGTTCTCACAGTCTTTCAGTCCTGTAAATTGACAGACTGTGGAAGGGTCAACCTGATAAGTAACATTTCTGTTCAACATACTTTCTTTCTGACGATTCTCAATGATGTATGTATTATCATTCTCCTCGTAGAAATATCCACAAACCCATTCTCCGTTGTCGAGGCGTTTTGCCTTGAATTTAATTGTTCTATTCATACGCTATAATTCTTCTTTTTCAAATTCACTTTTTGGAACTTTATACCAAACTGCTGTTCCATAGAAACACTCTACACCTTTTAATGGTAGTGACTTTTCTAAAATATTATGTATCTTCGTACCTTTTTTAACACTAATAGGAATGTAATCATATCCATCATTTGCTAATAATGGCGAGTTGTTTGTCATATATACCTTTCCATTCTTGGAAAGATTAATATGATTTATTGAAGGCTTGTAGTATAACCCACTTGCCTTATGTTTGATTCTGTAAGGTTTTGCCATAACTTATTCCTCCAATTTTGGTCTCCAGTATTTTTGCCCGCAGTACTCTTCCCCACATAGCTCTCTACTGTTCTGATACTGACAATTAGAACAACTTCGCTCGCTTGGATTCCACAGCATGAAATAAATTGCATCATGAAAACCTTGGTCATATACCTCTTGTTCAAATGCGTCAAAATTTTCCTTATAAGCTCCTTCTTCTTTTGCTTGTTGAATTATTTCATTTATTTTTTCATTAATTTCCATAACTATTCCTCCACTTTTACACCAAACGGAAGCCCGTCGGCAAATGTGTTATCTTCCATAACATCACTAAAATTTAATATTACAATATCACCACTAACGTTTGCCATACTCACATCTATATTGCTAACAGATACTATGTTATAGAAGCATTCGTCGCCCTTCACCCACCCAAACGGCTGATGTTTCAGCATTTCAGTCCAGCACTCTTTTGCGTTCTTAAATGGGCGGTACTTTTGTTCTGGCTTAATGCGATACTCTGTATTATTCCAAAACACAATCTCTTTCATTTCCGCCCAATCATTCGGAACATCTGTACCTTCTATAAAACTTGGTTTTGTTCTACACTCAATTACCTTTCCTTCAGCATAAGCTTGCAGAATAGGATAAAATTCTTTAGCTTCTTCTTTTGTCATATTAGTTATAGTTTGATTGGGAGACCATGAACATAAACATCATATTTGTCACGAGTACCATCTTTCTTCTCCATATAGAAGAAGAGGGTCAATCTTAATGTTGCCCTCATAAACTTTTCCGATGGTGAATGATAGGGAACTATTCTGGAAAGCCAACCTACACGCCCATCTTCATCCACAATCTTATCTCCGATTTTAACAGGCAAGGCTTTAATACAGTCTTCTTGAAGTTGCTTCATTTCTCGAAGTAATTCATCGCGTCTTACATTTAATTTGACCTCTTTATCTATAAAAGGTCTGGTGATTTCTCGCCATTTTTCTATATTCCTTTCTACTTCTTCTCTTGTCATAATCAATCCTCCAACTCTTTTATTAGTATTTCAGCAGGCTTATTACTGCAATAGTAATCAATAGCTTTTGCTGGGTCCTTAAACACTTCGACACACTTCCTTTCAAAATCACTGATACCAATGTCATACTCTTCTGTAATAACAATATATACTTTCATACTCAATAGCTTTATTTTTGCTCATTTTTTTTATTTCCATCCTTTGCCTTTAAGTATCTTCGCTCGAAACTTTTGAACTGTCTGTTTATAGCATAAGCCTCTTCGTCAAAGCCTTCATCTAAAGTACCAGACATAGCCATAAGGGATTCTGTTGCTTGAAAGAAAGCTTCAAAGTCCTTTTCTGTTACATTCATTTTTGCCATATTCTCTTTTTTTTACCCTCTCCCTTTTACAGGAGAGGGTGGTTAGTTACTTAGTCTTCATCATTCTTGATTAAGCCCATATCATTCATACGAGCAGTTAGAGCCTTAAAGTACATTTCCATACCCTGTGCTTGCTCCTTCATTAACTTGTACTGATAGTCTCCTACTTTTTCACGGAAACCATCTTTTGCAAGAGCTGTCTCCAACTTGTGCATACGCTCACTTAATTCACAGTGCTCATTGAGCATTCTTTTCTGAAAATCTTCCATATTACTTATATTTATATCCCATAAGGGATGGTTAGTTTCTTCTCAACTTCAACAAAATTTCCGTTTTTAAGTTGATACCAAGTATCTGCCTTGATATTCTCTCCATCAACGTACTCAGTCTTAACATATACTGGAACATTACGTTTCTTCTCGTCATTCCATTTCCATTCTGCGAGCGTTATCCATGAGCCTACCTTTGCTTTGGCTTTAGATTTGTTTCCAGCACACATGATAACGGAATCTTCTCCAGTGCTGTCAATCTTAGCAGAGTTGCCCGATGAACCAATCTTAGCAGAGTCGCCCGATGAACCAATCTGAGCAGAGTCGCCCGATGAACCAATCTTAGCAGAGTCGCCCGATGAACCAATCTGAGCATAGTAACCGCTTGAACCAATCTGAGCAGAGTCGCCCGATGAACCAATCTGAGCAGAGTCGCCCGCTTGAACCAATCTGAGCATAGTAACCGCTTGAACCAATCTGAGCATAGTAACCGCTTGAACCAATCTGAGCATAGTAACCGCTTGAACCAATCTGAGCATAGTCACCGCTTGAACCAATCTTTTTCTTTCTGTCTCCGTTGTCGTTCAACGCACCATCTGTCTTAACTTTAGATGGTGAGGTAACATTTTTCAGCCACTCGACACCGATATTAATGATGTCTGATAGCTTCAACTCAGCCTTAATCTTGATACGAGAAGAACATACCTTTGTCGAATTTTCTTCTTCGTCAATCTTACCAGACTGCTCTACCTCGGCAAAGCGAGAGTTTAGCATATCGTAGTGGTCCCATACTTCCAAAGGAGACTTGCAAGCGTGAAAACCTCGGTTACAACACTTGATTTCTCCGTCCATATCATACTCTTTCCCAACTTCATATTGGAATCCACGGCATTGCATATTTTTATCGAATCCCTTGTACGATTTAATCACATTTTCACTCATGTTATATCTATTTATATCCTTTGCAGGATGGTTATTACTCTGCTACTTTCTCTAAGGAAAAATAATCAACTCCCCATGCTTGGTTTACATCTTTATAAGGTTCTCCGTTTGTCATTACCAAATCTCTTGGAATGTATTCTAACTTATCCATACGCTTAATCTTTTATATATTCATTTATTTCACATAAAACCTTTGTCAGCAGGTTCTTTAGAATCTTCAATTCATCATTTGAATATGTCACTATTGGATATCCATCAAGGGTAGTATCGCCAAAGAAGCTACGACTTATCTTTAATGAGTGTTTATTCTTTTTCATTGCTCTCCTCCTTCCTTTTTAGGAACATACTCATCCAATTCGTCGTCAAACTCATAGCAGTCTGGGCAGTAATGCTTATCACCTATCTCTATCCATTCACTTTCCATTGCTTGCTCTTTGGCAGTGCCTTCGTCTAACCAAGACATAATACCGTTAAACTCATCAACGAAGGGCTTGCCACATCTGTCACATACGACAGAGTACATTTTTACTTCCTTAATCATTATTACCTCCTTTGTCTGATAAAACAAACTCTTGGTATGGTTCAAATGTGCCTGTCATTTGTGGATTGATAGTACGAAGTGAAGCTTTATTTATAGGTTTGTCATTAAAATAAACTTCTAAATAACCCATTCCATCATCAACATACTCAACTAACACATGTAGTAAATCGCTAACTGTGAATGCTGAACTTACAGATTCTACCACACCATCCCCTGTAACCTCCAAATTATTAACTTCATCAATAATTTGGTTGAATGTGTCTATTGACAACTTCTTGCCAATCCTAACTTCTTCTCTACAAGATTTCAACCAATTTCTGATTGATTCTATTTGCTTTCTTTTATTCATTTCTCGCCTCCTTCCTTTGGAAACAATTCATCCACGTAGAGCCAACGGCGAATATAACCTTTATTGTTGCAAAGGCATTCATAGGTTGTAGTGCTCCGCCACAAAGAATATTTATAAGCGGTAATGTCATTAAGCTCGACAAGTATCATACCATGCTCACTCATTACAGGCTTATCACTATCAGGATGCCACAAGTCTTTCAAGAACTCATTGATAGCCCAGCGAGCACCATCCTTGAAATCTTCAATACTTCTAAGCTGAAAATATGCAGTTTCGTTGATATGCTTGCTAAGTGCTTGTGCCCTTGCAGCAATATCAATTTCTTTATCGTCTATCATACTACTTCACTCTTTTGAATTGAACATTCTTTCCGTCTTCTCGATCGTCTGCCGTACATACAAAGCTTCTGCAAACACAATCATAAATACTGCTGCATATATCGTCAAAGAAGCAGCCAGAACAACTTTTCTTATTTATCTCAACCACCTTTAATGTGATTTCAGAACCTACAGGTAAATCTTCCATAGTTATACCTCCTCGTTGTATTTATAAACAAGCCCAACAACCAATTTGACAAGCTCATTGTTCGTCATAACTCTTGTGTCGGTGTTACCGAGTCTCAGCTCATCTATGATACGTTCTGCAACCTTCTTGATATGCCCCATCTTAGACAGAGAAAAACGTTCAATATCAGCAGCCTTGTCAAGATGGAAGCTCTCACGAAGATAAGTGCCACGAATAACACCACAAACGGATGGGCGTTTGGTGACTACCCAGACACCTTCATCTAACTCATGGCATATACGCATACTCACAGGCTCATATCTACCATTTATCTTACCATATAAGGTGTTTGATATGTCGTACTCAGGAATCTTATATTCCTCGTATCGACCTTTATTGTTCTTCACATACAGCTTTGGAATCTTTTTCATTTTTCTTACGTTTTAGTTTAAGTTGTCTTATTTTTGCCTTAATTGACCCGACAGAACGACCGAGAGCCTTAGCAAGCTGTTCGTCCGTCATATCTTCATAGTTTCTTGCCAGGAAGTTGACCTGTATTCCTGTCCATGGAGTGAAAGAGTTGTTTCTGTGCAATTCTCCGTTATAGTCAACCCCATTCAGTTTCAGCCCTTCATCAGCAGCTTTCTCTATGCGCTCCAAGTCACACACCTTCATTGCTATAACCTGGAGTGCGGTATAAATCTGATTCCCGTCCTTAAAATATTCAGCATCCTTATCGGTTATAATCATAGCCGCCACCTCTTTCATAGAGGTGTACATGCCGTACATTGGGCCAAGGAACATTTCACTCGGCTTGATATTTGCTGTTCCTACTCCGGCATCCTTCATAACATCGTCGTATCTCTGACTCATGTCATGAAGCATGATAGACAGGTTGTAAGCTATACAAGCAAGCGTCTGTAATCTATGTTCCTTGATATAGTTCTTAAGAAGAATGTTATCTGTAACGTAATACAGATTTCTCACATCATTCTTAAGCTCATCTTCCATACAGTCCGTTATATCGAGCCAGAGGTCATATTGTGATATTTCAGATGTATATTTCTTAAACGTCATAATGAGCTGATTCGAACGAGAGAAAGCTTCTTTGATTCTAAGTTTAAGCTTGAACTTGAACAGATCCTTTCTCTGATACAGTTCGTCATACAGGTCCTTTATGGCCGTCTGAGTTATCGTAGCAAGAGAGCCTATCATGAGATAGTATAAAGAAGTCATTCGGTCAACCGTTTTCTGGTCAGGTACGGCAATCGGTATTCCTGAAAGGACAGGTCTTCTTGATGTATTTGGATTCCAGTTTCCCATTACTTGTTCTCTCCCCCTCCGTATGTATTCTTATAACTGTCAAGCAGCTGCGTTGCATGAACTAACTTCTGATTATAGCTATCACGTTCTGCTCTTGCCTTGCCGATAAAAATAATGCTAACAATCGTTGATATTACTATTGAAAGTACGACAAACAGCCATGGTAGCTTGTGTACCACCCTGTTGATTGCCTTTCCTATGTTTCTCACTATAACCCAAGAATAGACAACAATGAATACTGCTGCCTGCTTTGTGGTTGCGTTGGTCACTTCTGTGATTTTGTCTTTGTTTTCTTTCATAGTTAACTAACCTAAAAATACTGGCAATCTTCTGAAAATCTCATTATCTAGAGTTTTAAATTCCTTATCCCATGTACGGTAAAGAACATTGAGGTTTAATTTCTCAGCGATATACTTAAATCTTTTCTCGAAAATTAAAACCTGTTCCTTAAACACATACAAGCGGTTACTAGGCAATCCAGAAATATTGTTAAGGTAATTACAAGATGTGTTGTTGGCAATTTTCTCCAAAGCCAACCAGTCTTTCATGCTTTTTGGAGAAATACTAAGACCATCAATATAAGAAAAAAAATGCGGTAAACGGTACATGAGAATAAGTCCGCTTGTATAGACGAATATGTTTTTTATGTTCGGAAAATCATCCTTGACACTGCTTGCAAAATCATCAAGGTCGATACTTGCCAGGAATGGTTCTCCACCCGTAATACACAAAGTGTGTATTGTTTTCAGCTCCTTGACCGTAGCGACTGGAATTTTTTCAATATCGTACAGTTTATTGCAGCATAATTCACATTTGTAATTGCATTTGCTAAGAATCATCAAATGCATGATTTCTGGTTTCACTTTTCTTTCTGCCATAATTCTAAAATTTACTTGGTTCGGTTGCACCAGTTATCGGTAGATTTCCAATAACCGGCCATCCATATTTCTTTCTTTGTCGCATCAGGATGTTCACTTAGCCATTCCTCTGCCATCTTATTTACGTCCGCCATCTTTGCCTCGTTTTGATTCTTTTTCAAGTTTTTGTTTTAGTTCTTCAAGAGGTGATTCTTTCGGATCAACGCCTTTCCTTAAACAATACTCTTCGTAGGATATAGCGTTCATCTTAGCCTTCTCATCCTCTATCTTCTGCTTGTCGAGGTTTCTCTGGCTGTCTATTTCGGCTCTCTTTTCGTATACCTTGCAAATATACTTGTCGAGGGCGATGAATAGTCTCTGAGGATTCACGGTCTTACCGACATAGATTTCTCCATACTCGCCCATCGAGAACTCGTAGAAGAACCTTGTGAGCTCGCTAGGTGTAACATGGTAGTACTCCTGCCTGATTCTCTGAGCAATCGCCTTAAACTGGTAAGGAGTAGTGATATCGAACGCGCCAAGGACCATAAATAAGTCTATGACCATTGTTTTAATCCACCATTCGCTTGCCCCATCCTTGAAATACTTATCGATTTCCACAAACGAAAGACCGCCATTCTTTACAGAGTCGTACACCGTAGGAACACTGCTGATTCGCTTCTGAAGAGTCGGGTATTTATTTAAGAACAAAGCGTATTGTGCGCCAAATTCTTCGATTGCTTTTTTATACTCATCCGGCAAGGATTGAGTTAATCTTGTTGAAAGTTCGTTGCTGTTGTTCATAACTATTTACACCATTATTTTTAGGAGCGAACAACCCAGTGTAGTTGTTTCCCATGGAATACTCAACGATAACCTTTGCGTATTCAGGATTTCCGTTTGATAACTGTAGAAGTTTCTTTTTAAGAGCTTCTAACCCACGTGGCCTGTAAGGCTGACGTTTTTCTTTCTTGTATGCAAGCCACATATCAAGAGCCTCTTTGCAAGGATAATATTCTTCTTGTTTTTGCCCTGTAGTAATCTCGAAATCCGACAAATCGTTTCCTAACGAGAATGCAGCACCCATAAGAAATATTTTCTGTTTCTCTGCGTCATTAGGAAACAATTCGATAGACTTCTGACGTATATTGCTCGGTAATATCATACTTTATTAAATAAATTATCAACTTTATAATATCTCCAGAAATACCCTTTAATTAGCCCACAACGACCACTGCAACTACCATAAATACTGCATTGGCGTACACCAACTTCATGTGCAGCGTGCAAACCGCTAACAAAAGAGTCAATAAAATTACCATCCTTATCATACCGATATACAGTTTTGTAATGACAAGTTTTGGTCTTCTCGCTTTTTCTTTTACTTTCAGAGATTTTTCTTTTAGTCTCCTCACTTACGACTTTGTTTCTTAGACCATCTATCCTTTTCATAACAGCATTGTGTAGATGCACTTTAGTTAAACTGTTATTCATGTTATCAGTTTTAGTACACCACCTAAGATTTTCAACACGATTATCATTTCGGATAGTGTTGATATGGTCTATTTGTGGATAATTATTAGGATTAGGTATAAATGCTTCTGCCACAAGCCTATGAACAAGAAAGCTTTTTCTGCTCAAATTAACCGTATAATATCCGCAATTATGATTTAGTAATTTGAGTAAACGAGGTTTCTTGTTTCTATAAAAGTTATATGACATAACATTTCCAAGATTTGATACCTTGTATTTTCCTTCATACCCTACAACATCTTTCCATATTTCCTTTGTCATAAGTATTTCTGATTTCGTTGAACTTCATGCTGCATGTGGAGGATTGCGATGTACTCGTCAGATGGAGCGATGTAAACGCCTTGCTCGGCTGCGAACTTCAAGAAACGGTCTATCGCAAGACTCATTTCGTCCTTATTAAGTTCCGTTGTAGAGCGAAGATACTCACGTTCCGCATTCAGAATCTTGTCGTACCTCTTGCGAACAAAAAGCTCATGGTTGCAATAATTCTTGAAATAGGCATCCTTGACCTCTTGCATAGGTAAGCCGACTTGAAGAGCAAAGTATGATATAGCTAAATGACAATAGGCGTTCTGATTAAGAGAACGAGCCTTCTTTTCAGTCAACTCTACCATACTTTTACTCTCTTCAAGTTTCTTTACCCTAAGTTTGAATGATTCCAACTCCAAGCTGTTAGATAAATCGTACATCATATCTCAACCGCATTAAACGCTTGTTTTATCATTTCAACCTTACATATTATCTCAAAAATGCGAGTCATCAGAGTTCCCTCGTTGCTGTGCTTGCTGCTGTGCTGACGGCGGTCCAGGTGGAAACAGATTTTGCTGATTCGTCGGGTTTGCCACGCCAGCAGCATTAGCAGAACTTACCATCGCTTGTTGTGCTGCTTGTGCGCTAGACTGGGCATTGCCGCTAAAGCCACCGCCTTGTGCAGCAGCTTGTTGTGACACCTTAGTAACATTCCAAGCACGAATCTGATTAAAATATCTACCCTGATATTCATGTGCATCAATATCAAAGCTAACGTCAATAATCTCACCGAGGTGAATGCCGAAATTAACAATTCTATCACCTCCAAAAACATCAAAAGCCATCTTTTTAGGATATTGCTCTTGTGTTTCTATCACATAAGTCTGAGACCTCCACTCTCCTCTCTGAGAGATTCCGCTTCTTTCAGGCAAAACGGCAATAACCTTTCCTTGAATTTCCATTATTTTTTATTTAAAGAATTTTGTAAAACCAAATCGGCCAGCTCGTCAAAATAAGCGGCATCCTTGATAGCGGAGTCCTGTTCTCCAGTAACCTTTGATGCTATTGAGCCTTTCTTCATAATCAAGCTATAAAGATAGCCGTCGATTGTATTTGCACCCATAAGAATCCACGATGTGACCGCATTCTTCTGGCCGTTACGATAGGCGCGGCATTCACACTGCGATAAGTCCGCCATCGTCCATGGGAGCTCGACGAACACCACATTGGAAGAAGCCGTAAGCGTAAGGCCTACGCCGGCTGCCTTGATAGAGCAGATGATGATTCTCTTTTTTCTAGCCTGAAAAGAATCAATAGCCCACTGCTTCTGCTGCTGGCTATCGGAACCGGTTACGGTGCAAACCTCATCCGGGAATTCCTTCTTGATTGCACTAACGACATCACGATGCTCGGCAAATACGATTATCTGTTCTTCGGTATCATGGAGAAACTCTATAGTCGCCTTCATCTTCCCTCGCCCGGATATCGAGCGAAGGTTCATAAATCTGACAAGAGCCTTCATTCTCAGCTTTTTCCTAGCCTCTTCCTCGGAACAGCTCTTATACTCAAGAAGGAATGTAAGCAGGTCTTTCTGGCAGGTATCGTACTCTTCCTGCGTTTCCGGGTCGAGGGCAACACTAATGGTCGTTCTGGTCAGATCCGGCAAATCCTTGAGAACATCTTTCTTTTCTCTGCGGAAGTAGCACGTTTCGTGTATCTTCCGGTTAAGCTCTTCAAGATTCTCGTTCTCACCGTATCTGTTGCAGAACTCGCCAAACCCTCCGAACTCGTCGTTCAGACGACCGAGGATAGCAAGCTGGCAGGCCAGGTCTGTTGCGTGATTGACAACTGGCGTACCTGTAAGCTCATAGATATACTCCTTACCCTGGCACAATCCCATGATGATTTTAGACTGCCTTGTTGATGGATCCTTGACTCTTGCAGACTCGTCGATAATCACAGACTTGATAATCTTCAGTTCATCACGAAACAGGAAGTTTTTCAGCCGTAACGGTTTCGGACCAAGGCTTACGACGAAGTATTTTGCGAGCGACTCGTAATTACATATCACTACATCATACAGGTTCATCTTAGTAAGATGATATCCGTATGTCGCATTTACGGAATCGGTAAGAATGAGAGGTCGGAGGTTCGTAAACTTCTTTATCTCTCGTTCCCAATTAACCTTAAGTGCGGCAGGGCAAACAACAAGGCAAGGGGTTGCCTTTGCACGTTCAATGGCGACGATAGACTGAACCGTCTTACCGGTTCCCATGTCATCGCCATTGATACAGCGCTTCATGGCAAGCTCCATGCGCACACCTTCTTCTTGATAATCGTATAATTTCGGTTTATCTGACATAATAATAAATTATAATAAACACCACATTCTGAAAGCCCACTCAAGAGCCTTCTCCCTACCACGCAAATACAACTCGTCACCACGTTCAATCTTCTTATAGAATACTTTCTTCTTGGTCTTGGAGACCGCAAAGATAAAGTCCTGGTTTCCGTATCTTTGGTCTATACTGTGCGTAAGGTCCATATACCATGCACGGCTTCTATCCCAATCTACGAAATCGATCTGAGCCTCAAATTGTTCCTGTGACGTAGCTGCGGTGGTCTTCAAATCACCGCCGAACTCGCCGAGCCACCAGTCGAACTTACATCGTACAGGTAGTTCAAACTCGAAACCTTGGTATTCCATCTTCATGTGCGGATTGATGAATGTTTTCTGACCGACCGCATTTTTCAGAACAAAATCAAGAAATCTATCCTTTGTTGCTTGTTTTTTTAAAACTGCAAGTCTGTCTAATCCCCATTTCCAATCCTTCTCTGTGTATTTCTCATCATCTACCGTCATAGCGTAGTGATTACACTTTTCGGGTTCAGTAACGAGAGCATCAACAAGAGTTCCAAGATGGAATGCCTTTCTCTTATCCTCTTCCTTCACGAAGTTGAGTTGTGGGTTCAGAGCGAACTTCAACGCAGTGAGGTCTGAATTAGAGACCTCACCACGTGAATAATAAGGGTCAAACGGTTGCTCTGCCATATTACTTAGCTGTTACCTCATCCTCATATTTGACATAAGGAGAAACGATGTATTCTTCTTCGCTGTTTGCGTGTTTCTCACACGCCTTGCGCATGAACTCCAATCTGGAAGCAAGCTTGTCTGGAGACATCTTGGAGCCTTCAATCGTCCACCACTGCTGAATGATGTCGAGCCAGGCATTCTTGTCGGTAACAACAAGGCGTTTTGTTACCTTGATTTTCTGCTTACCGGTTTCTCCAACGGAAGTCTGGGCAAAGAGCGACTGAGCCTGTGCAGTAGCGTGCTGGGCTGCATTCTCTGCATCACGCTTCTCCTGCTCAGCCGCAAGCTTTCTCTGCTGCTCTTCCTTGGCGGCTTCATCAGCCTTACGGACAACCTCTTCCTTGGCCTTGCGTTCAGCCTCAGCAGCGGCAGCTTCCGCCTCTTTACGCTTACGCTCTTCCTCGGCAGCTTTCAGCTCTGCTTCCTTGGCCTTGCGTTCTGCCTCAGCAGCTTTCAGCTCTGCCTCCTTGCGCTTACGCTCTTCCTCATCCTTGACACGCTGAATCTCCTCCTGCTTCTTGCGTTCTTCCTCGGCAGCCTTACGTGCTTCCTCTTCCTTGCGCTTGCGTTCCTCTTCTGCCTTACGTGCTTCCTCTTCCTTGCGCTTGCGTTCCTCTTCTGCCTTCTTGATTTCGAGAAGTTCAGCAATCTTAGAGTCAAACTTCATAAGGAGCTCGTTACGTGTAGTAGCGACTGTCTGCTTATAAGCCGTAAGCAACGATGCGGAAATTTCCTTGTATGCACCGTTCATAATATCCTTTGCATCATTTTCATCAATTTCGGAAGAGTATGAAGGCTTGTTATTAACGAAAAGATGTCCGAGGTCAAGAACATCAGAACACTCTGTAATACGTTTCTTAACTTCATCCTTGTTATCAAGGGTGAGAAGAGAGAACGTGTTATTAAGTGAGTTGATCGCAGCAGAAGAATGCTCTGTGAGGAGATTGTTCAAGATATCAATCGTGTCAGTCTTTAGCTTAATCTTGGCCTCCTTGATGCGCTCCTGACGCAGGCGTTCCTGCTCAGCCTTACGCTGCTGTTCAAGCTTGTATGCCGCATACTCGTTGCGTTTCTCCTGAATCTTATAGACAACAGAATCGGTGTTCTTGATAGAGATAAGGTTCTCCATCATAGTAAAACCCTTACGGACAATATCGAACACTTGGGTAACACCCTTACGTTTCTCCGTCATTGCTTTCTCTGTCAGTTTAGCTTTCTTGATAAACTCAGCGGCTCTCTCGTCAAGAGCATCGTTCATTCCGGAAACGCCAATATCAAACAACAGAGACTCACCTGCATTCACGCATGCCTCATAAGATTTCCTGTTGGCTTGCATCGCATTTTCCGTATCAGATTTTAGCGTTGCAATCTGTCTTGTAATATTGTTGGCTTGTTGTTGTACCAACTGCAATTCTGTATTTTCTGCCATATATAACAATTTTAAAATGGTGAACCATCATCAACATTTACCTTAACGCCCTTATCTTTAGGTGCGGCGTCACCAGTACCAAAGGCTTCCTGAGTCGGTTTCTGCTGAGTCTGCATGTCGATATCGGCCTGCAAAAGAGCGCCCAGACCAACCTTCAGTTTAGGATAGCCCTTGAACGCATGCTTGCATGTCTTCGAGATAAGGAAGCCTGTGTCGATATCTCTGAAATACGTTCTACCATCTTTCCAGACATAGTTTCCGCCGTAAAGAGCGTTGGCTTTGTGGTCTTTACCTCCGAACTTCTCCGAATACGTACGGAGACGGTCGATACCTTCGCGGTCAAGAACGAAGTAATCGTAGGCATTATTCGGAAGAATAATCTTCACGTAACAAGCAACGATGTATGAATTTTCAGGTCGAGGATAAGTCTTCACATAATCAACAAATTTATGACCGTCACGCTCACCGAAGCGGAAATCATCGCAATTATATACCACTACAGGGTTGTCACAACGAAGAATCTGGCCAGCCCTTTGACGAAGAAGAATTTCGCCATATCCGGTATAGGTAATCTTTGCCGTATATGTCGATTGCTTGGTATTCTCGTCGTAGTTTCTATATCCCATAAGGTAGCATAACGTCGTCGTGCCTTTCTCAAGAGACAGGCCGTTGATCGCCAAATTCATGAATGCGTCATGAATGTTAAGAGAAGGAGCTTTTTCGAGATAACCCTTAAATGAGCCGTTGAGAAGCTCATTATTAAACAGAGCCTTCTGTTCTTCAAAGAACACTTCTCCGCCCTCTCCGAACTTCTGATTGTACACCTCAATAAACTTATCTCTTGCCAAGTCGCAAATCTGATTATGAGGCGTTTTATTTAACTGTTCTATATCCATTTGCATAGATTTTAAGAAATTAACTACTCGTACCAATTAAGGTACTTAAATTGTCTCTGCATATCTAAATCGTGTATAAACGATCTGCTTCTCGCCGGAAGGAGAATTCCTGATATCCTCGTGTATATCACTGAAAAGCTTCCTGCCGGAGCCATTAATGTAGTTCAGCAGGATAGCTTTTCTTGCGACCTCTCGTGATGTGTTCGCGTCGAGTTTCATGAGGATATCATACTTATCTCTAAGTAATAGGACTTTCTCTCTCGTTTCGGGCGGAAGTTTTAGAATAATGTTATTGATTCTGCTCATTATACCTCCATAATAGGAATCTCAGGACAGAGCTTACGAATCTTGTCGAGCTCTGCGTTGATGATTTTGTCACGAGACTCCTCGATGATACATTCTGCATCAGCAGAGATAAGCGTCAGCAATGCCATATTGCCTTCAACGTGAGCGATAGTCTCGATTGAAAGCTTCTCAGGCTCGGCGCCCTTGAAGATTGGAACGTTGATAAGGAACGATGAAGGAAGGTTAGAGTCTACAGCCTTCTCGTAGTTGTCAGTTACAGAGCCATTATCGCAGAGCTCCTTCTTGATTGTTGTCTGAACCTTTGCCGAAAAACTCTTGAGGAGATTGACGAGCTCCATATTCTTCTCCTTCGTCTCGAAGTAAGAACGGTTGAGACGGAAGAAGTCGCCAAGCTGTACCGGTTTCCATAACTTGCCGTCGTTGATATGGAATCCCGTAAACTGACGAGACAGCTGAATGGAGCCTACGATAGTCTGTGTAGTGCGCTCATCGTTCTCGTTTGTTACAAGAGTAACGGTAAGTTCATCTCGATTAACAAGGATGTGCGTATGCTCCTTGTCAATCTGCTCTGTACCCCAACGCTTTTCAAGGAAAGCATAGATACAGGTAATGACGCCGTTCACCTTAAGGTTAAGCGGTTCCTTGATAGGAAGCTTATAAGGGTTCTCATTACCAACCTCACGGATAACAAGCTCCGCAGAAGTCTGTCCCGGAGCAAAATTTACTTGCATTTTTTCATTGTCCATTTTATAAAAATGTCTAAAAGTTAAAACAAAGCGAAAGCAGACTACATAGCCTGCTTATCACGGTTAATTGAGTATACATTGCTAGGGAGTTCGTCACGTGTTGCCGGACGGGAAGAAACAAGATTACCCTCCTTGTCATAGAAGGCAGTCATCTTTGCTTCACGGTCAACGAACTTGTAAACCTTCTCGTTAACCATGCTACCCTTTTGCTTGATTTCCTTAAGGAGAGAAGAAATCTCTTCCTTGATAGGCTTCAGCTCTGCCTTTTTCTGCTCACGGAAATCCTTGATTTCCTCCTCGATGTCTGAGGCACGCGCAGACTGAAGGGCAAACAGGTCCTTCTTCTTCATCAGTTCATCAGAGTTGAATCGCTTGATGAATTCCATTTTCTCAACAGAGTCCGCGTTGTTGGCGAGGAAGTCTTCACGTTCATCCAGGTCCTCATACTCATGACCGAGGGTTGCTGAAATTGTTGATTTTTGTTTTGCCATTGTGTTATATGAATTAATGTGTTAATACTCGACGCCAGCGTCCACGCTTGAATTTATTGACTACGATACTTACGCCCATTACTCGCCCTCCTCAATTATTTTCAACAACTCACGGAGACCTTCAGTGTCGGGCATTTCTCCGCTTTTTACTTTCTCCTTGAGTTCATCGAGCTTCTTGATCTTGTCGAGGTAAGCGTTCTTCTGCGCTTTGAGTCGCTTTGTGATACCCAGCTCCGGGTTGTCACTGAGGATGATATCCAATGCGACGTTGGCGAAGAGTTCAGTATTCTTCTCCTTCTTGCGTTCATCATCAAACTCGTCTACATCACGAGTAAACTGATTAGTTCCATCGATAACACTCTTAAGCTCAATGTAATCAGAAGGCTTCATCGAGATGCCGAATGCACTGTCAACAAGAGCCTGCTTGTCAATTACTACACTGACGATAATTTTGTCTTTGTTCATAATTTATAAAATGTTTAAAATTAAACTACTAGTCTCCCTTATCCCAACCAAGGGCTTTTGCGATAAACGCACATGCTGCAAATGAAAAAACTGTAAGAAGAAAACTATTCAATAGTATCATCATAATCGAACCATTTTATTAACCGTCTGCCACAAAACACTCGGCAGCAGAGGTTTACAGCCTCCACTGCCGACACAACAAACAATAAAATTAACAAATAAATTATGGTAGTTAAAGCCTTCATTCAATTATTGGCTTATAAATAAACTTAAACTCAAAACCACCACCCTGCTTCTTTGGCAAGGCTCTTGTTATCGCTTCGAGGAACACAACCTTAGGCTCTCCACCATGCCTGCGCTTGTTGTGCTCGATGATTTTCCGAACAATAAGCTTTCTTACGATAACAAATTCTCGAAAAGAGTGAGTATATTTACTCTTGACATCGCAGACGATGATCGTGTCGCCTTTGCGATAAACGAAATCAGCATGATATATAACAGGAAATTCGAGTAGCTTTTTTACAAGCTTATCCTTTGTTTTCAGGTGCTTTACAACGTATTGTTCCTGCTTCTCGACAAGGACGAACCCTGTCTGCCTGTGTATGCAGCTAACATCGTTCTGTTCTTTCAGATAAAGATAGAATCCGAGTTCTTCTTTCGAGTCGAAGGTCATTCCTTCGTGTTCGACTTTCGTCTGCGTTACTCTTACCCCCATTGATTACCAGCCTCCTTTCCTGGGTTTTTGTATAAGTTGTTAATAGCTTCGGCTCCGTAAACTTGCCACATTCCATTCTGGAATTTGACGAGAAACTGATTCATATTAGCTTCAAGTCTCCCGTTTGTCATATCTTTCTTTAGATAGACCGTGACCTTTCCGTTAACCGTTTTAATATTCTCTACACACTCAAGCTTTTTGATGTTGCCGAGCGTGAATTTTGTGATTTTTATCTGTTTTATTGCTTTCATACAATACAAATCCTCTCCGATTGCCTACCACGCAAGGCCAGAGAGGGGCGGATGCGTGGTTATCATATCAAACGTTATAAAGAATAGCCTAAAACGAGCGAGAGTTAGCTTTTAAAGCCTTCTCTCGCTTTCGTTCAACCAATAAAATATTTAAAAAATATGACCTATAGTAGTGAGGAGCGCAGGATTCGGACCTGCATATAAAAGCCTAACCGTTCAGCCAGCTCCCCCGAGTTAAAAAATCCACCCTGACTTTCACAAGTTCGGATGGAGTACTGCATTAATTTTAAAAGAAATGAAAATTATTTTTTTTACAAAAGAGCGCTTATATTTAACTAATGAATAATTCTAACCAAAATATTCTACTACCTTCACAGGCAAGAGAAGCAAAAATAATAAACACACAAAAATTAATGTTTAACCCATAAAATCTATTCGTATGGAAAATACCGTCTTGTTGTTGAAGGAGTCAGATTCGAACTGACGTCACCACCTTGTTTCCGCTGGTACTCTACCAACTGAGCTATCCTCCAATGTAGTACTGACTATCTTCACAGATGGCCAGTACCTTTCATCTTCGCACATACTAAATTTTTAGAGTCAAAATTAAAAAGTTACTAATAAAATACAATTTGCTTCAAACAAAATCTGCGCGAGAGGCGGTTTCGAGCCGCAGGCACACAAGACTGTGCGCCCCATCAAATGCTCCCGCATGCGTACCATCTATCCCAGACTTAGCACATTTATAGAACATAAAATTATGAATACACGATTACACAAAACACCTTTCGCTTTAAATTTCAAAATCTTTGTAGTAAAATGGGGAGACGGTGCCGGAATCGAACCGACATCTTACCTGTGATAAGAAAGGTATCTTTAAGTTACAGGCTGCGCTACCATTACGCCAACCGCCTCTATGTATAGAATAAATGTGGAACACTTCTTCTTCATAACCAGACTGCAACGTTTTCGTGAGTGCTTACATCGACAATTCTTCGTTCCGATGCAGTTCATCTTATTACTTGATGCAGAATAACTGGATTTCCGTATGTCGTGCGTCCTTTCGCCAGGTCACGGCGCTTCATTGCGCTCTCCGGTTACTTCTTTTCCACGCATACTATTCTGAATCAATATGTCAAAGAACACTACCGTTTTCAAAACCCTTCCTAATGCAAGATTGTGGATGCCCGGACCACCTACTTTATAAGATTAAAGGACTTACCTTTGCACCATTAAGGGAAATTGGATAAAACGAATTTAAAGTATCGTGGGCTGAACAGGAATCGAACCCGTATCTTATCCTTAGGAAGGATGCGCTCTGTCCGTTGAGCTACCAGTCCGTGCAGACGGAGTTTTCTCTTTCTCCGTCTGTTTCCCATCGCTATGGGAAAACAAACAATAATCTAAATTCCAATTCCATAATGCTATGAGTAAAAATATCACCTTCACAGGCTAACAATAACCAAAAATTTAACTATGTAATGTAGTCGTAATTACTATATCTTTACTTATACTATATTATTTTCAAGCCCTATGCCTCTCGATCATCTTCTTGACATCAGATACCTTATAAAATATGGTATTGCGTACCTTATAAAATGGAAGCACTCCTGTTTCGCGAAGGTCTTTTATAAACTCTTTGCTTACTCCACCGAGGTATGCCAGGATTGTTTTATTGGTCAGGAACTCCTGGTCTGCTTCCTTCAACGAGATGACTTTCTCAACCACGTCGATACCGACCTTTGTGCGATATTTGTCTGACATAAGCTCAATCTTTAACAGATTCTTGTTCTATAGTCGGTATAATACCATGGCTCTTTAGCTCATTATACAGAAATAGCCTACCTTTCTGAGTCCACTTTGTGTGCATAACTGAGCCTGCACTACCGTCACGATGAGTGATAGAAACCGTTTCTGACTGAACATAGCCATAAGGAAGATACTTTGCGTAGAGAATCCATTGACCGCCAACTTTATGCTGAACGCCGAAGTTTCTCAGCAAGACATTAAACGCTTTTGCTGATTGACCGTAGTCTTGAGCAATCTGCGTCGTCGTAACAGTCTCCTTACTCGAAAGGATTGTATCAACATAACTAACCTTTGGCTGCATCTCAGTGACTGTTGCCGAGAGCTGTACAATCTCTTCGTTCTTCGATTCGAGAGCAATCTGCTGCTGTTCTATCTTCTCCTGCTGCTTTGCTGCAAGCATAAGAGCCTCGGCGAAAGACTGAGGAACTTTATACTGCTCCTTCTTCTCTAACTCTTCCCAACGAAGAACAAGCTTTGCTCTCGCCTCGTCATTAAACTTTGTTGCAATATAGAGACATTCTGTTTTCGTCAGCTGATAGCAAGGTCTTTTCTCGCCTTTCTGATCCGTATATTCAACCAGCCTAAATCTCGACCCGTTGATTTTCTCCCAAGCAACCTCCATTTTTCTAATGGCTTCCATGATGTGCTTATGAAGCTTTCCCGTAATCTCCGCAATTTCGAGAGATGTCATCGTGTCGGTTCTTCCGAGTTTTATAATTTCTTTCATATTGTTCTTTTTTTAATTTATTATCCAACAGGAACTGCTTCAACGATCAGCGTCTTCTCTCTGAAGTTAGCCTGGGTCTTGTAGCATTTAACTCCGTCAGGTGGTTCGATGTAACCTAACTGGTAAGCATAAGACCTTGCGGAAGCTACTGCCTTTGCAGTTTCGAACACGAAAGCCCTCGATTTTCCTGGCTTTATGCTCAATATATCCGGTTTCGTCAACTTTTTCATGTTACTTACTTTAATTTTAACTAAAAATATTTGGAAGGGACGCAAAAAAGTGTTATATTTGCAGTGTGATAGTAGATACGACACTTTCGGGTGCATCCCACTCCCGTTTGTGAAGGTCTTACTTGTTTAGTTGAACCATCAACGAGTGCAAAGGTACAAAAACTTCGGTAAAGTACCTAACGTTTCGGTAAAATACTTCGGTATATTACCGAATTTTAACGTTTCGAGTTGATTTAGTTACATATATAAAACTAAGAGGCATTATGGGAACATTAAATTCGGTACAGGAAAGGTTAGATTACCTCATCAAAATTAAAAAGATGAGTGAAAATGCCTTCATGAAGGCTACTGGAACTAACAACATCGGTAAGATGAGAAGCGGAAAGTTGTCGATATCCGAGGGAACGATTAGCAAAATATGTAATTCTCTCGGAGTTAGCTACAATTGGCTAAAGTATGGAAGCGGTAGCATGAATAATGTGGCGATGGCTATTGAACTTGGTGACGATGTGCGTCAGCAGATGGAAAATTCTATCAGAGGAGCACTTGAGCGTGGATTACCGATGACACAGCTTATAAATGCAGGTAATGTAGGTGATAATAGTCAAAACATTACTACCGGAACAGAACGGGCTAAAGAAAGAGAGTTGTCTTCTTTGAGCGAGAAGAATAGCCAGCTCGTTCAGATTATCAACATACAGAACGAAACTATCAAGTCTAAGGATGCAGAAATCAAGCTCCTTAGAAAGATTTTGGCTGATAACGGAATAGAAGTCTAACATTAATATATTACAATTATGAAAAAGTTCTTATTTATACTGCTTTCAGTAGTAGCATTATTTTCATCTTGCAGCAAGGATGATGACGAAGCTTTGGTAATCAAGGGTTCTGATGTTTATGGCTTGTGGACTACCACAGAAGTAGAATCAAACGGAAAGTGGATTGATGTCACAAATCCTGAATACAAAGATTTAAGAGCGTCTGCCAGATTCTACAAAGATGGAACATACTGGGGATATGGTGCATTAGGTACAGGATACGGAACATGGTCTGTCGCTGGTAACATCATATCTACATTTGTGGATGGAGAAGATTACATTAAATATAAGGTATACTCGTTAGATGGAGATAATATGAGTGGCGTAATGTATGACAGCAAAAGCTCAATTAACTTCAAGGCAAAGAGAGAGGAAAAATAAACTCTCCTAAGAGCATGAAGCTTATTTTGCAAGTATGTGCTGCAAGTAAGATACAAAAAGAGTCGAGTTGCATACGAATAGTACAATGTGCTTCGCAAGTAAGAAAACGATTACAGCAAGCAATATGCAAGTAATAACAAGCAATAATTTATAAATAATTGATAATCAGAGAATTACAGAATTAAGATGATTACAGTAACGAATTGTGCATTCTAAGTTTGTAAGTCTCTGTATATCAGATGTAATGATAAAATAACAATCCGTTTGTTTTACAGAAAAATCGCCAAAAAGAGGTATTTTAAGGTAACATGAGGTTACTTTTTGCAAGTAATATGCAAGTACTGCTTGCCTGTAAAATGAAGGATTAAAAAGAAAATCATAACTATGAAGGTATATGTAGAGTCAAAGACAAGTAAGGTATTCTTCTCGGTAACCCACATGACCAAGAGGTTCTATGTCTACACCGGGTTGCAGACAACCGAGAAGTTCAGCGGCATGGTGTTCCCGAAGTCTGATAAGTCAGCGAAGTCAAAGACGAGAAGGCTTGCAGAACTATATGCCAAGTGTGAGAGCTATATCCTCGACCATCATAGCGAGTCTCCGGATATGATGAAGGAGCATCTGAAGGAGATCTGTACGGGTGCTAAGAAGGAAGATAAATCTCCGTTTCTCAGCTTCATGAAGGCATTCGCCGAGACAAGAGAAAGGCCGAATACCAAGAGAAGCTACGAGAGAACCTACCGATGTGTAGAGGCATACGACAGTAAGTGCAGCTTCAATAACATGACTAAGGACTGGATTGAAGGGTTCATCAGGCATGAGATGGATAAAGGAAGAAAGGCCAATGGTATCTCGAACGACATCACGCATATCAAGGCAGTCTTTAGGAAGGCTATCGATGATGGAAAAACGCAGAACTTTCCATTCCACTCCATCAAGCTCAAAAAGGAGGAAACCAGGAAGCGCTGTCTGTCGCTGGAACAGATGAGAGAGCTCAGGGATGCCAAATTACACGGCAAGCAGGCTCTGTACCGCGATTTTTTCATGTTGGGGTTCTATCTTATAGGCATCAATGTTTCAGACCTTCTGATGCTTAAGAAGGAGGATTTCCGTAATGGTAGGATAAGTTACTACCGAAACAAGACAGGCAGACTCTACGATATCAAGGTTGAACCTGAGGCTATGGAGATAATAAACAGATACCGAAGCAGAAAACCTCAATACCTGCTCAGATTCTTTGAGGACGCAGGAACGTTCAGTGTTGATCACTTCACGAACAACCTGAACCGGACACTTAGAAGAATTGGACCGAAAGACCCGAAAGACAGAAGAAAGGCTACGGTCAGTCCTATCGACAAGCAGATGTCGTCGTACTACAACAGGCATAGCTGGGCAACGTTTGCGTCAGAAATCGGAATATCTCTCGAAACAATAGGTAGAGCACTTGGTCATTCCGTTTGGGAAAAGACCATTACGGCAGTATATGTAAAATATGACAATAAGAAGATAGACGAAGCAAACAGAAAAGTCATCGACTATCTGAACGGTTAACATAGAAAATCCCCACGTCATTCGTAAAATGGCGTGGGGATGCTGTAATCTTACTTGGTTGTCATCATCATTTGAGGAACGTTCCCGTAAACCGGGAGCTTGCCATCCCATTTCTCAATCCACATCTTTTTCAAGATAGCAGGGGTAAGGGAAGCTGTCTTGAGTTCGTTGGCCTCACGTTCTGCACGTGCCTGCACAAGCATCTTTTCCGCCTCTGCCTTCTTAACTGCAACCTCGTTGAGTGCTCTCTGTGCCTCCTGGATAGCCTTGTTTTTCTGATTAACGGCCTCCACGATGGAACTCGGATATTTCAAGCCGGAAGTCAACTGCTCCAGATGAAAATGCTCCTTAGCAAGAGCATTACTAAGCTGCGTCTCAATGGCGCGTTCAACCAAATCCCTGTTGCTGACAATCTGGTCGGTTGTGTACTTGTTGAGCTGGATACGGAAAGCATCTTTCACATAGTTGAACAAAGTTCCGTTCACAATATCCTTCAGTTCCTTGCGGTACTTCTTGAATACTCTCGGAGCATTACCGTCAACCATCTTCAGTGACACGGTAGGATCTACGGTAAATTCAGAGCCATCCTTGGCGTTGATGGTGAACGCAGGGTAGTCGATAGTCTGAACAAACGTCGGATACTCATAGACCTCCTCAGTGAATGGATTGTACCACACGCGGCCAGTAACGAGGCTAACGTCATCAACACCCTTGTCGGTGCCATAGAGGTTCACCAGGATACCCTCAGAACCTGCGTCGATACGCTCGCAAGAAGTTAAACACAGCGCTGAAAGAATCAGCGACAACATGAACACGAATTTAATCTTTTTCATCTTTTTTATTTTTAAACGTTAAACAATCCGTTGCGATGGAAACGAGAAGCCATATCAGGAGGATGGCTACGCTTACGATGTTCGTTGTCGTGTCTGCCTTGCTCACTCCCCTGAGCCCGACATCTACGACCATGAGGGTTATTACAACCCACGCCACGAATGCGGCGATTTTCCATTTAATTTTCTTCATTGCTTCTATTTTTATATTTTAATATATACAACACCTCTATACCCATAGGAAATACAAGATAGAAGATTAGTGTCTATTACTTTTCTTTATTCCATATTTGTCGCAAATCTCGCAATACGCTCCGTACGCCATTTCGTCTGCCATCTCGTTATAATGGTCGCCGTTGTGGCCTTTAACCCAATGCAAGCGAACTCCAGCAACGTGTCGAGAATGCTTTTGGTATAGTTCCCACAGGTCACCATTTATATCAGGCTTGTATGACTTCTCTATAGTCAGTATGCTATATTTACTATCAGTGTAAACATCGATACAAGCGCCGTCTGGGCAAGCATTGACTGCTGAAATTATAGCAAGCAGCTCCATGCGATTATTTGTCGTATTGAGCTGACTGTGATTCTTGACTCTAACAACTTCTCCATCCTTGATTAAGACGTAAGCAGATCCACCTGCTTTTGTGGCCGAGTTGTTATCACAGCTACCGTCAGTATAGGCGATATAGTGCATTCCGTTATCCGGGAACTCCTCTTCTTCTCCACTTTTTTCTGATACTGATGCTCGTTTGTATGGTTTGCGACCGAATTTTGAAAGAACGATGCCATTATAGCATATAACCAGTGTCTGCCAGCTCTTTGGAGGGTCGCCGTTTTTCTTCCTCCAACCAACTTTTTGGCATGTTTTCCACAATTCTGATGTGAACTCTCTGTCATTATACCCAAGCTTCAGTGAGCAGAAGTCCTCAAACTCCTCGCGCGTGGGTATAATAATATTATTTTCTTTATCTTTATCCATGATATAATATTTTATTTAAATTTATACTTACATTATTTAAAGAATATGGAACAGGTTGCAGATAGCTGATTGAGAGAATCCCCCTTACCCACAAGAAAAACTTGTAGGTGTGGGATTCCTCGAATGGCATGGACCCAGTATATTGACCCTTCATTCGACCTCTGCACGAACTACACGTGCTTCAGCGTCGCAGCTTTCGGATTGTAGCATCCACCCTTCTCGTGCCTTCTGCGATTAAACCCTGCACTTTTACCATGAGTCCCACTTGCATTTAAAGTCTTGGTGTGCGTGGTGTATTTAGCCGTCTCTTCCACCTTGACTTCGAGGAATAGGATAAAAGAATTTACCCTATCCTCTACTCAGTCGCTCTCCGAGTATTGGATAGGGTATATCATGGAGTGGCAAAAGCCACTAAGATAAAGCATATTCAATTTATCAGCGAGCGATTTCTGATAAGCTGATGCAAAGATACGACGATTATTCTTATCCTCCAAATGCCTGATTTGTGCAAAAATTGCACTCGTTAAAGTAAAAAGTAGTGACAAAACTTTCGTAAGTACCATCCTTACGAATCGTTTCGGATGAAGAAAAAATGGCATTTCGTAATATTCATTAAAGTATAGAATATTTACAATTAGCTGTTTTTAATAAAAAGTTAGATTTTTTGTGTTTTTCGTGGTGAGTTTTTGTAAAATAGCCGCCTATCTGCAAGTGGATAAGCGGCTATAGTGTACGAGAAACTGCGATTACAGATGCCCTATATCATCCTTGGATATCCAGGCTCCGTGACTCGGCTGTTTGGCAAGGGTACAACCGGTAAGGTCTTTTACTCCCAGTACCCTGCATAGTTCCTCATCATGAAAGTCCGCGTAACACCACCACTTTGTCTCGTTGGTGGTGGTATCCTGCAACTCTAATACGACGTGAGGATAAAAATGATGTTCTGTACTTACGACTTTGTACATATAAGTTAAATTCGTTAATTATAGTTTAAGAAATATTGTTTTCTGAAACAAATCCACTATCTTTGCACATGTCTTCGGAAGACTTCAATCGTACCTTTATGGAATAGAAATAAAAATAAACTTCCGTTGACTGTCAATTCTTCGGAATTGTGGATTTAAACGCTCATGAAGAGCAAATTTCTACTATCGTAGATGTCAGACTGTAATGGTCTGTGGTAGCCCCGGCTTAGGTCGGGGCATTTTTTATTCTACTACTTCTGAAGAAATTGCTTTTTGAGCAAATTAAATATCATATCTTCCTCTGCTTCGTCGAGGTTATAACAGGCATGAGGAAGAATGGTGGTTTTCTGATTATTTCGATGCAAATAGATGATATTCGCGTTCTCGTGCCATGGACGTGATTTATAGCATCGCTTCACCATCTCCGAGAACGACGTGTTCTCATTTCTTGCGAAGCTGGAATCCCAGGCACCCAGGAGTGCAACGACCTGCTTCCAACTTAATTCGTTTAAGTCGATATTTCCATTTTCCTTCACCGTCTTTTCTAATATATTCTCCATATTCTTTTCGCTTAACCGTGATGCGATAGGGCTTAGATTCCATTACTCTTTATCTAAATTAAGCTGGTCTTTCAAAGCATCATCGAGCGTCCAATCTGCTTTTTCGTACACTGCTTCACCTGCGCCTGAGTTAAAATCAATATAATAAAAACTGCTATCTTCGCTTACAGTAACATTATATCCCTCGTATTCAATTTGCTTCTCTGTCATAGGGATAAAACGAACACATTTCTTCTTTAGATAGTTTTCTACTTCGTTTTCAAATTTATCATCTACATAGATAAAGTTCTCTCCATTCTTCTCAGAGAATGTAGCTTGCGGAATATCTGCCATGAACTCTTTTTGAAATACTTCTGTATCAACGATATTGTTGATGATATTAAATTTCTTCATATTATTTCCGCTTGACCGTGATGCGTAGGGCTTGGTTATTAATTGCAGGAGCCGAAGCTCCCTGGTTTGGCTAATCGGGGCTTAGATCTTCGTGATAGCATTGACTGCTGATTTCAACGTTTTGTACCTTGCGTCTACTCCGAGACTCCTAAGATACTCGTTTATCTGAGCAATAGACCAGTCGATAGCCTCCTTTTGCTTTTCAATGCGACCAACGAGGCCTTTCACTTCGCCTGGCGTTCTGGCGTAGGCCTTGTATCGCTCAAGCTCGTTGGCTTTTTCTTTGAGAGCAAGGTTCTCCTCCACCAACTTGTCATACTTCTCCAAGATTGGTTTCATTTGCTGCTCGTAAGGCAAATCTTCATTCATCATTTTCTTCATAATTTCTAATCTGTTGGTTAATAATAGTCAGATTATTATATCTGTTTTTGGTATAAAATCCTCCCCTACCCTCACGGGCAAGAGAGGACACAATTTAGTTATGTTAAAAAATCATTTTCCACATTTAATAACTTCAAACACGCTATGTTTTCCGTCTGCGGAAAGTCTGTTTCCGTTTTCATCGCAAGGATGTCCATCTTCGTTTACCCACAGCTTCTGGTCGAATATCTTCTCGCCCATACCGAGAATCTGGAGATATTCCTGCGCCTCAAAGATTACATTCTTTCCATCTTTTTCTGCCTGTTTGAAATTCTCAATGAGCTGACGATTCAAGCCTGGAGCTGCAATGTCGAATTCTTTAATTTCGTCATGATAATGGATATCGAGTATTTCCAGTTCTTCTATCATTGCTGAATTTGTTCCGATTTCGCCTGTCAGAGCCTTCATTACAGTCTCTTTCGAAAGCTTTTCGTACTTCTTACGGCACTCATTGATAAGTCCATTGATTTCTTCATCTGTAAATTCTTCTAACATAATTCTAATATTTATGGTTAAACAATATTGTTAGGGATAGTTTGAGGCTATCCCTATGTTGGCCTAATCATCATAGACTCCGAAGAGCTTAAGCGTGTTGCTATCAATTTCCGTCTTGCCTACGATGTATCTCTGGGTCATCTGTATGTTCGGTTTTCCGTTTGACAAATGCCCCATCATTACCGCAATCTGTTCCAATGGCACACCTTTCTTCGACAGGTTTGTCGCAAAGGAACGCCTTCCTGTATGAGAAGATACGAACTTGAACTTCTTTCCAGTCTCTTCCTTTCCAGCCTTGAATACCTTCGTGTTCGTATCTATTCCGCATTCACGGCAGATATCACGAAGGGTTCTGTTGAAGGTCATCTCGCTGATTTCTCCAGGAAGAGGTTCAACGCCAGTACCGCATACCAGGAACGGACGGAGCTTCTTGTGGAGAGGAACCCTTACCTCTGTCTTGGTCTTCTGTGCCACATACACAAGAAAGTGCCCGGTGTCATCAATGTTTTCAGGAGTTATCCTCTGACAATCACTATAGCGTGCTCCACAGAGGCATTCCATGAGAAACATGCGCTGAACATATCTCTTCGTCTTTCCCTTTGGGCTGTAATTAAGAATTCTGTCTATTTCCTCATCCGAGAGATAGACTGACTGGACAGGAACAGCCTTCGTTCTGAGTATTTTTCCGAACGTCGGGCTGTTAATCTCCCTTGTGGCATCATTCTCACGTATTACTGCCTTAATTGTGGCGCATACGGTCTTTGCCGAGTTGGGAGCATAGTGCTCCTTGATTTTCTCAAAGAGATCACGGAGGTTGTCGTCAGTGACGTCTTCCCACAATGGCTTGTGGCCCAACAACTCCTCGAACATCCGAACTACATTAATGAACTTCGGATATTTCCAAATGTAAGCTCCATAGAAGGTGTTGTGTCTCCACGCATTGCCGTGATAGTCCGCAAACCAACCCTGCTTAATAGCGAGTTTGTACTTCTGCTGCTGGGTATAGTTTAACCTCTCCCAGTCTCTTGTCTTTAAATGTATTTCTTCCATAATTCTAAAATTGGTTTATTAGTGGCAAAGTTACGCATTTTATAAGCATAAACCATACACTTTGCCGTTTTTAACGCTAATTTAACCTTCAAGCTCATCGTTAAGTTCTGATACTATTCTTGCGAGCGTATCGAAGTCCATCCATGTGTTGTCCGTAGCAAGTACTCTTCTCTCGGATTTGTCTACATCCACTAAACGGATAGCAAAAACCGGTAGAGCCGTATAAGTATCTCTTATCGCAATCTTTGTCACCTCGTAGTTTTCTCTGTAACCAAGTACAGGGTGCTTGAATTCTTTTCTAAGGATGCCATGCTCCTTCATAATCTCACGGATCGTACACGCAAGCTCAATCAACGCATAGCTGCGCATACTGTAAATCATGTCTGTTAATTCTTTCTTATTCATAATCTTAACATTTTGGTTTAACTTGATACCCACCGTTTCCGGCAGGCTTGTTTGGCTTAGTCTTTTCTTTCGATATCAAGGCCCGTAAGCACGCCTTTCATATAGGCTAATGTCTCTTCCTTGCATTCCGATAGAAACTTCTGGCAGCCATCAATGATAACGCCGTACTTACCGCTCGGATAATTCTGTAGAGAGCACGAGTGGTAATGCTTTCCGGATTTCTCCTCGATTTCTCCTGCGAGTCGCTTCCCTTCGTCGGTCTCATTTGGACGATTTTCTGGGTACTCATCGTAAAAATACTCGTGCCATAAATCTAGTAGCATATCCTTGCAATCCTCCATATCTTGCAAAATATCCGATAATTTGTATGGCGCGCCGTTAGCACCATGTCCATCCTCGCCAATCCATTTGCTGGCTTCCTCGTCAGGATCGAAGTCGCTATAATATTGGTACAACTTATCCATGAAGTCAGACTTATTGCCATTCTCGAACCAAATTGTGGCGATAAAGTCTTGGTCTTGTGGGGAATACTTCTCTAACTCAACGCAAACCTCACCTCTTTCGTTAGGTGTATCGCTAACGTTATAGCTCCAGTCTAAATCCTCTGCTAATTTCAAAAAATCATTCATATCTTTAAGTTTTATTGGTTAATAATAGGAGCGTGAAACAATAATGTTCCACGCCTTGTTTGGCTTTTACACCGGCAGAGACACGATATATTCCTTCTTCTTCTTTCGTGTTCTGCTCTTGACATCGAAGTGACAGTAATCTCTAAGCCATATCACGGCATCCCTTATTACAGGTTCGTCAACTATAAGAATCGGGCGAATCATCCCTCTTTTGTTCATTGACTGGTAATCAATGAAGTCAAACTTATCGTCAGGATCCTCGCACTTCTTTTTCCAGATACTCTCGTCGAGATAGTCTTCGACAAAATCCCCCTCTGGCGGGTTCTCCATCTCAATGAATCTCTTCGGAGTAAGAAGAATCGTATCTTTTGCCTCATGGGTCATAAAGAAGTTCTCAATAATTTTGTTGAGTTCTCCTGTTTTCAGTTTCTTCTGTACGATACCCTTCTTCTTCATGATACTGGAAGCGTCGAGTATTACTGTTGCTTTTCTTACTGTTGCCATAATTCTATTTTTATTTGGTTAGACATTGTGGTACAAAGACCGGCGTATCTCACGACAGACCGGCTTGAACCATTTAAACAAATTTAGTTATGATAAAAGTGGCCAGCCAATATTGACTGACCTGTTTGGCTATTTTACATCTATTTCTACATTATAGTTCAGTTTTACTGTGAGAAAGTCGTTTCCAAGGAAAAAGGTGTAGATTAAAGGGTTTGCCATAGTTTCTTCGAGATACTGCGTTGTATGACAAATGTTTATGTTGTTTTCTGCATACCCAGTCAATCGTTTGACAATCTCCCTTCCCCATTCAACAGGGTCGTAACGATGCAGCTTTCTGATAGACATGTAGTTTCCGTTGATTTCTATCATTGTAGGTACATCTCCAACAAAACCAAGATGGAATTTGTTGCTGATATACGGCTTATCAAAGATTACATCGAGAATTGATTTCTCAATGATATCATTTCCTTCAATGATAGCCTTTACGTATCTTCTCGGATTTACGTTTATTTCTTTCATAATTCTTAATTTATTAGTTTGACATAGAATCGGATACTGAATCAGTAACCGACTTTTTGGCTATTCCAGTCCCCAGCTTGGCGCTTTGCTTTACTCTATTGATCTAAAGAGCTTCGTAAGAAGGTGATCTCCTCGGGTAATAACCGGAGGCGATCACCTTCATTGCAGAAGCTATCGTTAAGTTTGCCGGGCCGCTGCAACAATAGGTAGCGAACCTTTGTTTTTCAGAGGTGATTACTTCTTCTTCCACTCGTCAATCTTACCCTGGATGCTGATATTATTGTCCTTGATAAGCTGCTTGAGAACACCGAGCATTCTCCAACCCTCGTTGCTATACTCAAGAGCAAGTTTGTCAAGCTTCTCCAAGGACTTGGCCTCAGACATCTTTCTGCTGCCATTCTTGAATCTTGCTCCATGGAACATAATGAGGTTTCTCATCGTGTAGTAGGAACCAGAACCCTTATAGGCGCTGATGAACAAGTCTGACTGCTTGGTCTTCCAAGACAGATGCTTGCGAATCTTGTTAAACTTCTTGACAGCCTTATAAACGTCCTCGTAAGTGTCCTTTGCATACATTTCTACTGCAAGTTCCTTGAGAGGAGCATATACCTTCTTCTCCAAGTCAGCCACAAAGATATCCTTGTTCTGAAGACGTACGTACGGCATTCCATTGCAGGTATGCTTGTAAGTCTTTTTGCTGTCATACTTGTTCTTGTAGATAAGGTTGTTCTCGATGTAGTATCTGAGCTTCTTGATGTAGTCCTCAGCAATCTCGTAAATCAGCATACCATTGAACCAGAAGTTTCTGTTTCCTGCATTTTTTGTATCTCCATGCTTGCTCATTTTCATCTGAGCATACATCTCGCGCTCGATCACGCTCCACTGATACTCATAGCCTTTGCGCTGTAGGATTTCACTGAAAGTATCTCTTCCAGTCTCCATCTGTCTGAGCATGTGGAACATCTGAGACATAACCCAACGACGAAACAGCTTCCAGTTGCTTACGTATCCACCCTCGACAATCTTCTTGCCTACCGCATCGATGGCTGCATCGTCCATATCTACAGGAACCGCTGCGCCATTCTCGATCTTGATAAGCTGGTCGTCACCGAGAGTGAAGTATCTGCTTACATCAACGCCTGCTGCCTTGAGAGCTTCGAGACGCATCTGTGCCTTGGTCTTCTTGCCAGTAGCCTCTACATTGTTAGTTACGATGTTCAAGTTCTCACCAGTGATTGTTACAATCTGTTTCATAATTCTATTATTTTAAATGGTTTATAAAAATTTATTTAACTCTTGTGGATGAGGTTACACCTCACCCTTGTTTGGCTCAACCCAGTCTCTGAGGATAATCAGGTCCTTGTCATTCTTAGAACGCCAGAACCACGTTCCCCATGAGTTGTTCCACCAGAGGTTGCCTCTGAGAAGCTGAATCAGTACGTACAGCTCCAGCTTACATCTTGCTACCTCACGTCGCTCTCCGTACATCATATCTTCGTCTGAGAGTTCTTTCTCAGGCAAAGCCTTGAAGTAGTACCGGCGATGTGATTCAGAACGCTCAGACGGCACAGAATGCTTGTATGCCGCATATCTCTGCTCGATGCCTACAAACACAACCACGGGTGTAAGGTAAGGTGTGTCTTTCGGCTTATCTTCCTCGGACATTACTACCTTGCCGTTCACTCTGCATGTTCTCTTCTGAAAGTTGACGGTGAACTTTGCACCATCAACAACTGCATTGATAATCTCGTCGTATGTCATAATTCTCAATATGTTGGTTAATAGCAGTACGCTCAAGGGATTTGTTGTGTTGCTGTATGTGCTCGATGTAAACAGTCGAGTGAATCCTGAGTATCCAGTGAGATTCTCCTGGAGACTCAGGAAGATACGGACTGTTTGTCTAAATTTTTCCTTCTTGCGTACTATTCGGTTCACAATAACCTATTCTGGCTCATGCTGATATGTTGCATTGCTTTAAGTTTATGATTAGATACATCACTCAGAATGAGATGACTGCTCTATGGTACTTTAGTACCAACTCTTAGTCATCTCAAATTGAGGGATGTAGCATAAACACCCAGCTCTTGCCAGACATCGCTGCAATACGAATGACCTATCTCATGTATTCTGTTGCATGGATATATACTTGCGATTCGGTCCAGTGAGTGAAAGATGCCGTCGATACCGATAGACATCGACGGCATCTTTCCACTTACTGGATGCTAAATATCATACTCTTGATAAGTCGTGATGCAATTCACTTTGGTTGTTTGTAGGTACACTCATAGGCCTGTTGCTTTCCTATAATCAACTGATACGAACCAGATGGATTACGCGGGTTAATATTTAACCTAAGGATTAACCCGCGTTATTTGCAAGCTGGTTGGTAAATTACAGCCTCCTCGTGTACCTCGTTTGGCAATAACGTTGTCTTCATCTGAGAGCGTGGCACGTAACTGTAACAGCTTGATTCGAGGGCTGTTGTAAGCCGCCGGATGACCCTGGTTGGTGTTACCGGGTTAGCCGGCGGCATGGAAACAGTCACTCATAAATTCACTCTCCTTTGAAGACTACCCTCGTGCTAAGGTAATTCCCTGACCGATGGCTCGGCACAATACTTTATGTTTCTGATTTGACACAGGATTCGCCAGAATTCAGGATCCAGGTAATCTGCTCATATCTATGAGCGGTTACCAGGATCCTAAACTCTGGTTAAGAGACCTGTAGCGTAAACTTCTGCCATTCATCAGGGATTGGTGGTGTGCGCCACCTGTGGAAGTCATACGGACTGTCACATTTCTGTACTCCTGTGATTAGGTACGCCTTGTGTATCTTCAGTATGGTCCCTTTGGTCTCAAGTATCACTTGAGCAAAAGTGGCCCATACTGAGGTAATCATAGAGGCGTGACATAAATAATCCGTCCTTCTCCCACGTCCGTGTGCTCGGTTATACAGAGTCTGTCGGTCAGAAGATACTGCGCATAGCTATATTAGCTTGATAATATCCTGGTGGAGAGGATCGCTGGACCATCTCAGATTATGAGATGCTGTCCGCGATCTTCGAGACCGGATGTTTAAACCACATCTTCATTCCAACAGTTCCTGCGCTGGAAGCTACATCTACAGAGTATTTACCAATGTGTTGTACGCTGCCCTGCTTGTACGTAAGGCATTCTGGGCACAACCTATCGATAGATACCCCTTGATTTCGTTCTCTGTCTTACCCCTGTTGGCTTTCACGTTTCTTCCACGGCCTCGGTCTATGCAACCTACAGCCTGAGTCTTCACGTAGCCGAGTCCACCAACCTTTCTCTTATTCGTCTTGACAGCACGGATGCAGTCCATGACAAATGTATTGAGCTTATTGATGTCCTCTTTCACGTTTATGACCGGAAGAACCTGAGTAGCCCAGGAATAATCGCAGTACCCCTTGTAGAGATATCTGTTTACAGCATTGATGGCTTTCGTCATCGTGGTGTCACGCTTCTTTATCGTCCTCTTCTCAATTTCCTTCTGAAAGGTCTTGATACGTGTGGACGACAGAGAGATGTTGTGACCCTTGATGGAATACCCGAGGAACTTGAACCAATGATTTTCATCCAAATACTCAACTTTCTTCGGGTTGAGCTTCATCAGCATCTTCATCAGTTCATCCTGCATGATAGTCATTGCTTTCTCGTAGTCCTTACCGATAAACAGCGTGTCGTCAGAGTAACGGATGTAATATCCGTCAAGACCAGACAACTGCTCATCTATATGGTACAGGACTACATCGGCAAGCCACGCTGCAACAGAGCATCCCTGCTTAAGAGACTGGTAGCTACTGGTAAGATTGCCATCGGTGTCGAAATACAGGTCTGTGTGATAGTAGTCACGGATGACATCTATCAGCGCAGATTTTCCGTGCTTTTCCTCAACCTTGTCGAACGCCCAGTCGATGAACTCGATGGGTACTGAATCAAAATACTTGGATAAGTCGGACTTCCAACCGATGACATTCCCGTTTGCAGAGCATATCTTCCGAGACACTTCCTGCACCACACGACCGCAGCCGATACCTTTCTGGTATGACATACAGCGTGGATGCACCATCTCTGGCATCAGCTCGAACAAGAGGTCGTTGGCGATACTCAACAGGATTCTATCTACAGCCTCATTCACATAGACCGTACGGAAATCTCCGTTGTCTTTCGGAATCTTGGCTGTATGTGGCGGCATTATCTTGTAATTACCGCTCTTGATCCTGTTGTACATAGCCAGACGAACCTCAGGTGTCGTAAGCTGATACATTACTGCTTTGTTCATGTCCTTGAATAAGCCCTTCTCGATAGCGTACTGCCATCTGGCTTTCTCAAAGAACATCTCTAGGATTTTGTCTTCATTCATAATTCTTATGTTTTGGTTATAGTGAGAGGGAGCTACCCTCTCTTTTTAGGCGTGCTTGTTGACTGCAAAATCCTCACATACCTTTTTAAAGATTTCGTTATTGAGGAATATGGCGAAATCAGACTTATCTCTAAACCAATGCTTTTCCTCGTAGTATGGAGGTATCGAGATACCAATGCTTTCGAGGAAGGATAAGTCGGCATCGTTCTTGTGTCGTATTCCAACCCATGCAAGCTTTCCGTTTATCACGTACATTTCCCCTTTGTCTCCAAGTCTGTAGTTCACGTGCCATACGATTGCATCTACAACTCTTTCTTTCTCTGTCATATTCGTAATGTTTTGGTTATTGGTAGGGAGATTGCTCTCCCTTGTTTGGCTTAGTCGATGTGCTGGTAGGTCTCGCCGTATTCTTTCTCGTAACCGATATAGAAATCCTGGTCAGGCTCAACTTGTACCACTTCTCCGGTAAAATTGTCTGAGTCAAGAATGATATCGCAGTTATCGTAGGCATCCCATGCCACATCTACTGCCTCTTCTTCACTCTCAGCATCAACACTCACTACCTTTTTTAAAGTCTCTGTGACTGATACATAATATCTCTTCATAATTATTTGGATTTAGTTTCTTTGCAATAACATTTTACCTTATAACCATTCTTGACAAGTATTTCAAGCAGAGTCTGTGCGCTTCTGTAATAGAGATTCAGTTCAATGCTTACAACCTCATCGAGGAATAGTCGTTTATGATTCTTGATGATGTTATCACAGTGCTTCTTGTCAGCGAAGAAATTATACATAACGTATCTCTCTTCATCATTCTGCTTGTATTCGCAAATAAAGATGGCGAGAGCATTTCCGGAGTAAATGTTTACGTTGTACTTCTTTCCTTTCTGTCTGATGGTAAGTTTACCCATCTTGTCTTTCCAATTCCATTGTAATGCCATATTCTTAATAATTTATTGGTTAATAATGTCAGAGGGATTGCTCCCTCCGTTTTTAGGCTACTTCTCTCATGTAATAAGAGAACTCTTCAGGGCTATCCTCGATACTCTCTTCTTCAAGCCACTCGTCGTAGGCTTCACAATAGCTGCTCAACTCGCTTCTATCTATAAAGAACGAGTTGTTGTAGTCCGAGTAGTACAGAGAACCTATACGGATTTCTCCACGCAGCTTCTTCAACTGCTCGTCTGAAAGTTCGTGAATATCTATAGGTATGTCTATCTCGTTTAACGCCCTGATAGAATCCACCTTCCAACGCTCGTATGAAGGAAAATCATCCGTGTTTACAAATACACAGTCGTACTCCCAGTCAATTTCGGCTTCTTGCATCGAACCCATATTAAGAACAGCATATTTCGCCCCAAATTCATCATACTCGAAGCGTTCGAATCGTGGGTCGATATCCCAAGGGGTATCCTCAAAACGTTCCCCTGGGAATTTCTTCTCCAAATAGTCCCAAATGTCGTCCATATAATTCTCAAATGGTCTTACAAGAAAGTCGCAGTCTATAGTTGTGCGAATGCCATTTACAATAAATTCTGCTCCATAAGTCGTCAATAATTCAAAATCTTGTTTCATAATTCTCTTTGTTTAATTGGTTATTAATGGAAGTACGCAGAATGTGCGTACTGTTCTGGCTAAGTCCAGTCTACCGAAAGGACAAAATGGATAATATCGATGTCGTATTCATTTTCCACTATATACTTGATAATGGCACGTTTTACGAAAAACTCCATACATCCTAAGTCAGAAGACTTATTATACGCTTCCGAGAAATAATCGAACCTAAAACAAGCGGATTCCTTTAAGACGTATTGTTTAAACTCATCTGGAACAAATCTCTTACCTTCCTTTCTGTCGTAAATTTCATCTATAATCATAATTTTCTGTATTTTTGTTTATAGAAGAGGAGCGTGCAAGCTCCCCTTGTTAGGCTACATCTTTCGGCTGTAGGTCATGCTCTTGGATAATCTCTTCGATAAGGTCGTCAATATCCTCGTAGTAGTATCCCCAACAGGAATCAACCTCCTCCCATTCGTAGCCATCTTCTGGTTCTCGGTCGATTTCAGTGAAGAGTTTCTTGTAATGGACTTTCTTCTCCAATACGTATCCCTTGACATCTCCCCACATCCAAAGACCTATATCTTTGACTTCGCTCTCGAATAGGGAAATAGTACGATTCTTCCAGTTTTTGGTATTTGTATCTACCATCTTTTCAAATCGCTCTTTGTCACAATATGCGATACCTTCGATGTAATCTCCCTGAGAATAACCAGAAGAGGACCACTCGTAGAATGCAATATCCTTACAGTCTTCAAGGAGATTAATGAAATCATCCTTTTCAAGCTCTTCCGTAAGTTCGTCCCTAACGTCCTCGTTTTTCAATTCGTTAGGAGTGAAGTCTCTGATGTTGTACCACTCGTTCTTGCCGGTGCTGAATCTTGTTTTTTCTTCAAAACTCCACATGTGGCAAGACTTGTCGTACTCCAAACAAAGATGGTCGCAATGAAACGTGCTATTTATATACTCGATAATCTTCTTTTGTGGAACATACTCGCATACCAGTACTCTCAGGGCTTCTTCAAGACTATAGCTGCTGTCACAAAGAACTTCCTCCCAGTTACAAGCAGAACTCAATCTGCCAGAATACTTCCAAAGATATACTCCTGCCAAATCCCATGCAGTGCAAGGACATTCGGCATCCTCGTCCTGGAAAATGGTGATTCTGTAATCACCGATTTCCTTCTTTGCAAATTCGTAACTCATATCTAATATCATTTAAATGGTTTAACATTGAATATCCCCATGATAGGGGATATTTTTAGGCTTCCACGTAATCTTCCTCCATCATTGAGTGAATCTCTTCAAGCTCATTGGAGAAATTGTACTGGATGTTGTACGTACCGAAGGCTTTGAAATACCATTCTTCAAGGTAAGCTCTGTCCTCGTTAGCCTGCTCGCTGTCCTCTGCGGCATCCAAACGAGCTACCATCTGAGGATACAGGTCAAAATAATCGTCGCCTTCGTAGTCTGATACCCATCGTGTGCCCGTGATGTGCTCAGGATAATCGCGGTACAGATTGGCAAAATTACCATCCATGTGCTGATCAGGAAGATGGAGGTATTTCTTCATCTCTCTGTTCGCCTCAAGAGTAAACTCCCGAGCAAGGTCCTGAATTGTCTTTCCGCAGCAGTCTGCAATATACTCTCTCAATTCGTCTGCATCATCGAAATTCTCCAGACATTCGTTGTAGAGATTCTCAATCACCTTGGAGAAGCTTTCCACACCGATATAATCGGCTACCTTCTCGACAACTTCACCCTTGTTGTTCATAACATATTCCCAAATATTCTTTTCCATAATTCAGCTGTTTAATGGTTTATAAATTGTTCCCCACGATGATGTGGGGAGGTTTAGCCACACATAGCAATATCGGCATAGTTCTTGAAGAAATACCCGTACACTTTAATCTCGTCTGTTTCGGGAATGTCCGTTATTTCAAGCTTACCGGTATCCTTGCGTACTTCTGCAATAGAGAATGTGCCATCGTGCGTCCACCTGATGAGGTCAACACGCCTTGCCGAGTTTTCTACCGATTCTACGATTTCACACTTCAGTAAATCGTCTTCAAAAATCTCGTCTAATTCTTTCTGAATGTCCATATTTATAATTGTTGGTTAATAGAAATCCACACCCGTAAGAGTGAGGATTGGTTTGGCTAATCGTCGAAATCACTTTCATCCTGATCGTACCACCAGTCCTGGAATCTGTTCGCAACCTCTTCCAGTGCATACTTGGCAAATGTGTCGTAGATATAACGGCTCTCGTTCTCATCAAAAGGAGCATACAGAGCCTTGCCGATACCATCGTAGGTGACAGATTTGTCGTCCTTGAAATTACCGAATCCCTTAATCATCGTGATAAGGTCTTCTCCCAAATCATCGGCAAGCTCGTGCATATTCTCCATGATGGTGTCCTTGTTCTCATTCCAGAACTTGCAGGTCTGAGAAGGATAACAGAATCCCGTGTACACGTCATTTGCATTTCTGCAACTATCTAACGAGTTCAATATCGTGTCTTCATCGACACCTCCAAGCTGCTCTACTACGGCATTTGCCATCTTAACGAATGATGGATTATCATTTTCCTTGATAAACGCATCCCATACTTTCTGTATATTCATAATTCTGTATTTTGGTTGATAATAGAAACGAGTAAGCGCACCATACGCTTACCCGTAATTTTGGCTTAATCCTCCTCTTCCAGGCTCAGATGCTCCCAATCAGAGAATCCGAGATGCTGAGCGATGAAATCACGCTCAAACCAAAGGAAATCGTTGATTTGAGTGGCTGTTGGCGGATTATCATCCGAAAACATCTCACCAATCAAATCCTCTACTCTGTCTAGCTGATCATAAGTCAGCTCATCCTTTGTGTCCTTGCCTCCACTCCATGCGTTGAAGTTATAGAGACTCTCTTCTACGATATACTTCATAATTCTACATTTTTATGGTTTAACATGGTTTCTGTGCAGATACACCGCACAGAATGTTTGGCTTAAAACCTTGGACGACGGGAAAACTCTATGTTCTGAGCTTTCCTGTCTGCTCTCGCTGCACGCCTGAAATACTCACTCTTGTCGAGCTTCTTTCGTGCGCACTCTTCACTTATTACCGCCTTGTGGCTCCGCTACGAGCCTTGCAAGGAATCTTCTGTCTCCGTCTGTCATAATTCTAATTTTGATTGGTTAATAATAGAAGCAGGACACAGGACGTGCCCCGCAGATTTGACTACTTTTCACCGCACGCAATACTATGAGGGCAGCAATGAATCTTGCTATCCATCAATCCGTGAAAGCAGCACCCTACACACATCTCTGTGACTATATCCCACTCTCGCTCTATTCCGTGCCTGTCAGTTACTCTTACTGTTTCCATAATTCTAATATCTTTTGGTTAATAGCAGGCAGCACAATTATCGTACTGCCCAGTTCTGGCTTACTGGTCGTGTGACCATTTCCATAGACGCTCTACATAGTCAGGACCACACAGATATTTATCTGTATCTCCTTCGTCGTCGATTGTGTCCATCAATCTGCGCACATCTTCTTTTAGCTGCGCTTTGTCATCTTCCATGCGTTGTGCATACACTCCACAGCCCATGAGAGTCATGGCTATTACTAATACTCCCAGTAATTCAATAATATCCTTTTTCATAATCTAATAATATTTTGGTTTGTAGGTGAGGGAGAAATAACTCCCTCAAATTTAGGCTGAGTACTTCTTGAGAAATTCTGCAAGCTTGTTGTAATCTCTATCGATTTCTTCAACACTGTCGTAAACAGACATGTGCAAAGAAACACAGTCTGTTGTTTTCCCGTTTTTGTCTGATACGGAAGCGAAAGCAGTAATGAATTCTCCATTCTTCTGTGTGCTCACTGCTAAAAAGATTTTTTCATTACCAAAGAAATCCTGCATAATTCTCAATAACGTAGGGAGTATTGTTGCTTTTAAATATTCCCTTCTTTCTTCCCATTCTGGTTTTTCTAATTTCTTCATAATCTTAAAATATTGGTAAATAGTATGCGTGGCAATTGTCACGCACATTTTAGCCCATGCACAGCACTGCTATCTCGGAGAAACTCTTGGAGATAACCTCCTTGCTACGATAATCTCTGTAGCCTCTGGTATTGTTGTTGTGCCACTGGCGTGCAGCAATCTTGATCTTCTCCATCTCATGCATAAGCGCACGCTCAAAATTCTTCTGTGATTTCTTGTCTAACATAATTCGATTTGTTTAATGGTTTTACATAGTATGCCCAGGAAAATGCCTGAGCACATTTTTGGCTACTCGTACTTGTTGAGCATGAAAATAAGGATACAGCCGTCTTTGTTCATTAACGTCTGGCATTTCTCCTCATCTTCTATAAGATTTGCGCATACCTTCTCAAAAAACGGATACGGGTCTCCGACAAGACTCTTATAGTAAAATGCCATGTACGTACCAGGGATGAGAGGATAAGAATCCTCAGGATCTCCGCCAAATACCTCGCACGCCTGTGTATCAATCAGAACACGGCGTACAGAGAAATTGTCCTCAACTTCCTGTGCATCCATTCCACGCAAGAGGTCAATGACCTCATTTTTGCTTAACTCTTTTGTTATTGTCTTGAACATAATTCTTTTGTTTAACTGGTTATATTATCGTACTGCCTGAATTTCTCCAAGCAGAATTTAGCTAAATGTTTCCAAGCACAATTTTCGTACTTTCCAATCTCATCCTATATTTCCAAGCATGAAATTTTCCAAGCGGAGTGTGGATCGCCACAGCTCACGGAAATACCACCTGCCAATTATCGTGCTACTCCAGAATATTCCAAGCAGAATGCTATAGAATATTCCAAGCACAATTATCAGGATATTCGTACTTGCCAAGCATAATAATGCAGGCACACTCTGAATAAATCCAAGCACAATTATCGTACTTGAATAAATAATCTGTCTTGCTTTCATAATCTATATTTTTTTTGGTAATTGTTCCGTAGCCACACACGACAATTATCGTACTGGCTACGGATTTTTGGCATCACGGAATGTAAGCTAACACAAGCGTATTGTTGTTCCATGAAATAAATTCGACGTGAGAATATCTCTCCTGTCTGTCAGCGATTAATGATTCCATCATTCCCTGACTTCTGCAATCTAAATGTAGCGTACTCATAATTCTAAAATGTTTAAATGGTTTGTTGTTCCCTACAAGTGTAGGGAGATTTTAGGCTTATCCTTCTTCGGTGTTCTCGTAAGTTACATTACCAACTTGCACGTGCCACGCCCATATTGCAGGAGCACCACCGAATTCTGTTCCCTTGAGGAACTTTACCTCGGTCTTGTACTTCTTTGCAATCTTCTCAAGATAACTCATCGCTGCCTGTCTTGTTGTGTGACGTGCAATACTAACACTCTTTGAATTACCGTTATTCTCAACGGTGCGCCATGTAACAAATGTACTCATAATTCTAATATTTAAATGGTTCATAATTGTAGAGCGGAGATTTCTCTCCGCCCCGTTAGCCAGGATGTGCATCTTTGCACCACGTTTTATCATTATTGTCTTAACTACGTGGCTCACACCCTACAGATTTTATGCTTCTGCCAGCAGCTTGTTTGTTTCTGAGGAGATAAATCTCGCACGGATGACAAGCAACCGATTTCAGTCAGCGTGATAGTGTGCGCCTTGATACGCTGCAAATCGTGATTGCACACACGATTGATTTTCGGGTAACCACTCCCGACCGGACAATCACACCGGTAGAATATGAATTATGATTTCTTTATCCCTGGGACGAAGGATATTATTCCATCGTTATAGGTAACACGACCTATCCCAGTGACTAGTGTTCTCCACTAGCTATCGTCCGCTTTGATAGAAGAAATATTCCTATCTCGCTGCACAGCTACGATTTCTTACCTGTACACGTGCCTCATCTCATTCGGTATCGTGGTGGCTCTGTGCTCTCTCGCTGCTCTCGACGGGATTTCTCGCCCGCCTTTCTGTATCACTACAGATTTGTTTGCTGAGTAGCTCATTTGAATTTTGGCAATTAGTCTCCTGAGGGAGAATAAATTCTCTCTCTGGAATAATACCAAAATCTCTGTTTTGTTCCCTTATGCGGCACCGCCCCGCAAATGTACGCTTAAACGTGATAGGAAAAATAAGGGTACGACGACCCGCACCGCACGGAAATTGTACGGTGTAAATTTCCCACTGGCTACCTACATATTAGATAGTCAGTGGGGAAAATGTAGGGGTAATAGATAGGTAGTTTTTGTGCTACCTATCTAAATTCAGTTACTCGCTTTTCTCTTCTTCTTCAAGCGCTGCAAGTTCTGCAAGTAAGCGGGCTTTTTTGTCTGCCAAACGTTCACGTTTTGTGCGTGTCTTGCGTACGTCTTCAAGTGTTGCAAGATAGTTATTGTACAACTTTGTGACGTATCCGCTGCACTCGCTTACAGAATAGAACAAAGGCAACTCTTTTTTGTCTGTTACGTGTTCGTCAAAGTAAGCAATAAAAGCCCATTTGTGTTTTCCGTTATTGTCAACGTCTAAAACCAAATTACGGACGCTTTCGTAATTTTGGTTTATTGTTGTGCTATCTGAAAGAATGTATTTTTGCAACTTGTTTTCTAACTTTGTGGATAACACACTAATTTGTACCCATAAATCGTGCATTTTGTCGTAAGTTGCTGCACAATCTTCTCTTTGATACCCTCGTACGCATTCCGTGCGTAACGTACCTAAATACTCACATAAGGCGTTTACCTTTGCGCTTTTGTCTGCAATAGACTGAATAAACGATTTCTTCACCATAACATGTATACGTTTAATGTGGAACACGTTTAATATAGGTGCATTCCTTAACCTTTTTGTATTGCAAAGGTACTAATAAAAAGTGTAAGTAACAATACCCCTTTTTTGATATAATTGTAAGTTGCTAACTACTTGATAATCAGGCACTTACAAAAGTGTTAATGTTAAAATAAGTGTGCAAAATATAAATATATATATAAAAACGTTAAAATGTAACGTTTACGTATTTTTTTATTGCTATCTCCACTTTGCAAAATAAGGGGTTAAGGAAAAGCGGGTGCAAAACTGAAAGTAAAAAATGTAAAATCATGAATATTTAACCATTTTGCGGTAATTATATATTACGAAATCTGTAACTCGTTGATAATCAGCATACTAATGTGTATTACTTAAATAGTACACTAAACTCTTAAATGCTTGATTTTCAGATAGTTACAAGGTTACGAATTGTAAGTAAAATAATCGGAAAAGCCGTATGTTTGGCGTATATTTATAGGTGTGCAAAGGTATATTTAAACACTCGTTATAAAGTGTTATTTGCGACAAGCCGGAAAATATGTAATATATTATTACGTCAAGTATGATGTAAAGAAAACGGACTGAAAGAAATGAATAAATATTCAAGAAAGAGAAATAAAATACACCTGTAAGTGATTGATATCCAAGGGGTTACAAAAAAGCATAAACCAAAATTGTCAAAATATTTCAAAACGAAAAAATATGCAAATTTTTGGTAGTTTATATAGTGTAAACTAACATAATTTGTTATATCTTTTCAAAATAGACCCCCACACCCCCTATATAGCTACAAATCAGCGCGGTAGTCACCTCATCTAAAAATTTTTTCTTCCGATTTTTTTCTTCTTTTGTAAAATAAACTTACTTCGCTCAGAGAATGAATATTTATTCAACTCTTTTTTTCAGTCTGTTTTTAATATAACGTTTAAATTTTGATATTATTGTCTTGGTATCAAAAAGGTGTATATCTATCCTGAATTTAGTAGCACGTTAATAATGTATAAAAATACCCTATATATAAAGGTTTGTGCATATTTATACTGATATTTTTACTATATTTGTAATATCAATCTTGATGATGTCCTGTATTGTTAGGGTGTTTCGAGATATACATTTATTGCGCAAATCCCAGTGTTTATCGGGGTTTATCCGCAACCGAAAGCTTTAAAAAATGAACATTTAGATACATATATATGGAAAATGGTTTAGCGATAGATACTTTGCATGGTCAGTTGATCGAATTATCAAGGTCTCCCAAGTACGGCTTTGACAGGTTCAGATGTGACTGGGGAAGGACTAATTCTGAGAAATATAATGGTCTCAAGATAGATTTCAGCAGATCCATCAGGAGTCTTGCAAGGGACACTCCTGTAAAGTACTACGAGAAGGACGGTCATTATTATATGTTCAACGGAAGGATATACGAACCTGTTCCCAACATTGTTCTTGAACAGGCTTACCAGATGTTGCTTTCGGATTTGTACATTGCTCCTGTTGCATTCCAGGCGAATATAAGGAACGACTGTTTCATGAAGGTCATCCAGAGTTTCAACATTCTGAGACCTACCTTCGATATTGTAGCATTCAACAACGGTGTCGTCGATTTCGGTATAGGCGGAAACGCAAAACCTGTTGTCATGCCTTTCTCTCCGGAGTATCATGTGACATACTACCATCCTTATGATTTCAATCCGAATGCCAAGTGCAACAGATGGATGAACTTCCTGCACGAGGTTCTTCCCGACAAGACGTCAAGGACTATACTCCAGATGTTCCTCGGCCTCGGTCTTACCCAGAGAGGTGCTGCATACAACTACAATAACGATGCCCACTATTCCAAGATAGAGCTTTGCCTCCTTCTTATAGGAAGCGGAGCAAACGGTAAGAGTGTCGTGTTCGATGTCGCATGTAACCTGTTCGGTCCCGAGAAAATCAGTAAGATGGATTATGCCGAGCTTACTGCTGACGGCGACGAGGGCATGAGAGGAAGGTATCCTATAAGGAATGCCATCTTCAACTGGTCGTCTGATTCCGACCCGAAGAAGTTCGGAAGGAAGAATACCGGTATGTTCAAGAGGCTTGTGAGCGGTGAGCCTGTTCCTGTGAGAGGATTACAGAAGAACGTGTCGGACATCAACTCCATTCCCTACCTCATCTTCAACCTCAACGACCTTCCCCTCTCCGATGATGCTTCACTCGGTTTCGTGAGAAGACTCCAGTACGTGAGCTTCGATGTTACCATTCCGAAGGAGAGGCAGGATCCGGACCTGGCGATGAAGATTATCAAGGAGGAGCTGAGCGGCGTGTTCAACTGGATTTACAGGGGAGCGCAGGAACTCAAGAGAAGAAAGTACATGTTCCCTGCGGCAGAGGGAAGCAAGAGGCAGCTTCTTATGTCGCTTCTCGGAAGCCAGCCTGTCGTGGCATGGGTTCGTGCTTACGGAATGAGGTCCTATGCTGCTGCGAAGGGTGAGATTTTCCTGTGGCTCGGAGCGCAGAAGCTCTACGATAACTTCGTGAGGTTCTGTAAGGACAACGACCTCTCTGATGAGGATATTCCTACGGTACAGAAATTCGGAAGGGTCATGTGGGGAGCAACCCTGGGATTTGAGAAGAAGAAGGCCAAGCAGGGAATCGTCTATAAGGTGTTCGGTGTTACTGAGCCTGACTTCAAGAACCAGATACTCATCTCTGAAATGAGGAGTGAAGAGGAACATTCAGACGGATTCATTCAGCCTGATGATTAAAATAAAACTGGTGGTCTTTGTGCAAGGCGGTGGGACGTATCTTCGGATATAAGTCCGGGCAGACAGGAGGTCGAGTCCCTTCCACGGTCGGCTTCTGGCCACCATTAAAATTGATTTCTATGATAGACAAGGAATATATCAAGGGAATTATCTCCGGTATCACGGATCTCAAGACCGAGAAGAATGTGGTCCCTGCGACCGCTTCAATGCAGGAGATTATGATTGCTATCCGCGAGGATGCCCTGGAGTGCATGAGAACCATGTGTAACGAGAGGGAGATTGCAGTGAACAGGACGTTGAACAGTGTTTCATTTAAATGTTTGTAGCTTATGGGCAAAGAAATTATATATTGCATACCAGATGCCGTCTTGGATGGTGAAAGAATCCGCGGCTATATTCGTAATATTGTGTGCAAATCGTTCGATTCTGGTATCAAGATGTCGTCTTGCCGATACAAGAATCACAGCATAACGCTTGACGTGAGCTTCGAACTGGAAGGTGGTTTTGACAAGATGATGCTCGAAATTCTCTACGGCGACAGAATTAGGAAAACCATTGAACGCCTTAATTATGAATGGCTGAAGAAGATGTGGAAGGCTTCCGATGACGATTTTCAAGTATTCTGGTTTGAACAGATACGCAAAAAGTTTGAGGAGTACGAGGACAAAAATGGATATATCTGGGGCAAGATATGAGAAGACATCACAATCCTAATAAAGTACCTCCGTTCAAACCGGACCCGGAACATTGGACCAAGAAGGTTCATTCATGGAAGGCGAAGGTGGCATACGAAACGGAGGATGTAGCCTGGGAGTTCTTGAATCAGAATCCGAAGTTAAAGGCACTCGGCTGGAATCCTTACTTATGCAAGGTCTGTTCGAAGTGGCATATTGGTAAATTACATAAACAATGAGCTTATGAAAGGTAGATACTCTTGGAAATATAAAAAAAGAATCAGGTCTATGTATGACATCATTGAGGAAGGCCTTTTATTCTTTCTTATTGACGAGGTTATATCGGTAGATTCCGGATGCTTTCTTCATGAATTTAAGAATAAATGGTGGAAGACATTGGATGATACTCCAACGCCGTTTTTGGTAGAGATAAAGGATCAGGATGCGATACTGAGGCCATTCAATACCCAGATAAGTAAATCGGAAGGCTTTCGGGATGATGGAGCTATCGTTATTCCTGCAAGAGATTTCCTTTTTAAAACTAACTTAGCTTGTGGTAATATTTTAAAACATAAATAATTGAGATATGGAGATTAGAGTTAGCGTTTTAGGAAAGGTCGCATACAAAGAAAACGAAAGTAGGGAGGATGCAGAAAAAGCCGAACTATATCCATTTGGAGAAGGAGTGTATGCGGTAATGGATGGAGAAATTTTCGTTGCGTTAAGAGTCGTAGCTGGCAAAAAACACAGCGATGAGAAAGGTGATTATTACGCATGCGTAGATAATTACTGGGGGTACGGGAAAATCTCAAGCTCTGCAACTATTATAGAGCACGAAGAAAGGTTGAAGGATTATATAGACAAGCGTTTCGATCGTCTTGATGCTATTGTTGGAAAAGCCAACGATGGTATCAGTAGTGTAAGTGATGAACTTAATGGCTTTATAATTAATTCTCAGGATGATTTTTGCTCTATTGAGAAATCTCTTGAAAGAATAGAGAAAGATGGTGTTGGTAGTGGAAATGGCATCAGCGAAAAGACATTATTGTCTGCTATCGAGATTGTATCAAAACAGAAATAGTTGAGAATATGAAGAAGAAGGGATATTACGAATACGAAAACGGAATCTATCCGCAAAAACTTTGGGTACATATCGGAAAGGATTTGCCCGATTTGATAAATGCAGAGTTTGATGGTTGTAATCCACCAAATGATGGATATGTTGGCGTTGCTTACGACGAAGCTATCAGAAAGAGTGATAACTGGCGTGGAGTTTTAGTTTCGTTTAAGAGTACTAAAGATATGACTATGAGTGTTTGTTGCCACGAAGCCAGCCACGCTTGCGATGCAATAGAAAATGGTATTGGTATGGAACACGGCGATGAGCCTTCTGCCTATCTGATTGGTTGGATTGCGTCTTGTATCAACAAGGCTCGTTTGGGTATTGGAGATTTCGTTGAAATTAAAGATAGGGAGAAATAGCTTATGAATAAATATGGTATTGAGGTTGGAGACCGTTTTTTACTCCCATTCAAATATGTCACTACTAGAAACCGTCCTACCGAAAACGATGATTTTGCAATCGTTAAGCAAAGATGCGAAACACGGGTAGAAGTATTTTGCGACCAGAACGAGCAGTTTGTTTACTACGATTGGATTGTCACAGATTACTGTCCGGTGTTTACGGTTGTAGGCTTTCTAAAAAGCGACAGATACGAAGATGTTGTTTATGTTAAGTATAAAAATAACTCAGAGACATTTATGTGTCAAATGTTGGCTGAATTTGTCTGTAAAAATGGTACTCGTATGAATGAATCTGATTTGAAAGATTATAAAAATAGTTAGCTTATGATTAATAAAGATGATATTAAGGTAGGGCTGCGATTTTATATCACAAGAAATGATTGTTTAAAATGCAATTTTGACCCGATATGTGTTCACGATAATACCCCTATTCTATTCAGTATAGATAGAAAGGACGGTGTTACGTGGTTCTGCTCATCCGTTGAAACCGACTATAGGCTTACTGCTTATTTTTCTACAGAAAGCATAATGAAGTTTGGTAAAAAGTACGATATATTAACAGCAGCTAAAGAAGGGTCTGAAAACGAAAAGACGGAGCAAGTTTCTCATTACGCATGGTTGAAGGATTTGTGCGGTGTTGAGCCCTTGGATATTTGCAGACACCTTGACTTTAATACAGGGAACGCTATCAAGTATCTCCTGCGCAAGGATAAGGTGGATGGCAACAAAACAAAGACCGAGAAACGCATCGAGGACTTGCGTAAGGCGGTGTTCTATATCCAGGACGAGATAAAATTATTAGAACATGGAACAGACTGATTACACTTGCAAGGACTGCTTCTTCTTTGACAACAGGTGGGGGGAGTGTAAAGAAGGACGCTTCGGGAGAGACGTTTCGGGAGATGATTATGCTTGCACAGATTTCGAGTATAAGGAAATAAAAGTTGAACTTTAAAATATTGTTATCATGGCATTACCATTTGGAAAGACTATCAAGACAAGACACTTCACCGTGCTGAAGTTCAGCAAGAGCTTGTCTAAGAAAGAAGTTGCTTCACTCAGAGAGGATATCCCTGCTGAGATCAAGAAGCATTTACAGAGAGGCTCGCTGCCTTTCATTAAGATTTCTGACATCGCTGGTACGTGGGGAGTTGAATTCTCTGTCGGCACATCCATGTACGCTGCACTCGATGAATGTGTTTATGCTTTCGTAGGAGATCACTATGAGTTCTCCAAGACTGAAGAAAACATCATCGAGGCATTTGCCCAGCTTATGTATGCGGATACATCGTTGCCTGGCGATGCAGAATACACGGCAGGTAAGTTGAAGCTCCGTGACGAATACATTGCTCGTGAGGCTGCAAGAAGAAACGCTGCTGCCGACAAGGGCAAGACAGAAGAGCAGCTTCGCAAGGAGAGTGATGAGGCTGTCCAGGAAGTCATTGACCGCGACAAGCACGCTGAATCTCTCCTTGGTATGGCAGAGCAAATTAAGAAGGAAGGAGGTCAGCATGAGTGATAAATTGCTTGAGGTCGTTCAGGACCACACTTCTTTAGTACAGGCACTCCGGTTTATTTTGGAGGCCGCAGAGACAAAGAAACTGCCACCATACGCTACTCTTCCTACATTTAACGATTCTATTCTTGATGATCAGGTCAGAATTGCGCTTGAGTCCATCACTGGAGACAAATATCCTACCGGAGTTTTTTGGACATAAAAAGTGAGGGATGGCGTCTGTAAAGATACCATCCCTTTAAACCAATTTTAGAATTATGATTCACAGATAAGAATCCGAGAAACACATAATTGCTTGCAAAGGTACTTGCTTTTGTTGAGATTAAAGTAAAAGAAAAATACTTTAACACGAATTTAACGTTATAACATGCGGGTTTTACTCTTTATGTCGTTCAGGGCAAGGAGACCAACGGCATCAGCCATCATCTCATAGCCCTTGCAGAACTTACTGCCGATGTTGGGGTACAGTTCGGGATTATCCGTCTTTCCGGATGTATCCTTGTTCATTACCTGACCCTGCGTATTGAAGAACTCCTTCTGGAGTTCGTCCATCTTCTGAAGGATTGAGTCGATAGCTGGATTAGTCATGGATCTCCTCCTTTCCCTCCTGGATTCCTGCAAGAGTCAAGAGTTCTGAGAACTTATTGTCGTACCAGAGAGCCTGTGTCTGGTTCTGTGCGTGAGGATTACGGGCGTTCTGACCGAACTTCTCATACTTCTCTGGAATGACTACCCAGGAATGGGTCTTGCCGCCCTTGCCAGGACGGGTCATTCTCTCCACGATTCCCTTCGATACGAGAATTTTATTAAACTCAGCTGATGACATCTTGACCTTGTGGGTCGCGAGCAGGTCCTTCGCTGCGTGGACTGTCTTCTCGTCCATCACGTAGTCTGGTGTAGGCAATCCGAGAGGGTCTGCGATTGTCTTTGCAATCTGAAGCTTGGATGCGTCGTTGAGGTTAAGGAACTTGGCGAGGAACTTAGCTGCCTGAATCTTGTCAGAGAGCTTTGGCTGAGATTGTGGCTGCTGAGAGAACTTAGGTTCTGCTTTGCCAGTCTCCAACTCTTCCCATCTATTGATAATCTTCTCTCTTAAAACTGGATTATATCCAGAAGCAAGAATAAGGACCCCCTTGTAGGTAAGTTGATAAGCATCTCTAACTCTATTCATTGAGTCTTTGTAAGAGATACGCTCAAAGTTGAGCTTATCTACACCCTGGCTCAAAAGAGTCTGAATGTCACGCATAACATTCTTGTGTTCTTTACCTGTCACTTCTGCAATTTCAAGTGACGACATACTTTCTCCCAATTTCCGGAACACAACATTTAAATCATTCATTATTGTGAAGCATTAAATTATATGGGAGAACTTTATACAAAGAAAGCGGCCTCCCATTTGCGCTGCTTCACAATAATGACTGCATCCCGCAGTTGATTTAATTGTACGCAAATATAGAGACCGCCAATATCATATATTTAATCGAAAGCCATTTATGGCTATTCGGTAAACGTTCATCTAAAATGTATGGTGAGTATATAAAATGCCCACTCTGTATGTCGGGCATTAACCGATGCCCTGCGGAACGACTTGATGTCATTATTATGAAGCACTACAAAAGTACGAAAAAAATCCGCAGTCTCTTGTAAAGAAAGCGGATTTTAACACGAATTTAACTATTTCTTCTTCTTTTGGAATGTCGCCTGGCCATTTTTAAAGATAATGCAGTCCTCGCAGCATCGTGGCATCGACAGAGGAATGTAGTAATGGATCACATTGTTTTCCGTATCAATCTCATCCTGCTTAATCTTAGAATAGTCTGCTATCATGGCTGTCGTCTTTTGCCACTCTGGAGAGCCGAATTTCTGCTTTCGCTGAGCGATAACGAGGTTTCTAAGAATCTCTTCCTTTGATGTAGCTTTAATGAGTTCCTCTTGTGTAAGTTCATCACTATTCTCGTTCTTCGCTTTCTTACCCTGCACCTCTGCGATTCTTGTCTGAACAGACTCCTGCGATTCGAGTATGTTCATTTCTCGTTCAAGCTCTCCTTTTGGCCAGTTGAATCCATAGCCTTGAAAGGCAATAGCCCAGCTGTCACGCATAGACATTCCTGAACCGCGTAGGCTTGCGTAGATGTAATAGCGAGGGTCTTTCATTTTAAGAGCCTTCGCCTTCTTATACGTATCGACGGATAATGTGTATCCTTTTGTTTCTTCAATCATAATCTTGATATTTAAAAGTTCAACGTTTGCTGCCTGCGGTGTTCTCTCCATACATTGATAGACTTGCCGTATATCCAATAGTCGAACACCTCTTCTGGCGACAATCCTTCGTCTATCATCCTTCCGCTAGCTTGGATATCCTTGATGGCCTTAATCCAGCTATTGTAGATATGCGGATAGCGTTTGCAGTCGGCGAGTTTCTGCTTATAGTTGTGCATAGGGCAGCACAGGCAGCCAATCCTATAGTAGCCCTCGTCGTACAGCTTACAATGCTTGATGCCGAGTGTATTCAAGAATAGCCATACCTCATCATCGGTCCACTCTATGATTGGAGAGATGAGGAGCGATTCGTAGCCTCGGATACAGCCGATGGTACGCTCATCACTGGCATTAGTGATGTTAATCTCGTGGATGCCCCACCGGGTTGGACGGCCACGCTTCTGGCTGTTCCTCTTGTCTCGGAACTCGTCAATACCTTCAAGAGAGCCTCTGTACTTATGGTTGGTAATCTCGACCTCACTCCTACCCGAACGCTGTCTGCTTTCTGCGTGACGGATTCCGATGAGAACAACATTGCCTGCACCGATGCCCTCTTTATAGACTCGGCAGCACCATCGTATCAGTCTTGTCGGAAGCATGCCTTCCTTTCGAGCCTGGTTATAGATACTGATTTTCGGCTTTATCATATCTACGTCCGGATAGTGCTTGCGGCAAAACTTGATTACTTCTGGTGGATCGACGGACGTAAGCCCCATGTGAGACTTGAACTTCACGCCTGCAATCTTGGCAATGTGATAAAGACACTGACTATCCTTGCCTGAACTGAACGATAGATAGAAGCCTTCGTTAGGCGAGTATGCCAGCGCAAGCTTCTCCGCCTTTCTCAGCAGCTCTACAGAGTGCTTTATCTTCTCCTGGAATTCTTTAGGGAACTTCGGAAGAATTTCTTCTAAAGTAAAATTTAATTCAGAATTTATCATATCATTTCTTTTTATTATCCTTGAACGCAAATAAAGTGTAACAACAACACGAAACGTGGAACGGTGGATATGGGTCTTTGAAAGAATGGATGCCGGCATCGGCTTCGCTTTGACAGATATCACAAGGATAGCTGCTTCCTCTCTTGACATAGAATCCGATAGCCTTATGCTCCTGCCCATACTCCTGCTCTGCCTGTCCCCACGCTAAAGCAATCACCTGAGAAGCGTTTCTTACGATGTTCTGATAGGCGTTCTTGTAGTAGCCCTTTCCGTAAGAAGGAACATCGATGTTGATATCCTTTCTCTTCGCCTTGGTGATGACTGATGTGTGATATGGGTCTTTATAGCCTGTTCGGATGGAAGACAGGAGCTGCTGGTCTGAATATCCCATCAAGGTTCCTGCCTTGACCATCCTTACAATATCTTCAGCAAAGTTTCCGAGATAGACGGCGTTTCTTTCGGATGTCGTCTTTCCGTAGATGTCGCTGACGAGAAACGATTCGATGTTCTCGCTGTCAATCCCGAGAATCTTGCATGAAGCCTTGGAGTAGGCAGAGATATAGCTGTTGATACTCTCCTCTGCTTCAGCAGTAACATTCTTGGCGTAAGAGAGCAGGGCTGACTCGTTTGTGAGCCTGCCCGCACCTCTGTATCGCTTACTTGCGGCAATTACCTTCTGCGTCGTTTTCCAGAGGATATCAGCAACATGGTCCTCGCAGTTTCGGATTGCCTGTAAGCGCTTCCTGCTGTAATCTACAGAACGTTTTAACTCATCCATAGGCTTACTTCTTTACGGTCTTCCAGTTGTTACGGCCCGGCCAGTTGCCGTTCTCATCCCAGTCTGTCCCGCTTTTGTTCGGTCTGCCAGCGCCACGACCAGTACGTACGTTTCCGCTGCCTCCATTCTGAATATTCGCCGTTGCCTTCTGCTCCTCGATGGCATTCTCTGTTTCGTTATCCGCACGCTGCATATCCATGAGGAGGTCCTGCTGGTCCTCTTCCTTCTTCTCACGCATGATACGGTCATATTCATCGTTAACAGGGAAGTCTGGGCAACGCTCAGATGCAGTCTGCTTTGAGAGGAAGTTGTTCTGAACAGCTGTCGCTAAGTTCGTAATAATTTCAGATTTATTCTGATGAACATAGATTTCCACCCAAGCGTGAATAGGAAGACCGGTCATAGTGGCCATGCAGTTTTCTTCAACTCCGATACCATACTTTGAGATACGAACAAGTTGATCCAGGAACGGATGCATCTTCTTAGCATCGTTCTCAGCAACCTCGATGGCAGGAGAATAGAGCAGCTTGATGGCAACGCCCGGAAGGTCACCCGACTTCAGCTCAGGCGGCTTTACTGTGAACGAAAGCTCATAGATGAGGTCATACGACTTGTTGAGCTGTGTCGCAAATGCATCGGAGGCGTCTGTTCCGTTAATAAAGTCAGCATCACCATTCGTATCGGTAATCTGAATCGTCTTAGCCGATCCGTCTGTATCTCCAACAACGGTAATGTCGTCACCATCGCCCTTCAACTTCATTATAGGGAAGGCGTAAGCCTTGTTGTTCTCGCAGAGGTAAGAGAAAGCTTCCTCGTAGTCCTCGATGTTCTTCTGTACAACAGACCAGCATGGACCGTCATCGTTTCTTACGTATGCAACAGGGATAAACGGGAAGCCGTGAGCTTTCTCTTCAACGCAAGTGTAGTCGTCGATTCCGAATATCTTGGCAATTCTCTTGATATTCTCCTTGACCTTGCCTTCGTTAACTTGCTTCTTGAAGCGGCAGAATGTCTTGTCATCCCACACCTCTACCCATTCAATCTTTTCATTACCTTCCTCGTCGAAGTCGTAATACTTGCGAGCAAACACAACGAGTTCACCAGTAAGAGGGTCGAACTGAGGATACAATGTGTCTCCTCTATCGAAAGCCAATGTGCGAGTACCGAATTTCTTGTTTTTGTCGAAGAATCCGACTACAGCAGCCTCAGCAACCTTCATGTACGAACTTACAGCCTCATAGTGACGAATCTCCATATCGTGCATATACCATCCATTCTTGAACTTGGCAAGGAGATTAATATACTCTTCCTGTTTCTTCATCTCAGGATCACCGGCAAGCTCAAACTGAATATCGTTACCTGTCATATGGAGAACGTGCTTCGTATGAATAACCTGCTGGAAAGCAAATGCCGTTCTTTGAATCTCCTGCACATACCATTTATTATTTTCCGGGTTCTTTCTCCAGATGTCAGGGTAGAGATCCTTGTCGAAGATTTTGTGGGACGTAGGATAGAACTCACGAAGGAAGTCTTTCTGAGTCTTAACCACTCTGTATAATGTATCTTGCGGCATCTGAGGGTCTTCATTATCGGACACCTCGTTCCTGCAATAGCCATCGTGGGTCATGTACCCCTTTGGCGTGAGTTCAAAGAAAGGCTTCTTTACGAGAATCTTTCTGAAATTTGTTACCTTGATAGCATCCATAATCCTTTTACCTTTTTATTTTTCTTTTTTGTTAAACTGAATATCATTACATAGAACCAAGATTCAAAGAAGTCAGGCGAGTGCCCGACATATTTCTTGGCAATCTTCTTAGGTAATAGCTTGAATCCCCTATCATCGCTATTCTCGTCACGTCTGAGCATCTTACGCTCCTTCTGAAGAATCTGTCTGAGAGGAACCTTGTCAAATCCGTTTCCTGAATACTTTCTTTCAAGCAGGGCCGAGTCGATGGAAATCTGCTTATCCTTAATCATCTTGTAGAATAACCATGCACACTGGGATTTCAAGTCTTTGTAGAGGTATTTAATACCTACTTCCTCCTGATGATTCTTAGGAATAGGCGCAGCCTGGTTATTGAACGGAACGGCTTCCTTGAAGAATCCCTTGAAGTACTGGCCGATGCCCTGTAAATCGTAAGTGAAGTTGCATTCCTCAACTCCCCACTCTCTCAGCTTAGCCTCAACTACAGAAACAAGAGTCTTAGAGTCCAGCCTCATCACAACCAAGTCCTTGCAGTGCCATCCTTCCCAGAGCCACATCACGAAGTTATCGCCGCCGGTGAAAGCAATATCGGCAGAAGCTCTGCGTTTTCCATCTCCTATCTGTTCTGCATTGTCGTAGATTTCATCAAGGTCTTCCATCTTGATCATGTCGTCTCCGGCAGCTTTCCAGTTCCAGTTGGCTTCAAGGTCTCTCATACGCTGTTCCTCGTCCTGTTGGGCAAGGTTGGCGAGATATGAGGCATCGGTAGAGATAAGCTTAATGTTCTCTGATACGTCAGCGCGAACGAATGTTGCCGACTTGATGAACATTTCGAGCTTCGTGTATCCAAGTTCCTCGTAGCTGTCCTTCCAGAGGCTATCGATGATGCCCTTGCACTGTTCGTATACCTCTTCTCTTGTGTTACCCCAGTAGATAGAGTCCGGTGTATCACCATCCATGAAGCAGTAGCGGATAACTCCATCTCGCTCCGGTATTATGTATCCATTCTCGTCAACCCACCAGTCGATGAACTTTCGCACCCATGATTCCGGGTCAGGGTTACAGGTAATCCAGAATCGGTTTCGTATGTGAGCTGCGTTTCGGTTGTTGGTCAATAGGTACTTGAACTTCTTGTATGGACACTGAGTACCCTCATCGATGCAGACATAGGCATACTGGCGCCCCTGGAATCGTGTCTTGAAATCCTGATAGGCTCCTGCGTAGTACGAGAATTTGAGCCATCCTCCGTTGTCGAAGTTCCAGGTCATATCGTTCTGTGACTTATTGTAAGTTCCAAATTGGGAGAACAATTTGTAAGAGTCTGTCACCAAGGACTGCAAGTCGTCTTTTTCGTTACGAAGAATTGTTGCATGAAAATCTGGATTTTTGATATCCTTCAGAACTTCCATAAGGGAAGAGAAGGACTTGGAGCCACCTCGCGATCCGCCAACTATCTTAATATCAGCGTCGATAGACAGCATACGTTCCTGGCCGCCACGCTGAGCTATAATCTTCAGCTTGTCGGGATGTTTCTTGTCGGTATCTCTTAATGATTGGATATACTCTTGGGTGTAAATAGGCTCTCCGTTATCCAATTTTAATCCTGAAAATATATCTTTTTGCATAAAAATACAATTTATATTGCAAAAATATGAAAAAATATTTGGAAAATTGCATAAATATACGTATTTTTGTGTTACGAAACATATATTTATACACTTTTAAGATGGAGGAAACATTTTAAAGGTAACAATTTTAACAAAAACCGATATGACAAGAGAGGAACTCTTAGCATTAGTGAACAAGGAGGTTGACACCACCAAGTTCAAAGAACTTAGCCAAAAGACCATCAATGAGGAACTTGATGATGTTTTGGAAGATTTCGGTGATGACGAGGAAGCAAATTCCAAGTTGGTTACCAAGTTAGCAAACCGTCTGAAGCGCATCAACGGCAACTTGCACAAGAATATCTCTGACGAGGTAAAGAAGAGCAAGGAGGAGGCTGAACGCAAGAAGAAGGAAGAGGAAGAGGAGCGCAAACGCAAGGAGGCTAACAAGGATGACGATCCTGATGACAAATACTCCAAGCTGCTTGAGAAACTCGAAGCTCTCGAAAAGGCTAACGCAGAAAGAGACAAGAAGGCTGCAAGGAAGGCAACCATCGAGTCCGTAAAGGCAGGTTTGAAGGATAAGTTCGACAAGGCAAACCTTGAAATGAAGAACTACTTCCTCAATGCTGCAATCGCAAAGCTGGAGATTCCGGACGAAGATGCCGACATCGACGATCTGGTTTCTAAGGCTGAGAAAATCTACACCGCAGAGTACAAGGAGGCTACAGGTGAAAACGGTATTCCTGCAAAAGGCAGTCGCACGTCTAGCGGAGGCACGTCCACAGATGATGACAAGTTTATGGAAGAAGTGGCCGAGCGTCGGAAGAAGAGATTCGGCGGTGGAGACAAGAAGTAATTTCAGGATAACAATTTTAAAAAGGTAAAAAGATTATGGACAACACTTCTATTTCCTACATGGAACAGATGGGTACTCGTGGTATGCTGAACCACGGTGCGACCATCATTCAGACAGAAGGTAAGGTCGGTGGAACCCGATACGTGTTCGCCGGCCTTGAGGCACTCATCAAGAATGCCTTCGTTCACCCGCCTATTGGTGGTAAGCTTGTCAACCCATTCAAGGGTCAGGCTAAGATTTATGCCGGTGACTTGATCGAGCACGACCTTGGCTTCACAGCTGGCAACGATGGTCCTGGTGCTACTATCAAGATTCTGAAGGCTTACGGCGTAGCAAAGGCTACTGCTGCGGCTACAGACACAGACATCTATATTGTTCGTAATGGTTTCGTTCACATTCCGTTCCCTGGCGACACTATCATGGTCGGTCAGAAGGACTTCAAGACAAAGGCAAAGGGTGTGACCGTTTCTGCCGTTGAGGCTATGACTGACGAAACAGCAGGTGATGTTTGGAAGGTTACCCTTTCCGCTGCTCTCGGCACATTGAAGGTAGGTGACGTACTGGTTGAGGCTGCAAGTGCAGGCGAATCCGTATTGCCTATGGTGACTAACCCTAACTGCTTTGCTCCGAACGACAACGATTTCCCTTATTTCGATGCCGGCGGCGACAAGTACCACAAGCCTCGTACAAACATCAACTTCTGTATGTTGAATCCAGACTGCGTTATGTGGCTTGACCGTATGGGTCCTGTTCCTCCTGCCGTCAAGGCAATGAACAAGTCACTCTACCCAGAGTTCTGGCATATTTAACCTATTGTCTAACGTAAAAAGATTGATTCAGGATTATGGCAAAAATTGATATTGGTGTCGAGCAGCTTGCGAAGTTCTTCACCGGTAAGGGTAACAACACTTACCTTCAGAAGTTCATCAATCGTGACGGCGTACTGCGCTGTAACAACGGCTGGTATCTGACACAGGGTGACATCGATCCAAACCTCACCCCTACATCTAATAATGGCGACGCAACCTTCAAGGTTCGTCTTCGCACTTTGAACCCTGCAACCTTGATGAGCCTCCGTGCCCCTCTCGGCGAGGGCTATCAGAACGACCACGAGGGTATTGAGTGGTATACCGCTTCAATCCCAGACTTCGCTGCTGACGGCTTCCGTGAGACTGCGACAGAGCGTTATCACAAGATGAAGCTTCTCCAGGATGAGTTCGGCAACGATGCAGACCTGGTTGATGCTTATCTCGACAAGGTTCAGGTATTGTATGACTCTCTTGACATGACTATGACATACATGTCAGCACAGTTGAGTTCTAAGGGTGTCATCGACTACGACAAGATCGGTCGCGGTATCCAGGAGCCTCTGTATGACGCAAAGGTTCCAGCCGAGAACTTCAAGAAGGCAGGCAAGCTTGCTTGGAACGACGCGAACTGCGACTTGCTCGAACAGATGCGTAAGTTTGAGGAGGATTGGCGCAACAGTCATATTGAGTACCGCAGTGTACCTCTCGTATGGCAGATGACCAAGAACGACTACAACAACGTCTTCTTAAAGAACAAGCAGATTGCCGAGCTGTACAAGAGCTGGGCGAACGCTAACTTTGTGGCAGTATTGCAGAACTACGGTCCGAACAACGCAATGTTCCTGAAGTCTGTTGTTGACCTCAATGGTCTTTCTCCTATCGAGATTGTCGATGAGGTTGAGCACAACAAGCGCTTCGACGGAACCGTTACCGAGATTCGTGGTTGGGAAGACGGAACAGTCGTTCTTCGTCCTGCTGGTAAGCCATTGCGTTTCATGCGCAAGGAGATTCTCGACAAGCGAATCTTCGATACTCTCGGCAATAAGCTCGTGGATGTAGCTTGGGCACAGACAAACAACGGTCTCGGTCTGCTCCGTAACATGGTTACCGCAAACGGTATGTTCCAGGAGTTCAAGACAGACTTGTTCCTCGCTTCTGTTCCTGCTATGCTCGATGCTCCTTACCGTTGGATTATCGACATCACCCAGAAGGGTTAATTCTTTAACGTAACTAGATTGTATGACTATGGATTCGGAGATGAACATTTACACTGTGAACGACTACCTT
>ERZ1034897.31-NODE-31-length-85986-cov-74.929967_pt1 | contig 85986 bp, 138 predicted proteins | sample MGYA00520629_ERZ1034897 | MGnify/ENA primary metagenome ERZ1034897 (study PRJEB33766, sample SAMN09781789) | gut metagenome | biome: gut microbiome | host: Homo sapiens | place: Madagascar | study: EMG produced TPA metagenomics assembly of the PRJNA485056 data set...
CAGACACAGAGCCATTATCAATAACATATATTCAATTCATATATCATTAATAGTTTCTCTCTGTGTTTCGTCCAGCCTCATCAGTGTGATTTTTAACGTCTTCTGGATGACGGTTACAAAAGTCTTCATTTTGTAACATTAAACATCTTTAATTTAAGATGTTATACAATCTTTAATAGTTTCTGACTTGAAGACAGTCCCATTATTAAGATCAATGTAGAGTCCTTTATCACTTACTATCTACTCTACTAATTTTCATTCGGTATTTGTGAATAACCGCTAGAATACATCCTGTTAATAACTCTTCGTCATGAAGAGAGAAAAAATCATCTATCCTAGTGATGTTTTTTACTTTTTAACTAACTTAAAAAACCATAAAAATTTTTGGTTTGCCCTATACCACCAAAATAAGGTTTGTTAATACTTAATTGTAATTGGTTTATTATTACCAATAATGATGATTTTTAAGAATGATGAAATAAATACGATTATAGGTGGGTGTGGATGTATACTCACTTTCTCACCCTTACACCTAATCACACACTTAATCATCATCCTTAATCTCAAGTATTCTTAACAAATCCCAAGTCTCACCTTTGAACTTTATTAAGAAATAACCATTACATGTAAATGATTCATCTTTATTTAACCATATATATTTACCTGTATCAGTAAGTATATAATTATTAACTAAGACACCTTTTACAGTTTTATAATACCACATTTACACCAAAAAATAATAAAGATAGAGGACTAATGTCCTCTATCTTTAAAAACTACAACACCTCAAAGAAATAATAATTTGATTGCGATATTGCCCCGTCTGGTTGATGAAATTCACGCGTTTTAACATCTTTAATCTTGATTTGCAAAACACCGCTATCATCAAATAATTTTAGCATATTCTTTAAACGTTCTGCATTGTCTTTACCTTGCAACCCTAATCCGTTCCGATTTCGGGTTAATGCAGTAGCAGAAATAAGACCGCCGTCGGCAGTCTTAACACCTAACCATTTGAACGGGTCGCGATTTTGCACAAGGTCGAAGGTATCAGCGGTAAATTTCAATACCATACCGGCAAAGTACGGCATTTCCTTTGGTGCTTTATTTCCTTTGAATTCCTCGGTGTAATTGTCTTCGACTTTCTTTTCTAGTTCTTTTTCTTTTTCAGGTTTCATAACCTTAATTTTTTAGAGTTAATAATAAAAATGTTTTTGTTCAAGAGTGTAGGGGGGACTGAAATATGTTGTATACACGTATTTACGTAATAAACTGAAATTTTTATATTTTAGTATGTTTGCTTTTAATATTATATAACAAAAAAAAACGCTGATTCCAGAGTTATTCAACTCCAGAGTCAGCGTTAAAACTTTTAAAATCATTCACAATAGTTTGATCATATTTTTTATGATCTTTTGTTGACACCTTATTAAGACAATCCTCGAATGCAATATAAAATTGTTCATTTGTAAGATTGTTTTTCTCAGCTTCATCTACACATTGTAAGCATAACTTTAATGTTACTTGACACATTGTCCAAATTCTGTTTTTATTATTTGGAAACCTTCCTGCGCTCAATAATTTTATCAAGTTGTCTTTTGTCAATTCTTTCATATCCATTTATATCATTATCATATATAGAAGTAATACTACATCCAGTATTAGGATTATAAAAATAAAATAGTTTTACATCCGATACTAGAGGGAGATCTTTTTTAGATTCTTCTTTAATAATTACTATATCATCTATAGTAATTCCCATTTTCTTTAATTTCTTTTCTACATTAACGGGATTATAAACCCTTCCATTATACATAAATTTCATAAATATAATATATTAATTATAGTTGGGGCCAAGGGACTCGAACCCTTATATTTCCCGGTTTTAGAGACCAGAGCATGAAACCAGTTCTGCTACACCCCAATATGCTACTTTTTAAAAGGAGTAGCTAACCTTAAAATCAAAACTTTTCATAAAGTTCTACCATCTCTTGAATTTTATTCTTTAAATGAGAAGAAATAACATCAGCTGATATATTTATCATTTCTTCAACTTTAGAAGCCTCATCTTCTGTAAAGGTTTCTAAATCCAACAATTCATTAAATTTATTAATATCTATTTTAGTTGAAATATCTTCAACAACTTCTAGAAATAAATCATCGTCTAAATTTTCAATATTTTCTTTATATTCTTTTATAAGATCTTTAATATCTGAATCATCGAAATTATATGATTCTTCAGAAATTAACTTAATTACTCCTTCTTCTTTTTTTAGAGTAAATTTAATTCCATTTACATCAAATGTTTCTTCTGATCCTTCTGGAATTTTTAAACTTAATTCATGTAATAAATTTGATACTTCAATTATATTTTCTAATTCTTCCATAATTTTTTATTTGTTTTAATTACATAGCAAATATAAATTCATATTATAAAAAATACAAACATAGTCATGTTAAAATCTATTAAAATTAAATTTGCCTCCATTTTTTAATATGAATCCTTGTTCTAACCATTCTGGTACACTCTACATATTAAAATCAATTAATTTAGGCTATCCTAATATATTAACACCAACATTTCCAGGAGCAACATCATCTATTACAATTTTACCATCTGTATAAGCTCTATATTGAACATTTGGATCATTTATTTTTCTAAATCCTTTCTTCTACATTGATTTATCTAATCTGTCAATATATTTATTAAAAGTATTATCATTTAATATTCTTACTTTTTTCTATAAGAAAGTTGGAAATCTATTCTTACCATCTCTAACATATCCCATAAAAGTTAATGGAACTGAATTTGGAATTTTATTTCTTTTAACTAATTCACCACTACCTATATCAGTTATTTTAGCAACAGTAGTTGGAGAATTATTTATTACAATAGCTTCAGCTCCTTGTCCTATTTTACGAGGCATTAATTTAGATAAATTACCAATAGTACCTCTTCTAGATACAGGAGGTAACTTACCTTTAACTGATCCTATAGCACCAAGTATTAAGAGAACTTTACCAATATTTTTAAGAATAGAATCTTTTGGTTTTTCATTATTATTATATATCATTATTTTTATTTTTCCATATACCTGTTATTGAATCTATTCCAAGAAGCATACATACTGCATATATAAAAGGTTCTATTATTAATGGAGCTTGTATAGTACATATTGTACAATATATTAATATAAATATAACAACTAAAAATCCTAATACTCCACAAACTCTTTTACTACTTATTCCTGTATGTGCTGTTATTAACTTAATTAAAAAATCTTTCATTATACATAATTATTGTCCTAACTATAAAGTTGAGCAACAAGATCAACACCATGCTCTTTATTCCATTTATTAACAATCTATTTATCTTTATTTCTGTTTCTATTCATTTCTGTATTATAGAAAGCTGGTCTAGAATTATAATTCTTTTTTCTAAGACCCTACTTAAACTAATTAAAATTCTATACATTCTATAAATTTCTATATCTTCCAACTGTTAAACTATCAGTTGTATTATCTGTCCACCCTTTTAAATTTGATGCTCTCCTACCAAATGAATAATATTTTCCTGGTCTACCATCTTCTACTAAAGATAAGTGAGCTGTATCAAATGCAACCTATGGTTTAATTCCTCTATTTAATAACGATATATATCTTTGAGAAATCTATGGCATAGAAGAATCTATTTGATATATATTTCCTCCAGTCTATTTAATTGGTATTAAATCTGATAATTTAAATTTCTATGTAGGATTATTTACAAGGAATCTGTTATATTCTATACTAGGGGGATTAGGTGCCTAATCTATTAATTTAATATAATTATCAAATTCTGGAGATTTAATTAACTATTCTCCAAGTTGTTCATATCTGTTATAATTATTTTTATTCTAAAAATATTTTATAATAGAATCTTTATTTTTTGAAACAGCTTTATTTGCTAAAACTATTTTATTTACATATTCACCATTAAATAGCATAGGAGTTTCTGCAATTTTAACAAAACCACTTTTCTATAACATTGGAGCAAGATCTTCTGTAACTGTAAATATTATTGGCTTTGAACTTCTTGCTGCCATATTAATTACTCTCTATCCACCTCTTAAAGAATCTGGTGAAAAATGAGACGGATGAAATAATGGAAAATCTTTATTTCCAAAAGCCTATATTAATAAACTATCTGACTAAGGATCTTTTAAAGCATAAAAATCATCACTAATATGTTGTTTTAATCCACTCCAAGTATAATCTCTTCTTCTATGCATTGCGTTTGAATAATTATCAAATATCTTTTTTATTTTAGTTCTTTTTCTTACTGTATCTTCTAAATATGGTTCCCAACTATCATTAGATTTTGCAATTTTACCTCCTTTAGTAATAGCATACTAATCTGGCATAAATAGTAATTTATCTTTTATTTTAATAGGTTCTTTTCCAATCTTATTTGAAAATTTAGCAATTTTCTATTTCATAGGAACTTTACCTACATATGAAATTACTTGTTCTAATTGCTATAGTGGTATTCTCATGTCTAATACGCGTATTTGATTCTTCTATTCATATTCATCTCATTATGTCCTGCTCTTTCAAAATGAGTAGCAAAGGCTTTAGTTGCATCAGCAATGGTATTAGTATTTAATAACTTCTAAAAAGCTTTATTTTCTGTTGAATTTAATTCTTCCCATATAAATTCTAACTATTGTTTAGCTGTAGGATTTGTTCCATATCTCTAAAAAAGTCTTTGCTTACGAGATCCTAACCATTGGGCTAAACCAAAAGCTCCACTTGATCTATTAACAGCTGTATGATTGCCTTTACTTTCTTGTATTAAATTTCCAACTATACCTCTAGACTAAGCTTCTGATAAACCTTTATTCATAAAAAAGTTAATAGCATATTGATTAAATGAATTACCTAGTGTTTGTCCTAATATTCTTCTAATACTTTTAATCTATAAATTAGGAAGTAATCTTTCTGTTATTCCTAATTTTTTACCAGCAGCATCTATAATATAGATCTATCCATTATCTATTCTACTTATAAGTCCTATATGTTGACCACTAGGACTATGCTTACTACCAAACCAAATAACATCACCAGGCTGTGCTTGCTATAAATTAACTTCTTGTCCTACTTTACCTTGTTCTGTAGCAGTTCTTGGTAAATTAATTCCAACTTGGTTAAAGACATATTTTATTAAACCACTACAATCAAATCCAGTAGAAGGGCTAGAACCACCCCAACTATATTTACCTCCTACAAATTGTCTTGCTAAATTAACAACAGACTATACTGCAGTTGATTTATTTTGCTAACTACTTTGCTAAATAAATTGAGGCTATTCTAAATCCTAATTAGACGTTTCTATAAAATCCCAATTTATACCAGGATCTTCTTGTTTAGTCTAATCAGGCTACTACATTAATTGAATTTCCTAATAATTCTATTGAACATCTGGAGATACTATTTTAGGTGGCTATATAGATTCGTATGTTGTAAATAAATCTGGCATTATTTAAATTTATGTTTCTTAATTAATTTTCCTACATTATAAAATATTGGATTTAAAATCTGTCCTAATCTGGTTACAAAATTATGAAATGCTTCCTTACCATTAATGGCTTCTGTACTTTTATCTAGATTAAAATGTACATTACGAAGTTTTCTCCATTCATTAAAAGCCTTGCCTAATTTTAATCCTACTGCTTGTCTTCCCATTGTAAGAATTTGAAATTCAGGACTTACAATTTTTAATCTTTTTTCTGATGGGCCAGAATAACTATATGTAGTTTGTTTTGTTCTAGGATCTGTAAGAGGATAATATCTCCCTCGTACATTCTCTGGCAATTTTTTATATTGATCCTAATTTATACGTTTTGGAAATGTATCGACCATTATAAAAGTTTTATTTTATTTTTTTCAATAAGCCACCTTTTCTATAATTAAATTTACTCATATTAATCAACATTTGATCTGCTTCTTTCCTATTAATATTAAATCGTTTAGCTATTTTATTAGATAAAATTAATCTATTAATCCAAGGCTATTTTTTATAAGGTGATGGATTATTTAATTGTGAAGCAAAATTTGCATATTCTGACTATACTTCTCTAGGTGATCCTTGCCATATTCTAAAATTGTTATTCATATCTGAATTTTTCATAATTGGTTCAAACACAAATTTAGCTTCATCACTATTTGGATTTACTCTATGATACCCTATATTACCATCATATTTATACGTTGGTATATAATGAGGATTTGCAGCTTGAGCTTCGTGTTCTATTTCATGAACAAATGTTCCTTTTGTTGAAGATGAGTTAGGATCATAAAGAATGTGTGGAGAACTTCTATGGCGCATTCTAACCGTATGTGTCCTACCATTGTGAGCCATTTCGGCGAAAATATTTCTCGAGCCAAGATTACTTTTTGTAGGTTCTATAACAAGTTTTGGTTTTTCTGCAAATCCCATATCAATAAAATGACTAAGTCTATAAGCATTATTCTTATTTCCTTCAAATTCATCTACAAAATTAAAAGCGTCATCAAATGTCTGTTGTAATTTATTACTATTTCTAGTAAATGCTTTTTTAGCATCAGACATATTTCTAAAAAGTGGAGTATATCTACCATCACGAATAGCTTTTGCAGTAGAAATAGGATGTTTTAAATCATAATAATATGGATTAGTTTTGACTATATATTTTGCGTAATCTACATTATTTTTTATTCCCTATCCTACGTGATTTACTAATTTTTTTACACCCGATGTTCCAGTATGAGCCAAACCTAAAGATGCAACATCAAAAGCTCCGTTAGCTGCCAAACTATACCAAGGGTGTTCTTGTGCAAATTTATCTGATACAATACCATTATTTCCTAATATTAAATTTCTACCAAATTGCCCAAAATCTCCATCATTCATTAATCTTGCACTAGCTCCAACAACTTGTGAAGGCATTGTCCAATTTAAAACTCCTCCTGTAACAGCATTCATGGTTTCCATATCAGCAGACATAGTACCACTGGGAACACCTTTAGCATAAGCTGTTTGCCAATTATCATTAATTGATTTATCTTTTTTAGGAGGAGTTACTTTAGTTGTATCATAAACAATTTTACCAAATTTATTTTTATAAATACCTTCTCCTATAGGCGTTAAATCAGTAAAATTAGGATCAGTAGTATCTGAATCAGCATAGTAATAATTATTCGTTTTATCGTCTTTTGTTCTACTCATTATAATCTATCTATAAAATAAACAACATTCTCATCTTCTTTCATCTCTTGTGTAATAACAGGATTATGTTTCTTAGCCCATTTTTTAATAGTATTAAACCAATTCATCCTTTTAATATTTTCCCAAAATGAAAGATCTGAATAAAAAGGAATATAAGTATAATCCATAAGAATTAAATTCTTATTATGTAATACTTTCCAATCCTTTTTAATAGCTGAAAAAACTAAATTAGAATACTGATGAGAGAGTTTATAAATAATGGATTTAAATACTTCTTCATCAGCTTTTGTACCTTTTTCGAGAATTAATCTAACTTTAAAATTAGATAAATCTTCCATTAACTCAGATAATGTATTATAATATTTACAAAAATCAACTAATCCATGACATAATTCCCATTGATTTTCTTTAGTTTTATGTACTCGTACATCTAAATATTTTACTCCAAATTCTTTTTGTTCTTTAAGAGTTTTAGTTTGTGTTCTCCATAAAAATGAAAACAACTCATAAATTTTATTCTTAGCTTTTAAATAAGTAAAGCTATCATGTGTTCCTATCATAATAATTTAGTTATTATTCCATTGCTTTAATTTATCTTTAGTTATATCTAGGAAATCTTCACTATCATAATAAGTAGTAAAGTGAGTTTTATCTTCTAAATAAATAGAGTAATAATTAAGATTGTGAGATTTAGCCTTTCTCAACAGTTCTATCTATTCATCAGATAATTCTCCTTCTTCAAAAATCATATCTTTAAGAGAAGTATAATCACATAAATAATAGTATTTAATTTTGTGTTGCATATATTCTATAATATTAAATCAAAATTTATAAGATCCGTTTATAATATCACTAAACAATACATGAGGAATGTTAGGGTTTTCTTGATCAAGAATAGATTTGTAAAAATTTGCTAATTTTCTACTATATGGATTATTGTATGAATCATTTATTAAAATATGACTAATATATCCTTCTGGCTATCTCATATCTCTTACAATAATAAATGGCCCATCAGAATAAAAACCTCCTGGCGCAGCAGTACTAGTTCTATCACCAACTAAACTACTTGAATAAAATTTTCTACTTGTATCGTATCCATGCTTATTCATCATACGAGCAGTTGCTAAAGCTTCCTGATCCATCTGCTTAGACATACCATGCCCAACGTAATGAAGTGGAACTTTCTATTTTTCAAGTGCCTATTTAAGAAGTTCTCCTTGTAAAAATCTATCGTCTCTATCAATTCCTTTTCTAAAATTTAACATATTTTTAGGTGATATTTTAGTTTTTTCTATAAACTATTGTAACACTTTAAGATAATTCCCTTTTGGTACAAGTTTAATAACTCCACCTAACTAATGTTTCTATACATTTGTTTTAGGATACAAACGAATTTGGTCATAAGTATTATCTACATAAGCTCCATGTGGAGTTACTGTTATTTCTGGTAATACATAATCGTTTTTATACTTTAATACTGCATTAGGATCATTACCATCTGCTAACCCAAAGAAAGTAAGATTAGGATTTTCCATTCCAAAATCAGAAAGGTTAAATACTTTATTGTTATTACTCCATTTTCCTCTTGATGGATGAGATGGATGATTTACTAATTTAACTCTATCATCTCTATGTCCATTTGCTTGAGGTGGATATTTAGAAAATAATTTAGTATTAACATTATCGTAATTGCCATTACCATATTTTACTTCTTTTAAATTTTCAAATAAATTATCTGCTATATTTTTAACAGTACCACCTTGTTGATGTTTCCAAACTCTGGCATTAGCTGCAAATGTAGCTCTTTTTCGTATTTTAGGATTAGGACTATTCTTTCCTCTTTGAATACATTCATCTGTTACTTTACCTCCACAATAATCTGTAAATTTTCCTCTATTCTTTTTCTTAATATAAATTTTGTTACCTTTTTTATAAAATTCTATATCGTTCATTATAATGTATTTTTATAAATATGTATATTATTTGAATGTTCAAATTTAATAATTATATTTGTATGATACAACTTATATTAACTCATAAGTTAACTCAATTTCTTAATTATACAATTAAGCTAATAAGAATAATTATAAATTAGATTAACCATATATTAATTAACAAATGAGTTACAAAACAAATTTAAATTATAGATTGCTTATTGCTACTATATTAACAATAATAGGAAGCGGTCTATTAATTGCTGGATTTACAGTACCTCCTTTAGGAGTTATTAACAGTTCAGTTTTAGTAGCATTTGGAGAAACAAGTACTTTTGTTGCTGCATTGCTAGGTATAGATTATAATTATAAGTATTAGATGTACAAAAACAAACTCTTGTCTAGAGTTGATGAAAATGAAAATGAGAAATAATGAAATAATATAAATATATGATGCAAATTGATAAACGTAATGGTAATGTATGTTTTAACGATGCTAGTCATTGTTACTTCGATGTTAATGATGAAAGTAAGAAATATATTTCTGTAACTACTCTTATAGGAAAATATGAACAAGAATTTGATAAAAATTTTTGGTCTGCTTATAAAGCATTAGAAAAATTACTTCCTAAAGATAGTTGGGCTATAGAAAAGAAATCTCTTCTATCATCTAAAAAATTTAATAAAGATATTTTAGATGCATATGATATATCAGAAAATGAATTTAATAAAGTTAAACAAGATATATTAGATGAATGGGATAAAAAGAATAAAGAAGCCTGTGAAAGAGGAACAAAAATACATTCTGAATTAGAGAATAGTTTTTATAAAGCAGGTGATAATGTAAAATTACAAAAATTTGGTATAGGTGGTAAATTTGAATGTAAAAAAGATTATTCAGAATTAGACTTGGAAAATGGTGTATATCCTGAATATTTAATCTATAGAGAATCAGACGATGGTATATTAAAATTAGCTGGGCAAATTGATTTAATAGTTAAATCTGGTAATGACATTTATATAATTGACCACAAAACTAATGGGAAAATTGATTTAAAAAGTGGTTTTAATACTAAAACTAAAACTACTGCTAAAATGAAATATCCATTGAATAATTTGGATGATTGTAATTTTCAACATTATACAATGCAACTTTCTACGTATGCATGGATGCTACAAAAAATAAATCCTAATTTTGTAATTAAGGATTTAATATTAAATCATTATGATCACGAAGGAAATAACACCTTGTATCATTGTGAATATCGTAAGCATGATGTAGAAAAAATGTTATATCATTATAAGAAAAAACTCATTTTGGAAAAAGAAAGAAGTAAACGTAAGAGAATAGAATATTAATATTTATTTTTAGGATAGTTTGAATCTATAATTAGATTACATATCAGCATTTTATTTTTGATATATTCTATTCTCTTCTTTTTATAAGATTATGAATATACTAGATATTGCAAACGGACATATAAAAAATATCTTCAATTTAAATGAGGATATGAGTAATAATAGATTAAAGATTTGTTATGCCTGTCCTTTATATTCTACTAAGATGGGAGGAATGTGTAATAATAAATTATGGCTAAATGTTAATACAGGAGATGTAAGTAATGAAAAAAAGAAAGATTATAAACGAGGATGTGGATGTATACTTTCAGCTAAAACAAGATTAGCTAATGCAGTTTGTCCTTTAGGTAAATGGTAATAATTAAATGTTAATGAATTATGAATAACGTAAGAATTTGTACAACAAACAATGAGAAACTTGCACAAGAGGCAAGAGGTGTAAATGATTCACTTGTATTTAATATGAGTGAAAATACAGTAGATAATTTAATCCAAAAAGAAAAAGCTTCAAAATTTAATTCAGAAGTTGAACAATATAACGAACGACTTGAAAAGAATAATAAGGATTTTGAAGAAAGTAAAGATAAGATAAATTATGACATTGAAAAGGCTGAGATTAAACCAATGTTTAATAGAGTTCTAGTACAACAGTTTAAAGTAAATCCATTCCAAAAAATGGAAATTAAAGGTGGCATTATTGTTGATACTGGAGGTTATAATCCACATACTCAATTTAATCAGCAATCTGGTAAATATGAAGAGCAAGATCAATTTATTGTTACTGGATGTGTTATAGAAGTAGGCCCTGAAACTAAATATCTTAAAGAAGGTGATGTAATCTATTTTAGAAAAGATACTGCTGTTCCAGTTCCATTTTTTAAACAAGGTTTTGTTAGTCTTGGTGAATCACAAATAATTGCTGTAGTCAATGAAGGACTACAAGATCGTTTTAATAAAATTAAATAATATGGAAGAATAGAATATATATTTTAATCCTGGTGATATTGTGCGATTAAAATAGGATATTCCAAATAAACCTACAATGATTGTAGTTAAAAAGGAAACATCTATTTTTAAGCATGATAAAGACAAAATTAAAAAACCTATTTTAATAGGAATTAGATGTAGATGGTTTACTTCTTAGGGAGAACTTTAGGAAGCTGTGTTTAATACTAAAGATTTAAATTTATTATAATGGTACAATTTTCTAAATATTCAAATTAGCCTCATAGGTTTAGAGCAAATCATATTAATGGTGAACTTGTAGATTGGATAAATATTCCAAATAAAGGATGGGTTGCTGTTGGATATTCTTCTGGTAAAATTTATAATTGGGATGACAATACTGGTAAAGTATATCATATTTCTCCTACTACATATGATCTATAGTAGATAGTTAATAGTAATAGTAATAGCAAAGTTGCTTTTAATAAAAGATATGCCAATGATATCAGACAAGCTAAAGCACGATCTTGGAAACCAAAAGTAACATAGAGTGAAAACCCAACCACCGATAGCGATACTAGCGATAAACCTGTTGACCCAAACAATGGTGCTGGTGATACTGATAGAGGTGGGGGTAATCCAAGAGGTGGTAATCATCCAAGAGGTACTGGTGGAAGCGGTACTTAGACTCCTCCATAGACACCTACTTATAATTATAATTTTGGTTAGTATTATACAGCTGATCCTAATGATTCAAGTAAGCGTACTGCTCATAATTATTTCAATGCAGATACATATTCTAGTCGTCAAGCCGCTTTTAATGCTGCTCGAGATGCTGGATACGGAGTATTTACTTGGAGAGGTAAAGCTTATAATACAATGAAACGAGGAGAAAATGCAGATACGTTTAGACAAAATCATACTGATTATGATACGTTTATTACAAATGCACATAAAGGAATACAAGATGGAATTGATAATTCTGGTGGATGGAGTAATGATCCACATTATAAACAAGAATCACCAACACAAACTTCAAATCCATCACCAACACAAACTTCAACATAGACAAATACTCCTCAACAATAGCAATTTGGTCCATCTGCATTAGGGGCTTTTAGAATGAGTGATATTACTGATTTAGGTTTCAATAATTATTCTGGAATGTTATCTGCTATAAATAATCAGGCAAATGCAAGAAATCCTTTTATTATAGCTATGAAAGATCGTTATGGATCTGATACAAGTAAATGGGATCAAAATAAAATCGAGAATGATTTACGTATAAAAGGTAAATATAGAGGAAGATTACTTGGTGATTTCAAGGATATGTATAATAATATGTCAAATTGGACATTCGATAGAAACGATAGAACAGGTTCTAATGGTATTATATATTCTTCTAAAGAAATGAGAGATGCCTATGAAAATCATAATCCTAATAGATAGCAATCTACTTAGACATCTACAGCTGGAACAACTAATACTTCGGCAACAACTGGAACAACAAGTACTACACCTAGTAATACTTCATATACACCAAATAAATATAGTTGGTAGTCTAATACTAAAAATAATACTTCTTAGTTTAATACAGATTTAAGTCCTTATCTTAATATGGGATACGCAATGCAACATTAGCAACATTAGCAACATTAGAAACTTCAAAAAGGTGGAACAATTAATATGGAAGAACAACAATTACAACAAGCATTTTTGCAATATTTAATGCAAAAAACTGGTGCAAAAGACCAGCAACAATTAGAACAAGTTATTCAACAACTTGGAGAAGACGGACTAAAACAAGCATATTCTTAGTTCTTGCAAGAAATACAACAACAGCAAGTTCAAGCTGCTAAATTTGGAGCTAAACTTAATTATATTAGACATTTAAATGGCCAATGTCCAGATGGTACTGAAATGACATATTTTAAAGTTGGTGGTAAACTTTGTAAAAAATGTATGCAACGTCAACAAAAAGAACAAGAAACTGAAGAACCTTCTGATCCAATTAAAGCATTTAAGTGTGGACGTAAGATGAAAAGAAAATAATATTTTCACGATTATAAGTAAATGAATTAATGAATTAATGGTTTAGGATATATTTGTTTATAATAGTCAACTTAATAGAGTTGAATTAAATACTCCTGAAATACTTTTGGTAAAAGAATTTTCAACACTTATGCAACCTGAAAGAAATAAATGCGAAGAAGACCCTACTGGCAGAATGGGTCTTCGCGCATTTCGTGAATTTACATATATATGGTTAGCAATATGTTGGAAATCTATTTATGCTGATTACGATGAACAGGAGAGACATAAAGAAGCTCTAAAAGATGCATCTATAACAGAAGAAGAATTTAATAATCCTGATTTTAGAGCTGCTTGTAGAAAGTTTAGATCTATTCAAGAATCTAATAAATCTATTAGACTTTTATAGGCTGCTAATGATATGGTTGATAAATTTATAGACTATTTTAAAAATGCAGATCCTCTGGAAAGAGACGAAACAACTAACAAGCCTATTTATAAGGTAAAAGATATTTAGGCTGAGATGAAAAATTTAATTGATGTTCATGAAACTATGATTTAGTTAGAGAACTAGGTTAAAAAACAAATTGAATCACAATCCACTATTAGAGGTGGTGCTCGTAATGGATATAGACCTCATTAATTATGGAACAAGTTAAAAAGAAAAGAGGTCGACCTAAAAAAGTAAAATTACCATAGGAAATTCAAGATTTAGTTACTTAGGTTAAATCTAAAAAAGAAACACCTATTAAATAGGATAAACCAAAAGAAATATCTACTGTTTCAGAAAACGATTGGGACTTTAAAATAGGAGATGATATAAAATTTTTTGATCCTACTAAATCTTATGAATTATCTGGATATAAACTTATAGACGATACACACGGATTAGAGTTTGATCCTAATTGGTTCTTGGAAGCAAGAAATACTTTTATAAGAACTGGTCATTATTGTGAATTTAGATTTGGTTCTAAAGCATTTAATGATTTTTGGGATATACAATTCGATAGATGTAGAAATGGAATGACATCTCATGGATATACTATTACTGGTGATCATTATTTCTTTTTAAACTTTTATTAGCTTCCTAATCTTCATACGGCTAAAGCTGGTACAGGAAGAATGATTGATTTTCCTGATTTTTATATAGCTTAGTATATATGGTTTCATTATCTAGAATTATGTAAACAATTACGTAAAAATGCAGCTCTTATGAAAGCCAGAGGATTAGGTTTTTCGGAAATGAATGCATCTTTAGCTGCAAATATGTATACAGTACGAGATAATTCAACAACACTTATAGCTGCAAATCTTCAAAAATATGTAGATGACACTATTAGTAAAGTATGGAGCGCACTATCATTTTTAAATGATAAAACGGATGACGGATTTTCACAATTATCTCAAGTTGTTAATAATTCTATGATGAGAAAGGCTTCATATATTGAAAATCGTAATGGTATGAAAATTGAAGCTGGTAGTATGTCGCTTATTAAAGGAATTGTTGCTGACTCTCCAAATAAAATTCGTGGTGATCGTTGTGATTTACTTTTATACGAAGAAGGTGGTTCTTGGGTAAATTCAACAAAAGCTTTTATTCAAGGTGATGCTTTAATACATATTCAAGGTGAATAGTTCGGGATTAAAGTAATTGGTGGTACAGGTGGTGATTCAGGAAATAGACTCGAAGGTCTTAGAACTATATATTATAATCCTGATGCATTTAACGTATTACCTTATAAGCATCATTATACTCAAACTAATGAAGAAGTATTAACTGGATTCTTTTTACCTGCTTTCTCTATAGTTAAAGGTGAATATATGGATTCACGTGGATATACAAATCCAGAAAAAGGTAGAGAATATTATGATGTACAAAGAAGTAGATTTACTAAAAGCCCTAAAGATTTAATAACTTATTGTGCAGAGTATTGTTACAATGCAGAAGAGGCATTTAACTTAGAGGGAGATAATAAATTTAATAAAGTTAATATTGCAGAACAATTAGTATAGATAAGAGCTTTAAAGAAAGCCCCACCTATAGAGAGAGGATATATTGAATATCGTTATAAAGAAGGTATTCATAGTGTAGATAATATTACTGGATTTAAATGGATTTTAAATCAAAATAGTAATATCCAAATATTAGAACACCCTATATGGACTTTACAAGAAAAAACAGATGAAAATGGTAAGGTTATTTGGAGACCTCCAGCTGAAAAAATTAGAGATTTATATATAATAGGTGTTGATGGTATTGATATAGGTATGTCACAAACATCTGAATATACTAAAGATCCTTCTGATTTTTGTTTAGTTGTTTATAAAAGAGTATATGGTTTAGATGAACCTAAAATAGTAGCATTGTACAAAGATAGACCTGATGATGTTAGAGAGTGTTATAAAATTACTATAAAGTTAGCACAATATTATAATGCACGAATAAATGTAGAAGCTACTCGCCAAAGTATTATTTCTTATGCTAGACGAGAAAAACTTTTAAATTTATTTATGAAACGTCCTAGAGCTACTTTAAGTGATGCTATTAGAAATACTAATAAACAATATGGTACTCCAGCAACTCCTGCAATTATTGATCATCAAACAGATTTGATAGCTGATTATGTAAATGACTATTGCCATTAGATTTGGTTTGAAGATATATTAGATGAGCTGAATCGTTATTCAGATGAAAATAAAAGGAAGTTCGATATAGTAGCGGCTTTAGGAATGGTTATGCTAGCTGATGAAGAATTACAAGGAACTGTTCCAAGATTAGTAGAAACTGTTAAAGAAACTTGGCAAGACATAGGTTTTTATACAGATGATTAGGGTAGACGTCGTTATGGAACAATACCTACATAGTCTACATAGATACGATTTAATAATAATTTTGGATAGTTATATGACAGTATAGAACCTAGAACAAGTGATCCAAGAATATATTCTGGATATTTATAAAAAGAAATATACAGGTAAAATAGAAATTTAGAAGCTAAATCCAATTGGTTATTCTATTAAGCTCGGAATGGATACTCCAAATAAACCTGTAACAATTTATGGAGAACTAGAAGACAAGGCTTTTCTTAAATTTCTGAAATAGGAATTAAAGGATAGACGACTTAATCTAATATACTACGGTAAGTTACAATTAACTTATCCATATGATTGTAATCCAAGAAATACATCATGTAGTTGTCATGACAAAGGATGAATTAATAGAAAAAACTGATAAAGCTATATCTGAGCTAGTCTATCCAAAATATGAATTACAGAAAGCTTACAACTATTATAATGGTGTAAGAGATGCTGACTAGTTTAGATATTTAGAAGAAGTTTACGGAACTAATACACCTACTACTTTACATTTTACTCCATTAATTAAAAAACATATAGATGCTTTAATTGGTGAATATTTAGGAACACCTATTATTCCAAAAATATCATGTAAAGACAGTGAAACAATATCTAATATAGATAGAGAAAAACAATTAAAAATTGCATCAGAATTACATAATTATTTAAAATAGAATCTAAAAAAATCAGTTCTTAATTTTATTAATGGTAAAGATATTACAGATGGTTTAGTTGATCAACAATTAAAAAGAATAGTAGAAGATATAAATAATACGTTTGTATCTGAATATGAAATAGCTGCATAGAATGTAATAGAATACATTATGCAATCAAGAGATACTGATATAATAACTGTTCTTAGAGATTTACTTTTAGATCTTTTAATAACAGGATATTCTTTTTATAGAGTAGTTCCTACTGTAGAAAATAATAATATTAGAATACAGGCATTAAGTCCTTTAAATACTTTTATAGATAGAAATTTTGAATCTCCTTATATTAAAAATTCTTATCGAGCTGTTGTAAGAAATTGGATGACTAAAAACCAAATTCTAAATGAATATGGCAAAGATATGAAATAGTCTGACAGAAAACTACTTGATGAAAAATGGGATTCCGTTTATGAGAATGCAATGTATTATGTTAGAATGGGAGAAACTGGTGGAATACCAAATACAGATGGTATTCAAGCTGGTGTAGAAGTAACACCTGGTTATCCAGATAGTAGAAATGGTACAATGCATGAACTTATTCCAGTTTATGAAGTTGAATGGTTAGAAACCGATAAAGATTTTGTAATGTAGAGATATAAAACAATTCGTATAGGAGAATAGATTTATATATTAAAAGGAAAAGATGAACAAGTAATGAGAAGTTAGTCTAATCCTACTCATTGTGGTTTGTCAGTAAATGGAATATATTTTTTAAACAGAGGTGTTAAACCATATTCCATGGTATTGGCATGTGCTCATTTATAGGATCAATATGACCTTTTAAATTTCTATAGAGATAATCTTATTGCAAATAGTGGTACGGTTGGTGATTGGATTGATTTAACTCTTATCCCTGAGAAATTAGGTGTAAATCTTCCAGAAAGATTAGTAAAATGGCAAGCATTAAAGAAGCAAGGTTTAGGTGTTCTTGATTCGTCGCAAGAAGGTAGAATTGCTTCTGGATAGGCTCCATTAAATACTATATTTAATGGTTTTGATAATACTGTTAAAGCCCAAGCTGTACAAGCAATTTAGATGGCTATTGATGCTGTAGAGCAAACTACATCATCTATTACTGGAGTATTTAGAGAACGACTTAACGGCATTGAGTAGCGCGATGCTGTTACAAATGTTAAAATAGGACAAAATAATTCATTTATAATTACTAAATAGTATTATCATTAGATGGATTTAGTAGTAAATGAAATGTTATTAGATTGTCTTAATTTGGCTAAAGTTGTTTTTAAAAATGGACTTACAGGAACTATTATATTAGGAGATAAATATTAGAAAGTATTTACGGCTCTTCCAGAATATTTTACAATGACTGATCATGATATTAGAATTATCACTAGTACAGATGTTGTTAAAGATTTAGAATAGATTAGAAATCTTATACCAGAATTTGTTAAATCTGGAGGATTACCACCTGATATTATTATTGAAGCTATTACAAGTAAAAGTATTCCAGATTTGAAATATAAAATTAAAAAAGCTATGCGTATTCAAAAAGATGAAAATAACCAAATGTAGCAATTAAGTTAGCAAAACTAGCAATTACAATAGCAAGCTTAGCAAATGCAAAAATAGTTACAAGAAGCTCAAAAGAAAATTGAATAGCTTAATCAAACGAAATTACAACTTGAACAAAAATAGCTTGAGCAAACCTATAAAATTGAAATGTATAAAGCTAACACTGAACGTACATTTAGAGAAGCTACTATTGAAGAGCAAAAGCGAAGAACTAATGTTGAAATATCTCAACTTACAGATGGAAATCCTTACAATGATAAAATTAAACAAATTAATTGATGGAATTAAAAATTAACTTAATTACTTGTAATTCTTGTGATAGTTGTAAGGTTACTGTACAAGATACTAGTACTTATCTTCCAGAAGATAATATTGGAACTGTAAAAGGAAAGTTTAAATTTTCTGATACAGTTTCAATAGATGTACTGTAGCTTAACAAGTCACAAGATGTAACATATTTAAACCCAACTTTCACCGAGCATTCTTCTTTAAAATAGACAACATTAGAAATTACTTCTGATGGATGGTATAGTTTAGTTCATTTAGTATTACCATCTTAGGATTGGTTTAATAAAGAACTATCAAAACAAGAAGGATCTGCTTTAGGACTATATAATATTGTTTACTTTGCTAGTAATAATAAAATTTACAAATATATAAATGAAAATATTTATGAAGTAACATTATCAGAAGTATTAGAAATTAATCCTATTAATACTACTATTTCTAAAACTTCAAAAGATTTTATATCTATTTGTTTTTTAAGAAAATGTTATGTAAATTTGTGCTAGCAAATTTTAAATAGTAGATATTTTTCTTCATGTTGGAAAGACAATAAGATAGATAGTGAATTAATTTATAAAAGGGACTTAGTATGGATGTCTATTAATGTTATAAAATATTTAACAGAATGTGAATAGCTTGCAGAAGTTGAACGTATTTTAGAGACAATTAATGGATGTAATGGTTTATGCACTTCATCTAACTCTTTTTAGCATAGTAATGGTTGTGGATGCTCTAAATAATTTAAAGAAAAAAGTATCTAAAGAGTTCTCTAAACTTATATGTCAAGTAAGTAAAGGATATAAACCAAACTATGGATTTATATTAGAAGAGATCTCTTTTATAAACTTAATAAATGATAAAGAAATAGATGATAAATTATCTTTAACTGCATTATAGTATTATTTAAATAACAAATGGCAGATAATTCAATCTTAACTCCAGGTTAGTAGGATATAATTGACAATCCTATTACTTCTGACAATTCTGTTTAGTATTTAGAAAAAGATAATTATTTATCTGAATATAGTACTGAGTCAGAAAAATCAGTAGTAAGAGAAAATTTAAATGTGTATCCTAAAAATGCAGTATATACTAAGGATGAATCTGATACTAATATTGCTAAGACAGTAACTACTGCTCTTAATAAACATCTTAGTGTTGAAGACCCTCATGGTACTTTAAATACTGTAAAAGAGATGATCTCAGATATGGCTAAGACTAATGGAAGTACTCCATTTACATCTCCTCAAACTGGAGTTGATCCTATTTCTGATGATCATTTAACTACAAAGAAATTTGTAACTAGATTATTAAAAGAACATACAAGATTACTTGGAACTGACGATCCACACAAAATATTACCAGAAGTAAAAACTATTTTAGAAAAATATGTTAAATCTTCTGATGTATTTACTAAATCTCAAATCTATACTAAGCAAGATGTAGATAATCTTTTAAAAGTATTTATAAAGAAAGATGGAAGCACGCCATTTAATATAGCATAGATAGGTGTTGATCCTACTATAGATAGTCATCTTGCTACTAAAAGATATGTTGATAAAACATTATATGCTCATTTAGTAGATGTTGATCCTCATGGATTCTTATCTATTTTAAATTAGCGATTAGCTCCTTATGCTAAAATAGCTAATGTATATGATAAGACACAAACATATTCTAGAAGTCAAATTGATGCATTCATAAATAAGTGGGTTTAGGATTCTATATCTTCTGCTCTTGCTGAATATATGGAAACTATTGATGATAGATTTGAAAGTATTCGTCAAGAAAAATATGTTAAACAAGACGGGAGTGTACCATTTAGAAATCCTCAAGAAGGTGTAGATGCTACAGAGCCTGAACATCTTACTACTCTTAAACAATTAGACGAAAAAGCTTCTAAATTAAAAGAAGATTTAGAATCTAAAATAAATGATAAGGAATGTGAATGGATTACATCTGGGCCAGTTGAAGCTACAGTAGGACGTGTTGAAGATAATAGTACATTACCAGCTAAAATGAGTGTTCAAGAGATATTGGATGCTATATTTTATGGTAAAAGTATTAGTATCAACGTTCCGGAATATATAATAATTACAAGAAAATGTCCTGTTACTTTATGTGTTCATGGATCTACAGCTTTAATACAAGTAGCTCAATTATTCCAAAATGATAAATTGATTTATACATTTACTGGAGACGATTTTAAAAATGGTTGTATTACAGTAGACAGTGAACCTCTTTTAGAAGATACTATATTTAAATTTAAAGTAACTTATACAAACGGAGCTGTTCATGAAGAATCAGCTTCTGTAAAATGTTATATGCCAGTATTTATAGGATTACTACCAAAATGGAAACCTGGTCATACAATTACAATGGATTATTTAATTCAATTGTGTGAAGAAGATACTGAAGGAACACAAAATAGATTTATAAATCAAATAGAAGATTTCAAATCAATAAAATTTAATTATAAGTTTGAAGATTCTACTTTGAGACATCCATTTGTTGTTATCCCAGAAACATATCCTAATTTAGATACTATGGTTACTAAATCATAGAGTTTTGGTATAGATGCATTTGATGTAATTAATAATATACCTTTAAGAGTTCCAGGAGTAGATCACGATATTATATTTAAGGTATATATCTATAAGTAGGCATTAGCTACTCTTAACTAGGAAGTAACATTTAATTTTGAAAGTGAATGAGCCAGTATAGTGAAATGATGGGTAGCTTTATAAGAACAGGTAATTATCCTATGGAGGCTAATTACATTTTTCCTACTAAAGCTGCTCTAGAAGAATTTTATTCAGATCCAATTAATGCTGCTACACTTCATAAAGGTTTACTTAGAATAGTAGAATCTGATGAAGATAATAAACAAGCATTGTATTGGGTTATTATGGACGATACTTTAAAGTTTGTCCGTCTTATAAAAGATGTAGACATAGATACAATAGAAGATGAATTATCTAAACTATCTAAAAAACTTGATGATGAAATTCAAGCTAGAAAAGATGGTGATGAAGAAATCTGGGGTACTACTGATACATCTGAAATTCCAGGAGATCTAAATAGTATTTTAGATTTATCTAAAGCTATTACAGATCTTAAAACACGATTTGAAGAAACTAGTGCTCTTTTAAAAGCACAAATTAAAGCTACAGTTGGTACTGAAAATGATGATGTAATTACATATTTATAGTCACTTCCATACCAATCACTTACAGAAGTTTCTAATGCTTTAAATAAATTCTTAAATACATTCGATTCTGAATCAGAAGAAATTAATACATTACCAGAGTTAAAATCATTTTTAGAAGGTTATACAGATACTGAAAAATTAAAATAGATTTTAACTGATCTATATAATAATATATTAGGAAATCCTGCTCCTACAGCTGAGTTCAGAACTCTAAGAGCTATTGAAGATTTTATTAGAATATTAAAATCTGAATCAGAAGCTTCTGATAGAAATTTACAATCCGAAATAGATAATACTCAAATTGGAGTTGGGCTTAGTGGAGATGGCTCTTATAATGCTGATAATGAAACACATTATTTATCAGATGCAACATCTGTAATGAATGCTTTAAAAATATTAGACGGTTTAGTATTTAAAGCATTGAAGGGAATTATAATTAATACTGACAATAAAGATGTTGTAGATTTAGCAATTCGTAAAGAAGATTCTGAATATGTAATAGGAGCTAAATTAAATTTATCTAATGTAATTGGTAATGACCTTATAAAAAAAGAAGATGGTTTATACTTTAATGTAAAATCAACTTATAACAATGGTACATTATCTTTATATGTGAATGATAAATTAATTTCTCAACACATACTAGGATTTTCATCTATTGTAGAATCAGCTAAGTATAATGCATTAGATGAAACTATAGTAATAGTATTTAAACTTCTTGATGGAGAGAAGTAGACTGTTACAATACCAGTTGGTGCACTTATAAGAGAATTAGAAGTAGATAATTCACAACCTAATAAAGTTGTTGAATTAACTAGAGAAACTGTAATTGATGGCTCTGATAAATTATCAGCTGATGTTCGTATTTATGCTGATAAACACAATATTTTAAAGAAAGTAGGTAATACATTATCAGTTGATGGCACTAGTGATAGTATTACTCATAATGATAAAACATTAAAAGTTGTTATAGAAGATATTAAAGCATCTGCAACTGAATCTTCTAATTCTTTAAATACTAAGTTAGATTCTGAAATATCAAGAGCTAAAACTGAGGAAGCTGCTATAAAAACATCTGTAACAGAATTAAAAGATAATACTAATAAATCTATTTCAGATCTTAAATTAAAAGATACAGAAATTGTAGCATCAGTACAAGCTGAAACACAAAGAGCTACAGAAGCTGAAACTAATATAAAAGCATCAGTACAAGATTTAAAAGATTCTGATAATCTTATTAAGAAATCTATTGAAGATGTCAAAGTTTCTGTTTAGACTAATTCTGAAGAAATATTAAATACTAAAAATTTAATTAGTCAAGAATCAGAAAGAGCTAAGAATGTAGAACAAGCTTTAACAAAAAGAGTAGATTCTGCTGAAACTAATATTGCAAATATTACTAAATAGCAAACAGATTCAGATAAGAATATTTTAAATCTCACAAATAAATTAGAATCTGAAATTACAAGATCTACTAATAAAGATAATGATTTATCTAATGCTATTACAACAGAAGTTTCAAGGGCAAAAGAAAAAGAAACAGCATTAGAAAATACTTTATCTACAAAAATTGAAACTGTAACTATAAAGAAAAGTGAAACTAGTGATTTATAGTATGTTTTATATGTAGATGATAAAGTAGCTGGTGAAGTAAATATTCCTGATGATTAGTTCTTACAAGAAGCTAGATATGATGAAGTAAGTAAAAGTTTAGTATTTACTTTCGTAACTAAAGAAGGAACTAAAGTTGTTTCTGTTGGTCTTTCTGATTTAATTGATGTTTATACTGCTGGAGATGGTTTATTATTAGAAGATAATAAATTTTCAGTAAGAAAATGTTTAGGAAGTTAGAAATATTTAGAAATTTCTACAGATGGTTTAAGTATAGTAGGAGTTGACGAAGCTTTAGCTTTAAAAGCAAATGTCGGAGATTCTTATACTAAAGCTGAAAGTGATGCTAAATATATAACATCTAATCAAGGTGCTAGTAATTTCGCTACTAAAGAAAATTTGCAGAAAGAAGTTGATAGAGCTACTTCTGTTGAAAATGATTTACTTTAGAAAATTAATACTAAAGCAGATATTAATTCTCCAGTATTAACAGGTAATCCACAAGTTGAAACATCTCCTGATTCAGAAGATTCTTCATTAAGAATACCTTCTACAAGTTGGGTAAATGCTAAAATTAAGGAAGCAGTATCTAAAGTAGATACTACAACATATATTACAAGAGAATAGGTAGAAGAATTAATAAACCTTAAAGCTGATTTAGTTGATGGTTTAGTACCTCTTTCTCAACTTCCAGTTAATAATTGGATTGATGTTGAATAATATATTTCGAGGAATGATTTAATATGTCATTCCTTGAAATATTTTTAGATATTTATTATTAATTAAATAGTTAATATAATGAATTATTTATCTATACCTCATTATAGAGGCACAAAAGAAAAATATGATAAATCAAAGCATGCTGATGGAATATTCTTTACTACAGATACTCATGAAATAATTGCTAATGATACTGCTTATAATGAATTAATTAAAGAGTGGACTATTTCAGATGGTACTTTAACTATCAGAATGACTTCTGGAAAAACTTATGAATTTAATTTTCCAACTGCATCTGAATCATAGAAAGGTATAATGTCTCCTGATGATAAAAGACAATTAAATAGATTATCTAATAGCTATAGAGATCTTGGAGATTTTCGATCAAAAGATGATGCTCTAAATGCTTTGTCTAATATAGATCTTTGTTCTGATTCTTCTATATGTCATATACATTGTACTTATTCTAATGGAAATATATCTATAGATTGTCAACAGAGTGTATTGAATACATATTGTAGACAAGTAATATTTCATGAGGAAAAATATTTCCAAAGAAATATAACTTTCACTGATGAAAATAGAACAACTATAGAATCTATGGAAGATTGGGCTTGTTTATTTGGTGATCGTTTAAAATGGAAAGAAGATACTAATAAATATTTATTAAGTCAGTTCGGTCTTGAATTTAATGACGCTTACACAGATTCTATACCAACAGTAGAAGCTGATGTGCATGATGGTCTAATGTCTAAAGAAGATAAAAAAGCATTAGATGATCACATTAAAGATTATAACAATCCTCATAAAGTAACTAAAGCACAAGTTGGACTTGGAAATGTTGATAATACTTCAGATAAAAGTAAACCTATTTCAGACGCTACCCAAACTGCATTAGATGGGAAAATTGATACATCTAAATTAGGTGTAAAAAATGGTGTTGCTAAACTTGATGATTAGGGTAGAGTTCCAGCATCACAACTTCCAGCTTATGTAAGTGATATTTTTGAAGCTTAGGAAAAATCAGGATTTCCAGAAGTTGGAGAATCTGAAAAAATTTATGTTGCATTAAAAACTAATTTAACTTACAGATGGAGTGGTACAGATTATGTAGAAATTAGTCCATCTATAGCATTAGGTGAAACATCATCGACGGCTTATGCTGGTAATAAAGGCGCGGCAGTCACTGAAAGAGTAAATAAATTAGCTAAAAAGAATATATCTCATATTAATGATGATAAGCCATTTACTTCAACTAAAGATAGCGTAACATTTAATTATACATGCTTTACTGGAAGTGATGATTGGCAACTAGATTCATCTCATAATCCTAGTTTACCTGTAGCTGACGCTTCACATGCAGGTATATTAACAGGTACAGATTACAGTCGTTTTAATTCAGGATTATAGAGTATTTAGGAAGAATGTGTTAAATATGATGATACCAATAAGACTTTGACGTGTAATGAAAAGTCAATTTATGCTATAAAATTAAATATAATTACTGGTAATAATATTACTTTAGGAAGAAAAATTGATACAGATATTATAAAGGTTTTTGGTAATTCAATGGATTGTACAAATCTTTCTCAGATTTTACTACCTGAAAAAATAATGATTCCTACTGATACAGGATCTACAACTCTTTATAAATATATAGAAAATAAATTAGAAACAAAGGTAGACGTAGTTCCTGGTAAAGGACTTTCAAGCAATGATTTTACTACTACTCTAAAAAATAAATTAGATGGAATAGCAGAAGGTGCTAATAAAACAATAGTAGATGATTCATTAAGTTCTTCTAGTGTTAATCCAGTTCAAAATAAAGTAGTAAATGATGCCTTGAATAAAAAGGTAGATATAGTAGAAGGTAAGGGATTATCAACAAAAGATTTTACTGCTGATTTAGAACAAACACTCAACGATCTTAATTCATGGAATTACATAGGCATTTTATCTAGTTGGAATGGTATTGCTAAATTAAATACAGAATCTACTGAAGCTGATATATTAACTGCATTAACTATAACTCCTTTAAGAGGAAATAAAATTAACACTAAAACTGAATTATTTAAAGTTTTAGATCAATGCGCTATTAACAAGAAATTCTTAAAAGAATCCAGTACTAATGCTCATGTATTTGTAGAGCATATTGGTTCTTGTTATGTAATTCAAATATTAGGTAATAAAGCAGCTATATTAAATGGCAATTTAGTAGGAACACCTGTTCTTAGACATATTACTATTTCTGCTAATTCAAATGAAACACTTACTGTACGTAAAAACCCATTTGAAATTAAATTAGAAGATATTAAAACTAATTTAGATAATTTAAAAAAATCTACATTCTCTCACATTGCTGATACAAATACATTTACTACTTCACCTACTGAAGTTAAATTGAATTATACTTGTTATGATAGTTCAATGTGGGGCGGAATAGGAAATAAACATGAACCTAATATACCAGCAGCAACTATCAATGCAGCAGGTATAATGACTGCTGCTGATAAAGAATCTTTAGAAAATCTTAAAGGTTTAAAAAAACGTGTAGAAGATTTAGAAACTCAAGTACAACAATTAATAAAACAATTAACAATAGGATAATATGGGAAATATTGTAGGAAAACCATTTGGTGTAGTAGCTAGTATAAATTATGAGGCTGCTTTAGAAGAAAGTGTAAAAGAAGGTAATCAAGCTAAGTTTTATTTAGCTTCACAACGCGATGCTGGTTAGATTCTATTGATCCATCTGATGAATTTAATACAAAACGTAGAAATGCTCTAATTATAAATGGTAATAAAATTCAAGGTATTAGTGAGGAAGATAGCGTTAAATTGGATGAATTAAGTCATGTAACCAAAATTTTTCAATATAAAGGTTCTGTTTTAGACGGAGATACACTTTTGAAAAAAGTTCCACCTGAAGCATCCGTTGGAGATGTATGGAATGTGGAGAAAGAATGTGAAATTGGTGGAGTTAAATATCCAGCTCATACTAATTTTGTTTGTTCTTCTGCTAAAGCATCTATTGGTGGAAAACCTGCTTCTTCTACTTGGGATTCATTAGGTGGTACTATGCAAATGGGTACTTAGTGTGAGGGACTATATACTAAAAAAGGAGTATTTTTTACTTAGATTGATAATATACCTATAAGTAATTTTTGGCTAAAATTAGCTACCAATTCTGCTTTAGAATTTGATACTTCATTAATTGAACCTAGATTAACATTAAATTTAAAAGAAGCTTTAGCGGATAGTAGTTCAAATATTATAACATATAGTAACTAGACTGGTTCTATAATGAGTTAGTTTTCAATAAAATTAGGAAGTGGTATATATGTACAAAATGTAATAGACCCTCAAATAAATTTAAAATTAGCTACATATATAGATCCTTCAGGCAATACTGAAACTAACGTTAGACGTAACTGCGGGTTAACATTTGATGAATATGGTGGTATTCGTATTGCTATTTCATCATTTAGTAATATGGATCCATATAATATTTCTAATTCATTAACATTAGTTAAAAATGGAGATTTTACAGTAGGTGGATTAGCTGTTAATGGTGAAAATGTAAGATTATGGTTACAAAATAATATTCAATTTAAAGAATATATAAACTCCATAATTGACGCAAAACTTAAAGCACAATAAATAAGTAAATTAAAGTATAATGGAAGAGAAGAATACTAAAGTAAGTGTTGTAATTACAGCATATAATGTAGAGAAGTATATTGAAAAAGCAATTAATTCTGTTTTAAATCAGACTTATAAAGACATTGAACTCGTTGTTGTAGAGGATTGTTCAACAGATAATACACTTAAAATCATTAAAGATTTACAGAAATCTGATACAACATTCTCTATTAATCTTGTACAACACTTAAAAAATGTTGGTGCAGGATTATCAAGGAGAGATGGCATTAAAGCTTCTACAGGTGATTTTATAATGTTACTTGATGCTGATGATTGGCTTAATGAAGATTATATTGAACATCTTCATAGAATTAAATTACTTGCTTGTAAACTTATAAAGATGCTTTCTGAACATTCAGAAGTATATGATAAAGATGATGATTATGAAGACGAAGATTATGATATGAGAGATCGATATTCAGAAAGATCTTCTCGTAAATCTAAAGGTAGATATAATTATTAATAACTTAGATAGGCGGTGATATATAAGAAATCATCGCCTATTTTTATTATTAAATTATGAAAGAAGACTTTACTAATTATGATATTAGGCCAGAAGGATTTATAAATTATTTGCGCTATTATGGATAGCATTTTAATAAAAAATTATGCGACTTTGCATGTAAGTAGATGAATAAAAAAGAATATTCAAAAGATAAATTAGATACATTATTACAATCTTATAATATTGAATTACCTAATGCAAAATTACATGATGCTGTATATATTGCAAATTGGTGTGTAAATACTTTATATGGTTCAAGTATTGCAGATGAAAAACATTTAATACTATTTATAAAAGATATGTTTAATAAAGAATCTGATCTTATTTTTAATAGATGGTATGCAGATATGGCTAAGTAGGGAATACCAATAGAATGGGAAGATATGATTTAAATAAATGCCTAATGTTCATTTTATTTTTGGACATTGGGCATTTATTATTTATATTTGTAATATTAATTAATTAATTAAAATTTATTATGAATACATTAAAAAGTGATTATATTATATGCTTAGATAATGGACATGGAGTAAATACTCCTGGGAAATGTAGTCCAGATAAAAAACTTAAAGAGTATGCTTATACTAGAGAAATAGTTAATAGATTAGCTACAAAATTAAAAGATAATGGTTACAAGGTATATATAGTTACTCCAGAACAAAATGATATTTCTTTAAAAGAAAGATGTAGAAGAATTAATAAAGTTTATTTAGAAAATAATAGAAAAGCAATTTCTATTTCAGTGCATAATAATGCAGCTGGAGCAGATGGGAAATGGCATTCTGCAAAAGGATGGCAAGTATATATATCTTTAAATGCTTCTAATAATTCAAAAAGATTAGCTAAAATATTTTATGATGAGGCAATTTCATAGAACCTTCAAGGAAATAGAAGTATACCTAAAGAACATTATCTAACATAGAATCTAGCTATGTGTAGAGATACAAATTGCCCAGCAATTTTGACAGAAAATCTTTTTCAAGATAATAAAGAAGATGTTGATTTTCTTCTTTCCGAAAAAGGAAAACAAGCTATTGTAGATGTGCATTATAATGCAATAATTAAGTATCTTAAATAATGGGTAATTTATTTGGAAGATCATTTTCAGATGTTGGTTCAACTTCTTCAGATTTTCTTATAAAAACTAGAGGACAAGTTAAAGTATAGATTGGAGGAAAGTTTATTGATCTTATTAAAGATGGTAAAATTAATGTAACTTCTAAATTTATTTATCAAGAAAAAAAAGTTGGGATAAAAGATGGAATTTATGTATTACCTGATGGTAAAATTACTCTTGTTGTAAATGGACAATCTATAGATTTAGTAGGAGGAGAAACTGGCAATACATATGTTTCATTTATAGAAAATCAAAAATCTGATTCAATAGCAAAACATAATGCTTTAATAAATATTGGATTTTTATATAATTCATTATCAGATTTAAACGAAAATAGTTTAAAAAATGGTATAGTATATATTGAATCTGAATAGAAATTTTATATTATAAAAGATGGAATTGCTTCAGAATTTAAATTAGAAATTCCAAATCCCTACCCAAAATAGTTTGTTATTTCTATTGCTGATGAATCAAATGGAGCACTTGTAATAAAGGGACAAGGACAAAATAATTCTATAGCATTTGATTCATTATCTATTTATTAGGATTAGAATGAATCTTATATAGATTCTGAAAAAAGTGTTCATATTAAAATTAATTCTACAGAACAAATTAATATAAATAATGAGAATACAACATTTAATAATATTGTATAGTCTAATAACTTTCAATCTATTGATGCCTCCAGTGATTATGGATTTAGATTATACAACTCAGACAAATCTTGCTTAGAGGTAGATAAATTAATTGTACGTAATAAGATAATTTTACCAGATAAACAAACAGATTTTCCAGAAACTATTAAAACAAAATATTGGGATACTAGTGAAAATATAATTAATTCTGTTTCAGTATATGATCCACAGGAAAACGTAGAAGATACAGAAGAAGATTCCGAAGAGATTATATAGGATTCTAGTGAAAATTTAGATAAAAATATATTAAGAATAGGATTAATTTATAAAAATACATTTAATGTAAATGATTGTCTTTATACTTATATATACGTAAATGATTATCCAGAATCTGACACAGAAGAACAAAATGAAGAAAGTGATGAAACAGAAACAGAAACAGAAACAAGCCCAAGAACTGAATTAATTGCCTTTAAAGTTAATAAAGTTTATGATGACGATCCTTATAATATAATTGTTTCATTGCAAAAAGATTTTATGCCATTAGAATATCAAGAATTAACATCACTAGCTTTTAAAAGTTTAATAAATCAAAAATTATATTTAGTTGGATCTGATAATGGAGTTAATTTATTAAAGGTAGAAAAACAGAATATTGATATTTTAAATTCAAAATCTTTTGAAGAAGAAAAAGATATTAGTAAAGTAACAACTAGAATAGGAAATCTAGATGAATTAAATGTATCTGGAATTGAAAACAAAAAAGAAGTTCTTGTAAAAGGAAAGGGTATATATTCAGAAAATGCAATTTTTGAAAAAGCGTAGTATTCATCAAAATATAATTTACCAAAAAATGATAGTTCTTCTAAATTTGCTTCAACAGAATGGGTTAGCCAATTAATTCCAAAAGGGGCTATTATAATGTATAATGGATTATCTTCTGAAATACCAGAAGGTTGGCACATATGTGATGGAACTAATGGAACTCCAAATTTAATTGGGAAATTTATAAAAGCTTCTGATGTTAATGGAAAAACTGGAGGAAATTCTAATATACAAATATTAGAAGAAAATATGCCAAAACATACTCACACTATTATAAATGGAATATTTACTACATCTGAAAACGGAAATCATTAGCACACATATGATTTAGTATGTGATTATGTTGGAGGATAGGGTAGTTAGTATACAATTACAAGAAATGGCCTTGTTGATTCTAGTAGAAAAACTTCAAATTCTGGTGCACATACACATATAATAGATATTAGTAATGCTCAATTAAGTTATTCTGGTGGAGGAAAACCAATAAATTTTGAGCCAGAGTATTATTCTCTCATTTATATTATGAAAATAAATTAAAGATTTTTTAATAAAAAAAAGAATATTATATTTACAAACATTAAAAAATAAATTATGGATATAGGAAATAATGATGAAATCATCGATGACATTGATGATGAAATTGTAGAAAACAACGATTAGAATGAATCTGATTCTAAAGAATCTTCTAAAACAGATTCTGATGATTCTCATGAATCTAATTATCAAAATTCCTCTGAAGATGAAACAAGTGAAGACGGGGATTTTATATCTTCACTTTTAAAATCAAGAGGTATCGAAGATAAATCTAAAATTAAATTCGAGACAGATGAAGGAGATGTAGAAGAAGTAGATTGGAAGAATTTAAGTAATCAGGATAAAATTAATATACTTCAATCTTCTGAAGTCACTCCTGAAACTGGATTAGATGAATCAGAAATTCAATTAATAAACGCTATTAGAAATAGTGGAATGAATCCACAAGAGTATCTTCAATATATTGGAAATGGGGAAGTTGATCGCTACATTCAAAATAATTATCAACCCCAATTTGAAATAGACCAATACTCTGACGACGAATTATTTCTAATGGATTTTATGAGTAGAACAGGAGAAGTTACAGAAGATGAGGCGGTTGAAGCCTTACAAAGAGCTAAGGCAAATGAAACCCTATATTAGAAATAGATAGAATCTATTCGTAATGAATATAAGAAAATTGAACAAGAAAATCTAATGCAAGAACAGCTTGAACAAGAACAACTTGAACAACAACAATACGAATAGTTTTCTAATTAGATAGTAGACGAAATCAACAATCTTAATGAAATACAAGGATTTGATCTTAATATGGACAGTGATGATATGCAAACTTTGTATGACTTTATTACTGGTTCTGATGCAGCAGGTAATAATTATCTTGCTAAAGCATTGTCAGATCCACAAATTTTAGTTAAGACTGCTTGGTTAGCTCTAAATGGAGACCAAATGATTAACGATATTTCTAACTATTTTCAAAAAGAAATAGCTAACGTGCGTAAAGAAAGTTATAAGAAAGGAGTTGCTGATACTCAAAAGAAGATGAATAAATCTAATAATGTTGTCTTTAAAGACAAACCTGGATCACGACAAGAAATTTATAGTGATTTAGATGATTTTTAATTAGTTGTAAATTAATATGTTAGTTGCAAATTTTACAAGTAGAATACCCACGATGGGTCAAACAAAAACATACGAAGATTGGTCAAAGTATTTAGGCTCACGCCCACATCGTCTTGGTGTTGTTGCTCGTATGTATACTGATAATACATTGAGTTTTATTACAGACGGTTTGAGAAACATTTTCTATAAAGATGAAAAGCAAGATCAATTCCAACTTTCAAGTTCTTTGCTTTTTGAATGGAATGTTGAAACAAACAATATTAAGAAAGTTGAGTTTGCTGAAGTTCCTACTGAAACAGGTGAGAATGGGTCAGAAATCACAATGGCTTTCAAGGAAAACTATTATCAAAAGTATGATATTTTCCGTATTGATAAAACTAAGCAACAATGTCAAGTAATGAGTCGTCCTATTCGCAAACGTGATAATTATTGGGAAGTTCAAGTACGTTTAGTTGATAATAACTACGATACTATTCTTGATACTGATGGCTGTTAGGTAGGTGACACTACTACATTCCAATCTGTAGCTATGCCTGAACTATCAGAAGAGGGTAAACATCTCATATGTTTTATTTTTGAGTTGCTCTCTTCCGTTAAGTTTGCCGCTTAATGAAAAATTAAATAAATATTCTTAATTGCTGGAAAGCTAACCATAAATGTATGCCAATCAGCAGCGAAGCCCTAGAGATTACAAGCTCAAAGAGAAGTACTAGGGAACGTTCAACGACTAGTCCGGACGGACGTAGGGGAAATAAACCCCGAAATGGAATAAATCTAAAATTTAAATACAATGAAATATATAGTATATCAAACGACAAGTAAAATAAATAATAAAATCTACATAGGAGTACATAAAACTGAAGATCCAGATACTTTTGATGGTTATCTTGGAAATGGAGTCTATATATATAGACCATCAAGCTATATGCATCCGAAAACACACTTTCAATTTGCAGTTAAAAAATATGGTATTAAAAACTTTATACGAACCACATTAAAAGTATTTGATAATGAGGAAGACGCATACAAATTAGAGAGTGAATTGGTTAATGAAGAGTTTCTTAAAAGGGATGACACATATAATCTTGTTCTCGGAGGAAGAGATACTTCTCAATTTATGGTAAAAGTCTATATGTATGATTTAGAAGGAAACTTTGAAAAAGAGTTTGAAAGTCTTATTGCTGCTGCTAAATACTTAAATCCAGATGCCACTGGAGGAGGTCATTTACCTAGAGCTATAAAGAATAGACATCAATTTCTTGGACATTAGTTCTCTTATGAGAAAGTTGATAATATCGGGCCTATTAAGGCTATGAAAAACAGACTTCACATTGAGAAAGCATATTCTGGAGGAAAAGTAGGTAGGTTTGATAAAGAAGGAAATTTACTTGAAACATTTGAAACGATGACTGATTGCGTTAAGGCAGGATATAAAAACGCAAAGCAAGTTGCCTTAGGCAAACGAAATGTTTGTAAGGGCTTTGTATTTAAATATTTAGATTAAGATATAGTCTGAACAATATGGAAACATATTGATTAACATAAATTGTACTCAAAATTCCAGAGCCAAATGGAACGTCATCGCAATTTTATGACTACCTTCCGTGCAGATGCTAGCTGGTCTAGCTTATATGCTATTCAGGAAAATGTATTCATGAGTATTGCTGACGACAAAGACCAAAATAAATCAGAAGGTGTATATAAGATGCTCAAGAAAGAAAAAGAACTTCTTGATACATTTATGTATGCTATGAATACAGGTCTTACTTTTAATAAAGGTAATATTGATATTAATGGTAAGGCTACAATCTCAGAGCCAGAAACTGGTAGACCAATATATATTGGTGAGGGACTTATTCCTCAAATTGAAGCAGCTGCCAATAAGTATGTATATACTAATAAGCCTAATTTGCAGTTGTTTAATATGATTATGTCAGACATGGCAGATAAAGCACAAAACGATACAGGAAACAAACTTGTCTTTATCGTTAATAGAAAAATGTGGAATGATGTTCAAATGGTTCTCGGTGAATATCTTGCAAATTACAGAACTGACGGCACTTATATGTATTCTAAGAATGCTAATAAAGGTCTTGGTGGTTATGTAAAAGTGGGAGCTACATTCGACACATATGAATACGCTGGTAATCAAGTAAGTTTTATTGTAGATCGTGCGTTAACTCGTGAATATCCTACTCATGGATATGGTGTTTGCATTGATTTGACAGCAGACAAAACTACTGGTCAACCTGCTATTGCAAAATTCAGTCTTACTGGTAAAGATTTTATGACAAATAAGATTGTAGGTATAGGCGGCTATGATGGTAAGAGTTCAGGTGAAGTTGCAAGTAATGTGGCAGGATCAAAACTAGTTATGATGGGATATGCAGGTGTGGCTGCATTTACTCCTTATAGAAGCGTTATTGTAAGAGAAGCTTGATAAGAAATAAATAAAATTATAGAATATAAAGATTGACAAGGGAAGCCGTAACACCCTTCCCTTGTATTTTTTAATGATAATATGAACTAATATGGCTGAAAAAAATAAAGTTACTAAAGCCGATGTCATTTTTGATGGCAAGAAAATTACATTAAGAAGCGTATATGACAAGGCAAATATTAAATATATGATTATGCCTTGTAAGAATAAATACGGTCAATACCCCTCTTGCATAAAAAGAGTAAACTCTCAGGGAGATATGATTATGAGTGAAAAAGAACGTAATGCATTCTCAGAAGGAACAGCTGTCTTTTTCCCAGAAAATCACATTTTTGAAGTAGTAAGTGGAAAAACTTATAATTTGGATGATATTTATGAGAAAGCAGAATGGGAAGCTATTGAGAATTGTCCTTTGATTGCAAAGAGTAGGGACGCTCGTGATTCTAATGGTAATCTTATTATAGATGGCCCTAAATCTACACCAACAAAACCAACTCGAAATGGTGTTGCTGAACTCTATATAGATAGACCAGGTCTTGATACTCAACGTAGAGTTTCTCATAAGCAATTAATCCATAAAGCAGAATCATTTATTTATGATGATCCTAGAGGTGCAGAAGGTCAGCTTAATATGGCTAGAATACTTGGTAAAGATATGCGTAATCAACCCGCAGCTGATGTTGTTGATTTCTTAATTAGAATTGCAGAAAAAGATCCTAATAAGATTATCAACTTGTATACTGGTGGTGATATTTCTTTACGATTACTCTTTATAGAAGCAAAGGAACAAAAAATAATTTATATTAAAAATAAACTGTATTTATACGGAGATAATATTGTACTTGGTGCAACTGATGATGCTGTAATAGCTTGGATGAAAGATCCTAAAAATCAGAAAGTACTAGAACTTATCAAGAAAGATGCTTATCCAGATTATTTTAAATCTAAGGAGTAAGTATTAAGATAAAACTTTAAAATAGCTAAAAATAATACAATGACAGCTAGACAAGTATGGGAAGGAATGTTAACAGAGCTTAGTAAGGTAAATGCACCTAGTATGCTGCTCTAGGATTTTAATTATTTCTTCAATAAAGCTATAAATCAATATATAAATAAGAGGTATAACATTTATGATGTTAACCAACAAACCTCTGATGATTTAAGAGTTCTAAAATCAACTGCCGTTCTTGATGTAACTAAATCTTCTGAAAAAACAGAAGCATTAAAAGCATTAGTAAATTACGGAGCAGGAAAGTCTAAATTGTTTGATGCAACTTATGAGGTAATATTGCCTCCTGATTATCTTCATATTCTTAATTGTGTATGTATTTATAGAGTATCAAAAAACTGGAAGTGTTATAACACTGGTGATTATGTATAGTTTGCTGCCAAAAGATTAACAGCAGATTCTTGGTCAGTTATTTTAAACGATTATTATAATAGACCGCTTCCAGAAAGACCTTATTTTTATATACATAATATTAATATAAATAATACATTACCAACAAATCCTATTACTAATACAAATCCAAATGGAACTGATCTAAGCTCAGAATATATTGGATCTCCTAGAGAAATTCAATATTATTTAATTTCTGCTAAAGATAGTGTTGCAGCTGGAACTCGTGTATATGTAAAGGATGGAGTTGTTTATAAAGAAAATACTTATACTACAAAAATTGATGGTGCTACAATGGATGATTTAAGCACCAAAATTGTAGAAAAAGAGCAAGGAACAACAAAATCTAATTTCCCACGTACTATTAAACTAGGAACCCCTGATTCTCGTACAGTTAGTACAGTAGAAAGAGATATAGCTACACGTTATGGTAATGCTTCTAATGTAAGAATGGAAATAAGATATGGACATGATTCAACTGTATTTCAATTAGACAAAGTATTTGTTGATTATATTAAATCACCTTAGACAATTAGATTAACATAGGAATAGGTTAACCTTACAGAAGACACATCTCAAATCATGGAATTTCCTGATTATGTGTGTCAAGAGATTATAAATGAGCTGACAATGTTGGTAATGGAAAATACTGCCGACCCACGTTTACAAACTAATCTTTCAGTTACACAGTCTATTGCACAGCCAGCTCAGCAATAGACACCTCAACCTCAACCTCATGCAGCAGCGCAATGAGGCAAATAATATTTTAAATTATGTTTCAATTTACGACAACTAACGTAATCAACTCAAATGTTGATCTTTCAACTGGTAAGCCACTTTGGTCTGCACAAGATAAAACTGCTACAGCCCCTGCTAGCTTTCATGTAAAGAGAGTAAATAATTTTAAGAGCGATAATGTAGTTGCTGTCTATAAAGCAGAAGCTAGCGATGCTGAATTAGCAAAAGTAACTCTTGATCTTTCTCAACTTAATGGTAAGAACGGTGAATCTTATAGACTTGTTATTTATGTAGGTCTTAGTCAAGCATCACAAGATTCTCGTTATTCTAACGATATGATTTATAAAGGTAAGCCTTTTGCAGTTGATTTCGTTTGGAAAAATTCAGCAGAAAAAGTAGCTGAAAATCTCGATAAAACTATCAAGAAATACGACGTTCTTGTTTATGGTGAAAAGCAACTTAATGTATCTCACAGTGGTACATTTATCACCATTGAAGCAACAACTGAATATCAAAGATTTAAGAAAGTAAATCTTGAAAAGTTTGATGCATCTGCTCATTTTGGTATGGGTGAATATACTGTTGTAAGGTCTCTTGAAGATCTTACTAAAAAGGAATCTAATGCAGAAGTTACTGCTGCAGAAGAAGGCTATTTTGTTGGTAAAGAAGGCTTCGGAACTTATCCATTCCTTCTCCACAATCTTCGTTTACCGACTTCGGCACGTACTGCTGCATTTGGTATTAATCAAGATGAAACTCCTGTTGTTGGTGCTAAGTATAATCAATATACTATTCATTATTGTGCTGATAGAGGCCCTCTTGGATTGAATGCTGTTGGTGATACAGTTAAATCTGTAACTACTCATGTATTCTATGTTAAGAGTGATTTAGCCGCTGAATTTGAAGCTGCTCTTGCAAAGATTGCTCCAGGTGGAACACTTTCTCCTGTTGCAGCACATACCGCTGAAAATGGTAGTGATGTTGATCAAGAACCTTAATAAGATTAATCTTGTTATAATTAATTATTAGGCGAAGGCGTGTTATCGCCTTTGCCTTTTTCTTTTATATATGTATAATCAAATTGAAAAATTAGCTTCTGCTATACGTAATGATATAGTAGCAGGATTAAGAGGTTATCACACAAATTATTCTATGTCTACTGAACAATTAGAGCAAGACATAGTAGATGAAAGACTTTAGATATTAAAAGAATATTCTTTAAAAGGAGTATTGCCAACTAAAGATTTATATATTTCGATTAATTGTATACCTATTGATTGCAAAGATATAGATAGATGTAGGTGTAATACTACAAATTATTGTTAGGATTCTCCAGTAGCTCATTTTGAAATACCGCAAATTCTTAACGATTATGGTAGTCTTTCTATAGATTATATAGGTTCTACTGATAGACAACTTCCATTTATATATTATACATCAGCTACAACATTTAGATACCATAAATATAGGAAAAGAGGTAAGAATAAACCTTATGTTTGGATAGACACTACTCCTAATGAGAATGGTATGTATGATTGTTTTGTATATAATGCACCTCTTTTAAAATAGGTATCAATATCCGCAATATTTAAAGATTTAAGACAATTAGATGGATATGGATGTTGCTCTGACTTACAAGATGATAATATGTCATTTATAAATAATGAAATAAAGAAAAGAGTTACTTAGAAGAAGATACAATATTATCGTAGTTTTGCACCAAGCAATCTACCTAACGATTAGGCTTATTAGCCAGGTTAATATAATATATGACATTAAACGACTTTCATTATGCGATGAGTTTAATGGAAACTCTATATGGTGTTACCATACAAGAAGATCAATTTGAAGAAATAGCACTCGTTGGTTGGGGTCTTATTGGTAACAAGAGAACTAGATTATATAGATATTCTACGTGTGTAAGTGATTGTTCAGACGGAGTCGAGTTACCTTGTAATGCTGATGAAATAGAAGCTGTAACTACAGATTTTGAAGAATGGAATAATTCTACTAATGATACTCCGAATGGTGATATTAATTCAGCTTATACTGAATCTTATATAGAACATAGAAAATCTTTTAGAAGTCCTTTGTATATTCCAGGAAAATTAATTCATTATGAACGTGTTGGAAATACATTATATTTTGATAGACCTCATGGGAAAATAAATATTTTATACAAAGGAGTTATTTTAGATGATAATGGATTACCATAGATAACTGATAAAGAAGCATCAGCTCTTGCTACTTATTGTGCATATGTATCCAAATTTAAAGAGGGTTTATAGACTAATAATGCAGCTATTATTTAGATGGCTTAGATGCTTAAAAGTAGATGGGATTTACAATGTGATTAGGCTAGAGCTGATTATTATATGTCTTAGAATGAATGGAATGATGTATTAGATGCAAAGACTAGCTGGAATAGAAAACAATTTGGTAAAAGTTTAAAATTATATAAATAATAATTATGAAAGGAATTTTAACTAGAAAGGATTTTTTAGCCTATTTAGCTATGGGCGGAAGTGTTGGGTTTGACAAACCAATTAAATTAAATAGATCACAATTATAGAAACTTACAAAAGATCAATTAATGGGTAGAGATGTTATAAAAATTGATGGTAAATCTAGTTATCTTGATGGTAAAGGATATTGGACACCAGAATCTAAATTGAATAAATCAATTAATAAATGATATAGAAATATGCTCTTGGTTGTGCTTTTACAGTAAATGATTTATTTTATAATTTCCCATATAAAAAACTAAAATTTAATTGTCAAGATTGTTTTAATATTATTGGAAATAATCATAGAGATATTTTAGTTAAAAGAATATTTAGAGAATCTGTAAAAATAATAATACAAGATATAATAGAACGTAATGTAACTTTTTGGCTACCATTAACTAGTAATAAAAAATGTAATATGCACATGAAAAGAGTTACAGGTAAGGATTTTCAGAGATTAAGAAAGTCTGGTAAATGGAGTGATGTTGATTTTATAAATTCAAACTTTTCAGGATATGAAATTGGATTTTATATGTTAGGTAATAGAACACCAAGAGTAAAGACTGTTTATGTAAATAAACAAACAAGAGAAACTATAACTAAATATACTAATCTAGGAAAATAGTATGGAGATGGAATTATTGATACTACAATCTCTGACTATTTTCCTTAGATTCAGTAGTTATTTCCTAGTATACTTAAAGAAGATATTAAAAGAATTTTGATTTTTGCGTGGAAATCTGTATACTTACATAATAGTTATGGAGGAGATCTTTTAATATCTAATAATTCTTTATGGTGTTATATAGGTGATCTTAAAAGTAATGCATTATAGCACTTTCAATATTATATAAAGAAACTTATTGTTAAAATAAGAGTTAATTATAAAAGAAAGAAAATACCTTATAATGGATATTGTTACTTTGCATTATCTGAAAATCAATATTAGCAATATTTACAATAGAAAAATAAAAAAGGAAGACCTAAAAAATGGTTTGACTTTGGAACTGTGCTATTATATGAAATATTAGATGAATGTAAATTAAATGAATATTATAAATAGTACATATTTAAAACACAATACATAGCCTCAGCTGGTATTAAACATTTGGTTAAGGATTTTAAAGCACAAGCAGAATTAATAGAAATCAGGAATCCTTTAAAATTTAAAGATATATTAATAAATAATAATGAATATGATATTTTATGAAAAAAGATTCTACGCTTAATACATTTTAGGATGGTTTGATAATGGACTTAAATCCATTATTGACACCAAATAGTGCGTTAACTAATTGCTTAAATGGTACTATTGTTACATTCAATGGTAATGAAAATGTATTGCAAAATGATATGGGAAATGGTAGAGTCGAAACAGCCTATCTTCCACAGGGATATGTTCCTGTTGGAACAGCAGAATTGGGTGGTATTATTTATATAGTTTCTTATAATCCACTAATAAATAAATGTCAAATAGGATGTTTCCCTTCACCAGAAAGAAATATAACATCAGATGAAATTCAGCAAGGTTCTAATTGTTCTGTTAATAACTCAAATTTTAGAAATGAAAACAATGATATAACTACAACTGAATATAAAGTAGAATTGTTACCAGATAATATGAAATTAAATCCTGGAGATTAGTACTCTATATATTCTACTAATAAAGGTATATCTAATAATTTCGATAAATTATCATTTATAGGTAATATAAATCACACAATGGATAATTATGAAATAGAAAATTGTCCGTATGGTAATAATACTTCACAAATATATAAAAATGTAGAAATTCATGTAATTAGTATATCTGATGATGGTAAAATAACATATTTGGATGATAGTGTAAAATGGTTTGAAAATAAATTTGTAGAAAACGCTGATTATTATATAAGAGAAGTTGATGACGCGAATGATAAAACTATAAATACAGATATAGACAAATATAGATCTTTAGTTTCATCAGCTTATAATATTTTTAATTCTAAAACATCTGGTAAATTAGCATTGCTTTTTAAATTAAATGTAATAGATACTTTTTCTGCTACATGGGAATGTGATAATATACAAGATGAAGAACAAGAAAACGAAGACGGGACAAAAAGAATAGATAGAAAAGTTAAAATTAAATTTAATATAAATTATACTAGTAAACATTCTACAATAAATCCAAATCGTATTATATCTAATATAACAAACACAGGCCATAATATTATATGTACATATAAAAAAGATAAAGGTGATAAAGAAATCCAATTATCTGACATTAATTGGATGAATATTAATATACCAGAGAAAAGAAAAAATGATGGAACAGATTCTAATATATCAGTTCCTTTAGAAGCACATAAAAATAATGGAGATGTAATAAGTACTGACTTAACTTTTGTATGCAAAGATTTTAATAAAAATAATAATTACTAGTTAGTTTGTGAACTTACTCCGTCAATGTCATTTGGTAATTTACCTTATTTAAAATAGGAATTAACTATTAATCTAGAAAAAATTAATAGTGGAGAAATTGGAGTAAATGATTGGAGATATTATGTAGCTTCTAATGAAGCAACTATTAATTTTAATTTAGATGCTTATACTAAAAAAGAACAAAAAATAGAAGAAATTAAATTATAGTTTTTACCTCCACAATCGCTTGATAAATTAACATCAGAATTAGGTTCAAATTATATAAGTGGCCCTGAAAAATTATAGGAAGATGGTAAAAAAAATTTACCATATTATGAAGAATGTGATAAAATTATACAAACAGGTAAAATACAGTCTGGATAGTATCAAACAAAATTAACACTAGGAGACATATATACTAAGAATTGTTTATTTTTAGTAGACATTGTTCTTAAAATTGCTAATAGTGATAACTATGAGTATTATCATTATTTAAAATTTCTATATACTTGTGATATATTTAATAATAAATATTATTCAGGTGAGAGTTTTGATAATTTATGTATAAAAGAATGTCTCAATCCAACTATAGAATATAATATATCTAATAGTAAATCATATCCAGAAATTAAAATTCCTGATATAAATAGTGTATTAGGAAGTGTACCTGAAAGTGATGCTTATGCTAATGGTACAATGTGTGCACAAACTACTAATATTAATGATGAATCTAATATTAAATGTAACATAATAGATGAAAATTATTCAGATTTATTTATTTATAAATCATCTAATGCTCCAACTACTAAAGTAAAAGATATAAAATATATAAATGCTAATCCTATAAGTGATACTACTGATGATGAACCTGGAAGAGAAGCTGTTAAATCAATTTCAGATATAAATGCTACTCAATCAAATGAAGATTTAGATGGAATAATTAAAACATCAACTGAAAATGATAAATATAAAGATTATTTTATTCCAAAAATAGAAAATAATAAACTTAATATAAAAGGAGTTATTTATTCTAGAATAAATGCAAAGGTAGAAAAAAAAGACGTTAAATCTTAGAATTATCTAAGACCAGTATTATATACAATAGATGATCTTGATTCATTAGGATTAGCACGATATGGAAATAATGATATTAATTTTAAGTATTCGTTTGTAATGGAATCTGGAGATCATGGTAAAGGTAGTGATTTTTCATTGACAATGAGAAAATATCAAATTACTTCTGCAACTTTTCCTAATAAATTTGCTGGAGATGGAACTACAGATGGAAGTTTTAATTAGATCAAAGATGTTAGAACTGGTAAAAACGATTTTGGTGGAGATGGTCATTTTACTAAAAATTGGAATTAGGTAGATAAATTTAAAAAAGAAGTAGTTCCATGGATGGAAGAAACTGGTAATCTTTTTGCATTTTGGCAGTTTAATTATAGAACAGGTAAGGGTCATATACGTAAATGGAAAGATAAAGATGGATGTGAAAATAATTTTGAAAGACATCCAAATCCAACTTATTATGCTAATTTATTTATGATTAGAGGATATAATAATATATTTTATCCTATTAATTATTTCATGGCAAATAATTATTGTGATTATGACGGAAAAGGTCTTTATTTTCGTGAGGGATCGAATAAATTATCTAAAGTTATAATGGCTTTATTAACATAGTTATATTATGTTTAGAAAGATACAGAAACTAGTGTTACAGTTCCTAGAGTTACTAATATTAATTATGTAAATGATTATAATGTTGAATTAGAACTTGAATTTTCAAGGGAAACTACTAAAATATCTGCTAAAATTAAACCTTATACAGATCCTGACACAGAAAAATATGTTAATGAATATGTATTTGATGATAAACATAGTATGTATCCAAATATTTATGTAGAAGGTAATAAAAATGCAACTGGTATTTATACAAAAAATTATTTTATAAATATTGATGATATGTATGATAAATATAGTTCTAATAAAAGTTTAAATTGTTCATGTATTGCTAAAACACCGTATGGTAATTTTCCTATAAATGATGCTTCTGGTGAAAAAGTATTATATATACCTAAATGTTTTGGATAGATTGAAGAAGCTATTACTGAATTTACTCCATCTTTTACTAAAAATGAAGGTAAAGATACTTTACATTTATATATAAATACAGAATTAAAGATAGATGATAAAGGTGTCATCAAAATGAGTTTCCCAAGTAAAGAAAAAAATGAAAGAATAACTGATAATTTAATTTCATCACTTAGAATAGACGATAATAAAAAACTATATGCAGATGATTCAGTAATATTAAGAAATAATTCTGATATACAATGTGCAGAATATAGTGCAAATTCTACATATTTTAATATAACGTTTAAAGGAAATTCATCAGTTTTAGTTTATGATAACCAAAATAATAGATAGTTATAATATTATGGAAGACATTATAAATAAATCTATAGATTTTAGAGTTGCCTTAAAAACACTACCACAAAAAGGTAATCTTGTATATGAATATAATCCTCTTAGAAATTATAGAATAAACAAAAAGTCTTATTCTTATAAAAATAGATTATATTCATCAAAAGAATTATTAATAGAATTAGGATTTACTAAAATTGAATTAGAAAACGAATAGAAAGAAATCGAAGAATCCAAAGATGAAGAATGCTTAGAATTTATTAAAAGCAAAAAAAATTGGAAAGAGTTAAATGTTCCAGATTCAGAAACAGATCCGATACTATTAGAACCTGGAGCATTAGTTGATTTTGAAACAGATGAATTATCTTTTGATTTAAGTAAACCTGTATAGGTGTTGCCACAGTATTCTTATGATAATTCAGTAAATCTAATTATAAATGATGGGAAAAATATTCCGAGATTAATAAATTCAAGATTCAGTGCTACAGAGAAAAATAAATATTAGATAGTAGATAGAAAAGGAGAAAATGACACTAATATTTATGATCAGGGTGATTAGTTTGATCTAGATACATCTCTTATTAAAAGAGTGATAAATATCCCTAAAATAAAATTTTTAGGAGTAGAATTAGGAGGAAAATTATCTGTTGGTAACTATCATTTTTATTTTACTTATGTTGATTCTGATGGCAATGAAACAGATATTGTAGGAGAATCTGGATTAGTATCATTATTTATAGGTCAATATCCAACTTCTGTTCGTGGTGGATTTAGGAACGAAAACACACATAAAAGAGTTAGATTTCAAATTTCTAATATCGATACAGCATATCAATATATGTAGGTTTATTATACTAAGGCTACATCAGATATTAATGAAAATAGTGTGACATCAGCTTATAAAATAGATCAAAAATTTATAATAAATACAGAACAAATATGTAATATAAATATATCTGGATATGAAGATGTTGATGAAATTACTATCGATGAAATTAATCCAAGGTATCAATCGTTTGATTATGCTTAGACACAGACATCCTCACAAAATAGATTATTTTTAGGTAATATACATAAGCCTGATATACCATATAAAGATTTAACAGATATATCTTTAAGGTTCGTACCACAAGCGGAAATAATAACATATAATCCAGAAATAGATCAAGATTATAATATTTCTAAATATGAATAGAGCTATTATAATCCATATTTTATCTATAACAAAACTGGATACTGGAATCATGAAATATATAGATTTGGTATAGTTTATATATTAAGAGATGGAACATTATCTCCAGTATTTAATGTTAGAGGTATTAATAAACTAACAACAGAATCTAAGTATTCTACTTATTCTGAACATGATTTTATAGATGAAAATGAAAATAGATAGTATATTGCATATGATGAAAATACATATATAATTAGTTCAGATAAAAAAGATTCAAAAGAAAATGATTCAAGCTCAACTAATTCAAATCAAAATAATTTAAACAAATCAAATATAATAGAAAATGCTGGAGGAGTAGTTAAATTTGATTAGAAATCTGACGGAAAACAAAATATATATTCTATAAATTTTAATGTTGATTCAAAAGTTTTAGATTATATTAAAGATACATTAAAGTGTAGAGGTTTTTTCTTTGTTAGATAGAAAAGAATCCCAACTATTTTGTGTTAGGCTTATTTAATAGGAATTGATAAAGAAAATCATACTCCTGTAATTCCATATAATAATACATATTATACAGAAAGTTTCTTATCAAAAAACTAGAGAGTATTAACTAATTCATTTGAGGATAGATTTCGTGAAGTAGATAAAAAATATGTTGAAACATATGCAGCTATTTGTCCAGAATATGATGTAGATACACCATATTATAATAATTTATTCAACGGTGGAACTTTCAATTATACTTTTTCTGATGTACAATATAATACATTACAAAAAGATATTAGAAACTTTTATTCATATACAGCAACTACACCTAAAGATATAGGATTAAAATCTGCTAAAATACTTGGTGTAGAAGACAATGTAAAGCTTGTATCTATAAATTCTAAATTATTTTCATCTAGAGCTGGAGAAGCTGAGGAAGCATTCCGTTTTGAATATATAGGTTTTGAAAATAAAACAAAAGAAGCAGATAATTTATTAAGAGGATCTTTTGGCCCATATCTCGGAATAATTCATGAAGAATCTAGTATAACTGATAAATTAATAGATATTAATATACCTGGACTTGATTAGTTATCTTGGAATGATTTAGTAGGTATTAGAGTAAACGATGCTTCTCCTTTCTACGCTATATCAGATAGAATTGATTTAAATTATACATTAGAATGGTTTTCAAAAAATGAAGAAGGAATACAAAAATTAAGAAAGTCATTATATAGAGGAGATTGTTATATATGTCAATTTACTCATAGAATTAATAGAAATTTCTAGGATCCATCTGCTCCATCAAATGATAAAATAGTAGATGCTTATTGTTGGGCTGATAATTTTGAATATTCTGATGGTGTATTGAAAAAAGAAAATTTTGATAAAATAAACCTAGGAGATGTAAATGCAATAAAATTAGGAATGTGGATTACATTAACTGTTAGATCTTCTAAAAATTTAAATATTAGATCTTTAGATGAATCTAATACAGATGAAGCTGCACTATTTGGTCATCCTAGAAGTTTTTTTCCACAATATCCTATAAATGGAGATGGTGCCTATAAAATTCCAGAAGCATTGTGCTATAATAAAGGATTTGAAAAATCTGTTTCTGAACGATATAATTTTATTGTTCCAAATGTTCCTGCTATTAAAAATGAATTTTCAAATAGAATAAGTTATTCTGATATTCATGTTAACGACGCATTTAAAAATGGGTTTAGAGTATTTAGAGGAACTCATTTTAGAGATTATCCTAAAACATATGGATCAATTACTAAAATATTAGAATTAAGAGGTAGTATATTATGTGTATTTGAACATGGAATTGCACTTATTCCTGTTAACGAACGTGTTGAAGCAGGACAAGGAGCAGGAGGTACTGTGTATGTAAATACATCTAATGTACTTCCAGAAAACCCTAAAATTATTTCTGATACATTTGGTAGCCAATGGAAAGAATCTGTAATTCAAACACCTGCTGGTGTTTATGGTGTTGACACAGTAGGAAAGAAAATTTGGAGAACTAATGGCGAAATGTTTGATTGTATTTCAGATTTTAAAGTTCAAGAATTTTTAAATAATAATATAACTCTTACAGAAAGAGAATTAGATCCTATTATAGGTGTAAGAAATGTAAAAACTCATTATAATAAATTTAAACATGATGTAATGTTTACTTTCTATGATAATTTACATGGATTTGAAGAAAAAACTTGGAATTTGTGTTTTAATGAATTATTGTAGAAATGGGTAACATTTTATAGTTGGGTTCCTAGTTATTCTGAAAATATCTATAATCAATATTTTAGTTTCGATAGAAATACATCTAAATGGATAGCTAAATTAGGAGTTAGTCATACAGGAAATGATTTTGCTGATGGTGTTACATTAAGTAATAATATAATTCCAAATAATGCTAAATCTGGATATAAAATAGGTAAATTGAATTTGTCCAATCGAGAACTTCCAGACAAAAAAGCTATCTCTTATAAAATAGATTTTTCTTTACAAAAGGATAGTTTTGGAAATTGGAAAAATTTTGAAATAATAAAAGAAGGTAATGACTATTATTTATGCCTTAAATCTCATATTAAATATACATATAATAGAAGTAAACACAACTATAGTAAAGACCAACATACTCCACCAAATGAGTTATTATTAACTAATTGGACTAATGCTATACCAAATAAAAATATTGAAGAATACCCATATGTTTGGAGAAAAACAGAGAAAAATAAAAATACTGACTATGCAATAACTATATACGAACAAACAGATCAAAGATTAAAAGGTAGTTCTGGAGTTGATGCTCTTGATTTATGTTCAGAATTATTTAAAAGATATAATACTTCTAATCCAAATATAAAAATTACTGATTTAAGTGAAAATTCATTATAGATAAATGAATGGAGAAATAATGCTGTATTAAATTCTAAATATAAAATATCTAAAGATGATTGTGGTCGTAGAATAAATCTAGAACATTCAGATATAAAAGATTGCAGAAGAAATCCAAATAAAATAGTAATTCTTTTGAATATAAAAGCAAATGTTAAAATTATATATGAAGACGCAAAAGATATAACATTAGCAGAAGCATATACACATGGATTTAATAATGGAATGGAAGTTGATGGTGGATATTATGAATCAACAGTAGCTGTAATACCAGAATATAATCAATAGTTTCTTACTACTGATTTTTGGAAGCATGGACAAGCTGGAATTATTGATATTTCAGATACAATAAATCCTTGTTATTGGTATGGTAAACAGCATCCATTTGAATTTGAATTTATTGTTGCCGATAATCCTCAAGCACATAAGATATTTGATAATTTAGCTATTATAAGTAATAGTGCTGAGCCAGAATCATTTCATTATGAAATTATAGGAGACTGTTTTAATTTTTCTAAAGACAAGAAAAATATGTATATTCGTCAAGAAGCTACAAAAGAGTTATATCAATACAATGGTAGTGATATTACATTTGATTCTGACTATAGTAAATTGACTTCAGAACATAGGAAAAATTATACAATGAAAAATGGTAAAAAACAAGAATTAGATAGTTATGATAGGTCTACTTTATTACCATTATATTATCAAAGACAAAGTACTATTAATGAAATAGAAGATAGTTATCATTTAAAGAATGAAGGAGAAAATAAAGATTTCTCAGCATTAGCTGGAGGTGAAATAACACACTACAAAACTTTAGATGAATATCGTATATGGAATCATGCTAAAGCTGTTAATATAACAGATCCAGAGAAAGGAAGACTTCGCGGTAATATGTAGTATAAAGAAGATGAATGGTATGTTCAAATAAACCCATTAAATATAGTAGAGAAAAATGAAAGACAATGGGAAGATTTAGATGGAGAAAATACTGATAAAATTCCTGTAGAATTAGGACAAAATCCAATACCAAGTGAAGTATTAAAAAGAGATGAATTAGATGTTCCTTAGACCGATTCATTTAAAAATAGAGGATATACTACCTGGGATTGGAATGAATCTCAAAATCAAGAAGTTAAAATGAAAGATAAATGGATTAAAATTAGAGTACGATATACAGGTAACAAACTTTCTATTATTTCTGCTGTACGTACTATGTATAGTTTAAGTTATTCATAATATGGGATTAAATAATAGTTTTTCAGGAGCACCTTCTAATACAAATGTTGTTGGAAGCAATCCATTATAGACACCAGATTTTTCTAATTGGATGTCAATGAATGAATTTGTTAATCCAAGGTCTACTACTCCTCCTTCTCCAATACCAAAAGAAGGATATTTTGGTCAGATTTATAAAATCATGAGAGATAACAATCTAATAGGCTAGAAATATGGATCAGATACACCATACAAACAATCCGAATTTGACTATAATAATCCTTTCGAAGCAAATAATATATTTACTAAATAGAATTAGAAAACAAATTAGCTTGGATTTAAAATAGGATTAATGACTTAGAACTCTACAAATCCAAATATAGCTAGTAATGGATAGGCTATGGTAAATTAGGCTACTTCTGGGAAAGATGTTACAGGATAGCAACAATAGCAGCAAACGAACACAACAAGTACAGAAACTGGAGAAACTGGAAATGGTACAGGTGGTGGAACTGGCACTACAAATAGTACAGATTATTGGGCAGCTGGAGCATAGGCTGCTCAACAATTAGGTTCTAAAATAGGAGGTAAAACAGGTACTGTTGTTAGTAATTTAGGAGGAATTGCTTCTGGTATATCTGCTTTAAAGAATGCTAAAAAAGCAATAACAAATTCAGCAAAATTAAAGCAAGCTAAATTTGGTGCTGGTGCATCTATAGCGGGTGCTATTGCAGATATAGGAAGTGCTTTTTTACCAGAAAAATCTGAATATACTGGTGATAAAGGAAATGTAACTGAAACAATGGATTCAGTTTATGATGGTATATCAGATGCTGCCATGGCTTTTGGACCAATTGGACAAATGGTTGGCGGTATAATGAAAGGAGGCAAACTTCTAAGTAAAGGTGTAAATGCCATAGGCGGAGGAACTTCAGGAATGACAACTACAGATGCTATTTTAGGTAGTTCTTTTCTTAGCCTAACTCCTATTGGTCTTATTAATGGATTTGGTGGATCTACTACTAAAACTCTTACTAAAGATAATGATGCCTTTGCAGAAGTTGGTGCTTCGTATTTAGGAAGTAATAGTACAGTTGATGATGCTGTTCATAAGAGTGGTAAAAAATATGGATTGTTTAGTAAAAAACAATTTAGAAAAGCGCAAGATAAAATTGATAAAGCTAGAATATAGCAAGATGTTATTTCTCAAATTGCTGATGAATCTAGAATTTAGAAATAGTTATAGGCAAGTATGTCTACTATTAATAGTAATAGATATGCAATGAAAATATAGGGAGGATTTGATCCAACTGCAATTAGAGCTGCTAAACATGGTATGTCTATTGAACTTTTAAATAAAGCTAAGTCTATAATATTAAAAGCATAGCAAGGGACTAAATTAAATCCAATGGAATAGTATTAGAAATTAGTTCCTGAAAATTGGGAAACATTCTCTGGAGATAAGCCTACTTATTAGGATTGGGTAAAGGATGTTAATCCAAATTTTATAAATGAGAATTATGATTTAGAAGCAGCTTATAATAATTTACCATATGATGAAATGCAAAGATGGAAGTTTGCAGTAAATAGACCTACAAAAAAAGAGCAAGATTATTATCTAGACTATAACGTAGATGGATATTTCCCATTCCACACAGGATCTGTAGCTCCATTATAGGGTACTGAAGATTATATATTCTTAAAGAAAGGTAAAGTAGAAAATAATCCAGAATTAAAAGGAGAATTAGATTATTATAATAATTCTGGTGATTTTAAAAAGAATTACAAACTTTCTTATGAAGGAGATCGTTATTATTACAGAAAGCAAAAACCATATATAAAATAGGAAACTCCACAACATAAGAATGAAGGTTCTATAAACAATGAAACATTTATAGAATTAGTTAGTCCTTTGGAATTACCACAACATAAGAATGGAGGTTCTATAACAGAATTAAAAATAGAATCACTTATAGAATTAATTGATCCAAATACTATTCCAGAATTTTAGAATGGAGGTTCTATTAATGTTATACCAGATGGAGTTTTGCATGCTAGAAAACATAATATGGATTTAGAAGGAATTACCAAAAAAGGAATACCTGTTGTAAGCGAAAATCAGAATGGTAAAATAGAATAGCAAGCTGAAATCGAAAAAGAAGAAGTAATTCTAAGATTAGAAGTAACCTAGAAAATAGAAGAATTATATAAAAAATATTATAATAAGGATTCTACATAGAAAGAAAAAGATGAATATGCTTTAGAAGCAGGAAAATTAATTACAAAAGAATTATTACATAATACTAAAGACAATGCAGGGTTATTATAATATACCATATATGGCAAGTGGAGGTACTTTATTTAGTTTAGCAGGAAGTACATCTAAATATCTAGAAAAATTATTAGGTAGTGAAAAAGGTATAAAAAGTTTAAAGGGATTATCTTTAAGTTTAAGTAAAAAAAATCCAACTTTATCAAGCGGAATAAAAAATTTATTAGATAAAAAATTAGATGCTAAAGGAATAGAAGATCTTTAGAAATTAGCTAAGTAGCATCTTATTACAACTTCTGGATATTAGTCAAGACTTAAAAATATACAAAATGCTTTAAGATATAGAAAGCAAGCCTTAGATCTTTTAAAGAAGGCTGAAAAATCTGAAAGTAAGGTTACTCAAGCAGCAGGTACACAAGAAGCAGCAGTAGAAAATACTGCAAAAAATACTTCAAAACAAACATTAGGATCTATGTGGACTGGTACTAAAAATTGGTTTAATGAACATCCAAAAACAGTATTGCTTACTAGTGCACTTGGTTTAGGTACTGGCCCTGGAAGATGGTTGTTAGGAAATGGTCTTAAAGCTACACAATCTAATCCTGGATCTTGGTTTGGAGATGATTCAACTACTAGTTTAAATGGCGGATCTTCTGATTTTATTATGATAAATGGAACAAAAATACCTATTAAAAGATCTCCAGAAGGATACTTTATTCCTGTCGATGAAACATCATCACAGCAAGGAGATGCTATGTCAGGAGATTCAGTTGATTAGGCTTTAGCTGGAGTAACAAATGAAAATATTGGAGTCGATCAAAATAATCAACAATCTAATTAGCAATCTAATTAGCAAGTTCCTTAGATAAGTTAGCAAGATATAAATGATTTATTTTCAGATGATCAATGGTAATAAAAATAGGTACTAAAGAATATAAAGTACAAGAAGCTAAAACAGAAGAAGAAAAGATAAAGGGCTTACAAGGAATAAAAAATCTTGAAGATAATCAAGGTATGCTTTTTTATTTTGATCCAGACGAAAATATTTCTATGTGGATGGATAAAACTTATATACCTCTTGATATTATTTTTATAAACGAAGATCAAGAAGTTACAAAAGTTTATCATGGAAAATCTGAAGATAAGACATTAGTGTCATCTCCAGGAACAGCATATGTATTAGAAGTTAATCAAGGGTCTGGAATAAAAGTTGGTGATGAATTAGATTTTGATGAAGATTCAGATCCAGTAATGAAAGTTTTAGCTCCAGATGGTAGTACTTAGATGGAATTATGGGGTGGTGAACGTATAATTAGTAGACGTGAAACTAAAATACTTATAAAAAAAGCTAAGTTAGCAGAATCAGTAAAAGATACTCCTAAATTTGATAATAAATGTATATCAGTTGGAAAATATATTTTTAAAGTAATCAAAGGACAAGATACACGTCCTGCTGAATATGTAAAATCAAATAATTCTTAATGTAATTTATTAGATTTGATTATTAAAAAAATATATTATATATTTACATATAATATTGTTTAACTTAATTATATATAATTATGAATATTACTTATAGAAATGGCAAGCGTGCCCCTAGAAAATTTCAACAAGGGGGCCCTGTTGAAGCTCCTGCTGAAGGAGAACCTATGCCTGAAGAAGGCATGCAAGAAGGCGCATCAGAAGGAGAGCCTGCACCCGAAGAAGGCGCACCAGAAGAAGGTGGTGAACAAGACCCAATGATGCAATTAGCTCAAATGTTTGCTCAGGGATTGCAAAATCAAGATTGTCAAATGCTTATGCAAGGTGCTCAAATGTTTTTGCAACTTTTGCAACAATCACAAGGTGGAGGCCAACCTCAAGAGCCACAAGGCGAGCCTGTTTTCCGTAGAGGCGGTCGTTTGGCTTATAGAATTAGACATTAATTTTTACTCATCAAGAGGAAGTGGAGATAATCAACTCCTCTTCCTCTTTTTCTTTTTTATAATATGTCACAAGTAAATAATAATCAAAATGAATAGACTACTCCTAGTCTATATAGTTTTTATGGCAAGCAATATAATTACAATGATTTAGCTCAAGCTGCTGATCAAGGATTAAATGAATATCTTGCTACTTTAAAAAGAGGAGAAAAGGACGCATAGGAATTTTAGAATGCTTATTCTAATATAATGTCAGGAATAAAAGATGGTAGTATTACTTTTGATAATGGTCATTTTCATGATTCTAAAGGACGATATACTAATGCTGATAAGAAAAATAAAGACTATTATGGATTAATAGCCAATTATATATATAATAAAATGGGAAAGTCTGATGTATATGAAACGCCAAAAGATACATCAAAACTTGATTGGAGTTCTGATAGTGTTAGAACTGCATTACTTAGATAGTTATATAATAGTGATTCTGAAAATCTTCAAGATTTTTTAGATTTAGATGCTAAAAAAAATGGAGTAAGAGGTATTACAAATAGAGCTTCTTATCTATCTAATGCATTACAAGCTGTTGCTGATAATTGGGATAATACATTTTAGGGGTATTAGGATGCAGATAAATCTAGATATGTTACCTTGCTTACAAATGCAGCACAAGCACTTAGAGATAATAAAATTGATCCAGGTGATTATTTAGCGTTAAGTAAAGCTGTTGGAGGAATAGATTTTAGAAAAATGATGGAAACTGGCACTCCTATAGTACAATCATAGCCAACTGTATAGGGTACAATGCAACCTAGATAGCAAGCTGAATCAACTTAGGCAACACCTATAAAGACAAAACACGCTTCTTTAAAAGATGATGCTTATGATACACAAACAATAAGCCGAATGTCATCAATAATGGCAAGAGTTCCAACTAAAGGATTAATTAACATATTAAGAAATAGTTTTTATAATAATCATTATAGATTTGGAAATGATAGAAGAATTGCTAAAATATTTGGATCATCTAATATTAGTAGTAAAGCTGGAGTAACAGCAACATTGTATGCTATGTAGGCACAAGGAATGCTTAAAAAGATAGTAAGTAATACAGGTGATATGTATTATATTAGAGGATTAAATACTAAAAAAGGGACAGGATGGATATGGGATAAAGCGAATAATACTATTACAGAAGTTCCATTAGATAAAATTATGTTTCCAAAATCACCATCAATGAATAAGAACGGCGGTGTTTTAAAAATGTAGCAAGGAGGCAGTTCTCCACAATAGCCATTTTATACAGGTTTGGTTGATTTTGATCAGAATAAATATCAAAGAAAATGGGGATCGTAGCAATATGGAATGGATGCTAATGGAAATTTTTTAAACGACCCTTTTACTACAGGTGGAACTGGATATAATAAATATAAATATACTAGTGATCCAAGTTATAGAAAGTTTGATTAGTAGGGACGAGATGCAGCTTTAGCAATTGAAAATTCTTAGAATTATTAGAATCAAACTGCTAGAATTTTATCTGATTATGATGTTTGGAATAACGCATAGGATAAGAGTGTTTTTAATGATGAAAATAATTTATTTTTAAGATATACTCATGGATATGATAATGCATTACAAGGAAATAAATACAATAAATTTTGGGACGAAAATGGGAAATTAAGAACTACTTGGGGTCCATCTGGTAAAAATTATTATGGAGCTACGAGCGCTGCCACAAATGATATAGCTACACGTATTAAAAATCTAAGAAACGATTAGCAAATTTCTATTGGACATAATAATTATAGAGCTTCAGGTGATAGATATTTTTATAAAGATGCTACTGGTAAAATACATTATGTTGATCCAACGGTAGCTAAATCTGGTAAATATACTTTATCTAGTGAAGGAACAAAAGTTGTAGATGGTGATACAGATTGGACTGATTATGAATTAACTGGATTAGCTAACTAGAATCCTCAACAAACTAATGGAGATGGTACTAATATAAATAGAACTGATGGTACATAGAAGCCTAATTGGTTATAGAAAAATGGCAAAAAATTAGTATAGGATTTAGCTCCATAGGCAATAGCTTTGGGAAGATTAACTCATTCTTTAAGAACTAATAATAAAATAGCTAATACAATGAAAGAAGCTATAAAACCAGTTCTTAAAGATACATATGAATTATATTCTCCTGTCACTGGAGCTTTTAGTGAAATGCAGTTTAGAAATAAACAAGCTGCTGATTTAAGAAGGCAAGCAAAATAGAATGCAACATCTGATGATCAAATAAACGATGCAATATCTTTAGAGGCAAATAGACAAGCGAATGAATTAGAAAGTAAAGGATTTCTTGCAGATGATCAAGAAATTAAAAGAACTTAGGCTGAAGCTAGAAAACGTCAAGAAGATAATTTAGCAAGAAGATCTGAAGTTGCAAATTATAATAGAGCTGCCCTTGCTAAGAATAGAGAAGATTTAGCAAATATTGAAGCACAAAGATTGAATGCAAATTATAATTCTAGAAATAATTATCTAACTGGAATTGAAAATGAGCTAAGGCAAAAGAATGCACAACGTGATTATGATAGAAGACTTGAACTTCAAACTAATAAACAACGTAAATTATAGCTTGATATTGATGATTTAAATAGACCATGGGATCTTAAAGAAAAAACATTATAGCAAGAATATCAAGATGATATTAAAGACGCACAATTAGAATATAATGCTAAATTACAAGCATGGTCTAAAACTCATAATGCAGATGATGATTATACAAATGAACAATTCTATAAAGATTACATTGCAAAAATGAGAGCAAGAAGAGACAAATATCAAAATGATTTATATTAGTTATCAGAAGATAAAGCTAAAAAGACTAGAGATTTTGTAAATGGATTAGATGAAAAAATGAATTAGAGTAGTCTTTTTGCTAAAAGAGGTGGAAAACTTAGTCTAAGTTCAATAAATTTATTAAATAAAATTATTCGATGAATATTATTCCAAAATTATAGAGAGGAGGCACTACTGCCTCCCTCTTTACTACATATACACCTTTATAGACTCCACAAGTTTAGGCTCCGCAAAATTTAAAAATGTCTAATAGTGATAGTCAATCTTTATCTATAAAAAGTTCTTCCAAAGATACTACTGATAAAGAAAGTAATAAAGGCAAGCTTACAGAAAAAGATTTATTTGATATGATTAAAGATGTAGATGGACTTCCAAATGAAATGAAAGATATTATTTCAGATTTAAAAAGAACTATGGAAACATAGAATTTAATTGGAATAGATACTGGAGATTTATCTACTACATATTTAAATAGTTTATATAAATTAAAAGTAGCTAATTAGAATAAAAAGAGATTTGATGAGTCTATAAAAGATGCAAAAGAAAATGGTAGTATAGGCGAATTAGCTATTACATTAAGTGGTAATTTATTATCTTCTGATAAGAATGGGAATATTAAAGAAGTATCACTTGAACAATATTAGCAAAATCCAGATTAGTATAGTTTGCTAACCAATTCAAATTTAGCTTGGCTTAGAAAGTATTCTCCAAAAATGGCTTTTTCTTCTAGTGATAATGCTTTTGAAATTATAAATAATGGAATGGGATTTGAATCATTCCAAAAATTACTTGATTAGGCAAAAGCTCAGTTAGGAAGTTATAAATATGAAGAACAAGGAATAGCTGGAAAAGAAGCATTATTAGGATTAAAAGCTTTATAGAATATTTCTGCTGATTAGTAGCAAGAATATTTGAAAAAAGCTCTTGATGGTAGGTATCAATATACATCTAGTACTGATAGCAATGCTCAATAGATTAAAGCATTGGTTGACTATCTTACAATAAGTTTACCAAAAAGAGCTAAAGTATGGGCTTCTATAAAAACAGGAATAACTGATCCAAATAAAGCCACACAAGCATTAGTAACACAATATTTATCTGGAAATCTTAAACAATCTGATAAATATGAAATAAATTATTTAGGAACAGATGAAAAACTTCAAAAAGCAGGAAAAGATGGATCTTCTAGTTCTGGAGATACTTCTGATGTAAAAGAAGGATTTTGGAGACAATTACAATCTGGTAAGGGTGGTGACGAACAAAGTTATAATTTACTTATAGGTAGAGGATAGCTTTCAGTAGATGGAAAATATTATGGTACTACACCAGGTATGGATGATAATAAATCACTTACTAAATATATTAATGATTCTAAACTTGGATATTTAATTAAAAATAAATAGAATATAACATTTGGTGATCAATCTATATCAGCAGATAGTTTTAATGATGTAATGATTAATTCTTCTGGCGGAGCAATGAGAGTAACATTACCAATAACTTCCGATGGAAAAGTAAACTTTAGTATAATGGATACTTATTCTAAAGTTATTAATAAGTTAAAATAGCTTGGTGCCAAAGTAGGTACTTTAGATTATGAAAAGAAAAAAGCAGCACTACTTAAAAGAGTTGGATTAGGATATTTAGTTGATGCATCTAAAGGTACAGTCAATACTAAGTATTTTGGTCAATTTTTAGTACTGGAAGGAGTTACAAGTGATAAAGCTCATGGTGTAGTTGCTGGTAAAAGACAAGGAATACAAGAGTCTAAATTTATAGAAAATGCATCTGGTGATGATGCTTTATTTGATACAGTTAGGCAAGCATTATCAAGCAAAGACAAAGGTGAATATCAATTAGATAATAATTGGATTTCATTTAATAATAATAAATTATTTAAAGGGAATATTTATATTCCACTTAATACTAATGCTCTTAATGCTTTTAATGCTGATGAAAATGATGTTAAAGAATCTCAAGCACATGAATATGAATACAGACAACAGGTTTGGGATAAAACACAAAAATAGAAAGACACTTCATCTAATACACTTGAATAATGAAACAAAATGATTGGCTAGTAGCATCTTTAAATAATCCTGATTTTACACCATAGGATTTTAAAGATATATCAGGAATGTCCTTAGACAACACACAATTTTTATCTAAGGAAACTTATAAATAGAAACCTTATATTAGAAATCAATAGATGTTTAAAGATAGAGAAGGTAATTTTTCAGATGCTAAATTTGATTAGTATTATAATAGTATATCAAATACATTTAGAGATTTTAGTACAGAAGATACTGTAGATAATTATGAATATGATATATGGGATATTAATAGACCAGCAAAAGGTAAAATAAAGAATATTAACTTTAATTTAAATACTGTAAATAACCCAGATCATATAAGAATAGGTGTTGGAGGAATTAATGCTGTAACTAATTCTGATAAATCTAAAAGAGAATTAGCACAAAACAGTAAAATATTTGATCCTGCTACTGGAACATATTTAGATAAATCAGTAAATGATATATCATTCTTTAATAATCCATTTGATTATATTAGTTCTTTATTTGATGATCCTTTAGTATATGCTACTTATGACGAGGATACTGTAGAAGTAGATCCAATAACAGGAAATAAAGTAACTCATAAAAAAGGAGAATGGAAGGTAAATGAAGATGGAGAATATTATACTGAAAAAGCAAATGGTAGAAATTTAAGAGGGAAAACTGTAGTTTCTGCATCTGATTATATAACTGATGAAAATAGTAAATTAAATTCAGTTGACTTTATGGATTCTGATGATTTACAAAAGTCTGTTGCTGGAACTGTAGCAAAAAATATTGCAGCTATTGTTCCTATGTTTATACCTTATGTAAATACTGCTTATTCTGGATTATTAGTTACAAGAGAATTAGCAAAAACACTTCCTATGGCTTATGGCATGATTAGTTCATTAACTGGTGATGAGAATCCAAATAGTAAATTAATGAACACTATTGCTTCTTATGGATAGAAATTTACTACTTCTACATCTGATTATGCTCAAGATAATACATTTAGTTTTGAAAACTTTGGTAATTTAATGTCAGATGTAGCATTACAATGGGGACAATAGAAATTTATAGCAAATACTTTCAATAAACTTAAGGGCGGCGGTGAAGAAGCATTAAATATCGCTTCGGCTAAAGCACAAAAAGCTTATATAGATAAAGCTAATAAATATATACAAGAAAGTTTAGAGGGTAAAATAAGTAAACCTTAGCTTTCTTCTTATTTGGGTACAGATGATCCATTTAATATAAGTAAAATGCTTGAATCTGGCAAATGGGCTGAAACAGCATTAGGTAAAGCTGCTTTAAATAAATATATGCCTGCTGCTGAAAAAATATTATCTAATAGAAATAGATTGGCATAGGATTTATCTCTTGGTTATATGGCTTTAATTTCTAATACAGATGTATATGAATCAGTATTAGAAAAAGGAGGTACTCCAGCAGAAGCAGCGGCTATTGCATTTGGATCTACATTAGGTATGTATTCAGTAGATAAATATCTTGGTTTGGGAGAAATGTTTTTCCAAAAAGATCCTGCTAAATTAGCATTACGATAGACAGCTAAAGAAAATGCAGCATTATACATGGCCGGTAAAAAAACTGTAGAAGATTTATCTACAAAAAAAGGCATAATTAACACTATACAAAAAGGTATATAGCTTGGTAAGAAAACAGTTGATAAATTTAGTGAAAAATATAAAAACGGAACACTTGGACTTATAGGTAAGGCTATTGGCGAAGGAGCTGAAGAAGTAAGCGAAGAATTAGTAACAGATCTTTCTAAAAATTTAGGTGAGTTAGCTGGTAAACTTGGATATTTTTCTAAAACAGATTATGGTGCTTGGGAAAATATGGGAGAGCGTTATACTATGTCTTTCTTAGGAGGCGCTGCTGGTGGTGCTATGTTTGGTGGTGTTGAAGCGTGGAACAACAGAAATAATACAACAAAAGATTTTCAACACGATATGACAGACCTTATAAGATAGGGTAAAAAAGAAGACATATTAAAAGAATTAAAATCACTTAGAGATAATGGTACATTAGGTAGTTCTAATTTATCTTATGATAGCACAACTGATTCAGATGGAAATCAAACATATTTAACTGCTGATGAAAATCATAAATCACAAGCTCAATCTAATTATGAAGGACTTACAAATATTGTAAATTAGTTAGATTTAATTCTTAACGGTAATTAGATAAATTTATCAGATGATTAGTTATTTGATAAAATGGTTCAAGGTGAATATAGAGCTAATGCGTTAAGTGATTTTCTGGAAGGATCTAAAGGAGAAGATGTTAAAAATGCTTCTTATATATCTAAATATCAATCTGATTTTAAGAAATTATCTGATGAAATAATTGAAAATGAAACATAGATTTCTGAATTAGTAAATAATACTACAGATGAATCAAAAAAGCATAATCCTGAATATGAAAATAAATTATAGAATTTACAATAGCGTAAAGAAGATTTATTAAAATAGAGAGATTATCTTTTCGGCGAAGGATCTTTAGGATATGTTGAAAAGACTCTATTTGCTATGGATACAAATCTTAGTGGAAGATTTATATCTCTTAATCTTAATTAGTATGCAAGAGAGTTAACAGGAAAGGCTCTTAAAGATTTAACACCTGCTGAATTACAAACTGTACAAGATAAATATAATGATTGGACAAAAAATGGTAAAACAGATTTAGATACAGCTTTTAAGTTATATAAAAACATGGAGAAACAACTTCTTCCTGAACTTAAAACTTTACAATCTACCAATTTTGATAAAGAATTATCTAATATAGAAAAGTTAAGAAAAAACGATCCTTCTAAGAAATTATTATCTGTAAACGATAAACTTGATACAGAAACTGACGAAGAATTTTTATCTTTAATGGCTCCACTAGAGGGAGAAACAGAAGAAGATTTTAAAGCAAGACAGAAAAAACATGCAGACGCTATAAATAAATATAATTTAGATAATCAATTTAAATGGATATAGGAATTTGCTAAACAACCAATAACATCTACAGATTTTAGATATTTTGTTTCATAGATTGGCGCTCTTAGAGGTGAATTGCTTAAATATTATCTCGATAATGTTGGAACAAAAACAACAAATAATATTGAAAAACATTGGTGGGAAATGTAGATTAATCCTAGCGATGGACAAGAAATAGATCCTGATGATAAAGCTGATATAGAAAAACAAAATACAGATTTGCATGATTTAATTTTATCAATGGGTATTTAGAATCCAAGTTTACTTAAAAAAGAAATATATAATAGAATCAAAGAAACTGCAAATTCTATAGCTGATAGACGTTATGCTAATGTAGGAGAATATTCTCAAGATGTTAATTTAATAAATACGTTCAAACAAGCATCATAGTTATCTGCTGACGAAAAAGAACAGTATGGTATTCCATTAGACTATAATTATGAAGATAATGGAACAGTAACATATAAAGATTTGTTTTCTGCTATTAATTTGTTTACAAAAAGAGATGGAAATAGTTTGGAAGATACTTGGGACTATTTTCAAGATTTATCAGATGATATAAGTCCTGTTCAAAAATTTTATTCTCTTGCTGCAATTAATCCTGAGATATTAAATTCAGACGAAGCAAATCAAGTCATTGATATTTCTAGTTAGAGATATAGTGATGAAATAAATAAAATTGCAGATTAGATTTCTGGAGAATATTTAAAAAATTTAGATGTATTCATAGATGGTGTAAATGATTCTCCTCAAACTAAAACATTAAATGCTTTAGAAGGAACTACATTTGTTAATAATCCTGTGATACCACTATTGAATAAAATATCTAAATTTTCTTCTAATAGCAATGTTAATGTAGAAGATTTATTATAGGATGTATATAATAACTATAATTCGTAGGATACAAATTCTGATTTTTAGTTAAGTGATACATAGTTATCATCATTAAAACAAGTTTTAAATGACTTTAATACAGCAGAAGCATTTATATATGGTGCATCTGTAAGAACTTCAGGTGATAAACCTATTGGTCACAATAAATCAATAAATTAGTTTGTAAAAAATCATCAAGATATATTTAAGAATGTTGAGGAATTGCCAGAAATTAAATAGAATGATGCAACAATGCTTCTTGGTGAAATTGCGACTTATAAAAGAGAAATTAATTCTTGGATTACTAAACATAATTAGAACGCAGGACAAAGAGAAATAAAATTTATAAAAGCAAATAAAGCATTAAATTCGACAATAAAATAGTTCTTTGATTTAAATAGAAATTCTTTTAAAATATCTCCTGATGTAGACTTATTAGATGGATATGAGGATTTAACATTAGATGACTCTCTTTCATCAGTAGTAGCCTTACAATATTTATTATATAAAAATAAATAGAAATATAAATTAACAACATCTGAAATTCTAGATAGCTTATCTAAAACAATATTTAATCCAAAAGAAGCTATAAGTTAGAAATCAGCTCGATTAGATGAAAATTTAACTTATAAGGAATTAACTTCTTATGATAAATTTCAATTTATTGTTAGTTCTATTGCTGCAAGTAATATAAAATATTATAAATAGCTTAAATCATTTCTTGATCAAAATAAAGATATGGCACCTATTGCCATTCAAGAACAAGTTTCAAAAATAGCATATTCGCAAATTGAAAATCCAGCTGTAATAAACGAAGCATTAGAATGGCTAAAGAAAAAAACGGGATCAAAAATGGACATAGCTTATAATACTACTGTTGTAACTGGATTAGGAGGAAGTGGAAAAACATTTGCTGTGGCTAAACTTAATTTAGGAACTGGTGAAAACACTTGGATTTCTGGCCCAGGATAGAGTTAGATTGATAATTTAAATAAAAGCCTTCCAGATAGTACCGGAAAATCTAAACAAGATTTATTTAAACTTATTTTTGGTGGAAAAATTCCAAGTATTGAAACTTTATATAATAAGCAAAAAGAAAATGATAGTACAATACAAACTCTGAAAGAAAATATAAAATTAGCTAAAATAGAAAATCCTCCTAAAAATTTGGTAATTGATGAAGCGACACATTTTAGTACTCCAGAATTATTAATAATTGCAAAATTTTGTAATGAAAATAGAATTAATTTAATTTTACTTGGTGATGAACATCAAAAAGGATATTATAAAGATAATGTTGGTAATATAGAAAATAATTCATTAATAGCATGGAGAACTTCTCCATTATATTTATCATTAAGAAATGGCAATGCTTTAAAAGTTTCAAACCAATAGCCATTATTATCTATTATAGATAGTTTAGCTATAGTTGATCCTGGTATATTAGGAGATACTGTTTACAAACAATAGTTTAAACAATTACAATTAAAATATTATAATAAAGATGTTTTTTCAGGAGAATTAATTGCAAATGAAGTTCCGTCTGATATTATTAATAAAATTCCAAAAGATGCTTCTGTAGGATTTATTGGTGATAGTTCTTCTCCAGAATATAAGAAATTAGTAGATGCTGGATTAAAAGTCAGTGATCCTATGAATCCAATAGATGTTCAGGGTAGGGAGTTTGATTATGTTGTAGTTAATGAAAAATGGAATTTAGATCTTGGTGATAATTGGAATCATAATAATATAGATATATATCAATTCGCTAAAGACTTATATACATTAATCACCAGAAGTACAAAAGGTACTATATTACTAGATAATGGTTTATCTAAATTAGTAAAAAATGTTGAATCTGAATATAATGGAGAATATTATGGATTAGAATAGTCTGTTCAAAAGTTCAGAGAAACACGTATACCTGAAATAGAAAAAGCTTTAGAAGATAATAAAGAAAAGGAAATTTAGCAAGACGATTCAGGAACAAATGATGAATTAAAAGACGATAAAGGAACTGATCAACAGAATGATTAGTAGGAAGATTAGGAAGATACACAAGAAATTAAAGATGAAAAACCAATAGATGTTGCTGGTCAAACAATAACAGATGAACAATTACATGAAGAATAGGAACCAGTAGAGAATAATGGTGATAATACTTACGAAGAGTCGGAATCTAATTAGGATGAATTAAATTAGAGTACAATATTAGATAACCCTATAACAGTATATAGTAGTGTAAGCTATTCTGGTATAAATACAGCAAATGATACATGGGTGAATGATACTAATAGTGTAAGTGATTTAGGTATATTTGTTAAACCTGGCGAATAGGTAACTAAGGGAAAAGTAGACTTGATGAAAAAAGTGATTTAGTTAAAAAATATTATAATATATGGTATTGATTATTATGATAGACTACCTCCAGAAACTAAAGAAATTTTTAACAAGGATTCTTTTGAAAATGCTCAATATTTTATAAAAATAGAAGATGTTAATGATTCTAATAGATTAATAGGACTAACAAAAGGAACAGGATTAACAAATGAAAATAGAGCTATCAGAGGTAAAATAATAAAATTAGTAGCTAAACTTAATGATAAAGACGGTAAAGTTTATGAAGTATCTTTAGGAGGTTTAAATAATCCAGATACTTGGAAGAATAACGCTAAAAATATTAAGGAAGCTATTAAAACAAAAATAGATAATGGAACTATAAAGAATAAAACTGTTCGCTTATATGCTAATATAAAAGATAAACATGGCAATATTCATTCATTAGAATTAAAAGGATTAAATAATTATAAAATATGGGAAAATAACTCTGAATTAATTGATAAATTTATCAAGAATAAATAGATTAAACCACAAGGTAATTTAACAATTACAACTAGAGTAGATGGAAAATCTATAGAGTTATCTTCTATGTCTATTGAAAATAGTTTGCAATCTAAAACATGGAGAGATATAACAACTCCTATGATAAATAAATTAAATAATGAAATAGGAGTTTATAATTAGGATTTTGATGAACTTCAAAAATTGTATGATTCTTATGATGATACCATAACAAAATATTCTACATTAGTAGATAGTTTGGTTCAAAAGAATTAGGAATTTAGAATTAATCCTCCTAAGTTTTCACAATATACAAGATTGATGCCATTAGATTCTTCTTATAGATTAGAGGATTCTGTGAACTCTACAAGTCCTTATGGAAGTATGGCTCCATTATAGATAGAATCTGATATTAATATAGTAATTGATGATATTCCTGGTATTAGTTCTGAAATGAGAGGAAAGCCAGTTATGTTTGTATCTAGTAATCTTTTATTATCTCCATCTGAATTGAAAAATATTTATATTAAATAGACTCAAGATTCTACTATGCCTAAACAAGTTAGAATGATTAGGCTTGATAATGTTGGAGTTTCATTTAAATCTTTATATCAAAAAAAGTGGATAGAATTGTACAATAATAAAGTAGGAAATTGTACATTTACAACACCAATGGAATTACAACCATTTGCTATAAGAATGTATAAAGCAATGTGGAATTATAGAGCTGGGTTAAATCGTTTTATAGAAAGATACGATTAGTTCTGTAAGGAAAATGAATTAAATGATAATGATATAAACAAGCTTTGTCAAATGGACAATGCTGAATATTAGAGATTAAGTCAAAATAATCCTAATTTAAGTGAAGATCAATATAGAAAATTAGTAAGTCCTGAACAAAAAGAAAAATTAAAAGTATTGTGGGATTTCAATGATAGCTTAGCTAGATATGTTAAAGAATTTAGATTAGGATATAATTCTACACATGGTGCATATCTTAGAAAACTTACTAATATAGACAGTAAGTTTTATAATAATCCAGATAATGTTGTTGGTATTTATATTAATCCAGAAATAGCAAAGATGTAGCTCGGTGTTATTGAAAATATATTTACTAATATAGTAGATAAAATAATACCACCATCTGAACAAAATAAAAAGACTTACATTTCTACTAATTTAGGAAAACTTAAAAATTGGTTTTAGAATATACAAGAAACTAATAGTATAACATTAGATTTTTAGGATGAGAATGCAGATACTAAGAGTACATTACATATTTCTGATAAATCTAATTTAACAACTTTGCCTCTTGTGATGATAAAAGTAGCCCATTACATTAATATACAAATAACAATGGGAAAAGATAATTTCTTAGATTTCTTAATTGAAGCTAAAGAAAATGATTAGTCACCTTATTCTATTAAATATCAAGAATAGGAATTAAGTTGGATTAATATAATTGATCCAATTGATAATTAGGTTGGAGCTGATAAGGAATAGGAAAATAATTATAATATACCTGGAATTATACCTTATGATAAAAAATCAGGAACAGGTGTTTATGATTCTAGAATTGATGATTTATTCAACTTAATGTTTCATGGTGTTATTTCTACACCAGTAGAAAATGACTTTACAAGAGATAACATTAGAGCTACAGCAGCATAGTTTAAATATGGAATATTTTCAGATCCTATTCTTGTTGAACGTAAAAATGAAGATTCCGGTCAAATAGATAGGTCTGTAACCAATAAAAAATTATTTTCTTCAAATGCTGTTGCTTCTAGTCCTTTAATAGCCATTAATATAAATCCTTATATTGAAGAATAGAAAAAAGATAATAAATCAAAATCAAAATTGGAAGACGAAATAATTAGTCCTATGCAAAAATTACATAATTCTATAAAAGATGCTTTAAATTTATCTGGTATTGATATAGACTATAATGATTTTGACAATATAACTGATTATATAGAAGTTTTAAATGAAGAAGTAGATGTAAAATTACGTGACTTCATTTCAAATAATTCAGAGATTCCATTTGACAATATAATTACAAATGTTTCTAAAAATGGTGATATATCGTTATTAAAAGATAATGAAAAATTTATAAATAAAACTCTTATCAATATAGAAAATATACCTAATGCTAAACGTCTTACATTTACTGATAATGAAGGGAATGAGTATTACTATAATATTCATTATGATAAAGAGTTAGTAATAGTTCCAGATAAAAAAGAAAAATTTCACCCAGATGTAATATCTTCTGAAGAAGCAACAAATCATATTTTAAATGCTACTAATAATTTCTTTAATTCTTTAGATAGTGAAGACTTAGAAATATTTAAAAAAGAATTAGAAAACATTTTATAGCCTGGTGATATTTCATGGGACACATTTGAAATGGTTGTTAATAAAATGAGAGACTATTTATAGCATAGTTATGGAAATGAAGAAACAAACGAAGTAACAAAAGATTTAAATGATTTAACTAACTCATGCTCAATTTAATATGAAAAAATGTAGTAGTCCAAATTATAGTAAAGATTTATATTCTAGTTCTATAAATCTTTCTACATTGACTTCAACAAACACAAATGAGTTAATAGAAGACATTTATTCAGTACTGTAGGATTTACCCTTCAGTACTGATATAAATGATTCTATTGATGAAGATACTTATCCAAGTAGTATTAATGAACTTATTAAACAAATTGGTACTAAGTTATCAAAAACTAAACTGTCTTTTGAATTATCAAAATAGGATAAGTTAAAAGTTTTAAATGCTTTAAAAACTAAATTACTACCTATACCATTAACTAGAGCAGAAGAATAGATTTCAGCTATTATTAAAGGTACAGATTTAGTTAAAGAAGAAGAAATACAAAAGAAAAGATATAAAGAAATATTAAGTAAAGTATATGGTACTGTAAATCCTGGTATCGATTCTTGGAGAAAAAGATTATTTGAAGATTCTTTAGCATTAGCTACTATTATTGATACAAGTGGTGATGGTATGATTATTGATTCAAATGAAGAATTAAATAATAATATAATAAATTATCAAGAATCATAGTATAAAATTATTAGAGATTATATAACAAAATATCATTTATCTAATATAAGTTCACAAGACTTTCCAGAAACACTTTATACTAAATCTAAATAGAACGAAAGAGTTAAAATAAAAACTGCAAACCATTATAATACTATTACAGCAATGTATAATATTATTGAATCATTAAAGAACAATGGAACTTTTTTAGATTCAATTGAAAATGGCTGGAATGAAGATATAGATAATACTAGAAAAATAAGTTAGAATCGAGCTTTATATAGAGCAGTTAATTCTTTTATAAATTTAGTTTATTTTGATGATGTTTTAAAGCAAACATTAAATAAATTTATTAAAATAGCTCCATAGTTAAATCCAATTCAATTTTCTTTAGATGGGTATGGTACTCCAACTTATTATTACAAATATTAGATTGCTGTAGGTAATAGCAATGCAAGAAAAACGTGGGGTGATGACGTATCAGATTCAATAGAAGAAATGTCTAAATTTAGTTAGGTATTAATAAATAGAATACCTGTCTATGATTATAAAGACGGCACAGCATAGTGGGGTAGACTAGAACCAAAAGATTTTATAGGTACAGTTGTTAAATTAAAATCTATAGGTTCATTGGTAACTGATAATGAATTTAGAAGAGCTGTAGAAAGATTAACTACTGAAAGTTCTTTATAGAATGGGTATCTTAATACTATATTTAAAAAATTATTTATTAATAAAGATAATAGTATAATAAAAGAACTGTCTGATAAAGGATTTGATTATAATAATATGAATACATTGTATTCTATTTATAGAACAGTTTTTGATACAAATACTAAAAAAGGAAGTAATAAATCTTGGATTGAAATTGAAAATGATTATATTAGAAAAAAAGGAATTAAGTCTAGATATAATTTAGTAAATACAATATATGGATTAATTTGCTCTAATTCAACTCTTGACTATCTTTAGTCTGTATATGATTTTGATACTGATACTATTAAAACATCTGTTAAAGATAAATATTCAACATCAAAAACAAAGTTTGATATTATTAATGATATAAATGATAATACTATTAAAAGGCAAGATAGTTAGTCGTTGTTATCTATGTATAAATTAACATAGCAAGCAGATGGAAAAAGTTATACAGTAAATATATCTGGGGTTAATTATAATATTAAAGTAACTGGATTAGGTGTTAATATATTATCTAAGAAAAATATACCATCTAGTAAATTTAAAATAAAAGAATTAGAATCATTAAATGGAGTTTCTTTAAATACAGTAGAGTAGAGAAATACTATTATTTCTAGAACAAATCTAACAAATTATGAATCATAGTTTGCTGATGTTCTATCTTTTATAGATACAATGTTAAATACTGATTTTAGTAAGAACAGTCAATCTTTAAATGAATTAGCAATTACAATGAAAGGCCGTCCTACTATATTTCATGATTTATTTATGTCTGCTGTTAGAGCATTAGTAATATAGGATGTATATAATGATTTTAGAAATGCTACTAAAGATGATGGATCACATTATGCAAAAACAGAATTAAGAACATATTTAAAAGATTCAGGAACACTTCCTGGTATATATGATGCTAAAAATTTATTTGATTATTTTAGAAGTGATTATGATGGTTTTCAATTAACTACAGTTGATTCTAATGAGCAATGGATTGTTAAATTAGCAAATACAAGAGCTTTACTTGCAAATGATACTTCTAAATCTGTTATATCTAATTTATCTGGAGATAAAATTCCAAATTATAGTCCTTCTTTTTTAAGTGCTGAATTAAAATTTCAATTAGATAGAGCAAATGAAAAAGGATTAGCATCTGCTTATTTATTTTTCTCTGGTAATAGAAATGCATTATTAAATGTTACTATTGATAGTGATGTTAGGACAAAAGATGGGAATATTAAACAAGTTAAAAATATGACAGAAAAAGAATTGTTGTATCATGCCTTTGTTGATAATTTTCTAATTCCACTTCATGAAGACGGAACGATATATACACAATCTACTACTCAATCAGATAAAACTAAATTTATTGCAAATCATATAGATTTATAGAATATAGACATAGATGGAAAAAAATTAATAGATTTGATTAAATCAAAATCATTAGAACCAGCTGTAACAGAAAAAATAAATAGTACTATTGGAGCAGCTTATAATAAAATATATAATACTGTAATTCAAGATTATAAAAAACTATTTCCATCTATCAAAGGTATTGATGATATAAATAAAATTTTAAAAGGATTTCCTATTAAATTGTCAACAGGAGATGTAATTGTAATAAATTCTGAAGATGATTTAATAAAAGCAGTTGATTAGCATAATAAAGCTAATCCTAATGATTAGGTTGTTCTTTATAAAGATTTACATTATAGACAAGTGTCTGGTAGTATTCCAGTAAATGAAAATGGAGAAATTAAAAATAAATCTTTTAAGAAATTAGCATTTAATGAATTGCTTTATGAATTTGCTACAAACTTATACAATCAAACTGATTCTACTAGATTATAGCAAAGACTAAATCTAGAAAAAAGACGATTCATTAATACTTTAATAGATAAAGGATTTGCTTTATAGGCAACTGATTAGATTAAATCTATAATGAGTCAAAATTTTGGATTAAATTCAAATTAGTGGATTGAAAAAATAGGAAATGAAGAATATGTTGTTTTAGCAAAACAAAATAATGAAAATATTATTTATAAAAATTTGACTGATTTAGCTGATTTTACAATCAATCCAATGTTGAATGCGTATTTTTTAATAGATAATTTAATAGGCAATAATCTTAGATTTAGTACAACTGGCTCTGAAATTAATCACAAAATTAAAGCTTTAGCTAAACTAGATTTAAAAAGTAAAATTCCAAATATAGAAATAAATAAAAGTAATATTCTTTTATTAAATTCAGAATATGACGATAATATTCTTACATTCTATGATTTGAAAAAAATGATAGATAAAGGTAAAGAATTAATCAATTAGGGTATAGTAACTGAAGATTTACCATTAGAATCAACTATAAATGATTTATAGAAAACTTATGATGATTAGATATATCTAATTGAAAATTTAGGACAAAATGCATAGTTTAAAAGAAATGTAATTATGTCTGCAACTATGACTAAAATGATTCCATCTCTTGAAGGAATAACTAAAGATATGAAAATCGCTTGTATATATGATGTTCCTGCAGATGTATTTAATTTTAGTGGTAAATCTGATGTTGTTGATGCTCATGATGGTAGTGCTTTTTTAAGCCCATTTTGGTCTATATTAGAAAACAAATCATTAGGTTCTAATGAAGTTGGAACTGTAAAGAAACCTATATAGCACTTTTATAGTGATAAATATATGACTGCTACTTTATTAAAGTATGCTACTGACACTATGACTAATCAATGGATGAGACAATCTGTTGGAAACGATTTAAATAATACTAAACATGCTATTAACTTGTATAATATATTTAAAAAAATGCATAGCAAGAGATGGCATGAAACTGATGCACAAGGTAAATCTATAGAAGATGCTTGGACCGATGGAAAAATAGATTTAATAAAAGGTTGTGGATTTAAAAGAGGTCATAAAATTTCATTTGCTGACGATATATTAGAACAAAAAACAAATCCTAAAAATGAATTATATTATAATAAACTTGGTTAGCATATAAAAATTACAGATTTTGGACAAGAAAATGGAGTTTATTATACAGTAGAACAAAATGTTGACCAAGGAGCACAATCAATTGGTGATAAGTATAAAGTTTATCATTATTTTGATAACGAAGGAAATCATATTCAATCTAAAACATTACTTAAAGATTCTCCATATCATACTATAGATTCTTTATTTGAATTACATTCAGCACTTGGTGGATTGTGGTCAGAATCTTATAATGGAGAAAATTTTATATATTCTGAAAGTTCTGATATAGCTGTTACTAATTTTATTAATTATGTAGCAACTTTAAAAGAAAATGCAGATCCTAATGATTATAGTATTATGAGCTATGATTAGCCTTTGAAAAGAGCTATGATTCATGTTATTTCTAACAATTCAGCTATAAAGAATGGAGCTGGCAATATTAATCCTACTTCTTCTTGGTATGATAATTCAGAATTATCTTATGTAACTATTGGTACTGATACTTATGGAATATAGCAAGATTCAGATCATACTGCAGATGAAGCTCATATGACTGAGTTTTCATAGGTTATAAGCTCTTTGGATGCAGGTGGATATTTACATGATTATGTTTCATAGATATATGAACAACTAGGGCAAACTGCTTTAGATTTATCTGGAGTCGAACTTGATGCTGTTTCATAGTTTAGAGAAACAGAAAATATATCTGCTATATATGATTATGTTGGAAGAACTATAATGGCTAATATTAAATCAGGTAGAAATAATATAGGTTTAGCTGAATCGATTATAAATAATATTAAATCTAATTTTAATTTAAATATAGACCACTCATTAGATGAATTAAAAATTCCATTTAGTGATCCTAATATATATAGTAGTATATTATCATCTTTTGTATCTAATATAAATAAGAAATCTATTAAGAGACAGTACCCTGGCTTGGGTACTGTAATGGTTCCATCTTATAATATATCAATGATATATGATGTAAACGGTATGACATATTAGTTTGAAGATTTAGTTAAAGAAGCATTAGAAAAAGGATTTACATCAAATGAATCAGATAATACTAAAGCGAATTAGGATATTGTTAGACAATATTTACGTTCGTTATAGGATAAAATGGAATATTATGATAACGGATAGTCTTTTATACCAACTGAAAATGTATTAGTAACATTAGAAGGCATTAATGCTTTAGGAGAAAAAGGAACTTTTTAGGAACATATATCTTTAAACAAAATACATGACTATTATGATTTTTAGGATAGTCCTAAAAAATATTTATAGAAAAAAGGATATACAAAAATTTCATCAATGAAATTTTAGAAAGATATTACAGTTCCTAGAAATTTAGCTCCTGCTAGAATTACTTGGGATTATGTTGATGCCCTTGGTGTAAAACATCATACAAATATATTTAATCATTGGCGAGTAAAAGGTCAAATTAAAGAGTTTAAGAAAATTAAAGATATGAAAGCATCATCAGATGTAGAAAAAATGTTATATGCCAAAGCTGTTAAGAAATGGAATGTTGATAAAGCGTTTCATGAAATTAAAAGTGGTATATATGAAATATCAAAAGGAGCAGAACCAGTAAAAATTTCTAATTTAAAGAACGAAGCTGCTGAAATTATAATGTCAAATTTATATGCAACTAAATTTGGAATAAAAACAGGTGACTCTTTAGTAGATGTATTAAAAAAAGGGAAAGACTATTTTGATGTTCCCGTAATATCTGTAAATTCAGAAAACTACGATTTGGTATTTACTAAAGGAAATGGGAATCATACATTTATAACATTTAAACCTTTATAGAAGAATAATGAAAATTGTTCATCATATTATAGATCTTGGGATAATATAAATAAAGTACCATACGAAAGAGATTATGTAACATCTGAAGATTCAGCAACAGTAGTAAATAAAGTATATGCTGTTACTGAAGATAATGTAAGACTATTTGAAATAGGTAGAGAAATAGTAAGAGATGATGTCGTATGGGATAATAGAAAAAGAGCATTTATAAAAGGCGGTAAAAGATTAGAAGATTAGAGATCTTATAGACGTGATGGAGATAGAATACTTCAATATATTGAATTTGTATCCAAGCATAAAGTAAATGAAGTTTAGAAAGATGGAAGTATAGCTTCATATGATTTATATAATATAAACAGAAGTGCAATAAAGAAATGCTTTGAGAAATAGTAGTATTCTGAAAAAGATTTAATAGATAGAAATTCAAAAGGTGAAATATATAAATTAACACCAGAATAGAAATTTGACAAGGAAGTAAATCGGTATATAAGTATATTATTAGGTAATATATATAAATCTGATGAATTTGGAGGTATTCAATTAAATAATTCTTTTTCATTTGGTTCAGGTAAAATTTTACAAGAAACTTTATATGGATTAAGTAGAGAAATAAATTATGATCAAGAATTATCAAATTATGTTGAAAAATTATCTGAATTAATGAAAAATGCTAATCCAGATAAGACAAATGATAATAAATTTACAATTAGATAGATTATTTTAAATAAAGCACTTAAATAGTTTAATAAAACTAATCAAAATAAAAGATTTACTTCTTTTATGAAGTCTTAGTATTTTACTGTTTCACGTATTCCAGCACAAACACTACAATCATTCATGAAGATGAAAAATGTTGGATTCACTGGAACAGAAACTGGACAATGCTTTGTAACTGCATGGTAGACGTGGTTACAAGGGTCCGATTATGATATAGATAAAGCATATATAATGGGTCAATGCTTTGATACTAATGGTAAATATATAGGATGGAGTAATTTATTTGATTATTCTACAGAAGAAACACTCTAGGCTTCGGAGTATTTACCAATGCCTTAGAAAATAAGACATATTGTTGTAAATGACCCTGCTCAAACTAGAGCTAATCTAACACAAAAACTTATAGACGCATCTTCAGATGAAGAAAAAGCTTCATATGAAAATAAATTAAAACATTTAGACCATATTATTAATTTAGATCCATGGATTGATGAAATTAGTAATGAAGAAGACGAAGTAAAAAAGATATAGCTTTACGTCAAACTTATAACTTCCATAAATTCAGAATCATATGATGATGGAAAGAATAAATCAGTTAATGTTTCATACACAGATCCAAGAGGTATGGAAATAATATAGAATTTAAATAAACATGAATTTACTTAGATTCCTCCAAGTTTATCTTAGGATGTAAGTAAGAATTTTATTTCATCACATATATAGAATACTGTTTAGGATTTAGTAAATATGACAAGAGCTTATTCTCCTATTGAAATGGAAGACTTTAGAGATGCATCTAATTATAGTTCAAAAGGAAGTGAAGCTACTAAATTAACATTGTTAAGTCCAGCTACTAAATTTTTAATGTAGTATTCAAATATGACTGGTAAGAATGTAATTGGTATTGCTGCTAATGGTGAAAAATCTTCTTTTATGTGGCATTATTATTTAAATGATTTAATTAGACATGCTTCAAAAGAAAAAAGAAAATTTGGACATTTTTAGTTTTCTACTAATAGAATTATAGGAAGATCAAAAGGAGAAATTAAATCACAAACCATAAACGGATTACCAGATCTAAATATGGAAGGTGTAAATGCAGCTATACAAAATGAATTTAATTTAAGAATAACAGGAAATCTGTATGTTGACTTAATGATTAGTCAAGTGCTTAGTGCGGCAACAGATAATGCAAAAGAGTTGATTCTTGCTAAAGTAAATGCTGGTAGTAAGTTAGCAAAAATGTATTTATTCTTAATTACTGTAGGAATGGATATTAATGATATTGTATCATTTATGACTTCTCCTGTTGCGTCTTTTATAGATTCTATTACAGAATAGGATATATTTAATGGAAATGATATTGATATAAATACTGCTATATCATTTGCTAGAGGAGAATTTCTAAGTAATGGAAAGATAAATCCAAAATATGTAAATGCTTATGGAGCATTAAAAATGGAATAGATAAAATATGCTTATGAAAAATTTGGATTAAATAACGAAAATAATAAAAAATCTATTTTAGAAGATTGTAAAGAATTTGAAAATGTATTAGAAGGTGCAGATGAATTTAGTAATTTTGGTAGTTTATTAGGATTAAATCAAGGATTACCAACATCTAAAATTGATTTATAGAAGTTGATTTCTAAAATACAAAGATGCTATCAATCTAGAATTGATAAAGCAATAAAATCAGGAACTATTTCATCTGATGAAGCAAAAGAACTTAAAGACCAAGGTCCAATTGATGTAAGAAAATGGCTTGTTGATTCAAAATATAGAGATCTTATTACTGAAAATTACAATAAGATTAAAAAGTGTATAAATATATTTGATGCATTTAATACAATCAAACAATTCAATGCTATTGGACAAATTTTATCAGGAGTTATAGATATAGATTCAAATTTATCATTTAAATCAAAAGCATTCAATGCAATAATGACTGAAGCTAAAAATCACTATCCATTTATTTCAGAAATATTCCAAAAGAATATGATGCAAGGAATAGATAAAGCTATGATTTCTAATTTTATATATAGTTAGAATATAAGTATTCCTATACAAAAAAATATGTAGTTTTTATTACCAGATGGATCATATAATACATTTGAAAAAGATGGACGTCTTTATTTGGATAATAGGTCATCTATTGCTTCTTTCAAATTAATATTTGAAAATGTAATAATACCTAAATTAAAACAAGGTATTATTATTAACTTTGATAAAGATGATAATGTTGTTGAAAAACAATATACAGACTTAATCAACAATCCATTTTTAAACGGATTATTAAGAAGTAATGATAGAAAAATACCAGTGTATAAAGCTGCGTTAAATATGTTAACTATCGAAAATAGTACAGAGTCATAGAGAAAATATCATTTATATACGCAGGGATTGCAATTACTATCTAATTATTATATGGGAAATTATTCATTAGCTGATTTATTCGCATTATATAATTTAATTATAAATAAAAATTAGTACGGAGCTAGTAGATTAACTACCTTATTTGATTCATTTGTACATTCAAATAGTTCTCTTCATTTATTATCTAGATATTTAAAACAATTAGGAGATATTGATTTCTATGGCATTCCTCATCTAGATACAGATTAGAATTTTGATTCAAATAAATATCCACAAGGAACACCTATAATAAATCTAAGTTATAAAGATATTATGATTTCTGCAGCGCCTAATGTTAGATCTACAAAAGGTCAAAGTGATCCTTATGTAATACAAATGACCGAAAATGGCCCTGTTATTATGGAAAGATCAGGTAGACAATATAATGTAGTTCAGACCCTTCTAAAGAAAGGAACTAGTGAAGATCAAGATCACTATCTAGAAAGGGTAAATAATTATAGAAGTTATTTTGTATTAGGAGGAGAATTTTCTGATTTGTTATAGATGCAATTAAATACTATATTAGAATTAAAAGATAATGATAATATTATTTCTTATATTAACAATTTTATAAGAGATGGACTTTTAACCGTAAGTAAAGTTTGCAAATGAGTAAATGTGTTATTACAGTTAACGTCAATGGTCAAGAACTGAAGATGAACTTGAAAGATAGTTCACCTTCTGTTCTCATTGATGAAAGCTTTATATAGGCATTAAAAGATAATCCAGACGTACTTAATGCTATGATAGATGGTATTAAGAATGAATCTATTAACACTGGATTAAATAAAATAAGTTTAAAAGATTTATAGAAGGAAGGAATTTAGGCTAATTGTACTCTTTCTTATTTGAGAGAAAGTCCTGAATTTAGTGATATATATTTTCCAGAAGGAAATGCTAATATACTATTAGTTAATAAGTTAGTATTAGGTGGAAAATCAATATACGGAAGAAGTATAAATTCTAATGGAGAAGAGGTTTTTATAGTAAAAGGTAATAAAAACGATGTTCAAAAATTATCTAATTTTTTAAAAATTAGAAATACTATTCGTGATTATGGTCTTAATATATCAGAAGATTCTCCTTATTATTAGGATTTAAAAGAAATGTTATAGGTTATTAAAAATAAAAAAGAAGATGTAAATAATATTGAAGATATGCTTATTGATTATGTTTCTAATAAAAAAGATTATTCTGGAATATTCTTAAAAAGTGGAAAAAGTGGAATACAAGTAGCAGAAAGTTTTTTAAGAAATTTAAGAGATTACGATGTTCCAAATTCTTTTGAAGATTAGTTTGTAACAGATTTTAATTTTAGAAAATTTTATAAAGGAAACGGAGAAATATTTATATCTAATCGAGACTTATATAATATTTTAGAATAGTACCATTAGCCTTTATTAAGTAGTCTTAAAATTACTTCCTAGAAAGGTTTTAATACACTAGAATAGTATGATTTAAATGAAATTGTAAATACTTTAACAAAATATTTAATAGATAATGGATTAAATGAAAATGAAGCTACTGAAATGTTAAGTAAAGTAAAAAATGGTTATGATGCAATATTACGTGTAGTATTATCTACTGAACCAGATTTTTCATTTAAATATTCATATAATACAAAGAAGGGGATAACATTAAAATAGTAGTATACTCCTATATCAGAAAAATATGGAATCGCTTATGATACTATATAGAACATGAGTTCTGAATCTTATAGGGGATATAATATATATACTGAAACACTTCCTAATAAAAGAAAAAGATATTTTTTAAGTAGAGGAACTTTAGTAGAACAAAGTCTAAGTAATACTTTTAATTCTAAAAAATCTGTACAAGAAGCTGTTGATAAAGCATTATCTAAATAGCATTTAAGAAAAAATTCATTAATAGAATTTAAATTTAGAAACCATTCTATAGATTCTGATGGAAATTCTAATTGGGATAATAGTTTACCAAGTGAAATTATAACAAGTCCTGCAAATTTTTTACCTGGACAAATAATAGAATCTATTAATATACCTATAGATAAAAATACTAATATAAATGGTAATGAATAGTATTTACTTAGTAAAAATGCTTATACATTACAAAGTTTTAATAAATTAATTTATAATTGGCCTATTGATGATACCATTAAAAATTAGATTATATCAGAAATTGATACACCTGAAAAAGCAGTAACTTATATTTATAAGGTTAATGAATTATTAGGTGTGGATAATAGAACAGATACAAAAGAATTATTAAATATAGCTGATGCTATAAATAATAGTGATATTAACTATTATTATATTGAAAGTAGAAAATATTTAAAAAATAAAGGTTGGGAATATAAAATAATACCTACAGAAAAAAATCAAATATAGGAATACAAAAAACAACAAACAGCTCCTATAAGTTTATGGATGGAAGCAATATCAACAGCATTAAATAATCAATTTGGAGTTCCTATTCATTTATTAACATCTGAGGAAGTATCAAAACAATTAAGTAATGTTGCTGATCCAAATATTGATAAAGCATTTATATATAATGGAGAGGTTTATGTAAATACATCTATAGCATCAACAAATGATTTATTACATGAACACATACATCTAATATTAGGTGTCTTAAAAAGTAATCCAGAATTAAGAAGTAATTATGAAAAATTATTAAATCTAGTATTAAATACAGATGAAGGAAGATTTACATTAAATAAATTACAAGACAGATATTAGGGATTGTCTTAGATGGATTTAGCAGAAGAAGTTTTTGCAAAATTATTTAGTAATTATGTAAGAAGACATACAACTATGCAAACTGATTAGGTATTCAACGCTTCTGAAAATCAATTAAAATAGATAACTAAATCTATATTTAATACTAATATTGGTGATATTAAAGATTTTTACGGTAAAAGTTTAATTAGTATTTTTGGAAAATTTAATAAAGAAGTAGCTAAAATGCTACAATCTCCAGATTTGGATTTTGGATCTACTAAAAATTCTAGAAAAATATCTAGATGGATTTCTGGCCAAGTATCTAAAGGAGAAATAATTGAAAAGTGTTAATATGAATTATTGTCATTATACATTAAAAGCAAATGGTCAATAGTTTGCTTCATATAGTGAACTATTAGATTATTTAGATGAAGTATTCTCTAATAAAGAAGAATCAGCTAAACTTAAAAAAATTTCTGATATAGTTTTTAGTAAAGCTAATAGATAGACTTCATAGTTAGATAAATTAAATGAAATTAAAGTTGAGGGATTAAAGTTAAGTTCTGCATCTATAGTTGATGGAGAGCCTAGTTTTGAATCATCAAAATTAAATATATTAAATTTCTTAGATTCTCCTTAGTGTAATATTAATAATAAACCTTTAGTTACTCCATTTAATACTGATGAATATATACAAGAAAGCATAAGACATTTAACTGAAGATTTAGGTGTCGATGAAGAATCAGCTAAAAATCAAGTGTTAAATGAAGTAGAATAGTGGAAATTTTTAAGAGACGACGCTAAATTTATTCATGCTTTAGGAGATTCTAAATTAATATTTGAAGAAGATGATGCAAAATTTGAAGAAAAAATATAGGATGCTATCCCAGATAGTATGAAAAAAATAGCTATCCCTTTAAAAGATTAGCTTAAAGGAGTATATATTAAGGAAAAAGGTAAATATCCAAATAGTAAAGCCATTTAGGGATTAAATATAAAAGCTAAATTAACTGGGTTTGATGAAGATATTTTTGGACATATAGATTGGCTTTTTGTTAGTGAAGATGGAACTTTACATTTATATTCTTTAAAAACTACAACACAAAATCCAAGAGAATGGACAAGAGTAAAAGCTGATAAATATAAATATTAGTTAGCTTTCTTAAAACAAATGCTTGCTTATAATGGAATCAATGTTAAAAATATTGATTTAAATATATTACCTGTACAAGTTTCTTATAATTAGAATGGTATTGCAACATCTACAAAAGTAGCTGCAACAATATAGTATAGTACTAGAAAATCCACAGGTGGATATGCTATGCATAAATTTGATAAGCAAGTATAGTATTTTATAAAAGATAATTCAATTCCATTTCAAATTTCATCTGATGTTATTCCGAGAGCATTAGAAATTAGTAAGGCTATTTTTCCAACTATGAATTTAAGAAGTGAAGGAATAGGATAGTCTGCAAGAGAATGGATAAAGTATGCGCCTTCTATTGATCCAGAAGGAACTGAACCTTTAGTAATAAAACAAGTAAATGAAATAGATCATGCATATGAAGTAAAAATTAAAGGATAGGTTCATAATATAAAATCAAATAAACCAAAGGAAAGAAATCAAGAAATTATAGATTTGGTATCTAAATATGTTGGAGAATTAGAAGACTTAAAAGGTTATACTACATAGAGATTAAAAGAAGCTATTGAAAATAGTTATGGCAAAGGATTTATGACTTTTTCATCTGTACAGGGTCTTAAAAGTATAGCCATACAATTAGAATCTGTTCTTGGTAAATATTTGAATGATTATGTTGAAAATGAAAAAACTGGTGAAAAGAAATATACATGGAAGTTTTTACCAGATTTAATAGATGCTAATGTGTTAATTTTTAAAAATACAAATGATGATACATTAGATATAATTACATTATCTTCATTTGATTTACGAGCAAAAGCTCCTATAAAATAGGGAAGAACTAATATATTAGGATTCTATAAAATGGATAGTGAATATATTGATCTTGAAGGAGATTATGGTAATGTTGAGGCTGTTCGTACAATGACATTATTAAATGAAATGATTCCGAATTTAGGAGGTAATGTAAAACTAGGAACTCTAGGTGTGTTAAGTTCAATAAATGGTGCTGCATATAGAGCTTATAATATAGGTGAATTTAATAAAAAATATTTTTAGAATATAGTTTCTGTTGTTAATCAAGAAAATAAAGGATTAGATATTAAAAATAATTTTTTATCTGATGTTGAGTTTGTTAATCCAATAGATGAGTTATTAAAAGAATATAATAATATAATTGAAGGCAAGTCAGAATCATATTCTAGAGAATATAATCAATATGGATTTGATGAATTAGAAGAATCGCATAATGAAATCACTTAGACTCATTCTTTAGAAAATATATTGAATAGAATATTAAATCAATATCCGTCATTTTCAGATCCATCAGAAGTTGAAAGAGCACTTGCTTAGCCTACATAGACTCTTACAAAGAATATGGCTAGTTTGTATGAATTAGCAGCAAAAGCATATTTATCATTACGTGGAGAAACTCCTACAAATAAAAATTCTTTAAATAGTTTAAATTCTACATTTTTTACGGCTGCTACTGTTGATTCTGATAATATTAAAATAGTTGTAGATAACTTACAAATAACTCATGATACTATAGCAGAAGAGTTCTTAAAAGAATATGATTCTGGAATTAGGGGTATGTTTGATAAATTTTATAAATAGCAAGGTTATAGTTCTACATAGAACATGATTATAGGTAATCAAGCTTAGCAATATTCAAATTTCTTTGATCCAGATGAAGAATTATTTTCTTTTAAAAATCCTTATGATTTATCAAACGATTTAAAATCTCATGAAAGAGAATTACTTAAAGAAGTTCTATATAGACTTGACAAAATAAATAGAAATGGAAATTCTAAATTTTCATCAGCAAATGATCCTAAAATAAAAGATTGGATAAATAATCATCCAGAATATTTATGGGTTCCACTAGAAAGAGCATCAGAAGCTACTAGAAAGCAAAGTGTTCAAGGTGTATTAGCTGGTATGAAAAACTTTATGAGAAAAGTTAAAGATGCATCTACAGCTTTTGACGAATTTGTAGAAGGTGTTACTGATGAAGAAAGAGAATTACTAGGGAAAGATTCTGATTAGTTCTATAGAATGCATTTAAAAAATCCATTTAGTATGAGTATACCAACAAGTTAGAGTGGTGTGAATGAAACAATGAAATCTAGAAAAAAATTGATAGAAAAATACGGAAAAGGATTTTTTGAAACTAATGTTGAAAATATCATGATAGATTTTCTTGCAAAACATATTTCAACAACACAATATAATAAGTTACTTGTTGCATCAAAGGCATTAATGCTTGAATTACACTTAACAGGAAATTATAATGGTAACAAAGAAACTGTTGCTAAAGAAATAAAATATATGCAAGATTATCTTAAAACAAATGTTTTTCATACATCTATTATGAGTACTTCAGAAAAGAAAATTGTAGGTGTTATAACACCTGTAAAAAGATTGGTATCTCATATGCTACTTGGTGGAAATATTGTATCTGCTGTAAGAGATTCTTTAGAAGGAGCATAGCAAAATTTTATAAGATCTGTAATTAAGCTTAATACAGATTTATCTCCTAAAGATGTAAGTAAAGCATATTAGTATGTATTTACACATGGTTCTTCTAATGCAATGGTTCAAAATTTATTAAGTAAACTATGTTTAAAATATAGAATATCTAATACTGATGTTGGACGTATTGCGGAGCGTGCAAAAACAGGTCGTAATGGTATATTTAATACAACTAATTGGCTTTATAGTACATTAAGAGGCCCTGATTTCTTAAATAGAATGACTTTATTTGTGGCCAAATGCATGCATGATGGAGTATGGGATGCTTTTAGTTTAGACAAAAATGGAGATTTAAAATACGATTGGACAAAAGACAACAGATTTAAAGCATTTAAGTATGATACTGTTGGCTCAGATGAATATAAAAAAGCTAAATCTTTATATTTATCAAGAATACGAGAATATAATCAAGAGCATCCTGATGAGCCAATTGAGATGACTGATGATCTTCCTGAACCGTATTCTAAACGTATGATTAATGCTATTAGAGGTTTAGGTGATAATATATATGGTTCTTATGATAGAGGTAAAAGAGCTATGGCAGAAAATACTAGTTATGGATTTTTATTTGGAAGTTTTTCTACATGGATGAATGGTATAATAAATAATTATTTTATGCCTACTTAGAAAAATGGAGTTTCTGCTATGAAGCTAGAACAAGAAATAGATGATAGAGGTAATAAATTATTCTTTGATGAAAATGGTAATATAACAACCACAGATACAGGAATGCCAGTTTATAAAAATGTTCCTATTATAGTTTAGGGTATATTACCAACATTAAAAGATTTAATTAATGTAACTAAAGATGGAGGATTTAAAGCTACATTAAATTACATAAAAGGTAATGATATGATTAAAGCAAATGTATTTAAATTAACATCTGATGCATTAATGTTTGCATTATTAAGTGCTTTGTTTGGATTAATATTTTCTCCAGCTTATAAAGAACATAAGAAAACAGCAAAAGATAGTCCTGTTATAACTAATTTATTAACAGAAATATTATACAAAGCATCTTCTCGTTCTTATGACTAGTTTAAAGGGCCATTAAATGTAATATAGTTTTTTGGAGAAAATATGAATCCTCCATATTATAGTGCTCCAGCAAAATTATTAAAGGAAGCAGGATAGGCTGCTTTTGGAGATAAATCTTGGAAGTATTTATTATTTGACAATACTGGTTTCACTAGATCTATTAAAGATACAGCTTTTGCATATATTAAATCACAAGAATAAAAAAAATAAACCTATATTGAAACAATATAGGTGATTTTAAAAGTTATGAATTATAAAGAAATAACTAAATTAGCTAGACAAGGAAGATTATGCAAACTTCCTAATTTTGAAGGATATTTCAAATGGGATTATAATAATGATTCATTAATATTTTATAATAAAGATTATAAATGCAATGCAGAATCTTTAGATATATTAAATAGGAATGACTTTTATTATATAATATGAAACCAAGAGATAATTTAAAATAGAAATATCCAAGATGTCATTATAATAAGCTTGGAAAATCTAAATAGATATTTGAAAATGTAGAATAGGCAGAACAATATTTAAATAAAATGCACTTATATAATTATAATATATATTAGTGTAATTACTGTAATAAATATCATATCGCGCATTAAAAAAATAAGCCCTTGATAGTATGAGCACATAACTCATATTACCAAGGGCTTATTTTTAATCTTTAAATATAGGATAATTATAGAAAGTACAATGTTTATTTAATTGATTTATATAAATCTGTCTATCGTCAACATAAAATACAGCTGATTTATCAGAACTATTTATAAACTCAATTTTTGTATCAAATCTTTTTAACAAACTTATGATTACATGAATATCAATTGGAATATCAATAGTATATTCTTTGATATTTTTTTCAATCATTGAATGAACTAAATTACATAAACCGATTGTAAGTATATTTAATCCATCTCTAATATCACTTTCTATATAT
>ERZ1034897.32-NODE-32-length-85077-cov-406.870692_pt1 | contig 85077 bp, 62 predicted proteins | sample MGYA00520629_ERZ1034897 | MGnify/ENA primary metagenome ERZ1034897 (study PRJEB33766, sample SAMN09781789) | gut metagenome | biome: gut microbiome | host: Homo sapiens | place: Madagascar | study: EMG produced TPA metagenomics assembly of the PRJNA485056 data set...
GCTTCCCTTCCTAAGAACCCGTATCAGTTTTCTGGTACGGGTTTTTGCTTTTCTACGCTCTACTTTTCTAAAATTTACTAAAAAGGCTATAATTACGTAAATTTACTAATAAGGACGTAATTATGGACAAGCATGACAGATCTTATCTATCTAAAGTAAGCATCAAAAATCCAATTCATTTTATCTCATTAGGTTTCGGATCTGGTCTTATTCCTAAAGCTCCAGGTACCTACGGTTCATTAGCTGCTCTACCTATCTGCATGCTTTTAGTTTATTTACCTTGGCAAGTACAAATAGCTGTAGCTGTGCTTACTTTCTTTGTAGGCTGGTATGCATCTTCAGTTACAGAGAAAGCTATGGGTATGCATGATAACAGCGCAATTGTTATCGATGAGTTTGATGGCATGTTCATATCTATCATCTGTTTCCCATCTGTCTGGTATTACGCAATCTTAGCTTTTGTGTTATTTAGAATCTTTGATATCATAAAGCCATTTCCTATCAGCATGCTTGATAAACGGATTGGAGGCGGTTTAGGTGTGATGCTTGATGATGTACTCGCCGGACTCTTTGCTTTAGTCTCTGCGCACGTTATTTTTGCATTATGGCTGTAATTCAGTTAGCTTTGTAACTGCAGGATACTTTAATTTTTTAAATAGTTTTTTATTGCTGTTAAATAATGTTTCTTCTAATGGATTTTGTAGACTACTCATCGTTTGTCGATGTATGTCAATGTGCGGAGCATACATGATTGCAGTTTCTGAGATTATGCGCAGGATGATCACTTTTTCTGAAGGAAATCTTCATGATATCGATCACCTCATTAGAGTCTGGACCTATGCTAAAACCATAGGTGAATTAGAGCACCTTGACAGTGAAACACAGTACATCCTGGAAGTTGCTGCTATAACACATGATATTGCCTGTCCTCTCTGCCGTGCAAAATACGGCAACACCAACTCTAAGCATCAGGAAACAGAAGGAGAACAGCTTGTCGTTCAGTTTCTAAAAGATTCAGGTATTGATGAAAGCATATTAAAGCGAGTGCAGTATCTTGTGGGACACCATCACACTCTGACTGAAATTGATGGTACAGATCATCAGATCCTGATTGAAGCAGATTACATCGCCAATGCTTCAGAGAAAGGATACAGAAAACAGTCTATCGAAAATTTCATGAAACACATCTTTAAAACTGAGGCGGGAAAAGAGCTTCTCAAGAGTGTTTTCAGACTGTGATAAAACGGGGAAATTCTATGGTTTTATACGATACAGGAGCTTTTACAGCAGTGCTTCAGTCTTAAAGATCTGCAATGAGTAAAAATAGGAGCTCTCCATGCAGTAGCTCCTCGAGTGATGTTTCTAATAGTTTCTTAACTTTTTAAAAGTCATCCTGATACATATCATTTCTGAGTTTCCATAATGCCTTTAAAAAGTCAGAGCTTTTTTTATCATTCTTTCCAAAGATCAGATCTTCGATTTTATCAACAATCTCATCATCAGCTCTGTCTTCATAAGAATCAAACTCATAGCCATCAAATTTTTTCAACTCATTCTTAGCAATAACATCTGACATAATCAGCCCACCTATCAAAACTAACCACAACAACCAGGTTTATAACTCATGTTCAAAAAATAACGATCAGCAAAACTTCAATACAACTATTCTTTATACAACAAACGCTTAAATTTATTTTTCTTTCTACGACTATAAATATACAGGCTCATTATTAAAGATCTGATCTTCAATTATTATGTTTTTGTAAAGTCATGAGCTGGCATTAATAAGCTCTTTATGACCTTATATAACTCTGATCTCTCAGTTCATAACTGTTGAGTGAAAGTAAGATTGTGATCTGATTGGATATGATCGGCTAGAGAAAAAGGAGGACAGTGTCCTCCTTTAGATGAATTTAGGTTTTACTGCTTAAGATCAGTTTTAAGATGTCTTTATTTATGCTTCACCAAAAACTTCAGTTGCAATTTCCTTTACCAGTGCTAGCTTCTTCCACTGATCCTCATCGGTAAGCTTATTTCCGATCTCGCATGAGGCAAATCCGCACTGAGGAGACAGGCACAGTCTTTCTAAAGGAATGTATTTAGAAGCTTCTTTAATTCTCTTTTTGATGAATTCCTTATCCTCCAGCTGAGGTCTTTTTGAAGTAATTAAACCTAAGACTACCTTCTTGTCTTCAGGTACATATTTTAATGGTTCAAAACCGCCGGATCTTTCATCGTCAAACTCAAGATAGAAGGCATCAACATTTTCTCGTGCAAAGAGAATAGGTGCAACAGGATCATATGCTCCTGTGCAGGCATAGGTTGAGTGATAGTTACCACGACAAATATGAGTTGTAAGTGCAAGATCTTTAGGGCGGTCCTGATAGGCAAGATTATTAACTCTAAGGTATTTCTCAGCTTCCTCTTCTAAAGATACATTTCCGTTCTGACGTGCTGCCCAGTACTTCTCATCCACAAACATTCCCCAGGTACAGTCATCAACCTGGATATTTCTGCATCCTGCCGCATACAGTTCTCTGATAACTGTTCTGTAGGCAGCACCGATGTCTTCAATTAGTTCCTCAAGGTTAGGGTAGAATTTTTTGGTGTTTTCAATATTGTCCTTTCTGAAAAGTTCAGCGAGCAACTGAGCAGGAGCGGGGAAGGTCTGCTTTGCAACATGGTTTTCATCAGAGAACTGATTAACAAACTTAAAGTGCTCAACAAAAGGATGGTTTTCTCCTGAAATTTTGCCGACAATTTTGATTGAGCCTTTTGCCGTTTCCTCATTATGGAAAAAGTAACCGTGACTCAGTTCTGTCTGCTCAATACCGTTCAGTCCCCAGAAGAAATCAAGATGCCAGTAAGCTCTTCTGTACTCACCATCTGTGATTACGTGGTAACCTGCTGCTTTTTGTTTTGCAATTAGCTTTTCAATCTCGGTGTTTTCAACCTTAGTTAATTCTTCTTTTGAGATGAGTCCTTTTTTTAATAAAGACTTTGCGTTCTGAACTGCTTCAGGTCTTAAAAAAGATCCAACGAAATCGTATTTAAATGGAATATGTGCTGTCATTTGTAACCTCATTTATTGTTTATATGATTTGAGTTTACAGATGAATGTCAGCGAAAGATAATACTATTTAAGAATGGCTGAATATAGTAATTTCCTATAACAAGACTTATATGCACAAAGATAAGCATGTTATAAAAAAATAACTATAAAATTAACACTTCAATTTTTGATGGTAGGAAGTTATTTCAGATCTTCATCTGTTTAAAAAAATACATATCTGATTTCGATAAAATCAAAAACTAGAGTTTTATACAGCTTGATACTCGGTAAAAGCTCTTACTTTAGGCTTAGCATTGAAGACAGTAGCAATTCTTAACAGCTCATTTTTCTTAGGCTCAGTATTGCCATAGTCTCGTGACTTAATCTGTTCTACAGCCTCACTAAGCATTGCCTTTGCTACAGTTTCATCTTCAGCATACTTTAATTCAAAGACTAAGCGTCTGTTTTTAGTTTCTATAATTAAATCTGCTCTTCCTTTTGACGAGTGACTTTCAGTTGTTGTTTCAATACCTGCACCTATTAAGAATAGGTATAGGTAGTTCTGTACCGCAGCTTCACTGTTAATAGGGAAATGATCATAAGATACTGAATTTATAACTGAGTTAAATCTATCTATGATATCTTCTATCTCACCTGCATCTAATAGGTCTCTTACACCTTTAGCTAAAGCATAGATACCTTCCTTATAAAAGTTGATGGCAAGTAATCTGTTTAAGGCTTTATAGATTTCACCATTTGGAATGCCTAAATCTACTGTAAGATCACCACTTTTTAGTGCAGAACGTAAGGTTAAGTAGCCTGTCTGGCACATCAGTACATTCTGATTGATAGTAGTTAAAGATGTTGGATTAAAAAAATCGTTAACGGGGATTGATACAGTATTTTCTTTATTTAAGTATTCAAAAGCATTTAGCTCATGAGTTTTTAAATAGTTAACTAAGATTGAAGGTAAGCCACCATTGTCGTACCAGTACTCTCCAAACTGAACTTTTTTCTTTTCTATCATTGTTTGGAAAAACGTATTTACAGACCAGGTACTGAATACTTTCATTTTATAGAATTCATCAAAGCAGTAACCATCATAGTTTTGAGCCATCATATCTAACATAGACTCAATCTGAGCATCAGTTACTTCTTCCACTCTACATTTGTTCTCACAGGAAGCGGCAAGCTTTAAATAATCAATGTAGTACCTTTTTATCTCATCACGGGTAAAACCTATCATCTGAGAATAGGCACTTGCATTGGTAATATCTCTGATATCAGAACCAATTGAAAAGATTTCTACATCTTTTAATCTGGTGACACCTGTTATTCCTAAGAATTTAATTGGCCACTTATTTTTAATAGTGGCGTAAAAGCTCTTTATTTTTTCCTGAAATTGCTTATATAGAGTCTCATTATTGATGTTTGCTGTCATCTGACAGTCATACTCATCAATTAAAATTACGATTTGACGTTTTTCTTTTCTTAACTCATCTAACAGGAAGTAGATTGTGTCTTCAGGTTCGACTTTCTCTTCGTAGTTTTTGACATTGATGTCTCGTGCAAATGAGCTAATGATTGCGTTTAGTTTTTGCTTAAAATGCTCAAGTGAGTATTTATCTAAATCTAAAAAATTCAGTCTTAATACAGGATAGGTAGGTTCTGTCCATTTATCGTAAATCCAAGTACCTTTAAAGTAAGGCTCTACACCTGTTTCAAATAAAGTTGCTATGGTATCTAAGGTAAGAGATTTACCAAAACGACGTGGACGGGAGATAAAAACTCTTTCAAGCTTTATCAGGTCTCTAATGTACTTTGTTTTATCTACATAAATGTAATTATTTAGATAAAAGTTTATAAATGAGCCTGTTGAGCTGATATCTTTCATATGTGTTTATCTCCAAACCTTCTTCTAAAATCATATATTATAAAGCTCTTGTTTTGCCTTTATTAGTGGCAAATTGTGAACATAAAAGTAGAGATAAGTTTTGGAAGATAAATCGTAAGATACAAAAATGCCCTCAAAAGAGGGCATTTTTAAGAAAAACAACAATTACTTCAAGCTTAAAGCTAAATCGTAAGTGCTCTTCATGAACTGGTGCTTCATGTTGTTGATGCACTCGATGATGTCATGGTGAACAAGTTCGCCACGCTCAACACCGATACAACGACCTGATTCGCCTTTCTTTAATAGCTCACAAGCATAAGCGCCCATACGTGATGCTAATACACGGTCAACAGCTGTTGGTGAACCACCACGCTGAATGTGACCTAGAACAGTAGCACGGGTCTCAAGACCTGTTAACTCTTCTAACTCTTTAGCCATCTGGTGTACATCTGTCTGGTTCTCGCAAACAACTAAGATTGCATGACGCTTACCAGCATCGATGCCTTTCTTAATGTCAGCATAAACCTGCTCTTTGTTCCACTCAATTTCTGGAACAAGAACAGCCTCAGTACCGCATGAAACAGCTGCACAAACAGCTAAATCACCGCAGTGGTGACCCATAACTTCAACAACACTGATACGCTTGTGTGAAGAACAGGTATCACGAAGCTTATCGATTGCTTCAACAGCAGTATTTAAAGCTGTATCAAAACCGATAGTTGCATCAGTACCAGCAATATCGTTATCGATTGTGCCTGGTAAACCAATGCAAGGGAAGCCTAACTCAGAAATTAACTTAGCACCCATGTATGAGCCGTCACCACCGATAACTACTAGAGCATCGATGCCGTGTTTCTTCATAACTTCAACACTTTCCTGACGAACCTGAGGTTGCTTGAACTGTGGAAAACGAGCTGTACCTAAGAAAGTACCGCCACGGTTTAACAGATCAGATACTGAGTGGCTGTTTAACTGTACGAAATTACCTGAATGTAATCCTGAGTAACCATCACGTACACCTAAAACTTCCCAACCATATGATAAAGCTGTGCGAACTACAGCACGAATAGCTGCGTTCATACCTGGTGCATCACCACCTGAGGTCAGAACACCAATTTTCTTGATTGCCATATTACACGTGTCCGTTATTTTTAAATTAAGCCTTTGCAGCTGCTTCGATGATAGCAGTGAAATCAGGAGCCTTTAATGAAGCACCACCAATTAAGCCGCCATCAACATCTGGCTGTGCGAAGATGTCAGCAGCATTCTTAGCGTTGCATGAACCACCGTAAAGAATACGTACACCGTCAGCAACTTCTGCATTGAAGGTCTTTAAGAACTCACGGATACCGTGGTGAACGTTCTGAGCGATTTCAGGAGTTGCAGTCTTACCAGTGCCGATTGCCCAAATTGGCTCGTAAGCAATGATTGCATTCTTGAATGCTTCGATACCGCATAAATCGATAACAGCCTTGATTTCTGCCTTGCAAACATCAAGAGTCTTACCTGCATCGTACTCAGCCTCTGACTCGCCGATGCATAATACTGGAGTTAAGCCGTTTTCCTGAGCAGCTTTGAACTTGCCAGCAACGATTTCGTTTGACTCGTTGTGGTAGCCACGACGCTCTGAGTGACCAACGATAGCGTAGGTGCAGCCGAATTCCTTTAACATCTCAGGTGAGTTCTCACCAGTGTAAGCACCCTTAGTGTGGATATCGCAGTCCTCTGAACCCCACTTTAAGCTTGAACCAGTTGCTAATGATTCAACCATACCAATGAAAATAGCAGGAGCACAAATTGCAACATCTACGTTTGCATTTTTGTCAGCTGGCTCTCTGAATGCCTTAATTAAATCAGTAACAGTTGACTTGGTACCGTTTAATTTCCAGTTACCCATTACAACAGGTTTTCTCATGATCCTATCCTCAATAAAATACATTTTTTTTGATACAGCCGTTAGTGCTGTTCTGATTGAATATCACTTTCTTTTCAGCACACAAACTTTTCGTATTTTACTATAAAAAGCACATTTTGAGCGCTTTTTTTTCTTGTATCAGAAAAAAGTCAGATCCTAGTGCTTAAGAATGCGGAGTTTTGTGTGAATGTAAACGTTTTTTTTAGGTGGCAAATTTTGGTGCATATTTCCTTTGAAATATTAAGTGTTTAAAGTATTGTACAGCCAAATTTTCTGTGTATTCGGTTATGAAACTGTCATGTTGTACTTATGAGCCTTTCTTCCTTAATATCTCAAATCTTCAGGAGTTAAAAAAAGGGAACCATATATACAGGAAGGTAATGTATTCCATTAGCAAAAGCATAATTCTTAGTGTGGATAACGTATTTGTTCTTTACTCTTCTACTGAACTTTTCACAAAAGACTTCTTGTGATTTGTGTTGCCTGTGATTGCCAGACTTAACCTCAATAGGACTTATCTTGTCACCTTCATAGATTAAAAAATCTACTTCATACAGATGATTAGAGTTTTCACTTTTCATAGTGTAATAGAAAAGTTTATAACCTTTTTAAACTAGCATTTGAGCTATAGCATTTTCGTAAACATAACCCAAATTAGCTTCAAGCTTATCTGAAAACAATTTGTTATAAATTACATTCTCTGTGTATTTCTTGTCGATAAAAGCAATGGTTATAAAGAGTCCTGTATCAGATAGAAAAAGTTTGTATCTGTTGATGCCTTTTCTAAGGACATTCCACCATTAGGATTATTTGAGTGATAAGCGATATTAACAGTGTATGCGCTAAGCATATCAGGAAGAAGTTTTTGTGTTGAACTTGCTCTCGTTCCTTTTTTTGCAGTAGCTAAAGTATATCTTGAAGCATTGCTACATAAATTTGAGGGAATAGCATCATATATGTTTTCTGCTAAACCTGATGAATCATTTTTAACGAAGCCTTCTTCATACAATTCAATAATTCCTCTCTTTACCTCATCTACAGCTTGTAACTTGTTATTTTCTAAATTCGTTTCAATAGCCTGCGGCATTCCTCCAATTAGCTTATAAAGCCTAAATTTTCTCATTAAATCTCTGTGTAACGCATTACCAGCAGCTCTATTACGGAGTGAGATGAGTTTAAATATTGCTAAATTGAATAGCTATCAGCGATATTAACTGTAATTAAACTGAAAAGAAGCAGCAAACTCAGCCATCCTTTGTTTACTTTCTTTTTCATTATGAGCTATCTTTTCTTCTGCTTTCTTCCTCTCTTTCTTGTAGTTAAACTCTTTACAGTTATAGCGTTTAATGTAATCGATGATGCTATAACCTAAAACATACAGTGGAAGCATGATAACTTTTGGATTATATTGATTAGTCGTGACTATTGAAGCTTGTGATATGGATTCTATTGCAGTAGTGCTGTTATCTCTTGCAACTTTCATAAGCTCTGAGACAGTACAAATCATTCCCATGGCATTGTTTAAAGGAACTCTCTGATAACTTAAAAGAGTATCCACCATGTTGTCTACAAGTTTTGCTACAGAAGCTGATACGCTGTGAGAATACTCAGAACCGAAAAAGATAGGAGTATCATCTAGTGATAATTCATTTTCAAAGATAGATTTTGAAGCGCAGACACTAGAATTTAAAAAGATCTCCTTTAACTCTTGTTCAATTACACTAGGATCTGAACTATCGTCATTGTAAAAGGAGCTATCTTGAATAACAGGCTTAAGACCGTCTAAATTATTTTCACTCTCAAGACTGTTTTTTAAAACTACGCCTTTTTTGTCTTTTAAAATTTCACTTCGAACAGTGCCATGAGATTGGTTTAATCCTTTGCCTGAAGCATAATAAAAAGCAGAACTTGCTGTAGTAGCGTCTTGTGATGCTTTTAAATTAGTTGAGTTCACACTTTGTCTAATTGAATTTAGCTTATCCTCATAGGCTTGCTGTTTGGATTGTTTTTCAAGCTCATTTTGAAAAGCAACCTGACTGCATGCACAGGTATTGAATGCAGATAAATTTGCTCTAGTTAAAGCAGAAGCTGTAGCTACAGTTGCTGTTGTAATCTTTGCTGCACTTACAAGATCATTAGGTTCTGATAACAACAGTTTTTTAGCAAACAAGCTGTCAGATGACCGTAAAATTGCCTGTACGTTGCCCAAATTCAGTACATTTCCCATTTTTATAATTTTCCAAAAATTATGTTTTTTAGGAAAAAGCAAGGATAATGCCATTATTTAACATTTTGATTTTTAATAAAATTATTTCTATTGTAAGTGACGCTATTGCCACTTACTGCCGAAAATGGCATAGACAAGGCAAATTTGAATTGACAATAATTGATAAAACTTTAAAAATAGAATTTTCATATATCTATTATTGAATTACTCAATAACAATAGGAATTCTATAAAGAAAGTTGACCAAAACTCTTTAGAGTACAAATCTTAAATCAGATTAGAAGTTAACTTTGACTATAAAAGATTATTTAGCTTTTCAACAGGAGCCTAGTTTTATGCGCGTTCTTAAGTTTGGCGGTACATCAGTTGCAAATGCACAGAGATTTCAGGATGTAGCTGAAATTGCGCTTGATACTGCTAAGAGATCACAGACAGCTTTAGTACTGTCTGCTCCAGCAAAGATCACCAATTTATTAGTAGCTTTGGTAGCACAGGGTGCTGCCGGTAAAGACGGAAGCGAAGAGTTCGCTCAGATCCGCGCTATTGTTGAACCAATTATTACAACCTTAGGCTCAAAGTACGAAAAGTTCGACACTGACAAAATTTTAGGCGAATTCAACAAGACCATGGACATCTTAAAACAGCGTTTAGATGGTATGGTTTTATTAGGTGTATGTCCTGAACTTGTAATGGCATTCGTTGAAAGCCGTGGTGAGAGTTTCTCAATTCTAATCATGTCAGAGCTGTTAAAGGCTTTAGGCAAAAAAGTAAGAGTAATTGATCCTGTTCAGGTATTAGTAACAGAAGGCGGTATTATGGAGTCTTCTGTAAACATTGAACAGTCAAAAGCCCGTTATGCAGCTTTACCTGACGATAAAGAAGCTATCACTTTAATGTCAGGTTTCTGTGGCGGTAATGCTCAAGGTCAGTTAGTGCTGTTAGGCAGAAACGGATCTGATTACTCAGCTGCATGTTTAGCTGCAATTTCAAATGCTGAATGCTGCGAGATCTGGACAGATGTTGATGGTGTATACAGCTGTGATCCGAGAGCAGTAGAAGGCGCAGTACTTTTAAAGAAGATGTCATACGCTGAAGCTATGGAGTTATCTTACTTTGGAGCTAAGGTTCTACATCCTCGTACCATTGCTCCTATTGCACAGTTTGAGATCCCTTGCTTAATTAAGAACACCAAGAATCCAAAAGGTCCTGGCACCTTAATTTCTGAGGAGACTGATTTATCAGTACCTATTAAAGGTATTTCTGACTTAAAGAATGTTGCTCTAATCAATATCTCAGGTCCAGGTATGAAGGGTATGGTAGGTATGGCAGGTCGTCTGTTTACCGCTGTATCAAGAGCAGGCATTTCTATTACCTTAATTACTCAGTCATCATCTGAATACTCAATTTCATTCTGCATCAGCCAGTCAGAACTTGCTAAGGCTAAGAAAGTAATCAATGCTGAATTTAAGTTAGAGCTAAAAGATGGCTTATTAGATCCTGTTGAAATTAAGGAAGGTTGCGCGATTATCTCCGTTGTAGGCGATGGTATGCGCATGGTGCGTGGTATTTCAGGTAAATTCTTTAGAGCCTTAGCTGAGGCAAACGTAAACATCAGAGCAATTGCTCAGGGCTCATCAGAGCGTTCAATCTCAGCTGTAATCTCACAAAAGAGAGTTACAGAGGCGGTAGCTTTTGCCCATACAGCTTTCTTTAATTCAAGACAGCGTATTGATGTTGTACTAATCGGTTGCGGTGGCGTAGGTGGTGAGCTTTTAGCTCAGATAAAGCGTCAGAGAACAGAATTGTCAGACAGTCATGGTATTGATATCAGAGTTGTAGGTATCGGTAACTCTAAGCACTTTATCTCAGATCCAAATTGTGTGGATTTAGAGAACTATAAAGATTTATTAGCTAAGAGCGATAAACCTACATTAACTCCAGAGGCAGCAGAGCAGTTAATTAAAGATGCTCATTTAATCAACCCTGTTTTAGTTGATTGCACCTCATCTGAAGAGTTAGCTCTTAAGTATGTTGATTTCATGAAAGCAGGTTACCATGTGGTAACACCTAGCAAGAAAGCTAATACTGGCTCTTACGAGTATTATCAGGAGTTAAGAAGAACAGCTCGAGCTCAACACAGAAAGTTCTTATATGAAGCAAACGTAGGTGCTGGTCTTCCTGTAATCAATACTGTGCAGAATGAGTTAGCAGCAGGCGACAGACTTATTGACTTCTCTGGAATCTTATCAGGTACTCTTTCATACCTGTTTGGTTTAGTTGAAGATGGTATGACCTTATCAGAGGCAACTAAGATCGCTTATGAGAAGGGCTTTACTGAGCCAAATCCAAAAGACGATCTTGATGGTATGGATGTTGCAAGAAAACTGTTAATTCTAGCTCGTGAATGCGGTCTGAAGTTAGAATTATCAGACGTTGATGTACAAGGAGCTGTTCCTTCTGAATACTTACAGGGCAATAATGCTTTGGAAGTTATCGAGAACATCAAGAAAGCTGATGCTTCATTTACATCTTTAGTTGAAAAAGCTAAAGCTGAAGGTAAGGTATTACGCTATGTCGGTTCTATTAAAGACGGTAAGTGCACCTGCTCTGTACAGGCAGTAGGTCCTGATCAGGCTTTATTCAAGGTTCGTGACGGTGAGAATGCTTTAGCATTCACCACAGCTTACTATCAGCCAATTCCATTAGTAATCAGAGGTTATGGTGCAGGTACTGCAGTAACTGCAGCAGGTGTGCTCTCTGATGTTTTACGTTTACAGAATTGGGCTCATGAGGATTAGGATTTAACCATGTCTAAGATTTTTAAAGCATATGCTCCTGCATCAGCTGCAAACCTGTCAGTAGGTTTTGATTTATTAGGCGCAGCTCTAAAGCCAATCGACGGAGCTTTATTAGGAGATGAAATTACCATCTCAGAAAACTCAGAGAAAGGTTGTGATGTTGCAGTGGTTGGTCGTTTTGCCCACAAACTGCCATCTGATCCTAAAAAGAACATCGTATACGATGCATATTTAATGTACAAAGATGCCTTAGAGAAAAAAGGCTTAAAAGTAAAAGATGTGCACATGGAGTTATCTAAAAACCTTCCAGTGTGCTCAGGTTTAGGCTCATCAGCAGCTTCTGTGGTAGCTGCTGTAGTAGCACTAGATGCTATTCATTCAGAAGCTTTAGGTCAGGAAGGCTGCCTTGAGCTTATGGGTAGACTTGAGGGAAAAATCTCAGGCTCTATTCATTACGATAATGTTGCTCCATGCTATTTCGGTGGTCTGCAACTTATCGTTCAGGAAAATGGAGTGATATCTACAACTCTTCCTGATTTTGATAACTGGTACTGGGTATCATGTTTCCCTGGTATTAAAGTTTCAACTAATGCTGCTCGTCAAATTCTTCCAAAGGAATATTCACGTGCTGATGTGATTACCTTTGGTCGTCGTTTAGCTACCTTCGTACATGCCTGTCATGAGGGTAATGACAAACTTGCAGCTTCCTGCTTAATCGACGTAATTGCTGAGCCATACAGAGCAAGCTTAATTCCAGGTTTTACTGATGCAAGAGAGCATGGTAAGACCTTGGGTGCTCTTGCAACCGGTATTTCAGGCTCAGGTTCATCTGTATTCTCAATCTTTGAAGACAAAGAAAAGGCAGAGCAGATGAAAGAATATCTTGAGAGAAACTTTATTGCCAACGAAGACGGATTCTGTCATATTTGTAAGATTGACAGACGTGGTGCCTATGCTGAAGCTTTAGAGGATTAGTAAATAAATTATGGAACTATACAATTTAAAAGATCATAACGAGAAGGTATCTTTTGCACAGGCAGTTGTAAAAGGTATTGGTAAAGATCAGGGCTTATTCTTCCCAGATCACATCGAACCATTAGCTAATGTTGATGAATTATTAGACCTACCATTAGTTGAGCGTTCTCAAAAGATTTTGCGTCACTTAATCGGTGATGAGATCCCTGAATTAGAGAGCATTATTGCTGATGCTTTTACTTTTAAAGCTCCAATAGTAAAAGCTGATGAGAATGTATATGCCTTAGAGTTATTCCACGGTCCCACCTTAGCATTCAAAGACTTTGGAGCTCGCTTCATGGCTCGAGTCTTAGGCTCTATCCGTGGTGATAAGCATTTAACTATTTTAACTGCAACCTCAGGTGATACTGGTGCTGCAGTAGCTGCTGCTTTCTATGAGCAGAAGGGTATTGATGTTGTAGTTCTATATCCAAAAGGAAAGATTTCAGATCTTCAGGAAAAGTTAATTGCAACTTTAGGCAAGAATATTAAGGCAGTTCAGGTTGACGGTATTTTTGACGAATGTCAGGACATGGTAAAGACTGCCTTTGATGATGTTGAGTTTAAGACTGCTGTAGGTCTTAACAGTGCCAACTCAATTAACATCAGCCGTTTATTAGCTCAGGTATCATACTATTTTGAGGCGGTATCACAGCTGCCAAAAGAGAAGAGAAACAGTGTGGTATTCTCTGTTCCATGCGGTAACTTCGGTAACATCACCGCAGGTTTAATTGCTAAAGCCTTAGGTCTTAAGGCCCGTTTTGTGATTTCCTGCAATGCCAATGATACTGTACCACGTTACCTTCAGTCAGGTAAGTGGGATCCTCATGCAACAGTTGCAACACTGTCAAACGCAATGGATATCTCAAGACCTAACAACTGGCCACGTGTTGAGGCTCTGGTAAAGATGCAGGGCTGGTCTTTAAAGGACTTTGCTTTTGGTTCTATGTCAGATGCTGAAACAGAAAAGACCATGCAGAACCTTTATAAGAAGACTGGTTACGTTTTAGAGCCTCATGCTGCTATTGCATATCAGACTTTAGAGAATAACCTAAAAGAAGGTGAAACTGGTATCTTCTTAGGTACTGCACATCCAGCTAAGTTCAAAGCTGATGTAGACAGAATTTTAGGTATCGATTTACCTCTACCTCAGGCTTTAGCTGATAAAGCTAAGTTAGCTTCACAGGCTGTAGAGTTACCTGCTGACTACAATACTTTAAGAGCTTATGTTTTAAAGGAATTAAAGCTTAACTAGCTTAAGTTCATAACTTTAATACATAGCCTCAGGCCAAGTCTTGAAGAAAATAAACAAAAGATCTTTCACTTAATTTTTAGGGGAAGATCTTTTTTTATGATCGTAAGGTACAATTAGAAAAATTTTGCAGAGAATACAATCATGTCATCAGAAATAGGTAAGTATGTCTGTGCCTACACAGACTTTGGATTTAAAAGACTGTTCTTTTCTGAACCAAACAAGGACGTCTTAATAAGCTTTTTAAATTCATTTTTGAATTTAAAAGACAAGATTGTAGATATGTCATATTTACCTTTAGAGCAACTTTGTGTTTTACCATATGATAAAAATGCGATTTTAGGAACTTGTTGCAAGACATCTGATGACTCATACATCATAGTACAAATTCAAAATGCACTGCCTGTCTTTATAAAAGCAAGAAGCCTATTTCACGGTCTATCCTTTATCAGCAATCAAGCTCCACAAGGAGTCTTTGATAACAGTATTAAAGCTGTCTATAGCATAACCTTGTTAGGATGTAAGTTAGATGATGAAAGTGATTCATATCTGCATGAAGTCGTTTTATACGACAAATGTTCAAAAGCTAAGTTCTGCGACAACATTGCATACTATTATATAGAACTTTCTAAGTTCACCAAAAATGAAGATGAACTTGAAACTGTTCAGGATAAGTGGATGTATGCAATTAAGAATCTGCAAGACTTAAAAGATAGGCCTAACACCTTCACAGAAGATATCTTTACAAAGTTCTTTGAAATTGCTCTAATTGCCAATTTTACTGATAAAGAGAAATCTGCTTATAAAGCTAGTCTCATGAAAATGTGGAATAGTTATTCAACAGTTGAATCATGTTATGAAGAAGGTTTAAAACAGGGTAAAGAAGAAGGCTTAAAGCTTGGACAAGAAAAAGGTCTGAAGCTAGGCTTAAAGCAGACTCAAATTAAAATTGCCAGAAAAATGAAACAGAATGGCATGAACTGTGAAGAAATATTTAATTTAACTGATCTTAAAGAAGGTCAATACTAAAACAGGTAGTTGTTATGTCAATTGAATACACCTTTGAAAAGAAGTTCTCTAAAGAGGACACATTCCGTTTATTTAAATCTATTAACTGGTATTCAGCCAATTTTCCAGAGCGCTTACATAAAGCTCTAATGAATTCTCAAACTGTAGTTACAGCTTGGAATGGAAATAAGTTAGTAGGTCTTGCCAGAGCTTTAGATGATGGTGAAATGGTGGCATTTATCCATTACGTCTTAGTAGATCCTGAGTATCAAGGTCACCATATTGCATCGACTCTTATCAAGATGATTAAAGAGAAGTATCAGGGCTATCTTTATATCGATGTTATGCCTGAGGATAAAAATAACTGTCCTTTCTATGAGAAGTCAGGCTTTAAGGTTATGCCTGATGGCGCTGCTATGACCTTATTTAACGAAAACTCTGAGAAGAGATAGTTAAAACAGCTTTTCTTTCCATGTAAAAGATGGACTCAGATAGTAAGCTCATTCCAGTCCATCTTAAAATTCCACTGATAATTCTGGTATACACAATCTACTGTCTCCAATGATTACAGATGACTACTTTTGAAAGTGATTAGAGCGAAAGTTCTGTAAATGAGTTTAAGCTACAGGAGAATTTTCTGTTATCACATTTAAAGTCTATGTTTTCGTGAAAATGACCATGGTACCAGTGCTTAAAATCAGTTCACTGCCTTAATTTCTCATGATATCAGGTGCTGATATCATGAGAGAAAGCCTACATTTAGCAGAAAGTATGAAACGAATCTCTTATGTAGAAATCCATAAGTGAGGATAAAATTCATGATGGTGCTGTATGAGTAAGCTCAGTGTCGATTTTAAAGTTTACTTTTGTAAGTTCATTTAGTGATCTCTGAAACTTCTCCTCAGTCACAGTTTCCTGAGGCCATCAGATCTCATGTTCAGTACGGAACTGTTTGTCAGATGACATTGCTCCTACTTGTGAGAAGATCTTTTTTCATTCAATTGTAAAGACATAACCTCCGTCTAACAGTTCAATATTATCATAGAGTTTTACTGTTCTGCCTCCGAAAGCTTCTGTTTTGGGTAGCATTGAGATAGTGTCGTAGTTCTCGTGATTGCCAGGGCAGGTGATGATTTTTAAGGGAAGAAATGACAGGTACTTTAAAAAAAGCCTGTCGTGCTGGTTAGGTTGTATGCCATTTTCAGGGGGCCTGCTGAATACTAGCCCACTCCAAAATCCTCGGCTATCAGTACGATATTAGGCACAGTATCAAGTTTTGCGATCTTATATAACTTGTCGATATCAACTTTACGGTGAAGATCGCCTGTTACGTATATCATTAAAGATCCATTATTAAAGCTCCATTATTGTGAGTTGGCAGGTTATTTTAGGAGTTTAAATCCTATTCCTAAGATACCTTCTCTTTTCAGACTGCCATCAGGTAGAGCATCGCTGTGTACTTCAAAATATTTTAGACTGTGATGAAAATAGCCCAAAGAGTCTTGATCTTACGCATGAAGCTACTTAAAAACATGGATCACAAATGGTAGCAACATGAATGAGTATCAATATTCGAGCTCATATAGGCTAAATAATGCTTCCTTATCATCATTCGGTACATTCCATGAGCTGATGTCATGATTAAAAGATGAGTAAGAGAACATCTCTCTCATATCTTTTACGTTAGATACATCCCATGAGCTGATATCCTGGTTAAAAGATGATTTATAGAACATACAACTCATATTTTTAACGTTAGATACATCCCATGAGCTGATATCCTGGTTAAAAGGTGATTCACAGAACATTCCACTCATATTTTCAACGTTAGAAACATCCCATGAGCTGATATCCTGGTTAAAACATGAGTGAGAGAACATAGTGCTCATATTTTTAACGTTAGAAACATCCCACGAGCTGATATCCTTGTTAAAAGAAGAGTAAGAGAACATACCACTCATATTTTTAACGTTAGAAACATCCCACGAGCTGATATCCTGGTTGAAAGATGAACCAGAATAATAGAACATATGACTCATATTTTTAACGTTAGAAACATCCCAGGAACTGATATCTTGATTAAAATCTGATCCAGAGAACATATAACTCATATCAGTAACGTTAGAAACATCCCATGAACTGATATCCTGGTTAAATGAAGAGTTAACGAACATCCCTCTCATATCTTTTACGTTAGAAACATCCCATAATTCAATACCAGAGAAATCTCCGTCATAGCAATCAAAATCTCTGTCATAGCAATCAATAACTACTTCAAACAGCCCACTCATATCCGTGATTTTTGAGGTATCGATATCTCCAAGATAGACACTTTTGTTTCTGCAAAGTTGTTCCAGCTCTTCTTTTGTCTTAGGGTGGTACTTAAATGCTATTTTTGAAGGTTTGTTCTTATTTAGTATTGGAGTGTTTTTGAACATATCTTCTGCAAGTTTAACATTTGTAATATCCCATGAGCTGATATCCTGGTTAAAAGATGAGTATGAGAACATTCTACTCATATTTTCAACGTTCGAAACATCCCAAGAGCTGATATCCTGGTTAAAAGATGATTTATAGAACATACAACTCATATTTTTAACGTTAGATACATCCCATGAGCTGATATCCTGGTTAAAAGATGAGTTATAAAACATCCCACCCATATCAGTAACTTTTGAAACGTCCCAAGATTCAATGCCAGAGAAATCTTTTCCAAGTGTATCTTTAAACAGACCTCTCATATCCGTGATTTTTGAGGTGTCAATATCTCCAAGATAGATACTTTCATCTCTGCAGAGATTATAAAGTCCTGTTTTAGTTTCAGGGTGGTATTTGAATTTTCTTTTAACAATTTCCTTTGAAGCAGTAATATTAGGGGCTTTCAAATTTTGTTTCGAGTTCTTTTCTTCAATTTCTTCTATAGAACTTTTATTTAAAGCTCCATTTGAATCAGTAATCCCCAGTTCACTTAAACGCTGGTTTACACGTTTTTCTATGATTTTATCCAGAAGTTTACTTACAGTGTCTTCAAGCAGTACAGCTTCACTTTGATCTGCATTATTAGAATCAGCAGTAGATTTTGGGGCATTGTTAATCTTTTTATCACCAAGTTTAACTAATACATCTAACACATTATTAGGAATGCTTTTATCTGAAGAAGGAGTTATAGAGGCATCTGACGGATCAAAACATAAATCATCAGGTGATTTGTTTAGCTCTGTTTTATCTAATCCATCAATTGTATTTCTGTTTTGTTTAATCATCATTTGTACCTACTATGTAATATCTTAAAAAATGTCAGTACTTGTAAATTTATTGTCTTTGAATATGCTTTTTAATCACTGACATTAATGAATTTTTCTTAAGAGAATTTTGTATGATTTGTTTGATGAATCACTAAACATCTCTCTCATATCTTTAACGTTAGAAACATCCCATGAACTTATGTTTTTCTTAAAAGAAGATCCATTGAACATACAATTCATATTGTTAACATTTGAGACATTCCAGGAGTAGATGTCCATGTTAAATGATGAGCCGGCAAACATCCCACTCATATCCTTTACGTTAGAAACATCCCATGAGCTGATATCCCTGTTAAATGAAGAGTTAGAGAACATATAACTCATATCTGTAACATTAGAAACATTCCATGATTCAATGCCAGAGAAGTCCCTGCTATAGCAAATAAAATCACCTTCGAACAGACAACTCATATCCGTGATTTTAGATGTATCGATATCTCCAAGATAGACACTTTCATCTCTGCAGAGTTTTAACAGCTCTTCTTTTGTATCAGGGTGGAATTTGAAGTCACTTTTAACATTTTCTTTTGCTGTTGAAACTTTCATTTTTAATGAAGATTCCTTTGGAGCAGTAAGAACAGGCTCTTTCAAACTCTGCTCTAACTTTTCTTCAACAGCTTCTTTTGCTGGGGGAGTTTCCTTTTCTAATGAAGACGATTTTGATGCTGTAATATCAGGAGATTTCAAACTTTGTTTTGATTTCTTTTCTTCAACTTCTTCTTTTGCAGGGAAAGTTTTCTTTTTTAAAGATGGCTCTTTTTGAGTAGTAAAATTATGATCTTTTAATCGCAACTCCAGACACTTTTCTACAATCTCTTCTATAAACTCAGTATTTAAAGCTCCACTTGAATCAGTAATTCCAAGTTCATTTAAACACAGGTTTACACGCTTTTCTATGATTTTATCCAGAAGGTTACTTACAGTGTCTTCTAGCAGTAGAGCATTACTTTGATCTGCATTATTAGTATCAGCAGTAGATTTAGGATCATTGTTAACCTTTTTATCACCAAGTTTAACTAATACATCTAACACATTATTAGGAATGCTTTTATCTGAAGAAGGCGTAATAGAGGCATCTGACGGATCAAAACATAAGTCTTCAGAAGAATTGTTATTAGCTTCAGTTTTTTCGAATCCGTCAATTGTATTTCTGTTCTGATTAATCATCGTTTGTTCCTTGTGCAAAATCTTAAAAAAGTCAGTACTGGTGAATTTATTGTCTTTGAATATGCTTTTTTAATCACTGACATTGATGAATTTTTTTTAAGAGAATTTTGTATAATTTTTTTGATCTAAACAAACTAAACATTTCACTCATATTTTTAACGTTAGAAACATCCCATGAGCTGATATCCTGGTTAAAAGATGAGTCACAGAACATATAACGCATATCAGTAACGTTAGAAACATCCCATGAGCTGATATCCCGGTTAAAAGATGAGTTATCGAACATATCACTCATCTCTGTAACGTTAGAAACATCCCATGAGCTGATATCCTGGTTAAAAGGTGAGTAAGCGAACATACTTCTCATATCTCTAACGTTAGAAACATCCCATGAGCTGATATCCTGGTTAAAAGATGATTCATAGAACATACCTCTCATATATTCAACGTTAGAAACATCCCATGAGTTGATATCCTGGTTAAAAGATGATTCATAGAACATACAACTCATATCTCTAACGTTAGAAACATCCCATGAACTGATATCCTGGTTAAAAGGTGAGTTAGCGAACATATCACTCATCTCTGTAACGTTATAAACATCCCATGAGCTGATATCCTGGTTAAAAGATGATTCATAGAACATACAACTCATATCTCTAACGTTAGAAACATCCCATGAGTTGATATCCTGGTTAAAAGATGAGTTAGAAAACATGCTTCTCATATCTGTAACGTTCGATACGTTCCATGATTCAATACCTGAGAAATCTCTGTTGTATTTGAGTCCATCTTTTCCTCTAAACAGATCTCTCATATCTGTGATTTTCGAGGTATCAATATCTCCTAGATAGACAGTTTCATCTCTGCAGAGATTATAAAGTCCTGTTTTAGTTTCAGGGTGGTATTTGAATTTTCTTTTAACAATTTCCTTTGAAGCAGTAATATTAGGGGCTTTCAAATTTTGTTTCGAGTTCTTTTCTTCAATTTCTTCTATAGAACTTTTATTTAAAGCTCCATTTGAATCAGTAATCCCCAGTTCACTTAAACGCTGGTTTACACGTTTTTCTATGATTTTATCCAGAAGTTTACTTACAGTGTCTTCAAGCAGTACAGCTTCACTTTGATCTGCATTATTAGAATCAGCAGTAGATTTTGGGGCATTGTTAATCTTTTTATCACCAAGTTTAACTAATACATCTAACACATTATTAGGAATGCTTTTATCTGAAGAAGGAGTTATAGAGGCATCTGACGGATCAAAACATAAGTCTTCAGTTGATTTCTTGTTTACCTCTGTTTTGTCTAATCCATCAATCGTATTTCTGTTTTGTTTAACCATCGTTTGTTCCTCTATGCAAAATTTGGTTCAGTCCTAAAACACTTGTATCAGTTGTAATTTCAAAAGTTTACTTTGTTTTAAATTCAAATAGTAATGAAATTATCACAGAATGGTTAATCCATACTAATTTTGCCAGCAGTCCATATCTATAAAGCTCTGGTAGTATAATAATTGAAGTGAATTCACATATTTGTTGTGTGCGTTTACTTTATAATGACATGTAAAGCATAATTCTAAAGATTACCAGTTAAAACAATATACAAGTTATGAACCTGAAGAAGTATCTGACATCGTTTTTCATTGTAAGTTTATTTCTATCATCAGCACCTGCTGAGGCTGCAAAACTGTCAACAGCACCTGCAGATTTAAGTCCAAAAGTATTCAATCCTAAACCAATGCCGGATGATCTGGTGTTACCTCTGCCTTGTAACAGCAAAGACTACTTTATTGTTTTTAGAAAGGTTTATACAAATGATGCCAAGGATACAGATATAACTCACAGCTGCACTTTTACAGAAGGTTCATCTGACGATAGCAGAGCCCTAATGCAGTCAGAGCGTCAGTGTGCTGTCAGAGGCGGTTTTAAGGATGAAAAAGGTTATTTCTTCTACATCCAGAAGTATGAGATGACAAAAGGTCAGGCAGATGCAATTAAGGATGGCAAATGTAAGGCAAACCCTTCAAAGACCGATGCTCTGCCAAAGGTTAACATTAGTTTTGCCGATGCTCAAAAGGTTGCAGAAGCCTTCTCAGATTATCTGCAGTCTATCCCTGAAACACCTTCAATGGGTAAGGAGAAAGCCAACGCCACACTGCCAGTAGAATGTTTCTGGTCTTTTGCTCAAAGAGGTGGACTTGCTGTAAGTAAAAAGGATCTGGAAGCTCAAAGACCTGTACTGCCAGGAAAACTGCAGATGAATGATTATGCCTGGTTCTACGGAGCTGACAGCTCAAACGGAAGGTTACAGCTTATTGGTCGTAAAAGTCCTAATGCACTGGGACTGTTTGATATGCTTGGCAATGCACAGGAGTATATGCTTGAAGCCTTCCAGGCAACAGGTATTGAGGGGCTGGCAGGACAGAGAGGCGGCAGTACCGTAAGAGGCGGTAGCTATCTTACAAATGAAAGTGAGCTTACAAGCTCTCTTAGAAGCGAAAAGAAAAGATATACCAACAACAAACCTACTGTATCAAAAGACACAGGTTTTAGACTGATGTTAAATGTGTCAGTAACTCAGGATATGGCTCACCAGAAGGAAGCTACTCAGACTCTTCTTCAAAAGAGGGCAATCTTCCTTTCAAGAAAAGATAAACTGACAAAAATGAAAAATGAATCCTCTGATCCTAAGCTTACAGCAAAGTACGAGGAGGAAATAAAAAAGCTTGAGCAGGAACTTCTTGAGCTTGAGACAGCTTCAAAGGACAGCGGTGCTGTAATAGAAAAGCTCAAAAATGAGAATAAATCACTGAACAGGCGAAATCTTGAGAGTAAGACAAAGAGCACTCCTGCTCAGATCTTTTTATATTCTTCATTAAGTGTGGTTACTCTTGTAGCTTTAGTACTGCTACTGTTTTTTATAATCTCAAAAAGAGCAAAAGCACTTCAGAACAGAAGTAAACTGCTGCTAGAAAACGAGGAAAAGGCATATGCAGACTATGAAAGCTCCAATGTCCAAAAGAAACCAAAGAGCAGATTCAGTAAAGGCTTTGTAGACAAGCAGTAAAATGGATAAGAATACTCAAAAGGCGTTAGCTGCAATTAAAAACATATCTTCAGCCCGCTCTCTTAGAGACTTCAGAAAGAAGATCTATGCCAAAACCGATCTGTCTTACGGTGAGGCTATTCTTGCACAGCATGAACTGATAGCTGATAAAGAGCTTATAAAAAAAGACAGTAACGGTAAAAGATACAGAGTTGCAAGACCTGATGGCAGTCATTATTCATTCAAAGACTTTTTATTATCGATCACAAATGAAAGTATCTGTTCTGACGAGATTAGAGAAATTCTGTTAAATGCAGGCTTATTTAATGAAAACGATTCCTACAGATATTTAAAGGAGCTGGTTTTTCATTTAAAGCACGATTTACTTATCAGAGTAAGTAACTTTACCCTGAATAAAAAAGAGTTTTCAGAAAGTCTTTTTAAAGGACACTTCACTCCTTTTTTCGTTCGTTCAACACAAAAAAACAGCTTCTTTGCCTATCAGGCAAAAATTCCTGCTGAGGCGTCAAATGTCACATCCTGTGTTGATAAAAACGCAACTAGAGCACTTTTGTTCGGTTATCCTGTCTATACAGACGGTTACGGCAACTTTACGCCTGTCTTTTGCAGTGCCATTGACAATGTGGATACTGACAATGCTGACTGTTATCTTAGAAAACTTAAAAATGACAGGTATTTTGTCAACAGCTGCTTTATAAAAGAGATAGCAAAAAACAGAGGCGAGCAGGCTGTAAATGACTTACTGTTAAAGCTCAACCTCTCTCCTGTAAGTGACTTTGACAGCATTGATAATTTTGAACTTTCAAAGGCAGATATGCCTTTTGAGAATGCTCTTTTATTAATCTCCAACCTGTTTGAATGTGAATCAGATCCTCTAAATCCGCAGGTCCTATCAGACAGACCTCTTAACGAGGAAATAAAAAATCACTCAGAGCTTATCCTTAACAGAGCTGTAATAGTCCCTGTTGATGAGAGAGAGCCGTCTATCCTGTACAAAATGGCTCAGTTAGAAACTGTTTTAAGACTTGATGAAAAGGCACTTGATAATACAGCATTATCCTGTTTCAGCCGCAGACAGGTATGCAATGAGACAAGTGATATAACTCTTTTTGAAGATCTTGTAATCGGCAGGGACTGTGACAGTGACAGACTGCAGGGAGCAGGGCAGATTGTTCTTTGCAACGTACTGTCAAAAGAAAACTCTCTGATGTACGTAACTGAGAATTTTGACTATGCCACCTTATGCAAATATGCAGCAAAAAATCTGATGTTGTCAAACAGCATTGGTGCAGTCATCTCTTATGGAAATAATGAGGATAGCTTAAATAGAACAGCCTCACTCTTTAAAAAGGATGATGACTACAACCTTAATAATGATAGTGATTCTCTTTGCAGAAGACTTAAGAGTAAGGTGCATAAATTTAAAGATGATGATTTCCCTTTAGATGATTTTATAAAGTGCTTAAGAGCACTCAGAAAATGCAGTGACATTGCCTTTAATCAGGCTTTAAACGATGAAGAGTTACAGCTTTTGCACTCTCTTTTAAAGGAAAAGGTGTCAAGCAGAGCACTTGATAATAAAGAGCTTCTCTTATCAGAATATACAAAGCTTCGTGAGCTCTGTCAGAAGATTCTGTCAAAATACTATATCGGATATCAGGAGAATAAGTTAACAGGCTTTGATGTTGCAAAGTTCAACTTTGCAAATTCACTTTTTATAGGCAACAAAGTAATCAGACTTTGCAGACTTAAAAGGCCTGCTTCAGTAGAATCTTTAAAGGATTTTATAAAGACAGTAAGGCTGTTTGACAGATATCTGAAACTTACTTACGAAAAGGCAAAGCTCAAAAGCCTTGAGGGAAAACTTCTGCACAGTGCCGGTAAGGCAGATTGCAAAGAACTCAAAAACAGTACAGATGAACTGTTTGCATCCTTACTAAAACGTCTTGAAGATCCAGAGACTTCTCTACTTTTTAAAATCAGGCATGACTTTTTTGATTATGATGATATTAAACAGAGAGGTGATCTTAAGGCTATGCTTTCACTTGTCTCTCCTGTATGTGAATTCTCAACAGTAAGTGAAATGGCAAAATCCCTGTTTATTCCAGGTATCTTTGATAAGACTCTGATGATGGTGGACAAAAATACCGGTATAGCTGATTTGATCCTGACTTTTGTAAAATCAAAATCTGTTTCCATTATTGTTAGAAAAAATGATGATACTGATGAAGACAGTGAAACAGGAAAAATGTCATCTGATAAATCTGATGATATCACTGCCTATTCTTTAATTGACCGTTTATCCGTTGATGATGACGGACTTGTCTCAATGCGTTTTAATCAGATGTACTCTTCAGATGAATCTTACGAAAAATCAGAGTCAGCATCCTCAATTGAGCGCTTTATCCCTTACCTTGAAGAGCAGAAACTTACAGTTAGGAAAAAGTGTATTGATGATCTTGATCTTTCATATCTGATAATCGATGGCATATCTGAGCCTGACAGTCACAGCAGGGTTAAGACAGATGGGACAGCAGCAGAGAAAACAGTGATGATCTTAAGTCAGATAGACACGGATCGTCTGATAAATGCAGAGTCTTTTGAAAACGGCAGCAGCAAGTTTGTGCCTGAATTTTTTGACGAAAGCCTGTTTAAGCTCAATGCTAGAGCTTATGCAAAAGAATTTGCTGACAGATACAAAGGTTTACTATAAAAACAGATAAGGCTTTAACTATGGATGATAAAAAAGAAAAGAATGCTGGTGGAATTACTCATTTCTGCCTCAAGCATCTGGTTGCACTGATGGTGACGGCTCTTTTTTTGCTTGTGGTCATTATGGTTTATTCCATTGGAGTCTGGGCTCATGTGGAACAGGAAAAGCAGCAGATTGATGTTGAACTCAGTCATCTGATTGCAGAGCGCGAATATTATGAGACTATAAAACGCGATCTTCCTAATATGAAAAAGGAATATCTCAAGTCTGAGAGTGAACTGAAAGCTCTTAAGAATGATCTCAATGATATCAGTGGCCAGATCAGAACTGTCAGCGAAAAACTCAGTGCAGAAAATAAAAAACATGACAGTCTTGTTGAAGAAAACAGAAAGCTCAATGATCTGATTTCAAAAAGGGACGACATTCAGAATGAACTGTCAAAGGCAAAGCAGGAACTTACTGCAGTGAAGACGTCTGTAAAGAGTGCAAATGACGAACTAACTAAAGCAAACGACAGTCTTGCAGAAGTTAAAAAGCAGAATGACAGTGCAGTTGCCACTTATAACGATAATCAGACAAAATTAAAACAGCAGAGAGCTCAAAATGACAAACTTATAAATAACAGAGACTTACTTAAACAGGAGACTGATACTCTTACTGCCAGAAAGGATGTGCTGACAGAGGAGATAGCAAAACTGTCAGATTTGGATTCTCCTGTAAAGAAACTTGAAGATCTGATTGCAAAGGAGTCGACAGCTTACGCTTCAATTGAAAAAGAGCTTTCAGATATTACTCAGAAACTGAACAGCTCATACAGCAGTGTTGATAAAGAGCTTGCATCAAGTATTGAATCCATAAAAAACTCTGTAGACTCAATTAAAGCCATGACCTCAAGAAAGGATATCTTTGACAGCCTTGAGAGTGGAACAGCGTCTTTAAATCAGGCTCTTGAGAGTATCCGTGCCACACAAAAACGTGTAAATGACGAGTTTGGCAAACGCGACAGAGGTGCTCTTCTTAATGATATGAACGCAAAACTTCAGGATACCTCAGGAAAAGTGGAGCAGTTATCAGATTCAGTTGCCTCCGTTCAGAGCAATATGATGGAACTTATGAACAGGGTTTTGAAGGAACAGCAGGAATTAAAAGAAAAACTAGATAATCAGGAAAAAAGCAAAAAGTAATGCTGAACATCAGCCAAGATTAAAAGACAGAGAAGATTAAAAATGACAGACTTTATCAATGCAAATATCATTTACCTCGTTCCAATCGGTGTGGTAACCCTTTTACTGATCCTTGTCCTGATTGGTGTTACTCTTGCCAAAACCGCAGGCTACTTTGTAGAACGTTTCCCTAAAGAGGAGCTCAATCAGTCAGAGTACTTTTCATACAAGGCCAAGGCTGAGCAGTTCAAAGCCGAGGCTAAAGCTTATGAAGAGGCTATTGAAAGATTAAGACATGAGTATGAGCTGGCAATCAAGGATGCAAAGGAGCATCTTGATGACGGACTTATCAAAGACAATCTGCAGGCTCAGTTAGAGCAGGTTGAAAGCAATCTTGAGGCTGTACAGAGTGAACTTTCAACCAATCGCAATGAGAATTACAAGATAAGATCAGAGATCAGCTTCTTAAATAACGTGCTTGAAACACAGAAGAATAAGAAGAATAAGGCTGAGCAGGAACTTAAAGATCTGGAAAATAAGATTGCCAACCTCAAGAACTCATCAGAGGAACTTGAAAAATTCAGAAAGGAACTGGATTCTATTCAGGAGCGTAGCGACAAGTTAAATCGTGATTATTCCCAGACCAAGTTCTCATATGATGAGATGTTAAAGAAAAAAGACGAACTTGATAAAGAAGAGGCTAATAACAGCAAACGTCGCAGTGAGGTTGAAAAGCTTAAGACTGATATCGAGAAAAAACAGGAAGAATTTAACTCTCTGTGCAAGGATATTGCCAAATCAGAAATTAAGAACAATCTGTTACGCTCTAATGCAACTGAGCTTGAATCTAAAATTGAGAAATTAAAGCAGGAGCATCAGAAGACCTCAGAAGACTTTATTGAAGGCTACAGAAATCTGATGGATCCTCCAGATGGTCTTAAAATTTTTGCAAAAGGCACTAAGGGAAATAATCAATTCTCTGAAAAAGAGGTTGAGGAACTCAATAAGTTTGAGCAGTACCTGGAGCTACAAAACTATCATTTTTCAAATCGTGTCATCAAAGCTTTTCATACAGCCCTCAAGAGCCAGTCAGTTAATCCGCTTACTGTGCTTGCAGGTATCTCCGGTACCGGTAAAACTCTGCTGCCTACAAAGTATGGCGCCTTCTTCGGTATTTACACTGTGGTGATACCTGTAGAACCAAGATGGGATTCTCCTCAGGATCTTATAGGATTTTACAATTATCTAGAAAAGAAATTCCAGGCAACTGAACTATCAAAAACCTTGGTGGCTTTTGACAATAAAAATGAATTTACAAAAGAGCCTTATATCCGTTCTCCTGAAGCTCAAAAAACAGCTGATATTCTGAAAGACCGTATGGTACTGGTACTTCTTGATGAAATGAATCTTGCAAGAACCGAGTATTATTTTGCAAACTTCCTGTCACGTCTTGAACTTAGAAGAACTGTGGTTAATGTCAATGACAAGAGTCAGCGAATGAAGGCTGAAATTACCATTGATGATAACTTTGGCAGTATCTGGGTTCCTGATAACGTGCTGTTTGTAGGTACCATGAACGAGGACGAATCAACTCAGACCCTGTCGGATAAGGTTTTGGACCGAGCCAATTTGCTGCGTTTTGGCAAGCCTTCAAATAAGACAATGAGCAAGGAAAACTCAAAACACAGTGGAGTGGCAATTGAGCCTCACAGTGCAATGAGCTATAACCTGTACAAAAAATGGATAGTGTCCAAGGAGGATGTCGATGCTTCTTTAGGAGAGCATCTTGACTTTGTAAATGACAGTGTCTCTTCACTTAACGATGCCATGTCATGCATCGGTAAACCATTCGGTTTCCGTGTAAATGATGCAATTAAATCCTATGTTGCAAACTATCCAAAAGAAAATGTGGATACTGATATAAAACTTGCTGTCGCAGATCAGATTGAGCAGAAGATCATGCCAAAAGTAAGAGGCATAGATTTATCTCTGGACTCAAGTATCAGATGTCTTGACACTATTGAGCGTGTAATTGACACTCTTAATGATGATGCTCTCAAAGAGGCCTTTGACAATGTCAAGAATGACGAGTTCAACACTGGCATGTTCATGTGGCAGGGTATTTCAAGATAGTCAGGCTGTAACTTATGAGCAATATAGTGCTGCGTGTCCGCAACTATCCGTGGCAGTGGTCAGAGGATTTTGCAAAAGCTTATACTCTTGAGGAATTAAAGGATCCTGTAAAACTCAAATATACAGGAGGTTCTTTAATTGAGATCCATCAGGAGTTCTATATCAATGCTATAAAAAAGCAGGTAAAGGACTTCTTTTATCCGCTTGCTAAAAATGTAAGGAATGATCCTTTTAACTATGCTTTATACAGCTATACCTATACTCTGCCTAAAAATCATAAGGGTGAATATCTTGAGGTAAAAGGATCTGATACTTTACCAGAACTGCAGTTAGGTCTTGAAAATACACTTACATCAGGTGAGGTAAACAAAAAGCTTCTAGAGCTTTATCTTTCCTATTTTGATGAGCTTGCCAATTACGAAAGAGAAAAACGCAGATCAGATAAGGTTTTTGAAACCTTACTGCAGCTTCTTGGCAACGGAGAGGAAAGACCACGCTATTCCTTTATTGCAAGTATCAGTGATGAACTCTTAAAACTGCTCCCTTCTTTATGCAGAAGTATGCGAAAGATACTCTCAGGAAAGCGCATGATGCTGCCTTTGAGCAGAGTTAAAGAGCTCGATCAGTCATGTATAAGATTTTTAATCAAACAGCCAGGTGATACTCTTAAACAGAAGGTTGCTGCCAACGACTTTAAGATGATGGGTATAGCAAGAGTTGAGAAATATGATCTGCTAGAAAACAGAGTTCTCAAGGATTTTATGTATAGAGCTCAAAGAGAATGCGAAAAATACCTCTCTGAGTTCTCTCACGACTCTAAAGTTTACAATTCTGAACGTGTTAAAAAGGTGATCCTGCTTGAAAGGCAGATTGCCATAATTTTAAAAAATCCTGTCTGGAATGAAATAACCAGACAGAATACTCTGCCAGGCCCAAACTACGTTTTACAGAATGAAAAAAGATATAAGGTTATCTGGAAATATTATCTGACTTTAATCCGTCAGGAAAGACAGCTCGATCTCTCCTTTAAATATCAGGACAATACCTTCTGTGATCTGACAGGATTGCTCCTGCAGTCAGCCTTCTGTTCTCTTGTATCGTCAGACAGATTAAAGTCAAATGGTTTAAAGCTCGACTGTATGGGAGATTCCTATATTGAGATTTATAAAGAGCAGCACTTTGGCAAAAAATTAAGCTCCTATCCTGTAGGACCCTTTATTCTGAGTACAAAGGATAATGGCTATTATGAAATCCAACTCTGGAGTCATGCTTTCAAGCATGAAGCACAGTATCCTAAAAACGCTGTATTAAAGTATCTTGGTACACAGCGTTTTATCAAGATCATTTCAATGGATGGAGACAATAAAAACAGTAACAACTTCATCATACCAGTCTATTCAGTCAATATCGTTCAGTCAAAACAGTCTGATTCAATAGAAGATATCTTTAAAAATGCGACTTTGGAAATAAGTAAGGCCAACAGTGAAAAGACAAAGGGCAAATATCATATTGGTGCTTTAATTTTTGCAAATATCAAAAATGGAATCGAGTTTAAAAAAACTGAAAACGGAATTGGCATGTACTGCATTTCGTCAAATCCTAATGACTGGGGGCTGAATGCAATTGGAATAGTAGACTTTTTGGCAGATTATATTGGAAATATTCTATGAGTGCATACGTAATTGAAGCCTACGGCATGAATGATAAGGTCCATGAGGCTGATTCTGACCGGCAGTATGTTAACGGCGACAGAATGAATGTGGTCCTGGTCAGGGGATATCACGATTTTATTGCAGGATCTGATGCCAACAGAAACCGTATCTCCCAGGGCTTTAGTTTTCCGTTTGAATCGAGAGTTGACGATTTTGATGCTGTTGACAGATTTCCTGTCTGCATGCTCTGGAATAAGTTTATATCTTCTAAGGATTTCTCAAGAACAAAACTGAATGTAAAGCTCAGAGATAACTTTTCAGACAGTAAAAACGTAAGAAATATTGATGTCAGTGTAGATGAATTACTAGTGAGCTATGTACAGGCTCTGGTTAATGAATTTAAACAGAAGTATGGCATTGAAACTAAAAAAAATCAGAAAGATCACTACATCATTCCAATACCCAATGAGCTTACGGAATATTCCCAGGAATATCTGATCCGTTCTTTTAGCTCTAAAAACGTTGAGGTCACCTTGATCTGGCGTGAAGTTGCCGCCTTAATGAAATTTATTGAGGAGAACAAGAGCAGAATTTCTTTTAAGGAAGGTCAGAGAATTAAAGTTGCCTATCTTGGGGAAGATTCTTTAGAAAGTGCGGTTTTTGAACTCCGTCGTTTAAAAAATGAATTTGTACCTGTAAGAACCAGACCTAAAATACAGAAGAGGGTATTCTCAGGCTTTGATTATTTATGTCAGTGTCTCAGGCAGAAGTTATCAGGGCAGAAAGAGTGCTCAGATAAAACTCTGTGGGAGATTTTTAATACCAGATCGGATTATGTAAGATCAGCTTTGGGAAAAACTTATCAGGAAGAGCCTTTACCTCTTGAAACTGGCGACTCCCATCTCAAAACTATCGTAAAGAGTATTGTCCTTGAGCCTGATGCGGAAAATAGATTTATTCAGTCTGATCTTCTGCACAGAGTGGTGCAGCTAGAGCATGGAGCTGGTGAATCATTATCCCTGTATGACTTTGTTTTGGGAAATAGTGAAGAAAAGTATGATGCCATCCTCTTGAGTGGAGACATTGCAACAGAGGCAATATCCGCACAGCTTCAGAAAAAACTGTCCTCACAAAACATACAGGTATGGACCTCTGATACCGATCTGATTGTAGAAGGTTCAAGACTGTATTATGAGAATTTAAAAAACGACAGACCGACTTACCTTGATTGTCTTCCAAAGCTTGAAATTGCCTATTATTCTGAAGAGACTGAAGACTGGAGTTGGATGAGTCTGGTAAAAGAAGGGCAGTATGTAGAGGGCGGAAAAGAGTACAACTCTCTGGAGCCTTTTAAAGAGCTTGGCATTCAGAAAGGTCATAATTCACTTCCTATTTATCTTCGAGTGGAAAGTACGGGTGAAGGCGATGACGGTATACGCTTTGAAAAGCGTATTTTTGAGAAAGTGGCTCCTGAAGATCTGCGTTTATACATCACCGTCTCAATGAAAGCTGCCTTTGGTCTTGCCAGAATAAAAATAAAGGATGAACTTAATTTCTACTCTGACAATGGCTTTATCTTTGATTATTCGAAGATGAAGAAAAAGAGTCTTGATAATTTAAAGACAGGATTGCCTTATCCTTCAATATTAACCTTTGGTCCTGTTTTCCCTGCTGATGAAAAGAACCAGAATCTGATTGAAATTTGTCAGTACCTTGAAAACTACATCAGGACAGAGCCTTTCTTCAGACTTGATGATGAGAATATTAAGGAACTTTTAAGGAGACTGCCTTATTCAAGACATAACGACAACCGTTCGTATAAAACTTATGATCTGGAGTTTAATACTAGAAGTGAGATAAATAATTTATATCTCAACAGGATCCTGAAAATCGTGTGCAGCCATGCATATGAGCTGACGCATAAAAGCGAACAGGGATACAGTGCAATTCAGGCAACATTAAAAGCTTTAACAAAATTAAAAGTATTCTACAGGTTTGCACCTGTCACTTTAAAGAAGGTTTGCTTGCAGCATTTGGCATGTCAGAGCCGTTTTATAAGTCCACAAATATTCTTTGGAACTTCATGCAAAGTTCTTTATGACAGTGAAGATGCAATCAGACTGATTTACTGGTATATAAATAACCTTCAGCGTGGATGGCGAAAGAAAATATATTATGCACAGGGATTAGTATGGCTTTTAAACTATATTCCGGAAGCAAAAAATATTCTGGACAGGACTACTGCTGACAACATGGTTCAGATGAGTTATGACATGCTTGAAGAACAGCTTGTGCAGAATAATTTTAAATCAAAGTTCTATACAGCAACGTTACTTCTTCTGGTGTCTTTAAAATACAGAGCAAAAGATCCTGATTTTCTGACTCCAAATGATTCTAATCCCATGAATCTTGAGTATCTTAATAAAATATATGAAGCAATCGATAGTTGTATTAGTAAACTGTCTAATGCAAGAGGCTATCAGCAGAGATATTATGAAAAGATAGTACATATGCATGAAGAGGTAAGAAACTTCATTGAAAAGAAAGGAAATCAGGAATTTTTAGTGGCTCTTAATGATCTGAGCGAAAAGGATGACTGATTATTTTTTAGATACTGTTCTTTAACAAAAAAGTCCGCACAGCGGACTTTTTTATGTAAAGAATAATTCCTTTTATCTAGTCTTTAGGCACTGCAGTGATCTTATTGGCAGCAGCTGTGAATACAACATCTGATGAGCTGTTTAGAGCTGTCTCAGTTGAATCCTGAATTACGCCTATAATAAATCCAATACCTACAACCTGCATTGCAATATCATTTGAAATACCAAAGATTGAGCAAGCTAATGGAATTAGCATCAAAGAGCCACCTGCGATACCTGAAGTACCACAAGCACAGACAACAGCTGCAACACACATTAAGAATGAAGTACCAAAGTTAACTTCAATACCTAAGGTATTAACAGCAGCCATTGTCATAACAACGATGGTAACTGCAGCACCAGACATATTGATGGTGCAGCCTAATGGAATTGAAATTGAGTATGACTCACGTGGTACACCTAATCTTTCACATAAAGCGATGTTTACAGGAATGTTAGCTGCAGATGATCTTGTGAAGAATGCTGTAATACCTGAATGTAAGATTGAGGTGATAACAAGAGGGTAAGGATTCTTAAAGGTGGTTAAGAATACTAATAATGGGTTGATTACAAGAGCAATGATAAGCATGGTTGCAACTAACACACCAACTACATGAACATAGCTTAATAAGTTTGAAAAACCACCTTCTTGGGTGCATGATGAGTAAACCAAGCCTAAAACACCTAATGGAGCGAATCTGATTACGATTCTTACAACACCACTTACAATTGAAGCAAAGTCTGAAAGAACAGCTTTAGTTGCATCATTTGCTTTACGGAAAAGAATACCAAATAGGATACCCCATAATAAGATTGCCAGATAGTTACCTGAGATTAAAGCATTAACAGGATTATCTACAGCTTTCTTAATGCATCCTACTAACACAGTTGATACATCTTGAGGAGCATCAGCTACAGCTTGAGATGCTAATACAGAGAAGGTGCTAGGGAAAATTTTTGTCATGATTAAAGCAGTAGCAGCAGAGAGTGCCATTGCTAAAACATAAAGCACTAAGATTGGCTTTAATTTAGCATCAGCGCCTTGCTTGTGACGGGCAATAGATGCAGAAACCAGCACAAAAACCAGTAAAGGTGCAATTGCCTTTAAGCCTGATACAAAGAGATCACCTAACATGGTGATAAAGCTTTGTCCCTGTGGAATTAAGTAAGCCAGGATGATACCTAAAATCATACCTAGAACAATCTGCATAATGAAAGGGATCCTGTTGAAGAATTTAAAGAAACTTCCATGTGGATCAACAGCGTGGATCATAATGAGCTCCAGTATATATGTTGTTATATATAAGTAAGGTTATCTGCAGCTGTTATTTGTAGTAGCGGTTTAAACAGCTTCAATTAACAGATTGAAAACAAAGTAGTTTAGAAGACTGTATAGAAAACTGTATAAATAGTTACTCAAATAATAGTTGCAAAATAACGTTTCGAAAATTTCGTCCATTATAAGTGATCGAAATTTTTATTCACACATGCACCAAAAAAATGTGATGCAGAACAAATTTTGTTTTTTACAAAATTCCTGTTGAATTTTAATGATAGTTAGCATATAGTTACGAACGTTAAATAATGATAACTTGGTTTAGTTGTAAGCAATATGAATAAATCAACAGTAACCAATTTTAATCATTGATAATTCCGATTACTTAAAGCTAATAGATGTTAGCCAAGTATTACGGTTAGCGAGAAAAATTTATTAACCTTTAACTACATAATAGTGAAGAATATGTCCACACTAGATAACATCAAAGTGGGTCAGACTGTTGAAGTTGTAAAAGTTCACGGTGAAGGCTCATCTTTACGAAGAAGACTGCTTGATATGGGTATCACCCCAAATACCAAGGTAACTTTTGTTAGAAGCGCTCCTTTAGGTGATCCAATTGAGCTTAACGTAAGAGGTTATTCTCTTACCTTACGCAAGAGCGATGCCGCATTAGTGGAGGTTATGTAATGTCTAAGAAAACATTTGCCTTAATTGGTAATCAGAACTGCGGTAAGACAACCTTATTTAACGTTCTAACAGGTTCAAATCAGTACGTAGGTAACTGGCCTGGCGTAACTGTTGATAAAGTTATCGGTAAAGTTTCATCAAAAGACTGGGATATCGTTGATCTTCCAGGTCTTTACTCATTATCACCATATTCACCTGAAGAAATCGTTTCACGTAATTTCTTATTATCAGATGACTATGATGTAATTCTAAACATCGTTGATGCTTCACACTTAGACAGATCACTGTCATTAACTTTAGAAGTTGCAGCATTCAACAAGCCTATGATCGTAGCTTTAAACATGATGGATATCGTAAAGAAAACCGGTATCACCATCGATGTTGAGAAGCTGTCTGAAAAGTTAGGCGTAAAAGTTGTTGATATTTCAGCATCAAACAAACAGGGTATTGATAAGTTAATTCAGGCTCTAGAGAGCGCAGAAGCTCCTAAAGTTAAGTCTTTCTTTGAAGATGTTTCAAATGTTGCAGTTAACAATGTAGCTTCAAAGTTAGATTCATCTTTAAATGAAGGTGCACGTACCTTTATTGCTACTGCTTTATTACAGAGCGACGAGATTTATTTAGAAGATTACAAAGATAAGCAGGACGTTTTATCTGAGGTGGCTCGTGGTTCTGCTGAAATTGAGCAGGCTTACAATACAGATGCTCAGGCTTACTTCCCTAAGCGCCGTTACCAGGTAATCGAAGAGATCTTAAACAGCTGCAAGAAAGAAGTTAAATCAGCTTCAGCAATTACCGCTGCAATTGATAAGTTAGTTCTAAACAAGATCTTAGCTCTACCTATCTTCTTAATCGTTGTAAGTTTAGTTTACTTCGGTGCTATGTACTTCACCTCATATCTAGAGTTAATTCCATTTACTAACGATGATGGTGAAACAGAGTTTGCAACTATCACTGACTGGGTTAACGATAACCTGTTCGGCGGTTACGTAACCGATGCTGTTACTGCATTATGCGAGAGCGCAGGTGCTCCTGAGTGGTTACAGTCATTAGCAGTTGACGGTGTTGTAGGTGGTGTTGGTGCTGTTTTAGGCTTCTTACCACAGATTGCATTCTTATTCCTGTTCTTGTCATTCCTAGAGCAGTCAGGTTACATGACCCGTGTAGCATTCGTTTTAGACAGAATCTTCCGTCACTTCGGTCTATCAGGTCGTAACTTCATTCCAATGGTTATCGCAACAGGTTGCGGTGTTCCAGCTTTGATGGCTAACAAGACCATTGATAACATCAATGAAAGACGTATTGGTCTGATCACTACTACCTTTATCCCATGTTCAGCAAAGTTACCTATCATGACTATGATCTTTGCTTCATGCTTTGATGGTGCCTGGTGGTTTGCTCCATTCGTATATGCAATCTCAATCTTCTCAATTGTTTGCACTGGTATCATCTTAAAGAAGAACAGTGCATTCAAAGAAGAGGTTTCTCCATTCGTTATGGAAATTCCTGATTACCACATGCCAACCATCGGTAATATCTTAAAGGCCGTTTACGAGCGTTGCAGAGCATTCGTAGTAAAGGCTGGTACAATCATCTTCACCGTTGTAGTAGTTGTATGGTTCTTAGCAAACTTCGGTTTCACTGACGGCTTTGGTATGGTTGAGAACGTAGACGACTCAATCTTAGCTGCTATCGGTGGAGCAATCTGCTTCTTATTTGTACCAGTAGGTTTCGGTTCATGGCAGGCTACAGTTGCTGTATTCAACGGCTTACTAGCTAAAGAGAATGTTGTAGGTACCTTAGCTGTTGTTCTTGGCTTAGATGGTGAGTTCGAAGGTGGTGAGTCAGATTTAACTGCTGCTTTAACTAACTACTTCTCACAGGTTTCAGGATTAACTCCAAGCCCAATGTTAATGAGCTTAGTTGGTTTAAGTTTCTTAAGCTTCAACCTGTGGTCAACTCCATGTGCTGCTGCATTAGGTGCTATGAAGAGACAGTTAGGTTCAACCAAGTGGTGGATCTTTGCAATCACTTATATGACTGTTTGGGCATACTGCTTAGCATTAGTAATCTTCCAGATCGGTGGTTTGATTACTGGTTTAGTTCCATTCAGCGTATTTACTGTTGCTGCTTTCATCGTTCTAGCTGCATTCTTATACATGCTGTTCAGACCTGATTCAAAGCCACAGACAGCTTTAAAGATTGCTTCAAAGACAATCTAATTAAGACGATTTAAAAAGAAAAGATAATCTCTAAAAAAGACAAGCGCTAAGCCTTAAAAAACTTAGCGCTTTTTTTATATTTATGGCAATTTTTGTCACTTAATACCTTATTTAGAAAAACTAATACGTTATACTTTATATAAGAAAAAGACCTTTTATAAATCAGGATCTACTAATGAGCAACAAACAATTCTTACCATTACCAACAAGTGTAGATAACTTCGCAGAGCTAATCACAAGTAGTTGCTACTATGTTGATAAGACACCTTACTTAAAAGAAGTGTTTGCAGATATCACTACAGCAGATGATAAGTCTAAAGTTAAAGGCTCAAACGTACTGCTCTTTACAAGACCAAGACGTTTTGGCAAAACTTTGCTCATGAATATGTTTGAATCTTTCTTACAGATTAGTGGTAAAGAGCCAGGAAATATTACTAAGCACCTAAACTACTTTAAAGGAACAAAAATCTTAGAGGATCAAGATTTCTGTGACAAGTACATGGGGCAGTGTCCTGTTATCTCAATTACCTTAAAGGATGTTTGTGGAGATGATTTTGAAAGTGCCTATTTTAAATTAGCAGGAATTGTTGCAGATAAAGCTAATGAATATGATTTCTTAAATGATAGTCCTGCTCTAAACACTGATGATAAAGATACTTACTCAAAAATATCAAGCAAATCATTTTTAATAAAAAATTCAGCTGAATCTAAGTATTATACAACTAGAGCTATCTCGTCTTTGTCTTTAATGCTTTATAAACACTTTAAGAAACAGGTTTATGTTTTAATTGATGAGTATGATGTGCCTTTAGCAAAAGCGCAGTCTTATGGCTACCATAAATATATGGTAACTTTAATGACATCTTTTCTAGGTTTCTTAAAAGACTCACAAAAAGATCCTGAAACGAACAAACCAGTTGTAAAAAAAGTCATCTTAACAGGATGTTTAAAGGTAGCTAAGAACAGTATCTTTACAGGTGTTAATAACCTAAAGGTAAATACAGTCACCAATAAAATAGATAATTACACAGGAATGATTGGTTTTACCAAAGAAGAAACACTAAAACTTTTAAAAGATTATGAGATGGAAGATTTCTCAGAGGTTGTTAGGAACAACTATGATGGATATAAGTTCTATGACAAAGAGATGTTCTGTCCATGGGATGTTTTAAATTTCGTAGAAGACAACTTTAATTTTAAACAGCAAGGACTTTTATCAGAAATAGAAGCAGAAAACTACTGGGCAAATTCAACCTCAAGTCCTGCTGTATATGAATATCTAGGATTCCTAACAGACAGTGACAACCAAAAGATGCAGGATTTAGTTGATGGTAATTCAATTAGTTTTGTCCTAAATGAATCTATGAACTATGACTGTTTATCAGAGCATGATCCTAATGATTTCTGGTCATTACTACTGCATACAGGATATTTAACTTTAGATTGGGAAAAGACTAAGAAAGACGAACTATCTAAAGATAATTCCTCTAACAAAGAAGTATATGTAAGAATACCTAATTTAGAAATCAGAAAATGCTTTAAAAATGATATTCAAAAGAGATTTAGTTCTGTGTTTATAAAGCATAACCTACATAATAAGTTAGTTGATGCTTTGTCTTGCGGCAATCAAAAAGAAACTTATGACATCTTCTTTGACATGCTACAAAAATATGTCTCAATTAGAGATACAGCAACTAAAGCTCCTTTAGAGAACTACTATCATGGCTTTATAAATGGTATCTTCACAAGTTGCGAGAAACTCATATCAGAATACCATTCTAATTATGAGTCAGGTAATGGTTATCCTGATATTACCTTTAAAGCAGAGCGTAATACCAAAGCTGTAATCATTGAGATTAAAGCTACCTCTAATGAAGAGGATATGGATGAGCTTGCAACAAAAGCTTTATCTCAGATTGAAGAGAAGAACTACGCTTTACCATTTTTAAAGCAATCTAAAATTACAGATATCTATGCTTACGGCTTGGTATTCTGTAAAAAAGATTGCCTTGTAGTTTGTAAAAAACTTAAGTAGTAGCAAGAGTCAAAAGTATAAGAACTAGGATCCTCATCATGAGCAACAAACAATTCTTACCATTACCAACAAGTGTAGATAACTTCGCAGAGCTAATCACAAGTAGTTGCTACTATGTTGATAAGACACCTTACTTAAAAGAAGTGTTTGCAGATATCACTACAGCAGATGATAAGTCTAAAGTTAAAGGCTCAAACGTACTGCTCTTTACAAGACCAAGACGTTTTGGCAAAACTTTGCTCATGAATATGTTTGAATCTTTCTTACAGATTAGTGGTAAAGAGCCAGGAAATATTACTAAGCACCTAAACTACTTTAAAGGACAATGAAGCTAAAGTAATCAAAATCTAACATAATGCTTATAGCTTTTTTTCTCGTAAGCATCATTTAAAAGATCTGAAGATCAATAAGATAAAAGTCTTGAGAGCTTTTTATAAGAAATTTAAAATAATAGTTGAATATGTGCGCAACTGTCGTATAATTAAATCAGAAGTTATATTTAGTATTTCATTACTTAGGAAGAATATTATGAAAGTTCGTTGCGATATTTCTGGTCTTGATTGTCCACATTGTGCATCTAAATTAGAAGGCTTATTAAAAGATGCTTTTAATGATGCAAATTTAAATTTCTCTATGGGTTCATTAGTATTAGATGTAAATGATGATGCTGATGAAGATGCAGTTGTAGAACAGGCTCAGTCAGTAGCTAACGGCTTTGAAGATGGTATTAACATTTCGCTACGTGATTAACTTTTAAAGAAAACGCAGGAAACTGCGTTTTTTTAGAAGTTAATAGTTGCACGATTGCTCAAATATAGAATAATAAACTATAGAAAAGTTAATCACTAATTTGAAAAAAGATAAAAGTTTCGTTAAGGTAAAGTTCAAGTAAGAAGGAAAACACTATGAAAGAACTCTATGAGAAATATGAAAAAGTATTTTTAGGTATTGCAACTGTATGTATGCTCTACCTGGTATTTGTAAAATACTCTTCAATAGCTTCAATTCCTTTTGAAGTACAGGTTGCTATAGCTGTAATTGCATATCTTTTAATTGCAACTGACATTATCGTAGCAGCTTTTAAGACTTTATTTAAGCAACATCGTATGTCAGAGCAGTTCTTAATGATGATTGCAACATTTGGAGCCTTTGCTTTGCAGGATCTTCCAGAAGCTTTAGCGGTGATGGTCTTTTATAAGATAGGTGAGATTTTTGAAGAATATGCCTCTGGTAGAGCTCATACCGAGATCTCCAATCTTGTAAAACTAAAGCCATCAAAAGTAAGACTTGTTAATGCAGATGGTACTGAAACTATCGTCAAACCAAGACAGGTAAAGATAGGAGATCTCATTAGAGTTTTAGCAGGTGAATCTGTAGCTATTGATGGTAATTTAATTGAAGATAGCGCTGCTATTGATACCTCAGCTCTTACAGGTGAGTCAGAGCCACGTTTGTATAAAAAAGGTGAATCTGTTCCATCAGGCTGTATCAATCAAGGTAAAGTGATTACCTTAAAGGTAAATACCTTACATAAAAACTCTTCAATTACACGTCTGTTAAACTTAATTGAAGATGCTTCAGCTAATAAGTCACGTCCTGAGAACCTCATAAGACGATTTGCTGTCTGGTATACGCCTATTGTGGTAGTTTCAGCCTGTCTTTTAGCTTTGGTACCTGTAGTAGTTCCTAGTGCAAGTTTTTCTGACTGGATTGAAAGAGCTCTGGTATTCTTAGTTGTATCCTGCCCATGTGCACTGGTTCTCTCTGTGCCTCTGTCTTTCTTTGGCGGTATGGGAGCTATCAGTAAGATTGGTGTAATTGTAAAAGGCACTATCCATTTGGAGACTTTATCAAAGTTAAAGGCCATTGCCTTTGATAAAACAGGTACCTTAACTTACGGCAAGTTTAGGGTAGTAAATGTTGAAAAGTTTTCTAATGCCGATGAAAAGACAATCTTTACCTATGCAAAAGCTCTGGAGCAAAAATCAACTCATCCTGTAGCTTTATCTGTAGTAAATCATGCAAATGAGCTTCAAGTCGAAGATGTTGAAGTTACAGAAATAGAAGAGCGCGCAGGTCTTGGTATTACAGGAGTTGTTGATGGACGCAAGATTGCTGTAGGAAAAGCAGACTTAGTAAAAGAATATGTAAAAGGTGAAGTTCCTGTAAATAAGAACGGCAGAACCGCAATCTATGTAAGTTCTGATGACAAACTCTTAGGTATTATCGAGTTATTCGATGAGTTAAAGAGTGAAGCTAAATCTATGATGAGCGCTTTATCTAAACTTGGCATTAAGACCTGTTTAATTACAGGTGACAGAAAAGCAGTTGCTGAGAATATTGCAAATGAGCTTCACTTAGATAAAGTTTTCTATGAGCAAACACCTCAGGATAAATTGGATAACTTTAACAAGTTCAAAGAGGAGAATACTCCTGCTGCCTTTACAGGTGATGGTTTAAATGATGCTCCAGTGCTCTCATGTGCTGATGTAGGTATTGCGATGGGGGATATCGGATCAGCTTGTGCTGTAGAAGCTGCCGACGTGGTTATTATGCATGATGATCTTAATACTATTCCTAAGACCATTAATTTAGCTAGAAGAACCTGCAGTTTAGCTATCTCTAATATGTATATGGTGATGGGGATTAAGTTTTTAATCCTGATTCTGGGCGCCTTAGGTTTTGCAAATATCTGGATGGCAATCTTTGGTGATGTAGGCGTACTTATCATTGCTGTTTTAAATGCTATGAGAACTTTGAGCTTTAAGTAGCCATAAACCTAGATAAATTCAAAGTAAAACCTAAGATCTGCTGTTTACAGAATACGATCTTAGGTTTTTTTTGAGATGATATCTAAAAATCTTATATAACAGAAATAAATCTATAATTGTGGACAAAAATTATTCTCAATAACACCTAAAAAAGCTCCTAATGCTGTAATATATCGAAAGTTTAAAAAGGAAACTATCATGATCAAAACATACCAAGTAATTGGAATGTCCTGCGCAGCTTGTGCTACTAGAGTTCAAAAAGCAGCCATGAAAGCAAAAGGCGTAGAAAACGCTGATGTTAATTTAATGCAGAACATCCTTACTGTTACTTTTAAAGATAACCTTAAAGATGAAGATGTAATCAATGCTGTAACAGAGGCAGGTTACGGCGCTAAAGTTATGGATTCAACCATAGCTTCAATTAAAGCTATGGAAAAAGGCAGCCAAGAAAGAGATCATGATTTTATAAATCTAATTCTAGCTATTATTGCCACCTTTATAATCATGCTCATTTCTATGGGCCATATGACCGGTTTTGAAATTATTCATAACGGTTTTATCAATGCAGCAGTGCAGGGTGTTCTTACCTTCTTTGTCATGGTACTTGAGAAAAAGTACTTTATAAATGCCTTTAAAGGATTAAAGCATCTTTCTACTAATATGGATACTTTAGTATCCTTAGGTGCGATTGCTTCTTTTATCTATTCTGTTTTTGTACTGTCAACTATCGAGTTTACAGATACCTGTGCGGTGTTAATAGATGATAAAGCAGTCTATTTTGAAGGGGCTGCCGGTATCTTATGCTTCGTTTCAATCGGTAAATATATTGAAAAGAAAGCTAAAGTAAAAACTACTGATGCTATCAATGCTTTATACAGCTTAATTCCAGAGTCTGCTGTAATTAAAGCTGAGGATGGTACTCAAAAAACAGTTGCCCTGCAGGATGTTAAAAAGAGCGAGGTTTTGGTAATAAAGCAGGGACAAAGATTAGGTGTTGACGGGGTGGTAGTAAGTGGTGAAGGCTTTATCGATGAAAGTTCACTTACAGGTGAGAGCCGTGAGATTAAAAAGATAAGTGGAGATGAGGTTAAAGCATCAAGTGTTTTAACTGACGGTTATCTTGAAATAAAGGTTACCACCACAGGTGAAGATACCACTTTAGGCAAGATCATAAAGTTAGTTGAAAAAACTGCTGCTACTAAAGTTCCGGTTGCAAGAATTGCCGACGTGGTAGCTTCATACTTTGTTCCATTTATTTTAACTTTAGCTCTGATTACCTTTGTCTTATGGTACTTTGTCCAAGGTTCTTCCTTATCACTGTCATTGCAGTTTGCAATCAGTGTGCTGGTAGTATCCTGTCCATGTGCTTTGGGGCTTGCAACTCCTGTAGCAGTTGTAGCTGGTACCGGCCGTGCCGCCAAAGAAGGTATCATCTTTAAAAATCCAGAAGCTCTAGAAGAATTAAGCCGAGTAAAAGTCTTTGCCTTTGATAAGACTGGCACCTTAACTTACGGCAGAATGTCTGTAAGCTCTGTTGAAAAGATTGATAAGTCACTTTCAGATCAATTTTTACAGAGCGTGCTTATTTCTCTTGAGAAAAAGAGTTCACATCCTATAGCTCGTTCCATAGTATCAAGCTTCCCTGAAGCAAAAGCTCATGAGCTTTCAGATTATGCTTATGTAAAAGGGGAGGGAGTAAAAGGTACTATTGATAACAGTATTTTCTCCTTTGGTAACGACAGAATGCTAAAGAGACTAGGTGTTTCTGACAGCGCCTTTGGCGTACAGTTAAAAAAGACTATGGCCTACAGCGGAGCTTTAGTTTTAACTTTATTAAAAGGTAAAGATATCGTAGCTTACATCACTGTAAAAGATACCTTAAAGAAAGATGCTAAAGATCTGGTTAAGGCTTTAAGAGCATATGGTAAAGAGACTTTGATGCTAACAGGTGACAGTGATGGTCCTGCCCGTGATGTGGCAAAGAGCATTAAACTTGATTCATATGCTTCAGAGCTTACACCTGAACAGAAAGCTACCTTTATTAAGAATCTGCAGAGTACAGACCGCAAGGTCGCAATGGCAGGTGATGGTGTAAATGACAGTATCTCTTTATCTCAGGCTGATGTAGGTATTGGTCTTAAAGGTACAGCTGATATCGCAGTGTCTGCCTGTGATGTGATATTGTTGCATGAAAAGATCACAGATGTCTTTAATGCTTACTTAATTTCATTTAAGACTATGCTTAACATTAAAGAGAATTTATTCTGGGCTTTAATCTATAACGTATTAACTATCCCTGTTGCAGCAGGTCTTTTCTATGAGAGTTTAGGAGTAAAGCTAAACCCAATGTTATGCTCAGCTCTTATGGGAATAAGCTCTGTTTGTGTGGTTTTAAATGCACTAAGACTGAGCTTAATGAAAGTTTTAAAGAATAATGAAGTATCTGATATAAAGGATGAGAATACTTTAACAGGTAATAAGAAGATGACTACAGTTAAAATTAACGGTATGCAGTGTCAACACTGCGTAAAAAGCGTACAAAAAGCTTTAACTCCATTCTCTTCAAAAGGTGAGGTTGAAGTTTCACTTGAGCAGAAAAAAGCTACTTTAACTTTAAAAGACGGTGTTGAAGATAACGCTATTAAGGATGCTATTATTGATGCTGGCTTTGAGGTAGAGGAGATCATTCATGATTAGTCTTGATACTGCAGATTTACTGCTTTTGTGTGCACTAAGAGATGACAGTCGCTTATCCTTACGAGATTTAGGTGCTAAAGTCTCTATGAGCGCTCCTGCTGTAGCTGCAAGATTAAGACATTTAGAAGAAAATCATGTAATTGAAGCTTATACTGTTTCAATAAATCCTGGTACCTTTGCACTTACTGTTGAAGCTGTTTTATATGTTTGTGTAAATATAGTAAAAGAAGCAGACTTTGTGTCTTATATGAAAAAGACTCTTTGTGTCAGCTCTTTATACAGACTTGGAGCTGACTATACATATATGGCGATAGCTTCTTTTGACAGTATTGAAAAGTTAAATAATTTTGCACTTAATTTAGAGCAGAATTATGGCAAAACTAAAGTACAGTTAGTTTTGAAAAAAGAATTCTCGTCAAGAGCTCCTATGGATCTGAAAACTGTGGAGCAAAAAGTTGAGGATAATAAAAAAGATAAATCTTAAGGGAAGTCTCTTTTTAGCGACACAACTTTAGCGGCATAACAGAGAAAGTTAGCATTAGTTATCAGGAAGTTACTTTGTTGCATTGTTAATTTTCAGATCTTGAAATTTACAGATAACGTTACTTTTTAGAACAAGTTTTTTATTAGTACCACTAGCAATTAGAAGGAACACAAAATGTGGGATTATTCAGATAAAGTTAAAGATCATTTCCTTCATCCACGTAATGCACGTGTGATTGAAGACGCAAATGGTGTTGGTGATGTAGGCTCAATCATTTGTGGTGATGCTCTGCGTTTAATGTTAAAAATTGATCCTGCAACTGAAGTTATTGAGGATGCAGCATTCCAGACCTACGGTTGTGGCAGTGCGATTGCTTCATCATCAGCTTTAACCGAAATGTTAAAGGGTAAAACTCTAAAAGAAGCTGAAAAGATCACCAATCAGGAAATTGTAGATTACTTAGGCGGTCTTCCTCCTGAAAAGATGCACTGCTCTGTGATGGGCCGTGAAGCATTAGACGCTGCTATTGCTAATTACCATGGACAGTCATATGAGCACTCACATGATGATGGTGAGTTAATCTGTCACTGTTTCGGAGTGGGTATCAACAAGATTAAAAAGGCTGTATGGGAAAATCATTTAACTACAGTTGAAGAAGTTACCAACTACACTAAAGCTGGTGGTGGTTGCGGCAGCTGCAAGATGAGAATTGAAGAGATCATCGACGAGGTTTGGGTTGATCTTGAAAAATGTGGTGTACCAAGACCAGGTCATGCACCAACTCCTATTCCCTCAATTACTATTACAACCTCTACAGCTCCTGCAACAGGTTTTAGCTCAATCAGTTCAACTACTGCATCTTCAAATACCACAAGTGCAAGTGCAGCAAGCGCTGCTGTAAATGCTGCTATTGATGAGAAGACCAAGTCATCTCCTATCTATGATGATGTAAAGAAGATCTTAGAAGAGATTTCTCAAGGTTTAGGTGAAGGTTCAACAGTAGAGCTAGATGCAATCTCTGGTGCTGACGTGATTGTAAAACTGTCAGGCCCTGTAGCTTCAGGCATGATGAAAGACATGACCTTAGGCTTTATCAAGCAGAAATTAACTGATGGCACCGGTCGTCAGATTAGCGTTACTACAAGATAATCAAGCTTTAATTTAAAAGCTTGTTTGCAGTAAACATGAGTTTTAGTCTGCAATGGAGAACTGATTAAGATTGCAGACTGTTTAGTCAACAGAATTTATTAAATAGAGACAAAAATGGATAATATGAATTTAGGCGCAGGTTTAGGTGGTATTTACCTAGACAATAACGCTACCACTCAGATTGATCCTCAAGTGGTAGAGGCAATGCAGCCATATTTGAGCGTATATTTTGGTAACGCCTCATCACAGCATGGTTATGGTGTTCCTGTAGAAAAGGCAATTGCAAAAGCTCGTGAGCAGGTAGCTGATTTTCTAGGTGCTGAGTATCCTGATGAGATTATCTTTACCTCATGTGCAACCGAGTCAGACAATACCGCTTTATGGTCAGCTTTATGGTCACAAAAGGGTAAGACTGAGATTGTAACAACTCCAGTTGAGCATCCTGCTATCATGCAGACTTGTGATTTCTTATCCTCACATGGTGCTACCATCAAATATTTAAAAGTTTCAAACCATGGTGATCTTGATTTAAAAGAGTTTGAAAACTTATTAACTCCAAATACAGCACTAGCATCAGTTATGTGGGCTAATAACGAGACTGGTAACATTTACCCAGTTCCAGAGCTAGCAGAGATTGCTTACAAGCATGGAGTAATGTTCCACACCGATGCAGTTCAGGCTGTAGCAAAAGTGCCTATTTCTTTAAAAGACACCAAGATCAATATGCTCTCATTCTCAGGTCATAAGATCCATGCTCCAAAGGGTATCGGTGTTTTATATGTAAGACGTGGTACCAGATTTATCCCATTCATGAAGGGCGGTCATCAGGAGCGCGGTAGAAGAGCTGGTACTGAGAACGTGCCATATATCGTAGGTTTAGGTGTAGCCTGTGAATTAGCTAAAAAGAACCTGTCAGTTGTATCTTCAAGAGTAAAAGCTCTAAGAGATAAACTAGAGCAGGGTATCTTAAAGGCAATTCCAGACTGCTTTGTAACCGGTGATGAGTCAAGAAGAACTGACAATACCTTAAACGTAGCTTTCAAGTTCGTAGAAGGTGAGGCAATTCTATTGATGTTAAATGAGTATGGTATTGCAGCATCCTCAGGTTCAGCCTGTTCATCAGAATCGCTAGAGCCTAGCCATGTGATGAGAGCTATGAATGTTCCATTCTCAGCAGCTCACGGTACCATCCGTTTCTCTTTATCAAGATTCACCACAGAAGCTGAAATTGATAAGACAATTGAGGTATTACCAGGCATCATCAGTACCTTACGTAAACTCTCTCCATACTGGAAAGAGGGCAAACCTCAGATCCAGGGCCTTGATCATGACTTTGATGCTGACAGCAAAGAAGTTCGTGCATAAGAGCTAAGCTATATCCTATCTGCCAGGCAACTGGCAGATTTGTCTATTATCATCACAGATCAAGCAAAAAGATCTATTTCATTTTCGTTTTTCATTGCCAATAAGAGCTCAATAGCCTTAGAATTATTCAAGATTTTATTATCACGTTTTAGCTTTTCTACAAGAAAAGAAATTATAAGAAACTGTAAAAAAGTTATTTACACAATAACTAATAAACAATACAGCTAATTATTATCAGAAAAATATAGCAGAATACTTATTTATATTTATTGCATCAGAAGCTTTTTGCTTTCTGAGAGAATTTTTTTTGAAAGTTTTTAGTACAGCATAACAAGAACAATAATAGGTGTGTTTTGGACGTTATTTTAGGCAAAATCTGGTTAGTTATTTTTAATTCCATGATTTTGTTACCAATGCTTTATTCTGTTATGAAAACAGAAAAAAGATTTGCCAATATTCATGTCATTTCTATTTTGACTGTGTTTGTGACACAGGCAACTGATATTGCTGTAACAGTATCTAGCTACCGTGATTCACTCTTTTTAAATTCATTTTTGTTAACTTTAATGTGGCAGTTATCCTTACTGCTGTCTATAGTCTCAGTGTTCTACCTTGTTTTAAATGAATTAAAAGAAAAGTATCAGAGAAACGACTTAAAATCAGATTGGGCTTATGTAGTACCAGCCATCTTTGAAGCATCTTTATTAGTGTTCTTTAATATCAGCGCCTTTAGTGCTACTGATGTTTCTTTAATCTCAACTGCTACTGGTATCAGTTTATATTTCATCATCAACTTCTATATCCTCATTGGTTCATGGCTTTGCTATAAAACCTATGTTTATAATCTTGATTTTGATATCAAGTATGTAGCAAGAAACCATTTCTTTTTCTATTTAATCCTGTGCATAGTGCTGTTCTTACAGCAGCTAATCTTTGGTTATATAGATTTTGCAACCTCAATTACCACTTTTCTTATGTTTAACATCATGACTCATTCTAAGACTTTAATTTCTCAGGATGCACTCTCAGGTGTTAACAATCGTGTAAGCTTTAATAAGTTCATCAATAATGTCTTCGTCTCACGTGAGCATGGAGCAGCTTTTATTGTCTTTATTGATATTGATAAGTTCAAACATATTAATGATACCTATGGTCATATTGAAGGGGATGAGGCCATTTCTTTAGTAGGTAAGACCTTAAAGAGTATTGCCGGTGAGACTAATTCCTTTGTTGCTAGAATGGGTGGTGACGAGTTCGTCTTAGTTGTTAATGGTTCTGATGAAAACAAAGTCAAAAGGATCATACAGAACATTACCTATGAACTAGAAGAAAGACTTATCTTTTCAAATAAACAGTATGATTTGTCTGTAAGCTGTGGTTATGTTCCTGTAGCTCCAGATTCAAAGAATATTAAGGAGCTGATTGCAAAAGCAGATAAGCTTATGTACTTAGATAAGCAAAATAAGAATCAGGGAGCTGTAAATGGGGACTATTAGCATCAATTCAACTTCGATGTTCTATTTTGCAGTCGCATCGATTTTTATTCTGTGTACCATATTAAAAAATCAGTCATTAGAAGTATCTTCAAATTCAAAAATTACTTTTAATTTTTCTGTTTTTTTAATGGTGCAGGCAGTATTAGTAGGTATCTTTGGGCTTTTAGATTTCTTTAAAGAAAAAACAGTCTTTTCCAATCAGATGGGCTTTGATATTGTCTATGTCTCAGTTGGTTTCATCATTGGATATGTGTCTTATGCCACACCTTTTATCCTGTTTGTCCTGCTAAAAGTTCATGCATACGGCACGCACTTTATGAATGATAAACTAAGGCACTTTATCTATTTTGCCTTTGTCTTAACTTCATTTATCTATGTATATAAAGCAACCCATATTATCTATGCGTTCTCTCGCGATCATGGTATGACTTTTTCTGATTCTGACTGGATCTTTTTAGTATTTATCCCGATTGTCAAGTTAAGCTTTTTCCTGTTAGCAGCCAAAGATCTTAACAGGTTCTTAAAAGATCTTTGTGATGGATCTATTGTTTCAAGAAGAGAATCACTCTTTTTAAGAATTGTCTTTGTAGGTGGTCCATTTATATTGATCCCGTTAGGCTGGTATTTTACCTTACCATGCATGCTCGGAATTTTAGTCTGCATGGTCTTTGTAATGCAGTTAATCTCTCAGGACAGAGCAGTATCTGTAGATTTCTTGACAGGTTTAAACAACCGTAAAGAGCTCATGAGATATCTTGGCAGATTATTTGAAAAGACTGATGAACTAGACCAAAACCTAGGTCTTATCTTTATTGATATTAACGATTTTAAAGGTATCAATGACACCTATGGCCATAATCAGGGCGATAAGGCTTTACTAACAGTTGCTTCATGCCTTAAAAAGGCAGCATTTAAAAAGAACTGCTTTATCTGCAGATACGCAGGTGACGAGTTTACTGTAGTCTTAAAAGAATCTACTACAGAGACTGCTCAGAACTATATTAATACTTTAGAAGAAGAGCTTAACAAGTGTAATAACTCAGGACACTATGCTATGACTATTTCTTTATCTATAGGTCATGTACAGTATTCAGAGAAATACATAACTCCAGATGAGTTCATCGCAGCGGCTGATCAGTTGATGTATGGCCAGAAGGCTCAGCGTAAACAGCATCAGCAGGAATTAGAAGAGATGCTCTAATCAGGCTTTGTAATTTGATCTTAGATGAATTTTTGATACAAAAAGCTCACCTTTTAGGTGAGTTTTTTTATAAAAAACTCATGGGTTTGAGCTTTTTTATAAAAGACTCTACAATGATGATATTGAAAACTAAGGATATGAAAAATGACAAATTATAGTGAACTTGCAAACGGCGGAATTACTTTAATCAAACCATATCAAGCTGGTAAGCCAATTGAAGAGGTGCAGCGCCAGTTAGGTTTAGAAAATGTCATCAAGTTAGCTTCTAATGAGAACCCATTTGGTATGGGACCTAAAGCTAAAGAAGCTGCTTTAAAGTGTGTAGAGCAGGGTAATATTTACCCAGATTCAAACGGTTACTACTTAAAGCACAAGTTACATGATAAGTTCGGTTATGATCCTGAAAAGCTAACTTTAGGCGCAGGCTCAAATGAGCTTATCAACTTATTATTCGCAGCTTTTGTAAATGATAAGGTTAATGTAGTTTTTCCAGAGTACTCATTTGTTGTTTATCCAATGGAAACTACTGTAAACGGCGCTAAAGCTAAAGTGATCCCTCTAAAAAACTACAATGCTGATTTAGATGCAATTGCTCAAGCTATTGACAAGGATACCCGTATTGTAGCTTTTGCTAATCCTTCAAATCCTATCGGTACAGCAATAAGCTCTAAGTCTATGAAGGAATTTATTAAAAAGGTTCCAAAGACTACATTAGTTGTTATCGATGAGGCTTACAACGAGTTCAACAGCGGAGATGATACTTTTGAGGATACCGCTTTATGGACTGAAGAGTTTGAAAACTTAGTTGTATCTCGTACTTTCTCGAAAGCTTATGGTCTTGCTGGTCTGCGTGTAGGTTACATGGTAGCTAATAAAGAGATCACCTCTTTATTAAACCGTTTAAGAGCTCCATTTAACGTAAATATCGTAGCTCTTGCAGCTGCTGTTGCAGCTTTAGATGATACTGAATTCTTAAAGAAGACAGTTGAGAACAACTCAAAAGAGCGCGAAAGATATGCTGCTTTCTGCAAAGATCATAACCTGTTTATGATCCCTTCAAAGGCTAACTTTGTAGCAGTTGATTTTAAGGGCTATGATGCTCAGGCAATTGCTGATAAGCTATTACATCAAGGCATCATTGTGCGTCCTCTTCTAGGTTACAAGTTACAGGATATTCTAAGAATATCTATCGGTAAGCCTTCAGAGAATGATAGACTGTTCAATGTCCTAGATAAGATCTTAAAGGAAATGAAATAATTGAAAAACGCCCTTAATTTAAAAAAGATAAAGTCCGTAGAAGGCAAGGTTATTTTGCCTGGATCTAAGAGCCTTACTAACAGAGCTCTGTTAATTTCAGCTTTAGCTAAAGGTAATACCAAGTTATTAAATGTTTTAAAGTCTGATGATACCTCTCGTATGATTGAGGCTTTACAGACTTTAAAGGTAAAGCTCAAGGTTAACGTAAGTTCTGTTGATGTAACAGGTATGGGCGGTGTCTTTAATGAAGGACTGAACTCTGTAGAGCTGTATTTAGGCAATGCAGGTACTGCAATGCGTCCATTATGTGCAGCTTTAGCTGTATCAACAGGTGTGTTCACGCTTACTGGTGAACCCCGCATGATGGAAAGGCCTATTGGTCCATTAACTGAGGCTTTACGCTCATTAGGTATTAACATTGAATACTTGAACAATGATGGTTTTCCACCAGTACGTATTCGTGGTGCTGTACCTAAGTTTCATGAGGTAACTATTTCAGGTTCGACTTCAAGTCAGTTTATTACAGCTCTGCTTATGGCAGCTCCTGTCTGCGGCGGACTAAAAATTAAGATTAAGGGCGACTTAATTTCAAAACCTTATGTTGATCTGACTGTAAAACTCATAGAAAAATTTGGCGCAGTGGTAAGTCGTAACGGTTATTCAGAGTTTACTGTAGAAGGCACAGGTTATACCTCACCTGGCTCTTACCTCATTGAGGGGGATGCAACTGGTGCTACTTACTTTGCAGCAGCTGCAGCCATTGGCGGTGAGTTAGAACTCTACGGTTTACCTGAGGATTCTGTACAGGGCGATATTAAGTTTTTGGATGTATTAGCTCAAATGGGTGCTAAGATTAAGAAAACAGAAAGCTCTGTAATTATCAAGAAGTCAAAGCTTCACGGTATTGATATTGATATGAATGCAATGCCTGATGCTGCCATGACTTTAGTTCCATTAGCCTTATATACAGACGGTCCTATAACTATCAGAAATATTGCCAGCTGGAGAGTTAAAGAGACTGACAGAATTGAAGCTATGGTCAAGGAAATGTCAAAGTTAGGTGTTAAGGTAGAATCTGGTGAGGACTATATCAGCATTGATGCTTCAACACGCAATGATGTAACCCCAACCTTTGATACCTACAATGATCACCGTATGGCAATGTGTATGTCACTAATAGCTTTTGACAGAGACATTGTTATCAATGATCCTGAGTGTATCAATAAGACCTTCCCAACCTACTTTAATAACTTAAAGTCTGTAAGTAAAAATTAAAGGTAAGTTTCGGTTACAATCAATTTTGTAAAAGAGTTTTCTTAAGCTCTGCAAAGCTCTTAGGCTACAACGCTTTAAGAGCTTTTTTAATTTTGAAAAAAGCAACATGTTTAAGACTGCAATAAGATTTTGCTAATCTAAGTTATTGCAAAGTAAATAAGCTTAAGCTTCAACAAAAATTGCGTCAGTTTTTAACTTTATTAAATTGTATTTGCCCAAAAGATGTAAAGCAAAAGCTATAAGATTAGCTAAGGATAAAAAGTCATGAAAAAGTTAATTTCATCAAAGTTAATTGCAGCCTTCATGCTGTTACTCTGTTTTAAAGCAGAGGCTGTAGAAACTACTTTTTTAAATAATACTTTTAAGATAAATCTTCCTGAGAACTACTGTACTCTAAATCAGGATACTAACTACTACAAGTTCACAAAAGCTGCCTTTGGCAATTCTGTAAAATTTGGTTTTATTGCAGCTCCCTGCATGGATACTAAAGCTCTGGAAGAGGGAATTATCAGTAGATTAAGTCACTACATTGCTTTTACTCAAATAGGCATAGATGGCAATTATGGCTATTTTAAGTTAGGTCGTTTTGTGTATGTAAATTTGGCTAAAGCCTTCAAGTCAGCTCCTTTAGACAGGGTAGAGAACTCTGTTAACAGAAGAATTGCTCCATTTGGAGCTACTGTATCAAATCTTGGGTATAAGCTGCAGTCAGCATCTGACTCATATGCTTTGTTTTTAGCTACAGTAAATCTAAACGGATTTGGTGCTGATAAAAAGGCAAACTTATTAGGTATTACTACTCTAGTTTACGAGATCCCAGTAGGTTTATATGTCTTTGATGAAGATCCAAATGAGGCTAAAACTAAAGAAGCTATAAAACAGTTATCAATAGCGGCTTCCTCTTTTTAAGAAAGTCAAAAAGTTAATAAGACAATAAAGCTTACCTCTAAATTTGAGACAATCAAAATAAAAAAATCCAGTGCCAAATGGCACTGGACCAAAGGTAAGATAAATCTTAAAAATCCAAAACAGTATTAAACTGATTGGGGCTTAAACTAAACAACCGCCCAACATTCGGTTGCTATGTCTTAAGCTTTATTGAAGTATATAGACGCTTTAGGTATATGTAAAATACTAATTATTTATACCTCGTTATAGTTAAACTGTATAACTGATTTAGCAATCAGTAAGGTAATATGAAATCCTGAAAATGAAGCTGAACTTGAGTTTTTAAAGTAAATTGCTAATTGGGAGGTTGAAAAAAGATGTGAGGAGATAAACAGAATACTTGTAATAACTTATTTATTTGGAGTTAAATTCATGTGATAATCTTTTCCCTTTCTCATGATTTCATAGATTGATGTGAATTGAACTCCCATTGCATTACACACATCAGGAATGTGGACTTTCTTTTTTGCATTGATTTTATTTGCTGGCTCTTCGTGAGTAACTAAAATGCAATTGTGAGTTTTTGCTAAGAAATTAGGTATGCATCAGCAACTGGTAGTTCTATAAATTCTCTAATCTTATTGTCTGGAACTTTTTCTTCAAAATGTACGGGGTAAAAGAGAGAAGTTTAGATGGTCGGTGATGTAGGGTTCGAACCTACGACCCTCTGGTCCCAAACCAGATGCGCTACCGGGCTGCGCTAATCACCGAACGGAAAGCATTATAAGAATAGACAAAGCTGTTGTCAATTTTTTTTGATTTATTTTTCAAAAATTTTTCAGGAATTTCAATTTACTTCACCTTCAAATAGCTCAAAAAGTAAGAGAAAATTTTTTGAAAATAAGATAAATATCAGCTTTATGAATTGTTATCTTTTCTATCCTCAATTTTTTAATTTTATTCTATAACTCAGTTATATTTGCCTTAAGTAAGATACAAATATAACTGACTTAACAAAAGACCTAAGAGTTAATTTTGAATTTTCAAAATAAGTGCAAGGTGAATCACATAAAAATGTAAAGCAAATTTAAAATCCGTATCAACTAAATTAACCATCAGTATCTACTAAAGTAAACTGACATCTAAAATGCGGACTAAATAATTATTAAAAATCAATAAGATATATACAAATTGAGATCAGAATTTACTTAAAAGATCTAAATCTGAAAAATTGAGGCAAATTTTGCTTAAAACGGGTGGATTTTCATTGAATTTTGTAAAACTGAACTATGCGATAAAAAATTTTAAAAATTTAATTTTTATTAACTTGTTGATTTATAAGAATTCATAAAAATTCTTAAAAAATATTTTTTGAGAAAGTGATCACAAATGAAAAAATGTGATATAGTTCACGTACTCCTTATGTTTGTTTGATTGTTGTCCCCTGAATGGTTTTTGTATTCAGGGGATTTTTCTTTTCAGGGTAATTAACTTTTTGTTCTTCTTGTTTTCTTTGGATTTCATAGCCTTTAATCCTCTAGATAGAACATATCTTCAATCAAATATCAGAATTAAACTTCATTCGTCAATCTTGTTTATAGCTTTTGCTTTATAAGGGCTACTTCATATTTTTTAAATGAGCATCTCACTTTATTGTTTAACACTCTGAACACACGATGTTTTTTTGTTACAATAATCAGTTTATATAATAAAAATAACTATGAAAGCATCGACATTATTTATTTTGTTGAGAGTGGAGAACAAAGGATGTCTTTTGTATCAGATTTTAAGAAATTAACTCTAGTTTTAGCTGTATCAGCTTCATCAATGTTGATTTGTAATGGTTGCGTTACTGCTTTAGTTGGTGCAACCGCAGCTGGTGCGGGGGCTTTTATTGGTTCAGATAGCCGTACAGTTGATGTTCAGGTAGATGATCAGAAGATTGAAAACCAGGTAGCCAGAATTCTAAAGAATGATCGTATGAGATCTGATTCTAAAGTCTTTAGAGTTGACTGTGTATCAGTAAACGGTAATGTGCTGTTAGTAGGTCAGACTCGTGATACAGAATACATGAACTGGGCTTTAGGCTATATCAAGAAAGTTCCTAACGTAAAGAGAATTTTCAACTGTGTATCCAATAAAGATCCTATTAAGGCAAGTGTAATTGCACATGATGCATTTATTACCTCAAAGGTTAAGAGTGCACTGTTATTTGGTTCAAAGATTAGCTCTGGCAGATTTAAGGTTTATACCGAAGATAGCGTAGTATATCTGTTAGGATACATTACTCGTGATGAAGGTCAAAGAGCAATCAACCAGACAAGAAAAGTTGGCGGTATCAAGAAGATCCACCCAATCTTTGACTATATGGATGCCTCAGGTACTCCAAACTCATCAGATGGTGCTTCTGTAGTATCAGATAATTCATCAAATGCACAATCATTAACTGTAACACCAGCTACAACTGCCAGAAGCTCATCATCAATGGCTAATGAAGTTCAGTCTGATGTTGATAATGGTGGCGCTGTACTTGAAGATGACACTGATTTGTTAGCTCCAAGTGCACCGGCTCAAAGTTTCTAATTAGAAAGTAATATGGCTCAAAGATCTAAAAGCCCTGCAATCTTTTTTGTGGATGCATATACTCCAAATGAAGGTGAGATGGGGCTGTGTCTTGAATATGGCGTTCTCCGCTGGTCTAGCAATAAAAATGACAGACCAGAGGTTTATGTTCATTCATTTTTAAAACCAGCAACCACTCCTAATCGAGTTCGCTGGTCTAATGCATCAGTCGATATGAAGATCTCACGAGATTTCATTGAGAATAATCGTGATCTTCCTACTATCGAGGATATGATTGAAGCTGACTACTTAAAAGGCAGATCAGTAGTCTGCTTTGATGCAACAGTTGAACCTTTCTACTCTCTGCTATCAAACAGTTCTGCTGTAGTCTCAATTGTACAGCTATGGAATGATCTTTTTGCAGACAATGAAAAGGCTCTTTTGTGTACATCGCTTTCAAAAATGTGTGATTTTATTGGTATGTTGCCAGATGACAAAGAGAATACCAATTACACTCCTCTTTTAAAGCGCCTGCATCAGATGGCTGCTTTATGGTTCCTGCTAGAAGAAATGGCAAAACACCCTAAGTCTAAGCGTTCTATGGGCGCTGGTGGTATGCAGTTTAATTTTATCTGGCCTTTACCTAAAACCAAAGATAAGTGGTTTGAGCGCGATGTAAACTCATTTAAAGATTTAACTGATGATGAGATTAAAGAGTTCTTCAGTGGCACCCTAGCTGACAGAATTGACTGGTTTGAGATGAGTATGTATGCCTGTGACTGGGTATATCATCGTCAAAAGAACCGAGGAACTGAAGATCTTGAAGGTCGCAATGAGATGGCAGAGTTCATCTTTAAAAACGTTTTAAACTTCAAGATGCAGGTTTGGGTTCTAATCTATTACTCAATTTACAATCACAGATTAGAAGTAGCACGTCAGATTGCCTTAGACAGGGGGGATGTTCGTCGTTTAAAGAGTGCTCAGTTAGAGAACTTTTCAAACTTCATAATCGAAAATCTTGATGTGTTCTTATCAGGAGATCAAAAGGAAAAGCTGTTAGCATCTTTAATCAAGCAGTCTTTTGATTCTAACGGTGCAGTTCGCTTCGAGCATTTTGATTTTGATACCTTACAAAAGCAGTATTCTGAGCGTAGAAGTGATGTGCAAAAGTTGTACTTTACAGATAATGCTCCAGACACCAAGCTCAAAAACTGCTATAAAGAGATCCGTGATGCCTCAGGACGTACTATTTACAGACGCTATGAGGTAAAGGGCAGAGGCAAAGAAAGAGCTGCTGCCAAAGATCTTGTATCAAGGAACTTAAACAGACTTTATGACGATGCTCGTAACGTCTTCTCAGATATTTGGCTTACGCCATCTTTAAAACTGTGGATACAGTTTATTACAGGTTGCAACATTGCTGAGATTGTAAGAACAGTAAGAGCCAATGATGCAACTGAGCTAGTAGATGTAAGAAACAGTTTGCACCAAATTCTTGAAAGATGTGCTTATGAATATCTTGTAAAACTGTATAATGAGCTCAAAAGAATATTTGCTGCAATGCAGGATGACAATATTGAAATTCCTCCATTCCAGTTTTGCTTCCAGGGAATATCTATTGAAGTAGAAATTATCTCTGCTGCCAAGGTAGGATTCTTTAGAAGACTGTTCAGTTTTGAGTAATTAGCTATGTAGTCAGGTTCGTAAAGATCTCTGCGTAGAAGATATAGTAAAAATGATCTTAAAATCTTTAAAAGCTGCTGCACTTACGGCAGCTTTATTATTTAGCGCCAATGCATTTGTTGGAACAGCTACAGCTGCCGAGGTAATCGGTGAATATGCAAACGGCTGTATTAAAGGTGCTGTTCCTCTTAATAACGGCAACAATTATCAGGTTCAGATCTGGGGACGGGGCAGAAACTATGGCCACCCGGAGCTTATCGATTACATCCAGAAGTTAGTATTAAAAGCCAAACACTACAATTTACCTGATCTTTTGATAGGTGATCTGTCAAAACGTCAGGGAGGCTCTTTTGGAGGTGGCTCAAGTCATGGTTCTCATCAGTCAGGTCTTGATGTAGATATTTCTTTTGACTTTGCAACTCCAAAGAAATCTTTCTTTGAGCTCTCCCATCCTCAGGATGTATATCTTGTGGATACTCATAACAGGGTAACTAAGAACTTTGATAAAAGACGTGTAGCTTTAATTTATTTAGCAGCTTCAGACAGTCGTGTAGAAAGGATCTTTGTAGCACCTGGTATTAAAAAAGCATTATGTCAGGTCTATGAAGGTCACGATAAGAGCTGGCTGCAAAAATTGCGTCCATGGTTTGGTCACCGTGGTCATATGCATGTAAGACTTGCCTGCCCATTAGACAGTCCTTTGTGTGTAAATCAGGCTAAAGCTCCACAGGGAGATGGCTGTGGTCAGGAATTAGACTCATGGCTCTATCCACAGAAATATGCACAAAAGCCAGCTAAAAAAGGTAAACCTCAAGTTAAAAAGAAGAGAGTTATGCCACCTGAGTGCAGAGCTTTATTTGCATCTCACTATTAGCTTTGCATAGACTAGTCTTTATAACACCTCATTAAAAAAATCATTCCATAAAGTGTACGCAGCGCTCTTTATGGAATAGATTGTCTCAATCAAATTCATTTCTATCTTTATTCTCTACCTGGTGAAAAATGGTGCAAATCCATTGGTTTTACAAGAATTGCCTACATTTTTTCTACATAAGTTAAACTAGTTTGCATAGTTGTAAAAATTCAATTTAGGCTCTTATAAATAACGGAGATAAACATGGTAAAGGTAGCTGTTGTAGGCGCTAGTGGTTATGCTGGAGCACAGCTTTGCAGAATTATTTCAAGACATGAGAAGTTAGAACTTACAGGTCTGTTTGTATCAGAAAATTCACTGGATAAAGGTAAAAAGGTTTCAGAACTTTACGGCGAGTTAAATGGTGTATGTGATAAGGTTCTACAGCCATTAACCGGTGCAAAAGACATTATTGATATTGCTGATGCTGTATTTTTAGCAACTGATCATAAAGTAAGTCATGATATTGCTCCTGCCTTGGTAGATGCAGGTGTTGCTGTATTTGATCTGTCAGGTGCTTTTAGAATTTCAAATACTGATGTCTTTGAAAAGGCCTATGGCTTTGCTCATGAGCACAAAGATCTTTTAAAGAAAGCTGTTTACGCTTTAGCTGAGTATGTTGATGTAAAAGCTCTTCAGAATACCAAGATGATCTCACTGCCAGGCTGCTATCCTACAGCTTCACAGTTAGCTTTAAAGCCTTTAATTGAGAACGGGTTATTAGACTTAAATTACCGTCCTTCAATTAACGCTGTGTCAGGTGTATCAGGTGCTGGACGTAAGGCAAAGCTTACTAACTCATTCTGTGAGGTAAGCTTAAATGCTTATGGTGTATTTACACACCGTCATCAGCCTGAGATTGCTGAGCACTTAGGTACAGAGGTTATCTTTACTCCTCATTTAGGTGACTTTAAGCGTGGTATTCATGCAACCATCAATGCAAAGTTAAAAGATGGTGTAACTCCTGAGCAGGTAGCTAAAGCTTATTCATACTATGACAACAAGCCATTAGTAAGAGTAAAGAAGGGTATGCCTAAGTTACAGGATGTTCAGTACTTACCTTTCTGTGATATCGGCTATGCTATGAAAGATAACTACATTGTTATTTGCTCATGCATTGATAATCTGTTAAAGGGTGCATCAGCTCAGGCAGTACAGGTTCTAAATCTGTATTATGGCTTTGATGAGACACAAGGCCTTATCTAAGAGTAAGCATCTTTAAAATTTCTAATCAAATAATGCAGAGACCATTGTTCTCTGCATTATTTAGAAACAGCGTTGACATCCTAGGTAAAGTTCGCTCAGGATAAAACTTATGAATAGAGTCTAAAGGCTATGCTTTTACTAAAGAAATAACCGAGCTTTTTATAATGACAGACTTTTACCATGATTGAAGATAACCATTTAGATAAAGGGCAACCTGAAAATATCGTCATCAAAGGCGCCAGGGGTCATAATCTTAAAAACATTGATATCGATGTTCCATTACATCAGATCGTGGGTATTGCCGGTGTCTCTGGCTCAGGTAAATCGTCATTAGCCTTAGGAGTCATCTATGCTGAAGGTTCCCGTCGTTATTTAGACTCATTATCAACTTATACCCGTCGTCGTATGACCTCAGCTGCTAAAGCTGATGTTGATGAGGTTTTATATGTGCCGGCAGCGCTTGCTTTGCACCAGAGACCAGGTGTTCCTGGTATTCGCAGTACCTTTGGTACAGGAACTGAGCTTTTAAATTCATTGCGTTTAATGTTCTCACGTCTTGCTTCTCATCGCTGTGAGAACTGTGGTCATTATTTAGAGCCAACACTTAATGTGGCAGCAGAAAAAGAAATCATTTGTCCACATTGTCATAAAGCAGTCTATCCACCATCAGCTGAAGAACTTGCTTTTAATTCACAGGGAGCATGTCCTGAGTGCTCAGGCACAGGCTTTGTAAGAACTGTAGATGAATCAACCTTAGTCCCTGATGAGAGTAAAACTATTGATGAAGGTGCGGTGCTGCCATGGCAGACCCTGATGTGGTCTTTAATGAAGGATATCGCCCGTGATCTTGGGGTAAGAACTGATGTCCCTTTTAAAGAGCTTACACAAAAAGAGCGCGATATTGTTTTTAATGGCCCTGCCATTAAAAAGCATATGGTCTATCAGAATAAGACTAACGGTGCCTCAGGTGAGATGGATTTTACCTATTTTAATGCCAAATACACAGTCTTAAATGCCTTATCTAAGGTAAAAGACGAAAAGGGTATGAAGAGAGTTGAAAAGTTCTTACGTGAAGATATCTGTCCAAAATGTCATGGTACCAGATTAAACGACAGAGCCAGAGCTCCTAAAATTAAAGGCATGAGTTTAGATGAGGTCTGCTCGATGACCTTAGATGATGTCATCTTATGGGTAAAGGATGTCCCATCTTCATTACCTCAAGAAATGCACAAAATGGCAGAGAGTATCTGTCAGTCCTTTTTAGAAGTCGCCAGAAGATTAGTTGATCTTGGATTAGGTTATCTTACCCTGGATAGAGCTTCTTCAACCTTATCTACAGGTGAAAGACAGCGCATGCAGCTAGCTCGTGCAGTGCGCAACCGCACTACAGGAGTGTTATATGTTCTGGATGAACCTTCAATTGGACTGCATCCTCAGAACATTAAAGGTCTTAATGATGTAATGCATGATCTCATTTCTGATGGTAACTCCGTACTCTTAGTCGATCATGATACCCAAATTCTAAAAGAAAGTGACTGCATCATTGAAATGGGACCTGTAGCAGGAGCTAAAGGCGGGCATGTTCTAGCAAAAGGCAGTGTCCTGGATATTGAGAAAAACGACAAATCAGTAATAGGTCCTTATTTAAAAGGTGATTATAAAACACGCAGAAGACCTGTTATTAGCGCTAACAGTGAAAACAAAGATAAAGATGCTAAAGTAAACGAATCTCATGAGAGTTCTACTTTAGAAGAAACTCACAGTAATTTAATAGCTAAGCTCTTTGAAAAGGGAACTATCTATTTAAAGACAGCTCCAATTCATACTGTAAAAGCTTTAGCTGTACAGATACCAAAAGGCAGATTAACAGTTGTCACCGGTGTTTCAGGATCTGGTAAAACTACCTTGGTGTTGGAAAGCTTAATTCCAGCACTTACAGCTTCTATCAATAACACCAAGCTGCCAGAGCATATAAAAGAGGTTAAATGTGAGGGTATATCACAGATAAAGCTCATTGATGCAACACCTATTGGTATCAATGTACGCTCTACTGTAGCCACTTATGCAAATGTTCATGATGAGTTAAGAAAGCTCTTTGCTAAATCCAAAGAAGCTAAAGAGAAAGGCTATAAGGCAGGCGACTTTTCATACAATACAGGTAAACTGCGCTGTCCAGTCTGTGATGGTACAGGTGAAATCACCCTTGATGTGCAGTTTTTACCTGATGTTGAAATTCCTTGCACTAAGTGCCACGGCTCACGTTACTCTAATGAAGCTCATGAAATTCATTACAAAGCCAGAGATGGTAAAGAGTATTCATTACCAGAGCTTATGGATATGGATGTAACAGAGGCTATTGAGGCTTTAAAAGATGTAAAGCTAGTTTCATCCCGTCTAAAAATTCTAGAGTCACTAGGTTTGGGGTATTTAACCTTAGGAGAGCAAACTCCAAGCTTATCAGGAGGTGAAGCCCAAAGATTAAAACTTGCCTCAGAAATAGGTCACAGTCAGGACGATTCTGTCTTTGTCTTTGATGAGCCTACCATCGGTTTACATCCACAGGATGTAGCAACACTATTAGATGTTTTCCAGACTCTAATTGAGAGTGGTGCTACAGTCATAGTAATTGAGCATGATCTTGATGTGATAAGAAATGCTGACTATATCATTGATATGGGGCCTTATGGCGGTATTGCAGGCGGCAGGATTGTAGCTACAGGCACTGTTGATGATATTAAAAACTCAAAAGAGAGTATTACGGGTAAGTTTTTGAATTGATAAGTTCTATTGTCAAAAGATACGAGAGCAATTGACTGATTCAAATATAAGCCAAAAGATCGGATAGCTGAGTACTGCGGACTAGTAACGATAAAACAATTGATAATTCTTTGAGATTTTGACAGAAAATAACTGATATTTGTAGAAAATGTCACTAATAAAGGGGAAACAGGAGCTTTTCAATATATAATCTAGAAGAAGGTTTGGAGATAATTACATATGAAAGATATCAGTTCAACAGGCTCATTTATAAAGTTTTATCTAAATAATTACATTTATGTAGATAAAACAAAGTACATTAGAGACTTGATAAAGCTGGAAAAAGTTTTTATCTCCCGACCACGTCGTTTTGGTAAATCTCTTACCTTAGATACCATAGCAACTTTATTTGAAACAGGTGTAGAGCCTTACTTTAAAGGTACTTGGATTTACGATAAATGGACAGAACCTACCTATCCTGTATTAAGACTGAATTTTTTAAATTTTGATAAAAATTCATTAGAGAAATTTAATAATAAACTTAATTCTAAAATAACCGAATTTGCAGAATTTAATCATGTAACCTCCTATAAAGAGAAGGAAGAAGCAGAAGACTCCATAGACCATCTTTTGGAACAATTAAGATTGGTGAACCGTCAAATCGTGATCTTAATTGATGAGTATGACTGTCAGATGACAGCAAATATCAATAATGAAGCTCTATATAAGCAATTTCAGGAAAAAATCAAAAGCTTTTATGCCAACCTCAAAGATAAGTTGGCAATTAAGTTCTTAGGAATAACAGGTGTCACGAGATTAAAGGATGTAGAAATCTTTTCAATTGGTTCTGATATCAACGATATCACTAATGACAGTGCCTATTCTCAGATGATAGGTTTTACCCGCGACGAGATTAAAAAGTACTACATTGATTATTTAAAGTTGGCAGCATCCTATGAGAACAACTGCACTGTAGATAACGTAACCGAAGCTCAGATTGAATCTTTGTTAGATAGACTTGCCAAGAACTATGATGGTTACTGCTTTGATGAATTCTATAAAAAGAAAGTATTCAGTACCTGGTCTGTAAATAAATTTTTCCAAAGTGTGGTATCTAATAAATTTGTATACTTTGGAGAGTACTGGTACGACAATGGTGGCTTACCATCAATCCTAGTTAACTATTTAAAAACACATGAACTCAATATTTTTGAATACTTAGACAAGGATAAGTTCTTAAAAGTATCCAGTGATGATTTTAAAAATCCTACAGCATTAACCACAATCAATCAGAACGTACTGATGTGTCAGACAGGATATTTAACTTTAAGATCAGATCTTAATAAAACCTCTACAGTAGCATTAGGTATTCCAAACGGTGAAATCTATAAAGCCTTAAACAGGTTGCTTGCAAACAACATCTTTAAAGGCAACACCGATATCACTGATGACTATGGTAGAAGCCTGTTAGAAGTAGGCACTGTTGATGACATCATCAACCTCTTTAACAGTGCTTTAAACTCTGTGTCCTATGACAATTATCCAATCGTGTCAGAATCATCAGTACAGAATATGTTAAAGCTTTACCTGTTAGGTGCACATCAGAAAGTACTATCTGAACTTCATGAAGCAAAGGGTAGAGCTGATTTAGTTGTAAATACAGATAACAGAAGAATCGTCTTCGAATTTAAGTATGCAAAAAATGAGACTGAAGCTAAGTCAAAACTACTCGATGCAGTAGAACAGATTAAAACACGAGACTATGGCAATATTGTGCCTAAGAAAACAGAGCTTTTAAGAATAGCTACCGTGTTCAATGCAGATCCTAAAGTAAGAGCTTTTACTGAGTATCAGTCTGTTTAAGCTTACAATGAATTTTAAGTGCAAAGCTTAACTGAATAATACCTACGGATCCTAAGCGCCACATAAAAACTATCCTGTGGCGCTAATTTTAACAAGTAGTAGATAATACTAAGATCTTCAAGCTAGATTGAATATAAGAACAGCAGATCCATTCAGTGCAACGAGTGCCACTATCACTGATTTTGAAAAAAATACCTTTCTAAAATCCGCTCAAATTTGGCAACAATTATCCCTGATTAGGGCAAAACAAGGGCTTTTTAGCTATAATCTAATAAGATGAATGGAGATGAATACATATGAAAGATATCAGCTCTACAGGATCATTCATAGATTTTACATTAGAGAACTATATCTATGTTGACAAGACTGAATACATTCCAAAGCTTGTCAAATTAAAGCGAGTTTTTATCTCCCGTCCGCGTCGTTTTGGTAAGTCTCTTACCTTAGATACCATAGCAACTTTATTTGAAACAGGCGTTGAACCTTACTTTAAAGGAACCTGGATTTATGACAAGTGGACTGAACCTACCTATCCTGTATTCAGACTGAGTTTCTTGAATTTAGATAATTCCTCAATGGACTTATTCAAAAAACAGCTAAATTCAAAAATTACTGAATTTGCAAATAAAATCAGTGTAAAAGGATATGTCGAAAAAACAGAGCCTGAAGACTCAATCTTAAGTCTGCTTGAAAAACTAGAAGAAGAAACTCGTCAAATCGTTATTCTCATTGATGAGTATGACTATCAGTTAACCTCTAACATCAATAATGATGAACTCTATAAACAATTCCAGCAAAAAATAAAAAGAATTTATGCCAACATCAAAGATAAGTTTGCAATTAAGTTCTTAGGAATTACTGGTGTCACGAGATTAAAGGATGTAGAGAGCTTTTCAGTTGGCTCTGATATCAGAGATATCACCAACTCAAGTGCCTATTCTCAGATGATAGGCTTTACTCGAGACGAGATTAAAAAGTTCTACATCGATTATTTAAAGTTAGCTGCATCATATGAGAACAACTGCAACGTAGATGAAGTAACCGACACTCAGATTGAATCTTTGTTAGATAGACTTGCTCAAAACTACGATGGTTACTGCTTTGATGAAGACTATGAAAAGAAAGTTTTTTGTACATGGTCGGTTAATACATTCTTACAGTCAGTTGTTGATAAGAAAAAAGTTCAGTTTGGAGAGTACTGGTACGACAATGGTGGTTTGCCATCAATTCTTGCAAACTATCTGCAGACCCATAAGTTAAATGCGTTGGATTATATTGATGAAGATAAAACAATTAACATTAAAGTAAATGATTTTAAGAATCCAACTTCTTTGACATCTATCAATCAGAATGTCTTAATGTGCCAGACAGGATATCTAACTTTACGTTCACCTGTATACTCAAAAGGCTTTATGACTTTAGGAATACCAAACAGTGAAGTTTACAATGCACTATTTTCCCTAATGGCACTAAATATCTTTGATGATACAAAGCTTTTGAGTGTTAATGAACAAATTCTTACACAAAGTAAAGATGCAGGTGAAATCTTAGGTTTATTCAATACTGTTCTAAACACAGTTTCATATGATAACTATCCAATCAGTTCTGAGGCAGTAGTTCAGCAATTGCTATATATGTACTTAAAAGGCATTTGTAACTCTGTTACTGCAGAACTACATTCATCAAAAGGTAGAGCCGATCTTGTAATTGAGTCTTATAACAGAAGAATAGTCTTTGAATTTAAGTATGCAGAAAATGAGACTGAAGCTAAGGCAAAACTACTTGATGCAGTAGAGCAGATAAAAACTCGAGACTATGGCAATATTGTGCCTAAGAAAACAGAGCTTTTAAGAATAGCTGCCGTGTTCAATGCTGATCCAAAGGTGAGAGCTTTTACTGAGTATCAGGAAGTTTAAGCTTACAATGAATTTTAAGTGCAAATCTTAACTGAATAATACCTATATATCCTAAACGCCACATAAAAACTATCCTGTGGCGCAATAAGTCCTAAGAGCATGAATTAACCTAATACCTGTCATTTTTTTTAATCATGAATTAGCTGTTTAATCCTAAGCGTGATTTTCAAAAGGTATTTATTTACTTTTTTTATACACCAATCTAAATCTGGAACGATGCCTTTATAAGATTAGTTCATAAGGTAAGGCAATGATTATTTTCTTCTAAATTCCTCAATCCTAAATTTCTCTTAGATCTTTGTACTCATAGCCTTACCTTTCAAATTTTAGTTAAAGACCATGTTGCTACCTGCAACTTGGTTATACAAATCAAAATCTCATATATCGGAGTTTATAAAAGCAAAGAGCAAAGTTGTAGCTAAGATCGGTTTATTAGATAAAAAGAACGATAAAAGACCATCAATAAAATACCTGCTAAAGGTATTAGACCATAAAAGCGAGTGTAGTATGAAATTTAAAGACAGCTTAAAAAATCTCAAGTTCAATTTTAGAACCCATCCTGTGTTCAGCTTTGCTTTCATCATTGCAACAGCATTTGTAGTGCTTAGCTTTGCACTTTGTTTTACAAGAGAAAGTTTTGTAAAACAATGCGAAAACGGTGATATTGCAGCATGTAACAGAGCCTGTGCTATCAAAGGCAGAACTGCCTGTGCAAATCTTGCGTTTTACTATCAGCAGGGTATTCATGTAAGAAAAAATGAGCAAAAAGCTCTTTATTATTACCAAAAATCGTGTTCTCAAAAGTTAAGCTACGCTTGCAGACAGGCTGAGCAAATAGAAAAGCAACTTAATTATAAGATCTTAAACAATCAGTAGAAAATTACTAAAGGCAGAACACGGCAAAAAACATTTAATTTGGAGAAACCTATGGTTAAAGCAGTTGCTAATAGTCCTCCTATCTACAATAGGAATGTATCTTATGCAACTAACACAGCGATAGTGTTTTCTTATGAAAGTTCATATAAGCATGCATTGTCTAGCAGTTAAACTGATGAAAACTTGAAAAACGGATCAGTGCGCATTTTTGACTAAAAAGCCATCTCCAAGATGTCCTGTTTTGCTTAAAACAATTGGAGATTACAACCTTATGACGTGTATGTACTTACATTATTATTGAAGTTGCACCAGTTAATTTGTATGTTACGTCGAAGAGAACTTTAGGAGATATCTTATGATTTCACTTGTTGATTTTGTTAAAGCATTTAATTCAAATCTAGAATATAGGATTTTGATTGTGGTTGACGAAATATGCGATGTATTTAGTGGAAATAAAGAAGAATTTATTAAACGAGTACAAAATCCATATTGCTTCCAAGATTATTATGTACAACATGTCGATTTCGATGTTGGTTATGATGACGATTATGATAACAGTAAATTGGTTGAAGATGGATACTGTTTATACATTGATGCTGATACTACTGACAACCTTGATGATTTTACCTTAGATGGCTTAACCTGGGTTGAAAAAGAGTTAAATAGAAATAACTATAGAACCAATAAATACAAAATCAGCAATGTAATTTCAGAAAACAATATTGTTAAATCTTTTAACGTTGAGAAATGTGAATGAAACTTAAAGGATCTGAAAACAGTATTCTGCATGGCTTAATGGAAGATATTAACATCAATAAAGATCAAGTTCTTTTTTATTGAGTTACGGTAAACATCTAAATGATAAGACAAGCAAATTCATAATTTTGTGGCATGGCTAAACATTGAATACGTCAAGCCATTGAAAACGTCAAACCATTGAAAACGTCAAACAAATTCAAGAACGTCATCATTTTTACCTGATATCAGCTTTACCTGATAACAGCAATTATGCTAAAGCTCTAGCTAGCAAAGAATTATCAGTAGTGTATTCTTACTTCTTATTGGATGTAGCTGCTTAAAAGTTGCTGCTGGATTACGTTTGATTTTTGCCATTTAAAACTCCAATTAAGTCGTAAAATGATATCAGACTTAATTGGGGGTACACGGAATTTATTTCACTCTCAGATTTTTACCTAATCTTTAGAGTCTACTTAAATCTTTAGAGTTAATTAAATCTCGTAAGATTAAGCCATATCAAGCTATATATAAGGTAGCCAGATCAAATCTTAGAATTAACTCTTACACGAGTGAGTCTTACTTGGTACCAAAGATTCTGTCACCAGCATCACCAAGACCTGGGCAGATGTAAGCATCTTTATTTAACTCTCTGTCTAACTGACCTACGTAGATCTGAACATCAGGGTGAGCTGTTGCAAGTTTTTCTAAACCTTCAGGAGCTGCAATGATGCATAAGAACTTAATCTTTTTGCCTCCTTTTTCTTTAATCATATCTACAGCATCAACAGCTGAACCACCAGTTGCTAACATAGGATCTAAGATCACACAGGTTCTCTCTTCAAGGTTCTGTGGTAACTTGCAGTAGTAAGGTACAGGTTTGTGAGTTACCTCATCACGGTACATACCAATGTGACCGATTCTAGCTGAAGGTACTAAAGCATCAAGACCTGGTACCATACCTAAACCTGCTCTTAGAACTGGGATAATAGCAAGCTTTAAACCATCTAACATTGGAGTCTTGCACTTCTCAAGAGGTGTCTCAACTTCAACTTCTTTTAAAGGTAAATCGCTTAAAGCTTCATATGCTTCTAGCATTGCAATTTCTTCAATTAAAGTACGGAACTTGTTAGTAGAAGCCTCTTTATCTCTTAATAAAGAGATCTTGTGCTTGATAAGAGGGTGCTTGAAGATTGTAATGTTAGGCTGTTTTGTAAAATCCATTCTATTTATCCTTTTTTCAATCTACTAAATTTTAAAATTTATCTATGCCTTTATCTGTAAAGAAAACTGTTTTAAAAGTCAGTTATCTAAAAGTAGCTTTCTATAAAAGTGATCTTCTGACAAGATAACTCTCAATAAAAATAACTTTCTACCAAAATAACATCAGTAAAAATAACATTCAATAAAAGAACAGACACTGTCTGTTCTTTTAACTTACAAGGCTAAGCCTTGTGGTGGATCTCGTTTTCAATGACGTTCTCATCGAAAACGTATTTGTTACCAGGTAATACTGCATTTAAAACAATACCTGCAATTGCAGCAATAGCAAGTGAGGTTAAGGTTACAGAAGTACCAAAAACAGAGAAGGTTAAACCGTCTTTAAAGCCTAAGCCTGACACGAAGATCACAGCTGCAATAATTAGATTACGTGACTTTGAGAGATCAACTTTATTCTCAACAATGTTTCTTACACCAATAGCTGAAATCATACCGTAAAGAATAAATGAAATACCTCCGATGATAGCTGTTGGCATGGTTGAAATGATAGCTGAGAACTTAGGTACTACAGATAAGATAATAGCTAGTAATGCAGCCATTCTTACAACCTTAGGCTCATAAACTTTTGACATAGCAAGAACACCGATGTTCTCACCATAGGTAGTATTAGCAGGACCGCCGATGAAGCCTGCAAAGGCTGTAGCTAAACCATCACCTAATAAGGTTCTGTTAAGACCTGGCTTTGCAATAAAGTTCTTACCAACAGTAGCAGAGATTGCTGACATATCACCGATGTGCTCCATCATGGTAGCAGCTGCAATTGGAGCCATTACTAAGATAGCGGTTAAATCAAACTTACACATCTGGAATGGTGGCAGACCTACCCATGAAGCACTAGATATTGAGGCATAGTTAATAATTGCTGAGCCATCAGTATTAGTAAAGCCTGCTATATCCAAGATTAAAGCTACGATGTAGAGTAATACCACGCCCATTAAAATGGGGATGAGCTTTAACATGCCTCGTCCCCAAATATTAAATACGATAACGGTTAGAATTGCAGCTAAGGCTAATGGCCAGTTAACAGCAGAATTTGAAATAGCAACAGGAGCTAATGACAGACCAATACAAACAATCATTGGTCCTGTAACAACAGGAGGTAGGAATCTCATGACTTTGGCAATACCTACTAATTTAATAATAGCTGCCATCACAAGATAAACTAAACCTGCGACAACCACACCACCACAGGCATAGGCAGCTTTATCATTAACACTCATGGTTGCATACATGCCAGTGTTAAAGTTTGCAATAGTATAGAAACCACCTAAGAAAGCAAATGATGATCCTAAAAAGGCAGGAACCTGTAACTTAGTGCACAGGTGGAAAATTAAAGTACCGGCACCTGCGCAAAATAAAGTAACAGAAACTGTAAGACCAGAGGTTAATTCTTCACCTGTAGCATCTTTAAAAAAGCCCATAACTAGGATTGGTACTAAGATAGTAGCACCGAACATAGCAAACATATGCTGAACTGCTAAAATCAGCATCTTCTTTTTATTGAGCACAAGGGGAGTTTCAATAGTATTGTCTGTGTTATTCATAAAGTTGTCTTTTAGGTAAGGTTGTAGAGTCGCTGTATCCATACAGCATCTTATAACTGCTTTAAAAGCACAAAGTCGCGATCTTATCAGAGTAAGCTAATCTTGACTAGAAAATAAGAATGTCTAAAGTCATTTCGTATAGGTAAATAGTCAAATAGGTAATTAGACTAACAGTAAGATGATACTAAGGTCTTACTAATCAAACTATAACCACAATACTCAATAAGAGAACCTCTTTTAAAGTAGCTAGAAGAATTTTACATCAAAATAAAGGGGGTAACCTTTCTAAATATAAGCGGTTTTTAGATTACAGATTAAGATCACAGAATGTGAGAGATAATTTGTTTGTACTTCGTTTTTACAGAAAGCTCAGATAATTTCAAGACTATGCTCAAGAACACTATTTTAGTCAAAGATTATTTGTCAAAAACTATGTACCATAAGGTATACATGTAAAGCTTTTGTGGCAATTTTCAAGTAAGACAAATGTTAATTTTTTTTCAACTTTTAACGTATACCAAGATCTGGAACGATGATTTTATAAAATTGGAAATGACCTAAAAGTAGCAAAATCATAGAATTCCAATTAAGATCTTTGTTTGTGTTTTTAATTAGCAGTAAAGAAGTACAAACATTGAAAAGTAATAGTTCATAAAACGACAGTTTATCTACTTTAAAAGCCCCCAATTTTATAGTTAACATATGGAGTTAAGGTGAACAATTTACCAACTACAAAAAGCGATTTGTTCTTTTCTATGATTGATAAAATTTAAATTCACTATTTATCAATTATTCCTTATTAAGGAACAAAGAGTTTGTATTATTTACCATAAAAGGAATGAATCGCATTATTCTAGCCTTGGAATAATATATGTGGTCGTCTTTGTCAGGAGCGTATCATGGGAACATTTAGTGAAGATAGCAGAGTTAAGTTTCCAACAATAAAACACTTAATGGAGATGGGGTATGAATATATCTCCTTTAAAGGTGTTTCCCATAAAGAAGGCTCTTTAGAAGAGACAGAAGTTGATCCATCAACCAACATCTTAACTGATGTTTTTAAGAAAGCTTATCTTAAGCTAAATCCAGTAAAAGAAGATTCAGACTTTAAGAGGTTACTTTCTAAAATTCAAAACTGTCTAAACAATGATGATTTAGGAAAGCAATTTTACAATGAATACTTGCTTAATCAGGATGAAAGAATAATTGATCTCTCAAATGCAGAGAATTTTAGAGTAAACAACACGTTCCAAGTAGCAACAGAGTTAACCTGCGGAAAACTCGATTCAGATAATTATCGTCCGGATATAACTCTTTTTGTTAACGGATTACCTTTAGCATTTATAGAAGTAAAAATAGAAAATAACTCAAAAGGTATATCTGCTGAAACTGAGCGCATGAAAAATCGTTTCACAACTAAAGCCTTTAGACCTTACCTGAATATTACTCAAATCATGGTATTTAGTAACGATATGGAATATGCGCAAGAAAATAGACCTCCTGAGCAAGGTGCTTATTACGCAACCATTGGAAAGCGAGATACTAAGTATTCTACATTCAGAGAAGAGGGGCAGGATTCATTTCCTACCCAAAATTATTATCATGAAGTAACAAGATTATCTGAGGAGTTGATGCTCAAAGATAATAATGTTGCTTCGTATATTAATCTGTCTGAATATAAGGAAAATTGTAGAAACTCAGATACTCCAACTAAAAGAATCTGCAAGAGTTTATTTAGTTTTGAGAGATTCCATTTTCTCTTAAAGTATGGAATAGCATATGCTGATTACAGTTTTGGTAAGCAAAAGCATATCATGAGATATCCTCAGCTTTTTGCTACAAAGGCTATTGAAAGAGCTCTTGATAAAGGTGTTCAAAAAGGTATTATTTGGCATACACAAGGAAGTGGAAAGACAGCGCTTGCTTTCTACAACGTAAAGTACCTAACAGACTATTATAAAAAGCAAGATATCGTTCCTCAGTTCTTCTTTATCGTAGATAGACTAGATTTAATGGTTCAAGCTCAGATGGAGTTTTTAGCTCGTGGACTTAAAGTAAATCCTGTTCAAGATAAAGACTCTTTCAAAAAGATTATAACAAGTCAGTATTCAACTCAAAATCAAGAGGGCAAAGATGAAATTACAGTTGTAAATATTCAGAAGTTCTCTGATGATGCTAGGGCTTTATCAAAAACTGCTTACAACATAAAAAGGAAGCGTATTTATTTTATCGATGAAGCTCATCGAAACTATAATCCAAAAGGTTCATTTCTAAAGAATCTGTTTTCTAGTGATAAAGATGCAGTAATGATTGCGCTCACAGGAACTCCTATTATCAATCATGATACTAACACTAAAGATATTTTTGGAGATTACATTCATACTTATTACTACAATGAATCAATATCTGATGGTTACACTCTCCGTCTACTCCGTGAAAAAATAAATTCAAATTTTAAAGGCCAGATGCAGGCTGTAACGAAAGATTTGTCTATAAATCCAAAGTATGTTCGTATTAAAGACATCTATTCCCACAGAAATTATGTAGAACCTCTACTCGACTATGTTGTTGAGGATTTAAGAAAATTTAGAATAGCTCAAAATGATCAAACATTGGGAGGAATGGTCGTCTGCAATAGTAAAGAGCAAGCGAAGATGATGTATCAGCTCTTTTTAGACAAATATACATATAAAGATGAAGTTGAAAGAACATTTGAGGATGGAGAAGAGTTCGTAGAAAGTGTATCTCCTGAAGTAATTGCCTCTAAAAATGAACTTCCTCCTAAAGGCTCCTTCAGAGCAGCTCTCATCTTATGTGATGTAGATGGAAAGGATACAAGAAAAGCTTGGATAGCTCTCTTCAAAAATGGACTTGTCGACTTTTTGATTGTTTATCAAATGCTTCAAACTGGTTTTGATGCTCCAAGACTTAAAAAGTTATATTTAAACCGTAATGTAAGAGCTCACAATTTGCTACAGACATTAACGAGAGTTAATCGCCCATATAAAGATCAAAAGTATGGTTATGTAGTAGATTTTGCTGATATTGAGGAAGAGTATGAAAAGACCAATGGTCAATATCAACATGAGTTAGAAGAACAAAATGGCAAAAACTGTGTTGATACGAGTGATAGACTATTTGTTTCTGAAAATGAAGCTCAAGAGCAAATTGCTCAAGCAATTGAAGCAATTGAACCTTATGATATGCAAAGTCCACAAGTTTTTTCAAGACAAATCAATCTTGAGGAAGATACAAAACTTTTGAATAAGCTATTGAAGTCTTTGACTGTTATTCAATCAATGCACAATATGCTATTAACTCAAGGTTCTGATGTTGATCAGATCAGAAATGCATTTGAAGAAAAATGTAATTTTGCTGAGATAAAGAATTTTATTAAAGCCCTAAAGCGCAGAATTGCTACCGTTAATTTTAGAAAACACGGAGCCGAAGCAGATTCTGTGCGACAAGCTTTAAACTTATTTTTAGAAGATTTAACTTTTAAATTTGAGTCAGATGGAAAGAAAACGGTTTTAGAGTTACCAGATCAATATAAACAATCTCTTGTGTATGCAGGAAGACAGTTTGAAAATAATATTGATGATGAAGATCCTGAATTCAAAACTCTTCAGCAAGCTTTTTTAGATGAAGTGGCAAAGTATGGAATGACAAATCTTGATGATCCTGAATCTATAAAAAAGCTCAACATGCATGATAGAGTAAAAGTAATCGACGGTATTTTGGAGCGCATCAGACGCAAAAATGAAGAAGATAACATTCTTGCATTAAGATACAAAGGTGATAAGAAGTTCGTTAGAGTAGAAAAAAGGCTAAAAGAGAAAGCTGAAAATCTTGAAAAGACAAAAGATTCTAAATCATCTCAATATGAATTTACCAAAAAGCAAAGCTTGGTAAATAAGATCTTGCTTAACATTAAGGATGATGTTGATGAAATTTGTCTAGATAACGATGACATCGTTACAGTTGAAGGTGCATTTGAAAAGAAGATAACGGCAAAAGTATCAAAACGCTTCTTAGATGAAAAGATCAAACCAGATTCGGAAGCAAGAACATATATTACAGCTCTTATTTCAAAAGAGTATAAGAACGCAATTCACGCATAAGCTTAAATTTAAGTATTAAAAGGAATCAAATGGAAACCGCATTGTCTATCCAGCAACAGACCAAAGATTTAATCGACAGATTAAAGAGCACTACTAGTGTTAATGGTTTAGGAAATTCAGGAAACGAGTACGTTGTAATCGTACAGATCTTCCTTTACAAATTTTTGAATGACAAGTTTGTTTATTCAGCAAAGAAAGCTCAACCTGAGTTAGTTGAAGGAGGTAAAGATATCTATGATTCATTGAAGGAGCTGTCCGATGATGATTATGATTTTCTTTGTTCTTTAATGGAAGATACAGTAATTCTAAAAAAAGAACAGCTTATTCCTTTTGTGTCAGCAAGAAGAAATGATGACAATTTTGCAAAGATCTTAGATTCTACAATGGAAGGCATTGCTAATGAAAATAGCGATGTTTTCTACATTGTTAATGAAGATGAATCAAGAGTACCTATTATCAAGCCTATTTCTGATTTAGTATCAGGAGGAGCTCCAAAAAAGAATGCTTTCTGTAAATCACTAATTGATGACATTTCTGCATTTAGTTTTGAATCAATCTTTTATGCTGGTTATGATTTCTTCTCAACCATCTTTGAGTATCTTCTAAAGGACTATAACTCAAACGGAGGTGGTACTTATGCTGAGTACTATACTCCACATTCTGTGGCCAACATCATGGCAAGGTTACTTGTAGATGAAGATAAAGACTACAGAAGCATGAAGATCTATGACCCAGCTGCTGGAACTGGTACTTTATTGATAGCCTTAGCTCACGCAATTGGTGAGAACAAATGTGCAGTTTTCACTCAGGATATAAGTGAAAAGTCATCAACTATGATGATGCTGAATCTAATCTTAAATGGTATGTCTGATTCTTTATCTCATGTTATCAAAGGTAATACCATGACTCATCCATTCCATAAAGATGAAAATGGTAACTTAAGGAAGTTTGATTTTGTAGTATCAAATCCTCCTTTTAAATTAGATTTTTCTGATTACCAGAATCAATTAAAGACAGCTGATCCATACAAGAGATTTTTTGCAGGTGTTCCAAAAATTCCAAACAAAAAGAAAGAGTCTATGGAAATTTACCTGTGTTTCTTCCAGCATGTTATCGCCTCAATAAAGGATGGTGGTAGAGGTGCCATTGTAGTTCCTACTGGATTCTTAACAGCGAAGGCAGGAATTCCACTTAAGATCAGAAAATATCTTGTGGATAACAAGTATTTAAAAGGTGTTATCTGCATGCCTAGTAACATCTTTGCAAATACAGGTACTAATGTTAGCGTTGTGTTAATGGATAAAGCTGGTGTTAATAATCCAGTGTTTATTGATGCAAGTAAGCTTGGTGATGAAACTAAAGAAGGTAAGAATAAGAAAACTGTCTTAAAAACAGCTGATGTAGATAAGATTGTTTCTACTTTCCATGAAGCAAAAGCTGTTGATGAATTCTCTGTATTACCATCAACAGATGAGATTAAATCAAAAAATTACAGTTTCTCTGCTGGTCAATATTTTGAAGTAAAGATTGAACATGTTGACATTACAGAGGACGAGTTTAATCAAAAGATCAAAGAATACACAGAAACATTAGATTCTCTATTTACTGAAGGAAAAAAACTTGAGGCAAATATCAAGTCTGTTTTGGAGAATTTGAAGTATGAGTAAATTAGCTGATTGCGTAGAAATTTTGGACTACAAAAGAGTCCCTCTCTCTCAAAAAGAAAGAAAAAAGTTGAAAAAAATTTATCCATACTATGGCGCACAAGGAATAATTGACTATGTTGAAGATTATATATTTGATGGTAAATACATTTTAGTTGCAGAAGACGGAGAAAATTTAAAGTCTAGAAATCAAAATATCGCTTCATTTGTAGAAGGAAAATTTTGGGTTAACAATCATGCCCATATTCTTGGGGCTAAAGAAGGATCAAATTTAAAGTATGTGTATTATCTTTTATCATCATTAGATTTAAGTGGATTGGTAACTGGTACTGCTCAACCAAAATTAAGACAAGACAATTTATCTTCTTTGGATTTATCCCTGCCTGATTTAGAGACACAAAATAAAGTTGCTAATTTTTTATATTCACTAGATAAAAAAATACAAAACAACAAAAAGCAAATAGAAACGCTAGAATCTCTTGCGAAGACAATCTATGACTACTGGTTTATGCAGTTTGATTTTCCGAATGAAAAAGGTAAACCTTATAAATCTTCAGGAGGAAAGATGGTTTGGAATGAAGAGTTGAAAAGGGAAATTCCAGATAGTTGGTCATGTGTCCAACTATCTGCAGTATTTTCTTTTATAAAAGGAAAACTACCTGAAAAAATATTTGCAACAAAAGAAAAAGGTTTAGAACCATACATAACTATAGATGTAGCCAACGGAGGCCATCCTTTGTACTGCTCTCCTAAAAACATGATCCTTTGTAATTCAGAATCAATAATGGTGATGGATGGTGCTGCTAGTGGAGATGTTTACATAGGACCAAAAGGTATTTTAGGATCGACTTTTTCAATGATAAAACTAAAAAGATCTGATGTTTCAAATTCATTGATTTATATGATGCTAAGTTCACTGAAAAAATCATATGTAAGAGCAAATACTGGTTCTACAGTACCACATGCTAACATCCGATATATTGAACAATTGAAAGTAGCTATACCTAAAAACTGTTTAGCATTATCCGAAAGAATCGATGCAAGTTTTGAAAATATTAACTTGTTAAAAAAACAGATACAGGAACTATATTCTTTAAAACTATTTTTATTACCATTACTAATGAATGGTCAAGTATCGTTATCTAAAAAATACGCACAAAATTTCGAAGCTGTTTTGAAATAGGTGCAATATGACAGTCATAACAATACACTACGGAAAGAATATCGATAATTGCAACTCGTGTTTAGATAATAAGAATGCAGTTTTTACTAACATAGGTCAGAGCCTAGAGATGTCATTTATCTTCTAGTTAAAAAAATGAAGTCAACTAAGTGTGTAGCTTGTTTCATATTAGATTACAAAACAGAAAAAAAATTGGAAGAGCCTGATAAGTACGTAGTGAGCTTTGCTATAAAAATGTTGGATTGTTGCAATTTGTTTTATATATCATTATTTAGAAGATGGAGGTTGTTCTTTAGGAGAAAAAATTATCCTATACTCTTTTTAGTCGTGAGAAAATTTGCCAAAATGCTTGTCATAACAAAACACGAGTTAATAAAACCTTTAATGGAGTTAGGTAACTGTATCAAAAACTTTTTATAGTTCTAGTGTATAAATTTGGTAGTTAAGTCTGCTATATAAAATCTAGTATAACAATTCAAGATCTGCTAAAGATCTTTTTATTTTAGGCAAAATGAACATGCTTTCAGAAAAGACTTGTCTTAGTTTATCTCAATACAGTGCTATTAAGTACAAATATTATTACGAACAATTTAAAAAAATTTTGGAAATCTTTATAGCATCACAACTGTATTTTCAATCTAGAACTCCAGAATTATTAGATATAGTAGGTGTTGAAAGCTCTGATTTAGATCCTTTTTTATCTGAAAATGTAGATTCCACTGAAATTGATAGAGCGAATAGACTTTTTAATGAAAAGTATATAGAGAAGATATCTAATTTTGGAACCATTAAACTACATTTGAAATTGAGTCCTAAAATTGATTCTCAACAGAATTACATAACTTGGTATGTTTTAAATGGAGAAGGTGTATATGAAAGTACATCTTTCAATATAAAAATTGAAAATATTCAAAGTAATGATCTATCTGTTTATTTCGACAATTTTTTTAGCAGTTGTAAGCAAGACAATGAGCATGTAAAAATATCAGAGTTGGAATTATTTAAAAATACTAAGCCAAATGGTCAGTTACAAAAATTTCTAGAACATTACATTGCTTTCCTAAGACGTTATTGTTCAAAAAAAAATCATATTTTGTCTGCTTTCACAGATGAAATCAAAGGTCTCCTTTGTACTACTCATAATATAATTTTTCAAGGAGCACCAGGAACAGGAAAAACATTTAAAGCAAAAAAGTTGGCCTTAGAAATCGCTGAAGACAAAAATTGTATTGAACTAGTGACTTTTCATCAATCAATGGATTATGAGGATTTTATTGAAGGTCTCAAGCCTCAAGTTCAAAAAGATGCTTCTGGAAAAATAATAGGAATAGCATACAGCGTTAAAGATGGTATTTTTAAAAATATATGCAAAAGAGCAAATGACGATAGTAATCATAAATACGTTTTAATAATTGATGAAATTAATAGAGGAAATATTTCTAAAATATTTGGAGAACTAATTACTTTAATTGAAGATGATAAAAGATTAACATCTAATGTAAGTGGTCATAAATATGAAGTTACTCTACCTTACTCTCAAGAAAAATTTTGCATTCCATCAAACTTGTATATCATTGGAACGATGAATACTACAGATCGTAGCGTTGAAAATATTGATTATGCAGTAAGACGTAGATTTTCTTTTATCACATTAAAATCAGATATAAATAGGCTTTCTGAGTATTATGATTTGTCTGAACTTAGAGATCAGAGTTTAGCTGAAACAGCAAAAGAGCTTTTTATTTTTATATCAAATTTTGTAGAAGAAAATAGAAACCAAGAAGTAGATATTGAAGATCTAATGGTTGGACACAGTTATTTTATGGCATCTTCTGAAGAAGAGCTATTTTATAAATATGAGTTTCAGATATACCCTCTTCTGAAAGAATACCAAAAGGATGAGTTATTGAACGTCGATGTAGAAATTCCTGAACCTTCACAGTTTTTTACTTTTATAAATCATGCTTCAGAAGAAGTTCGTAGTTAAAATGAGCCAATATGAACTTATTCTACTGAAAGAACACACCGAACAAGAATTAAGTTTTAATTTGCATTTTAATGATTTTGAATCGCGTAACCTATTCAAAATTATAAAAAAAGCAAATAAGAGTGTTATTTCAACTAATTATCACATTGGTGCACATTGGCTACTTGAAAATGAAAAAGCTGTCCTTGTAGAACCAAAAGTTGAAAATCTAGATTTTGTAAAGCTATTTTGGAGTGCTATTCGTTTTAGCTCCGAAAAAAGTGATGATTATTTTGTTTTAAATGATAAGTATTCTTTTTCTTTAGATAAAAAGAAAATTTCAGTTCCTACTTCATTTACAAACAGTGTGAGTTTGTTCTTGGTAATTATCTATCTTTTTCTTTTAAAGAAGATTGCTAGAAAAGGAATTAAAAAGGGCTATATTCGAACAGAGCAAAATTTAAAATTAAAAATCAAAGGAAAAATCAATTATTCGAAGACTATCCATGAAAATCATTTAAAGGGTAAATTCGAAAAAACTATTTGCTCGTATTCAGAATTAACTGAAAACATCCCTGAAAACAGGCTGTTAAAAAGAGCACTAAACATTTCTTCATCCATAATAAGAAATTTGATAAACAAGAATTTTGATGTAACTGTAGAAATAAAAAGTAATCTTGATTATTTAAAAAGAAAATTTTCGAAAGTATCTGATGATTTTCTTTCTTCAGAAATCAATTCTGTTAGACAAAATAAAATATATTCTGATTATGCAGAAGCTATGAAAATAGCAAAAGTTATATTAAAAACTAATGGATATTCTCCTTTAAAAAATTCTGATGTCTTTAATTTAGTTTTTCCTTTTTGGATTGATATGTCGGCTATGTTTGAGATGTATGTTTATGAGATGCTTGAAAATGCATATCCAAATACAATCTTATTTCAAGTCGAAGGCTTTGGAAATACTAGAGTTGACTTTATAAAAAACTCTGAAGAAGAAAAAGTAATTATTGATACTAAATATAAACTTTGGTACAAAAAAAACTCTTCAGAATTAGTGAAAGAACATAATAATAGATTAAATTCTTTCTTTCGTAAGAAGAACACCTCTGACAATTTTACGTATTTCTTAGAAGATATTAGGCAAATTAGTGGATATGCACGAGATTCCAAAATTCTAAACTATTTTCATTTTTCTGATGAAGAACGACGCCAATCTGTACCATGTATCATAATTTATCCAATAGATATATCAAATGATAGCAAAATTGGTAAAGGTTTTGATTCATTTGATCCTCAAAAAACTCTGATAGAACAGGCTGAAAAAATTGATGGTTATGATAATTTTTACAAAATAGGTGTTTACCTTCCAACTATTGGCAAGTCTTGAATAAAATTTCCATATCTGCATTCCTTATTTTTTTTTGTTTACTGAATGATTTTGTTCTGACTCAAAGCTCTCAACAAATTCTTTAATAATAACTTTGTCATAACTTCTAACAGCCTTCTTAATAGCCTATTCCAATACCACGCTATAGCCACCTATCCTTTCTTAGCACCAAATCAGTGATTTTCTACTCAATCCAATCTTTTCTTGAAAATTAAATTAAAGCGTATGTATAATCAATCTACGTCCTGCATATTCAGGCGGAATCACAATTTAAGGCTATTTTAGGAATAGTTTGTACCTCATATGTTAGATAACGCAGTAGTTGTAAAGTTAAGTGGCAAAGCATTAGGCGGTGTAGAAGAACTGTCTAAACTTTTCACTGCCTGCCGTGGACAGAAATTAGTAGTTGTTCATGGAGGTGGCGTTGAGGTTGATGCTTTGTTTAAAGCTTTAAATCTTGAGGTTAAAAAGAAGAACGGTTTAAGAGTAAGTCCTCGTGAACAGATGCCATATATCAGCGCAGCATTAGCTGGTATGTGCAACAAAGGTTTACAGGCATTAGCTATTAAAAACGGTCTGAATGCTTTAGGTATGTTAGCAAGTGATGGTAAGACCATCACTGTAAGACAGTTATCAAAGGATTTAGGCATGGTAGGCGCCGTTGAACCTAATGATAAGAAGTACCTTACTTTACTTCTTGAAAACGGATATACACCAATCATTGCATCACTTGCACATGATGATAACGGTGATCTGTACAATGTAAATGCAGATGATGCAGCACTTGCTATTGCAAGAGTATTAAATGCTCCACTGTATTACATTTCAGATGTACCAGGTGTCCTTGATAAAGAAGGCAAGCTCATTGATGAGCTTGATGAGAATAAAGTTAATGCTTTAATTGCTGATGGCACTATCTCAGGTGGCATGACAGTTAAAGTAAAGAGTGCAATTGATGCAACCAAGCTTATCAAAAAGCCTGTATACATTGCCTCATTCAAAGATCCAAATCTTGCTAAAAATCTAATCTCCCGGTCTCGGCTTGGCACAGTATTCAATGTCTAATAGCATTTGCAGTACATCAAAGACAATGTTTTAGAAAATAACTTTTATAAATAAACTTTTATAAACAAACATTGTCAGATTTAAAAATAAGAAATCTTAATATGTACTGCGGGCTTTAAAGCATAGTAAAAACTATTAACAGGCATTTATATATTAAAAGGCTAAGTCAGATTAAATAAATCGTGGAGACACATCGATATGCCACCTATAAATCAGAATTCATCATCATTTGTATTATTAGATGAAATCAAACAGAACACATTAGAAGAGCTTTATGACAAGGTAGTTGATCTTTATGACAAGAAGTTAATGTCAAAAGAGGATCTGACTAAGGTTAATGAAGCATTAGTTACTGTAAATCAGGTGTTCTTAAAACAGGAAAAAGCAAACTTTACTGTAAGACAGGCAACCTTAGCTGATGTTGACTCTCTTATGGATATGATTGAGTACTGGGCAAAACAGGGACAGAACCTTCCTCGTAAGAGAAACGACATCATCCGTGGTATTCAGACCTTTGCTGTCTGTGTCAAAGATGACAAGGTAGTAGGCTGTGCCTGTTTATATGTTTATGACTCAGGTTTAGCTGAAATACGCTCATTAGGTGTATCACCTGTAATTCAGCGACAGGGACAGGGCAGGGCGATTGTAAACTACCTCTTAAAGAGAGCATCAAAGATGTTCATTCAAAGAGTATTTGTGCTCACAAGAAGTCCTGAATTCTTCTCAAAAGTAGGTTTCCAGAAAACAGTTATTGAAGCACTGCCTGAGAAGATTTTAAAAGACTGCGAAAACTGTCCAAAGCGTGAAATGTGCGATGAAGTGGCATATATCTATAATGTAAAGGATCACAACTAATATGAAAATCACAAGAAAAACTTTTGACGAGGTAATGTTCCCTTGTTACAACCCAATGAACATGGTTATTAAGAAGGCTCATGGTTCATATGTTTTTGATAATGAAGGTAACAAGTACGTTGATTTAACCTCAGGTATTGCTGTTAACTGTTTAGGTCATACTCCAGATGGAGTTCAGAAGGTAATTAAAAAGACCTGCAAGAACTTAATTCATGTAAGTAATATCTTCTGCAACGAGTACACACTGTCATTAGCTAAGAAGCTAACCTCTCTTACGGGTTATGACAAGGTCTTCTTTGTAAACTCAGGTGCTGAAGCTAATGAGACAGCTTTAAAATTAGCTCGTCGTGTTGCTTTTGATGACTATGGCGCAGAGAAGAATGAGATCATCTCATTTGTAAACAGTTTCCATGGCAGAACCTTCTTCTCTGTAACCGTAGGTGGTCAGGAGAGCTATTCAGATGGTTTCGGTCCAAAGCCTGCTGCTATTACCCATATTCCTTACAATGATATTGCAACCTTTGAAAAGACCATTTCAGACAAGACCTGTGCTGTAATTTTAGAGCCTATCCAGGGTGAGGGCGGTATTATTAAAGCAGATGATGCTTTCTTAGTAAAAGTACGTGAACTGTGCGATAAGTTCCATGCTGCTTTAATCTTTGATGAGGTTCAAACCGGTGTCGCAAGATCAGGTACTCTGTATGCTTATGAGCAGACACCTGTAAAGCCTGATATCTTAACCTCAGCTAAAGGTTTAGCTTCAGGTCTGCCAATAGGTGCTGTTTTAACCTATGATAACTTTGCTAAACACTTCGTCCCTGGTACCCATGGTTCAACCTTTGGTGGTAATGCTTTAGCCTGCTCTGTAGGTTGCTATGTACTTGATAAAGTAAGTGATAAGAAGTTCTTAGAGAATGTAAAAGCAACCTCTGAGTACATTAAAGCTGCTATCAGGAAACTTGATGAAAAGCATCATGTCTTTGATGATGTAAGAGGTGAAGGCTTACTTATGGGTCTTGTTTTAAACAAGAAATACTCTGGTAAGTCAGGTGCTCTGCAAAAAGAATGCTTTAAGCATAAGTTATTAACCTTAACCGCTCATGGCGATGTATTAAGACTGGCTCCTGCTTTAAACATTAAAAAGTCTGTTGTAGATGAAGCTATGAAGCTTTTAGATAAAGCTTTAACAGACTTTGTAAAAGACAATGCTTAATAAAAGGGGATTTTAGAAGATAAGAGCATAAAAGTTTAAAAGTGAATCTTTTAAACAGAATTTAATGAATCTTATAAAATCTAAGTACGGCACTGTGTGAAATTATCAGATACATACAGTGCCTTAATTGTCTTAGTGGTAATGGCTGAAATCTACCTTAAGATCATTTTCAAACTAAACGCAGGATCACTGCAAACCTCATTCAAGCTCTCTGCAACTAAAGTTCAAGATCATTGCAAACTAATCTTAAGCTCTGTGCAAACTTATAAAAAGATCACTGCAAACTTTGTTGTACTTACAATAAATGCCAGTAATTACAATTCCCCAAATTTTTATTGTGTATAATTGATAAATAAGAAGTAAACTAGGAACACCATAATGAGCAACAAACAATTCTTAGCATTACCATACGGAAAGGATGCTTTTCCTCTATTAAGAGAAGGAAACTGTTACTTCGTCGACAAGACTCCTTATCTTAAGA
>ERZ1034897.33-NODE-33-length-84795-cov-524.175443_pt1 | contig 84795 bp, 123 predicted proteins | sample MGYA00520629_ERZ1034897 | MGnify/ENA primary metagenome ERZ1034897 (study PRJEB33766, sample SAMN09781789) | gut metagenome | biome: gut microbiome | host: Homo sapiens | place: Madagascar | study: EMG produced TPA metagenomics assembly of the PRJNA485056 data...
CACGAGGAGGCTGTAATTTACCAACCAGCTTGCAAATAACGCGGGTTAATCCTTATGTTAAATATTAACCCGCGTAAGCCATCTGGTTCGTATCAGTTGATTATAGGAAAGCAATAGGCCTATGAGTGTACCTACAAACAACCAAAAGTGAATTGCATCACGACTTATCAAGAGTATGAGGTTTAATACCACGTGAGTGGAATACCTGCGCCTAGCCGTTGTCACCGCAGGCGCAGGTATCCGAACACGGGATTGAATCACGAACATATATCCATGCAACATAATACATGAGATAAGTCTAGGTTATTGCGAGCCGAAATGGTGTGCAAGGAGAATAGATTGTACAATACTGTTTCAATCATCCTGAGCATCCAGGTGATTACCTGGATCCGTCAGGACTCAGATACAGTATTAATCAAGACCTTATAGTTACGCAACAGATTCTCTGAGCGCACTCCTATTAACCAAATATTTTGAGAATATGACATACGACGAAATCATCAATGAAGTTGAGAATGGTGCTAAGTTCACCATAAACTTCCAGAAGAGAACATGCAGAGTGAACGGCAAGGTAGTAATGTCCGAGGAAGACAAGCCGAAGGACACGCCTTACCTTACACCCGAGGTTGTGTTTGTCGGCATCGAGCAGAGATATGCAGCGTACAAGCATTCTGTGCCGTCTGAGCGTTCCGAATCACATCACCGCTACTACTTCAAGGCTTTGCCTGAGAAAGAGCTCTCAGACGAAGATATGATGTACGGAGAGCGACGTGAGGTATCTAGATGTAAGCTGGAGCTGTACGTTCTTATGCAGCTTCTCAGAGGCAACCTATTTTGGAACTGCTCATGGGGAACGTGGTTCTGGCGTTCAAAGAACGACAAGGACCTGATTATCCTCAGAGACTGGATTGAGCCAAACAAGGGTGGGGCGTAAGCCTCATCCACTAGAGTTAAATAATTTATTACAAACCATTTTAAATTTTATAGAATTATGAAGCAGATTGTAACAATCACTGGTGAGAACTTGAACATCGTAACAAAGAACGTAGAGGCTACAGCAGCTACCAAGAAGACCAAAGCGCAGATGCGTCTCGAAGCTCTTAAGGCAGCAGGTGTTGATACTAGTAAATATTTCCCTCTCGGTGACGACCAGCTTATCAAAATCGAAAATGGCGCAGCAGTTCCTGTAGACATGGACGATGCAACCATCGATGCGGTAGGCAAGCAGATTGTCGAGGGTGGATACGTAAGCAACTGGAAGCTGTTCCGTCGTTGGGTGATGAGTCAGATGTTCCACATGTTGCGAGACATGGATAAGAACGGACTCACATTCAATGCGGTATTGCAGCGCAAGGGCTACGAGTACCAGTGGCGCATGCTGGAAAATGAGCTCTATGCTCAGATGAAGATGGCAGCCCACGGGGATCATGAGAATGCCGGTGCGAGAAAAAGATGGTTCGGAGGCTTTGTCGCTAGCGAAATGGCTTACGATTACATCGATAAGCTCCGCAAGTACGTGGACGACAACCTCATCTACAAAGTCAAGAAAGACAAGGACGGAAAGAAGACGAAATCTTTCAAGCATACCTGCAAGGGCAATCCTTACGTGCGCCTTCAGAACAAGGACATCTTCGTTTCCGACTTGGAGAAGAAGGTATTTGTACCTCTCTGTGACCTTGCGCGCAAGATGTGCGACAGCAAAACCTACAAGGAAGTCTACGATGCCGTTCACGAGTTCAACAAGAACCGCAAGCATCTCGCATGGGACACCAAGCAATCAGATGTATTCATCAATGCCTACAAAGGTTCTGGTGCTTATTACACCATGCGTAACCTTATCATGTTCCACGGAGCAAGATTCCTGAAGAGCGGGCGAAAGATGTCAGAAGCCAACTCGTTGAAGGAGCTTGAGTCTAAAGCAAAGCTCTATGATGAGCAGGGTTGGAGAATGCTCGGTGTTCTCAAGCAGCTTATCAAGGAGTCCGGTATTAACATCCAGGGTAAGATTGATGAGTGGAAGAAGTAATCACCAGTAGAACGTAAGGTTCGCCGCCTGTAGTATGGTGACCCGGCAAGAATTCACAAGAGCTTCTTCAACGAAGGATCTCCTCCAGTTACTACTGGAGGTAATCCTTCAATCTAAGCTCTCTAGATCGAACTTATAGAGTAAGGCGCCAGCCGGGGACCATTCTAGTCAAAAGTCGGTTACTGATTCGGTAACCGATTCAATGTCTAACCAATAAAATGAAGAATTATGAAAGAGATTAATGTAGACACAAGAAAGTATATTAAGGCTCCTGTTTACGGAAAGAATGTCGTTGAAGAATCACTTCTAGATGCTATCTTTGACGATTCGAAATATCTTAGCAATAAGTTCTCCTTGGGATTTGTCGGCGGCGTACCTACGATGATAGAGTACAACGGAAACTACCTATCTATCAAGAAGCTACGCCCGTGGAGTACATCAGAGTGGGGTAGAGAGATTATCAAACGACTAACAGGCGAGTCCAAGAACAACATATATTGTTACGAGACGAAGCAGTATCTCGACGAACGCCAGGCAGAGCCTTTAATCTATACATTCTTTCTGAGTACAGACTACCTTACTGTAAGATTTCACTACAATGTAAAAGTAGATGAAGATTAGCCAAACATGTCAGTCGTTAGCAGCGGCTGACTCCTTATCATAACTAGATTTTGTTTAAATGGGTCAAACCGGTCTGTCGTGAGACACGCCGGTTTTTTGTTCCCCAAGTATTAACCAATTAAATTAGAATTATGAGTAGAAATTACTGGACATTAGGTAAGGAAGGAATGAAGACTCGTCTGTCAAAGGCACAGGCAGCTTATGAGAACGCAGTAGAGATCGTCAGCGACTTGCATGTCAAGATAAGTGATGGCAACACAAAATTGGGAGCAATCCCATCCGTGTCGCTCATTCCGGTCATGGATTGCGGTAACTGTGCAATCTGTTCGAAGAGCTGCTATGACCTCCGCAACGATATGATTTACAAGGAGGTTATCAAGACGAGAGCCATCAACTCTGCAATCTATCATGAGGATCCCGAACGATACTTCAAGGAGATTGATGACTACCTCAACTACCGCTATCCTAGAGCATTCCGATTCCACATCGGTGGCGACATACAGGACAAATGGTATCTTGACAAGATGTGCGAGATTGCTCACAAGCATAAGGATACCAAGTTCCTGGCGTTCACGAAGATGTTCGATGTCTGTAACGAGTACCTCGATGAGGGCAACGTCATTCCTGAGAACATGCACATCCTATTCAGCGGATGGCTTGGTCTCAAGATGGACAACCGTCACGGATTCCCTGAGGCGCATCCTATCTTCGAGAGCGGTACATCAGCTCCGGAAGGAACACTTCTATGTACCGGAAACTGTACAGAGTGCCTGAAGGAAGACAGGCTATGCTGGTCTATCGGGAAAGGTCAGGCGATAGGATTCCTCGCACACTAGCCAAAAGCCCTCTTCGGAGGGTACTATGTCTAACCATTTAAAATTTTGCGAATTATGACAACAGCAAGAAGAGCAACGAGAATACTCAAAGCTTCCGACATCATGAAGAGAAAGGGTATTGTCCAGAAACAGATTGACATGAACAAGTTCAACGAGGTTGTAGAGAATTTCTTTATGGCACACGAGCCTAAGGATACGATTCTCCTTACGCCGAAGAGATTCATCGAGATGGATAACCCGCCAGAGGGAGACTTCATCGACTATCTCGATGTCAGCGTGTGGGAGAAGAAATGCGATGATCCGGATGACCCGTTCGACTTCATCGACTATCAGTGCATGAAGAAGAATGGGATGCTTCGTCCTATCCTTATGGTGAACGAGCCTTTCATCGGCAATGCTGCCGGATGGCTGAGAGATTTTTGTGGATTCACTGTGAAGAGCAGAACACGAAAGAAGAAGAAGGAGTATATCGTGTCTCTGCCGGTTTAAAGCCGAACAAGGCGTGGAACATTATTGTTTCACGCTCCCAGTATTAACCAATTAAATTAATGAATATGACTGATATTGAAAGAGTAAAGAGATTCGCATTCGAGAATGATTATCCAGGTGAGGCATTGGATTCAATCAACTGCTTCCGCAGATACAGTGAGCCTCCAAAGGAAGATTTGGACAGCCTGGACAAGGCGACCGATGAGGACTGGCTAGGTCTTATCGGAGAATACGAAGGTGCAGGAATTAATTGGAAAGGAGAGTTCTCTGACATTAACGGAAACAGCGTAACACTTGGCGACAAGGTTATGTGGAACAATCCTGAACCGGATGATTCCGATAAGTGGTACGAGAATTTCAAGATATGCACTGTAGATGATATATCAGAAGACCGAATATCACTCAAGGACGAGGACGGAGATACGTTCGACGTAACCGAGGATGAATGCACTTTAGTTCGAAAGCTTGACTACAAGCTCTATGAGGACGAGAAGTATCACTATGGAGTGTGTGGAATGCTACAGGATATCGAGAATGCCCGCACAATGACGAGCTATATCCACGATGACGACCTCAGATGGAAGCTTGATGCTGCGTGCAGATGGTTCAAGGAACACATTGAGGCTGAGATTGCCAATCACATCGTAGAGAATCAGTAAGCCAAACAAGCCTGCCGGGAACGGCGGGCATCAAGTCAAACCAAAATATTAAGATTATGGATAGAAAAGTATTGAAAGACAAGATTGATGAGTTGCGTTCAACAGCGAAGATGGAACTTGCATGCACCATCCGTGAGATAATGCGAGAGCGCGGAATCCTAAGCAAGGAACTTAAGAACCCGGTTAAGTGCAGCGACGGACTTTTCGAAGCTGTCTTCATTGAAACTAACGGCGAGGATACCGCTATCCCGATTATCACACTACGTATGATGAGCTACAAAAGAGTGGTGAAGAGAGTATCCCCTATGGATTTTGAGATGGATTTCGAGTCGCTCGCCAGTATTGCCTACGAGCTAAACGATGAGCTCGAAAGTTAATTTAGCGTTAAAAACGGCAAAGATGATGGTTTATTTTATAAACTTTCAGTATCTTTGCCACTAATAACCAAAATATTAGAATTATGACAGAAGAATTAAGAATCAAGACAAGAGACTGGGAACGACTGTTGAGTCCTGTTCAGCAGGAGAAGTACAAGCTCGCTATCAAGCAGGGTTGGTTCGCCGACTATCACGGCAACGCATGGAGGCATGACACGTTCTATGGCGCATACATCTGGAAATATCCGAAGTTCATCAAGGTCGTGAGAATGTTCGATGAGCTGTTGGGCCACAAGCCATTGTGGGAAGACATCACTGACGACAACCTCCGTGACCTCTTTGAGAAGATCAAGGAGAACTATGCTCCAAACTCAGCAAAGACCGTATGCGCCACCATCAAGGCGGTGATACGTGAGAACGATGCGACGAAGGAGATTAACAGCCCTACGTTCGGAAAGATACTCAGAACGAAGGCTGTTCCTGTCCAGTCCGTCTATCTCTCGGATGAGGAGATAAACAGAATCATCAATTACAATCCAAGGGGACAGACGAAGAGATATGTTCAGCGCATGTTCCTCATGGAATGCCTCTGTGGAGCGCGCTACAGCGATTGTCAGAGGATAACCCCCGAGAACATCGATGATACCGGACACTTCCTCGTGTATGTAGCACAGAAGACCAAGACAGAGGTAAGGGTTCCTCTTCACAAGAAGCTCCGTCCGTTCCTTGTATGCGGCACTGGCGTTGAGCCTCTTCCTGGAGAAATCAGCGAGATGACCTTCAACCGAACTCTTCGTGACATCTGCCGTGATTGCGGAATAGACGAGAATACGAAGGTGTTCCATGCAGGTAAAGAAGAGACCGGAAAGAAGTACCTCTTTATCTCTTCACACACCGGCAGACGTTCGTTCGCCACGAATCTCTCCAAGAAAGGCGTACCATTGGAACAGATTGCCGTCATGATGGGGCATACTAGTAACGGTAAGCCTAATATCCAGATGACGCAGCGGTACATCGTTGGTAAGACCGAGATTGACAGCAGTACCCTGAGACTGTTCGGTGTATACGATAAGGATCTGGATGATGGTCTAGATGAGGACCAAGCTAAAACTGGAGATGGCAATTAGCCATCTCCTGCTATTGTTTAACCAATTAAAATAATGAATATGGTAGAAGATTATACAGAAGAAGAGTTGGATAAACTCATCAATGAGTGTCGGAAGAAGTACGAAAAGCTCGAAAAGGAGACCGTTATGAAGGCTCTGACTGGAGAGATTGGTACAAATTCTGCAATGGTAGAGGAGTTGGAGATACTCAACATTCACTATCATGACGAAATGGATGAGTACGATGTCACTGCACTCGACCTGAATCCTGGTCTAATCGAGAACTTCAAGAGAGCAGAGCATGAAGGCAAGAACGTTATCTTCGAGGCGCAGGAGTATCTAAAGATTCTCGGTATGTGCGAGGAGATGTTCAACCAGAAGATGTGGGTCAACGAAGATGGCCACATGTGTGACGAAGATGGGAACAGACTATCTGCTGACGGAGAACATCGTGTTTTCGAAGTTGTTAAGTGCGGAAAATAAGATATTTCTAGTTAATCATAGCTAGATTTGTTTAAATGGTTGTCCCCTCTTGCCCGTGAGGGTAGGAGGGGATTTTTAAAACGGCCCCGATTAGCCAAAAATAGGGAGCTTCGGCTCCTGCAATTAATAACCAAGCCCTACCGCAGCACGGAAAGCGGAATGTTATGAAGAAAGTATTATTAGCAGCGATAATCTCTATTACTGGTTTTTCGCTTGTTTCCTGCAATTCTATGGAACACAAGACGAAGAAACAGCTGCGAAGCACATTAGAGGAACTTGCGAAGAATCCGGAGTCTTTCAGTATATCAAAAGAGAAGATAGTATTCTCGAACGACTCCATGTGTGCCATTTCGTTCATCGGAAGAGGACAGAATGGCTTTGGTGGCTATACGTCTTCCAAAATGGAGTACACGCTTCTGAAGCTGGAGAACAGAGAGAGGGGAACCCAATACGACGAGGCTCTATTGGATATGGAGGATAGAGACCAGAGAAAAGGCTCAATCAAGGAGGCTTTGGAGAATGTTGACGGAGGATACCTGTACGGAACGGAGAAGGACGTTTATAATGAATGCCTTAGAAATTGCGGAGGCGACAAGGAGAAGGCAAGAGCAGACTACCTGTTCTCCAGAGCGCTCTGCAACGTAATCAGTAACGGAAGAGTAGTCGATTCCGACGATTAAAATATTCAACTAGCCGCTTATCACTTGGCAGATAGGCGGCTATTTTATTAAAAGTCACAACTAAAAGCGCACCGAAAAACGCTCTTTTTTCTTAAAAAGGGTTAATGTAAATATTCTATACTTTAATGAAAAGCACAAAATATTGTTTTTACTCTAATCGAAACATTTAGCCAAATCAGCACTTTCGAGAGTTTTGTTTTTACTTTTTACTTGAATGAGCATATAAAAACACAAAAAATCACGCTTGTACGAATGAAAGTAATAATGTATCTTTGCATCGACGCTTTGATACACAATCAGCACGTTGGTATTATTTGCAAGGAAATTTAGTAGGTGTCCGAAAGGAACCGAATAGAAAAATGGATTTCATTAAGTGGTGCTGCACTTTTTGGAATCCTTTTATTTTTATACTATGCAGAGGAAATGCTTGCACATATTAGTTGAATTGGTAGAGCGGTACGCAAGAGGTCGTTCCAGGGTGGAGCGCAGCAAGCGTATGACCGTTCTAGCCTTTGCTATCTGGTGCAAGATGCAGCATAGCAATTCCGTAATGTTTGATATGGGTACGCGTGATTTGATGCGGACACTTCATATTGGGCATACGAAAGCACAAATGATACTCCAAGCCATCAGGTCTTCCGAGTTATTCTCAGTTCAGGAAGATGGACGCTTCATAGTGAACTCTTTCAAGGATAATACCATAAAGCGAAACAAGAAGGGAAGAGTATTCAAGGGTGCGAATATGTTTACCATAGAAGTAAACAAAGAGATTACGCTAAAAGAAATATACAACAGGCTCAACGAATTACTTTTCCTGCATCAGATAGGAAGTATGGAAGCGAACAGCTCACACGTAAGTGCAAACAACCGCTCGTGTCGCTACTCACCCATTCCTTTCTCTCAGCTGGAGAGTGCGGTGGGCATGTCCCATGGCTCAATTAGCGGAATAAAGAAACGCCTCAAAGGAAAGAAAGAGATTTCCTCTACATTTGCAGAGCTGCACATGGCAGACAGCAGATGTGAGGATCAGGTGAAAAAGCTTCTAGTAAAGTTCGGAAGAAAAAAAGCATCTTTCGTGAGAGACAATAATGTGTACGTCTGCATTCCTTGTTCGTATGCAATAACAGACAGAAACGCAAAGGCAAGCTGCGGAAGACACACCATCTATGGTTATGCCGGCAAAAAGGCTAGCAAGAAAGGAATAACAAGGCAGGGGAGAGAGCTCTACTCTCCGATGCGAAGTTTGGGCAATTTGCCCGATTAAATGGTAGTGTTTCTGTTTTTGACGGTTTCACACTATAAGTAAGTGCTTGATTGTATTGTTTAATCTCTCTTATGCCCTACGTGCGTGAGAGAAAAAAAGAAAAAAGATTATGAAGAATGAAACAAAACTTAAAAAGTTGGAAGCTTGGTTGGATGAGAATAATTTCAGTCACCACGTTCCTCGTTCTCTTGAGAGAGGCGTAAAAGGTAGTCCAAATCTCATCATAACCCCTTTCGGTCATCACAGAATTAACGTGAAGCTTGAGGGAGAGGACGACAGTTTGTTCTACGACCGCCATAGGGGCAAGCATCCTGTCTTCATAAGAGACTCAGAGGCTCCAAAATTTGTGCTCGAAAAGGTGCAGAACGTTATCATCGAGCTGATGAAGAAGGAGAATGCCTTCACTCAGCTTACTCCTGAAGAGAGAAGAAAGGTGGAGAAGAAGCGAGAGAAGAACAGGAAGAAGAATCTCCGCAGAAGACAGAAGCACAATGCCGCCAACAACGGCATTTAATGATTTGAGATTAAAAATATTTAGATATGAACAATATGACTTTGACAAAGACAAGTAACCCATCGGATATCGAGCGTTACTTCCGTGGTGTTTTAGAGTTGGATAAGCAGAATAAGGAGTTTTCTGTGAATCTTGACGATGTGTGGCAACTTTGTTATGCCGAAAAGGGCAAAGCTGTACGTGCGTTAAGGGCTAACTTCATTGAGAATGTGGACTTTATAGTTATTGCCCAAAATGGCAAAAACTCGCTCCTCAATGATGCGGAGCAAGATTCTGATAACTCGCTTGCCCAAAATGGCAAGCAAGACTGGGGCGGTAGCAATAAGATTAATTACTATCTTACCTCTTCTTGCCTTGAATATTTTATAGCTCGTAAGGTGCGACCGGTATTCGAGGTTTACAGAAGAGTTTTTCATCGTGCTATTGCGCAAGTTCAGCAGACATCTTTACAGGAACAGGTTCAGGCAAACCTTACTTTTGCCGATTGGACCATAAAGACCCTCAATCTCAACGAGGCTAGCAAGATATGCTGGGCAAAGAAGATTGCTGAAAAGTTCGATATCCCTACGGATGCACTTCCTTCAGGTGTCAACGCCGGTACAGAGTCTCCTACGCTCCACGCAGCGAAAGACCTTCTTAAGGAGAACAATATTCCTCTCACCTCCGTCGCATTCAACAGAATTCTGATGAAGAAGGGAGTCATCCACGAGGCTACACGTCCTAGCAGGGATAAGAACAAACCTTGGAAATGGAAAGTGCTCAACAAGGGATTCGAGTGCTTCGGTCAGAATATCCAGGATCCGAACTTCCAGTCTCAGACTCAGATTAAGTGGTACGACAACAGGTTCAGTGACCTTCTGGAGTTTGTAGGTATTGAGATTCCTCAGACGCTCGGGTTCTAAAATGGGGGAAATCCCCCCATTTTGAATATAAATAAAAATCTAAATACGCAAAAATCTGCGTATTTACTTAGATAAATATATTGAGATTATGAACAAGAAACTAAGATTGCTGGTGACTGCAAAGTGTCACAACAAGTGCCCTATGTGCTGCAACAACCAGTTCGACTTCGAGAAGATTCCGGTAGTTGACAGATTGGACTACGATGAGATTAGTATCACTGGTGGAGAACCTCTTCTGCCGGATTGCAACGGAAAGACAATGTGGCTTGCTCACGGAATCAGAAACGTATTCCGTACGCTCGGAATCCCAGCACCAAGACTTTTCCTCTATACGGCATGGGTTGATTACAGAACACTCCGCAATCGCAGCTATGACTTCGACGGAATCTGTCTCACGCTCCACAGCAAGCCCGATGTGGTAAAGTTCATTGAAATGAACGATGTGATGCTCAGACATAAGAAATACAGATGGAACGACAATGGTTTCAATCCTGACTGCTCCCTCCGTCTCAACCTCTTCGCAGACACGAAGGCTCTTCTCCCTAAGGACATAGATCTGTCTATGTGGAAGGTGAAGGACATGGAGTGGGTGAAGGATTGCCCGGTTCCAGAGGGTGAGGACTTCCGAAGAATCAAGGAGCTGTTTTAGTTGATAATTAATTTTCTGAAGTTATGAAAGAAAGATTTAAAATGATTTTCGACCGCATCGACATCTTCGTCGTGTGCATTGTCTTCGGGTGCTGCCTCACAGTAGCAGAGGCTTATATGGGATTCTGGAAGTGGTTTGCGCAATGCTTTATAATGACTTTTCTCATCACCGAAGTCTGCTACACTCTCCGCTGCAACGAGAAGCTGAAGAAGGAGCTGATAGAGGCCAACTGGAGACGGAACTATGCAGAGAAAGAGCTAGATGTTGCCAATGAGCGATGCGCTTGGAGACAGAAACTAATTGACCTTTACAGCCTTCTTGTAAAGAAGAGAAATGCACAATTTGAATGTGAACATGCAAAGTTGAATTACTGTAAATACAAGATAACATCGGAAGAACTGGCATCAGTGATGAATCGAACCGACAAGGAAATCAGTGAGATTTCGGATAAAATCTCAGAGCTTACCAAGGAATTGAACGAATTGTACGCTAAAAAATAGCAGTTTTCTTGCGTATGTCGGAAAAAGTTCGTATATTTGCACTAACACATTCAAATAGCACTCTTCCGCCCGGCGTTCGGACTCACTCCCGGAGCCGGGCATCTCTTTTAGGATTTTGAATTATTCGTCATAAGCAATTATTAGGTTATAGGTTTGCCCCACGTCATTTGCAGATGGCGTGGGGATTTTTACTTGTTAACCGTTCAGATAGTCGATGACTTTTCGGTTCGCCTCGTCTATCTTCTTATTGTCGAACTGAATATAGAGCGAAGTAGTATCGTTGTCCCATTCGCTATGCCCTAGAGCCTTTCCGATAACTTCCTTCGGAATATCAATGCTCGCCGCTATGGTGGCCCAGCTTCTTCTTGCAGTGTACCATATAATATCCTTGTGAAGCGGCTTGATTTCCTTCTTAATCAATGCACCACGCTTGTTTTTCTTCATTTCTGTTGGTCCGATTCTCTTCAGGTAATCGCCTAGCGTTCTTCGGAAGCTTGATTCCTTCGTTCCGTCATCCAGGATACACAGAAGATGATTCTTTCCCTTGTACTTCCTGATGATTTCCATCGCTTCCGGTTCAACCTTGATGTCGTAGAGTCTGCCGGTCTTGTTGCGCTTGTACTGGATGCGCCCTTTCTTGATGCAGTCAGCAGGAAGTTCGAGCAGGTCGGAGAGGTTGATGCCTATCAGATAGAACCCGAGCATAAACAAGTCACGGTACTTCTCCATGAAAGGCTCTACCGGGAAGTCGCGATACTCCCTCATCTCCTCGGCACTCAGATATAGGTACTGCTGACGCTCCGTCTTGATGGAAAACTTGCGGAAAGGATATTTGGTGGTAATCTCGTTGTCTATGGCCCAGTTGAACACCGTGCGTATGTTTCTGAGGTCGATGGCGATTCCACCGCTCATTCTGCCTTTCAGGAGCTCATGTGCCTGGAATCTTTCGAGCCAGTCTCTGTCTATATTGTCGAAGTCGGCATGCTCATCGAAGGATTCAATCCTCTTCCTTGTTCTTAGAAATATCTCCTTGGTACTATCCTTAGCCTTGGTCTTGATGAACTCATCGATGTAGTAGAGGATATTCTTCTCTACCGATGCTGCCCTTCCGCTGATGATAGCCTTGATTTCATCCTTCATCCTTGCTGCCGGAAGTTCGCCATTCATATAGATATATTCCTCCACGGACGCAAATAGCCTTGCCAGCATTGCAGTCTTGGCTCTTGCATTCGGAACGCTCTTCGGGAAGATCATCCCGCTGAACTTGACCGTACTCGTGATTCCGGTATAGACCTGGAATCTCTTTCCTTGATAACTTATGATGAAGAAAACCTTCAGTGACTTTCCTTCAACGTATGTCTTGATGCTATTCATACTTACTCACAGATTTTACTCACAACTTAATTTTACTCACATATTACTCACAAAACTACTCACATTGGCGTACATTATGCACGTTTTTGTACCTATTTTGTGGGTGGAAATGATGGATTTTACTATGTTTTTAATGGTGAAATATAATGTAAGTTGCTGATTATCAGTATTTGAGCGAGATACGGGAGTCGAACCCGCCTCACAGGCTTGGGAAGACTCTCGTATATCTTGGTAAGTCTCTAATACTGATAGTGTTTGGCGTAATCACCGGTTACTTACTCACATATTACTCACAAAAATCGTATTTTTACTGCACTTTTGTGAGTACGTACACCATGCCTAATTTTTCTGTTGCAAACTTTACTAGGTCAATTTCCGTTGCTGAAACAAAGTAGGCTACGTACATTTCGCTTCCATCGAAGTACACCGCAGAAGTGCCAGTGTCAACGGTTCCGTCCTGCTTGTAAGCAGTATTAGCTTTCCAGGTCTTGTAGCCACAAAACGGCATTGCCATAGGTTTGGCTGCGTCTCCATTGATAACTACCGAGAAATCGCCTTCCGTGCGAAGGATGCCGCCCTCTAAGAAAGAAATGGTGTTCCCCTTCTGAACAGAGTAATGGTTAATCGGAATAGGAAAATCCTGAACCTTGCTCAGTTCCCACTTGCCGTTCATAGCCTTGCTGGCATCAAACTTCTGTTCCTGTTTCTCATTGTCGTCATCATCGCTACTGCTGCATGATGTGAATGACACCCCTGCGAGAAGTATCATTGCTGCTAATAATACCTTCTTCATAATCCTTATATATAATAATGTTATACTTCGATTCCGTTATCTGCAAGAATCTTCCTAAGAAGACGAATTTCGCTGTCCTTTGCCTTGATAATCTCATCCTTGGCGTTGATGATCTGAATGAGCTGGGCGTTCTTGTCTTTGAACGATTCCTCTTCACGCTCCTTGGCTCGTTCCGTTCCCGTAGTTATGTTTTGACTATTGTCACCAACGTTCCCGGCATTTATCAACTGTGCCATCGGTATGCCGTGCTTAAACGCCTCGTTGATGGACTCTTCTATCTTCTGATGCGTTTCGCCTAGCTGAATTACCATATTTCCATTCATACTTCCGCTTCCATACTTCAGCCAGCTATAACTAACACCAAGAGAATTGCATATTTTGCTAATCGTTCCCTCGGATATTGAAAGCTTTCCGCTTCTCATCTTGCCGATGTTGTTGGTTCCTGTAGCCTTCATAAAGGCATTCTCACTCATCTTCTTGATCTTGATGAGATAATCTAACCTTTCTTGTACCGAATTTAATGTTCCCATAATGTTTCTTAGTTTTATATTTGCAACTAAATTGGCTCGAAACGTTAAAATTCGGTAATATACCGAAGTATTTTACCGAAACATTAGGTACTTTACCGAAGTTTTTATACCTTTGCACTCGTTAACGGTCGAGTAACCAACAAAGCCGTTACAAACGGAGGCTTGTGCGACCGAAAGTACGTACTTTACATTGACACTGCAAATATACGACTTTTTTCGCATACCTCCAAATTTTAAACGAATTATTTAAGTAACCAATATGAAAAAGGTCGCAAGAATAACAAAACAGGACATATTGGGCATCAAACCAGGAAAATTTGAAGTCTTTCTGCTTGAGTCCGCAAGAGCAGTTCGGTCGGCAGTAACATACGCTTATCAGCTTGCTCAATACGAAGAATTGCCGAAGGGTGTACTCAAATACTCAACCTCGGCAGATTACAAAAACCATACAGCGATTATCACCGCTGTTCCGGTTGAGTAGTAAACTTTAAAAGATTAAAGTATGGAGGAAATTATCAAGTTTAACGTAACAACGATGAAAGCTATAAGCAAAGAAGGTGAGCTTTATTCGCTCAACGATTTGTGGAAGCTTCTTGGCTCTCCGAAATACAAAGAGCCTAAACGCTGGGTCCTTCTGCCAGATTCTGTCAGATACATTGAAAAAGAGATAGAAATAGAAAAGGACGAAAAATCCGTCCTTTTATCTAAGAAGGGCAGAAACGGAGGTTCCTATGGAAGCAAGCGAGTTTTTGTCGAATATGCGAGGTATCTTGATAAAGGCCTTGCAGTTCAGATAAACGACCTCTTCCTACAAGAGTTGAAAGCCCAGGGAAATCCGGACTTATATCTTGAACGTTATCGTTCGTCATATAAAAAGAAAGGTAAAAGCGATGACTGGATTGATAAGCGAATGAAGAGTATCAATACTCGAAATGAGCTGACAAGTACGTTGAGCCATCACGGAGTTCATGGTGACGGATTTAGAAGATGCACGAATGCTTCTTACGAAGGTCTTCTTGGCTGTAAGGCTCCTGCTCTTCGCAAGCATCTCGGGATCGAGAAGAAAGACAGTATAAGAGACAACATGAGTAAGACTCAGCTTACTGCTCTCGAATTATCCGAGGATTTGGCTAAGCAACGCATCGAGAAGAGAAACCTATATGGCGTCGATCCTTGCGAAGCTGCTTGCAAAGGAGCGGCTGAGGTAATTTCTGTTGCAGTTAGTAAATTTTTAAATAGTTGAAATATGGGTGATAAAGGTACATTTTTGAAAATAGCAGATGAAGGTAAACGTTTCTTCAGATCTATTTATATGCTAAGAGGTTCTAAGCAGTACAAGGGTTCCGATAACAATATGTTTCAGTCTTCAGAAGTTGGTTCTGTTTGCAATAATAATGTTTCGGTTTGTACAGCTACAGTAAAGACACAAGACGACAAGTGCATGCCGGTTACTCGTGATGTAGTTGTGCTTAACGCCAATGATGCTTGCGATAATGAAGTTGAGGTTCTATTATCTAAGCAGGATTGTATAGAGTTATTGGCTTATCTTTCAGTCGCAACGTTTGCATTAAGAGATTAGAGCCTATGCCACGCAAGAAAGTATCTGTAGAGTCTGTCGAAAAGATATGGCTCTCCACAAAAGAGTTCGCCAAGTATATTGGTATGAGCACAGGATACATACACGACTTGAGAAGGAGCGGCCAGATTCATCATTATATGATAGGTAACACCGCATTCTTCAAAAAGTCTGATGTTGATGAGCTGATTGAAGGACACAAGGTATGTTGATGTCCAAGGATAGAATACTTTAACATATATCACATATATTTGAATTTGCCCGTGAGGGTTCTGTTGCTTTAATGAAACAACTCATTGTTAGTTGGGTATTGTTAACTTAGTTCACAGCGGTGACTAACGGAGCGGATTTTTAATTGGTTAGTCCGCTCCAAATTGGCTGAGTAGCTCAGTTGGATAGAGCATCGTTTTCCTAAAACGAGGGTCGAAGGGTCCGAGTCCCTCCTCAGCCACACTCTCTTACTAATTCCGTTTCGTGTGTATCTCGAACGGTGCAAAGGTAAGTCCACGACCTTATAAAGTAGGTAGTCCGGGCAGCTACAATCTTGCATCGGGAGAGGTTCGGAAAGGATTGGAGAAGTAGTTCTTTGACACATCGGTTAAAAAGTGGCGTGGAAAAAGAAGTAACCGGATAGCGCAGTGAGCGCCGTGACTCTGGTGAAAGGACGCACGCAATACGAGAAATCAAGCTAATCTGCATCAAGTAGGCAGACGGACTACATCGGAATGAAGAATCGTCGATGCAAGCACTGGTGAAAACGTTGCAGTCTTGTGAGCAGGAAAAGCTCTGAAAATCCAAATGAAGTGAGAATTGCACATTTCATATAAAGACAAAGAAGCGACTGGTGTAAATGGTAGCACAGCGACAACTAGATGATACCGATTTCTTATCGTCGTGAAATGGGGGTTCGAGTCCCTCGCCGCTTCCCATAGATTACTTTTGGATTTGGTTAGAGGCACGACGATGCCTCTACGCTGTTTTTATTCAGTGTGTTGCTTGTCTGTGAAGACAGGCTCATATCTTGTTTCTAGATTACATTTATTAATAATGTTTTGCATAACAAGTGCAGACCGTCTGTGAAGATAGGCTGCACAATACGGATCTGTAGCTCAACGGTAGAGCGCCGGAGGGGCATCATCCGGAGACAGGAACGTCCGACTCGTCCCAGATCCACGAAGAATGAAAATTGTGAGTATAATTTTAGTTTAAAATGCATTCTGGTTAACTCTCCTGGCGAGGAGGTGATCGTATTATTATTGTTTAGATTTATTTTTAGTTTCGTGCGCTCTGTACGTGAGTATCGGGCGCCTTAAAATAGCCCATTGTGCGTAGTTGATATATATTAAGGTGGCGTAGCTCAGTAGCAGAGCACCAGGGGAAGGCCCTTGGAGGTCGATGGTGCGAGTCCATCCGCCACTCCAAAAGAAACTTTTCATTTTTCCTAAATTTTAATTAAAACGTTGAAACTAGCCCAGTTGCTCAACTGGATAGAGCCGTGGAATCAGCCCGCGAGGTTGGGAGTTCGAGTCTCCCCTGGGTTTACTATAAGTTAGTTTTTTAATGTTTATTTTTTTACATTAACTCATTGTTCTGAAGGCGTTCAGCAATAAATGATTCATATTATTCCATAAATAATCCCCTCTTGCTTGCGAAAGTAGGAGGATTTGCTGCATTAGCTCAGTTGGTTAGAGCGCTCGGTTTGTACCCAAGTGGCCGCAGGTTCGAGTCCTGCATGCAGCTCAGTAATGTGTATGTCATAAGTTTTTTAGTTTTTAATGGTACAAGAAGGGAGTGAGGTCGTCAATTCGGCCTCCTCCCGATTGCTTTGAGTTGAATTTCAAAACATACCATACCACGTGTAATCACCTCTCCTGCCTTGCGTGGTAGGCTAATCGGAGAGGTCTCTATAGATGAAGGTAAAAAAGACAATAAGAATCCGCAAGGAGAACATCAGGGAGCTCAAGAAGCTAGAATGCGTCGAGAGTATTGAACAGAATGGAAGGGACATTCTCGTTCACCTGAATCCCGAGTACACGGATGGAAAGCAGGAGGCTGTCAGAGACGAGTATCTCGTGCAATGGGGCAGCGGTAAGTGGCAGCGCTTCGGCGAGGCTGCGTTCAATCATCTCTACAAGAATCCTGCAAAGGAGGCGGGTGCGGCATGGGACGAGTAGGTTCTAAGAAGTATTTTGCTCCCGACGGGAACGAATACGATTCCAGGGAAGAGTACCTGTACTTGCAGGCCATCCTCGATGATCCTGGCATAAGCTGCATCCACAGACAGGTAACCATAACGGCAATCAATCCGGTATGGATGCTGAAACCAAAACAGCTCAAGACTAAGGTCAAGTACGAGAGAAGGTCTCTGCTTTACGGTCACAACTATACCGCCGACTTCGTTTACCGGGAAGGCGATAAGATTGTGATATGCGATGTCAAGAGCCTCTACACATCAAAGCTAAGAGAGTTCTCGATAACGACTAAGGCTGTTGTGGCAAGACTTATCGCCCACAACAGGAAACGTCATAACGGTGAACCTGTTGTGATATTCCGCAAGGCTATCAAGATAAAGAAGAATGAGTGGAAAATCGTTGATTATCCACCTTCTGACTGTACTATTTTATAATAAGGTGTAAAAATGAAAAAATATTCTGTTGTTGTATATCTATTCTTAATGCTGATCATTGTAGTGGTGGCGGAGATTATCAATCTCTGCTGCCACTTGTTGTTCGGCAAGAAACCAATCAAAAAGTTTCAGCTATGAGTATCATTATCAATAGTTTCCTGCTGACGGTACTTATGTTCGCAGCAGGTGCGTTTATCACAAAAGCCCTTGGTTGGGATAAAGAAGACTAGTAGTTTAATTATAAATATTTTTAATTATGAAGAAAGACAAGATTAAGTTGAGCTTTGAAGTGGACCGCTTCAAGGTTATCAAAATGCTCGCAAAGAACTGCGAGTCCGCAGAAGAGTACAATGAGATGATGAAAATCATCGATGGTACTGATGAGGTCGTTCGTGAGGATGCTTCACTTGAAAGCACTCATTGTTTGCTGATTCTCGACAGATTGCTGCATAACAATCCTAACGCTCTCCTCGGTGTTCGCCTTAAGAAAGAGAAAGCTGAACTGGATTCTCCTGGAGAGGATGAAGAGGAAACCGAAGAGATTGCCGGCGCCATCAAGATTACTGGCGAAGAGGCAAAGGCCTTCATCGACTATATTAAGAAGTTGGTTGAGAAAAAGAAGGAGGGCGAGTAATGGGCGTAGTATCAAAGTACGGAAACCTGTATGATGTCAAGAAGAACATCATCTGCCACGCTCCTGTCACTTCTTCACATTTCGAAAGTATTTTGAAGAAGAGCAATGTGCTTCCTCTAATGAATGGCGTAACAACACCAAAGTTGTTCGGAATCCACGCGGACAAGAAATTCAAGCGTGGACGCTGGCGCCGAGTATTAACACATTAATTCATATAACAATGAGAACAAGAACAGCATCTTGGTTTGAAACCAAGATTAAGTATCAGAAATGTATGGAAGACGGCTCTGAAAAGGTCGTTACCGAGTCGTACATCGTGGAGGCTCTGTCTTGTACAGAGGCAGAAGCATCTATCATCAAGGAGATGGCTCTTTATAGTCACGGGGAGACCAAGGTTCCTAGTACAAAGAAAGCTAACTTTAATGAGATTTTCTTCTCAGACAAGGACGATGATGACAAGTGGTTCTCGGCAAAGCTCCAGTTTATCACAATCGATGAGAAGACTGATAAGGAGAAGCGTAGCAACGTCAACTACCTCGTTCAGGCAAAGTCGCTTGCCCGTGCTCTTCGATATGTTGATGAGGTGATGGGCAAATCAATGTTGGATTATGATATTGTTTCTTTGTCGGAAACAAAAATCATTGATGTATTCGAACATGATATGGGAAAAAGTTAAGAACTTCGAAGGAAAATATGATGTGTCTGATACAGGGCAAGTTCGTTCTCTTGTTGATAATAAGGGGAATCATAGGGTGAGAATGCTGAAAATTCATATTTCTAAAAATGGATACCCTATGGTAAGCCTTAAAAACAACGGAAAAATGTATCATGTTTTAGTCCATCGTTTAGTCGCACATGCATTTATTCCCAATCCTCTCAATCTACCACAGGTAAACCACAAAGATGAAAATAAAACAAACAATAATGTTAGTAATCTAGAATGGTGTACTGCGAAATATAATTGCTGTTACGGGGCAAGGAACAGAAAAATGATAAGTAAATTACGACGTGATTACCGTTCTTTTCATGTTCAGCAAATTGACCTAAAAGGAAATGTCGTTGGTGTATTTTTCTCAATGAGAGAGGCACAACGCATTACAGGAATAAGAGAAAGTGGAATTGCAAAATGTGTATGCGGAGAATTAAAAACAAGCGGTGGATTTAGATGGGAAAGAATATCAGACATTTAATGTTAAAAGAATGAGTAGAATCAACGAAATCATCGCATCTATGCCGCCGGGCGAAGCTGCTGCCGTGGTCCATCTGAGAGAGGTTCATTCCTGCCTGATGGAACTCGACACAAATCACGCTAGAGCTCTGGCGGCTAGAGCTATCTTCCTAGACTATATAGAGGGTACGGGAAGAAAGCTCGGTAAGATTCCACGACACTACGAAAGGGTTACTCCTAAGGGAGAAAAGGTTAACGTGGAAACTTACTTCTGTTACATTAATAGAGTACATTAAATCTCAAAGCTATGGCAAACAGTAAAATCGCTCCATTCTATAAGAGAAGCTGCCACGATTGCATCCTACTAGGTTTGTGCGACGACCCAAAGGCAAGTAACTCGGGGGACTACGTTTGCAGGCATTGGGATTGGAGGTACGAGTGATTAATTTTAAAACATAAAATAAAATGCCGATTATTAAAAAAAATGACGTTCGTCCAGAGCGTCCAGTTATCATCGTAATTTACGGTACGCCAGGCTGTGGTAAGACATCTGTTGCGACCACGGCAAAGAATCCACTGTTGATTGATACTGACAGAGGATCTGACCGCTCGGTTCAGATTGTAGATACCCTCGCTGCCAACAACTGGTATGACATCGAGAATGCCAAGAACGACATGGCTGGTTATGGAACAATCATCGTTGATACCGCCAAGGCTATGCTTGACGACTATTTGTCGTCTTACGCAGTCGATAAGAACTACAAGTTGAAGAACAATACACTGAAACGCTTCGGTCAGATGGCTGACGACTTCAAGGATTTCGTGAACTTCCTGCGTCAGGGAGAGAAGGACATTATCTTCATCTGCCACGACAAGGAGGTAACGGATGGTGATGTCGTCAAGCACACACCAGACTGTACAGGTCAGTCCAAGGATTTGCTTCTTCGTATCGCAGACCAAGTAGGTTACGTCTCAATGGTGAACAAGCAGCGCACAATCACATTCGAGCCAACAGACAACTACGTCGGTAAGAACGTAGCTCAGATTGGTGCAGAGGTTATCCCAGACGCAACGTCTCCAGATTTCAATGGATTTATGGCAGGCATTATCGCCAAGGTCAAAAAGTCCATTCAGTCTAAGTCAGAGGCGCAGCGCAAGGCAAACGAGCAAATCACTAAGCTTCGCAAGGAACTCTCCGACATCGAGGACGAGGAAGGCGCAGCAAAGCTGCTCGTTGATTGCAAGGAGCTTCCTCAGATAATGAAGCAACCTTTCTTCAATGAGATTACCGTAGCTCTCGCAGCCAAAGGTTTCGTCTGGGACGGAAAGAAATTCACAAAGCCATCGGCAGAAAAGAAGCCTGCCGAGGAAAAGAAGGAAGCTAAGAAGAAGGAGGAAGAAAAGAAGCCTGCCGATGGAAAGTAAGAAACCCTTAATTCGCGTCACTACGATAGAGGCTTTCAGAAGATACATCGAACAGTCCGATTATGACAACTTCGAGATAACCGAGCAGAGCGTCATTGACAACATCGTTGGAGAGTTCCAGGGAAATCAGTACACTACGGTTGGAACAGCGTTCCACGCAATCGTCGAGACTGGTTGCCAACCTTGCACTCTCGCCCCTGCTGGTTATCGAACATTCACATACTACGGCAAAGAGAAACAAGAGCCAGTTCCAGAGGGGAGAACCTTTGACATAGATGGCTGTCAAGTAACCCTAGACCTAGCACAAATCAAGGTGGCTCTTGACTACCGATACCAACATATCAACGCATTTCACGAAATTCGAAGGTATAAGGATTACGGCAGAGCTGTAGTAACTGGGTGTGCCGACATGATCAATGGAGTTCAGCTCCGAGACATCAAGACAAAGTACTCGACCCCATCTGATAAGCAATACTATGATTCCTGTCAGTGGAAGTTCTATCTTGATATGTTCGGTGCAGACATCTTCGACTTCGACCTCTTCACGTTCGAGGGGTACAACGTGGATAAGCACGGATATGACGTTCGTGGATTGAAACTTACGCCTCATACTCCTGCCATCAGAGTTTATCGCTATGATGGCATGGAGTATTACATTCGGAACCTCTTAGACCAATTCTTGGATTGGTGCGAATATAGAGGCTTAACTCAGTATTTATATAACACAAACGTTTAATTATGGTAGAGATTTGGAAGGATATTCCTGGATTTGAAGGTTTTTACCAAGTTAGCAACTTTGGGAAAATACGTTCAAAATGGAGAAATCGGCATTATAGTGAGTCTTATAGTTATAGAATAATAAAGGGGTGCTATAGTAACACCACAGGATATATAACCGTATTCTTAAGAAATTTAAATGGGGATAAAAGGCAAGAAACGGTGCATAGACTTGTGGCTGAATCTTTTCTTCATAAAGAAAACGGAAAGGAATATATAGACCATATTGATACAAATAAAACGAATAATGCTGTTACAAATTTAAGATGGGTTACAGCAAAAGAGAATAGTAACAACCCTTTAACTTTAAAGAAGTATTCTATAGCATCTATTAAGAAAGCTAAAAGGGGCGGAGCAAATGGTAATGCGGTAGCTGTTTATGTGTATGATTTAAACAAGAAACTTCTATCGACTTTTTCTTCAGCTATCGAGGCTGCGACTTATTTTAATGTAAAATACAGCAGAGTGTTGCATAATATAAACAAAGAACAAAACCATGTAAATGGGTATATTTTTAGTAAAAATAAACTTTAATTATGGCAGACATAACAGGAAAAATTATAGCGGTGTTGCCGACAAAAAGCGGAACATCTGCTAGGGGAACACAATGGAGTTCCCAAACTGCGGTCATCGAAACACACGAGCAGTACCCTAAGAGGGTTGCTTTTGATGTACTTGGTGACAAGATAACAGAGTTCAACTTGCAGGTTGGCGAGGAAGTGACAGTATCATTTGATATCAATGCCCGTGAGTACAACGGAAAATGGTGGAACTCAGTGAATGCTTGGCAGGTCGTTCGCCAGGGCGGTCAGCAGGCTCCTATGCAGGGTGGCTACAATATGAATCCTCAGACAGGCGCCCAGGCAGCACAAGCTGCACAACAGGCAGCTATGGCCGGAGTACCAAACCCGATGAATCCAAACAATCCGTTTCCTCCGGCACAGCAGCCAGGAGCACCGGCAGGTCAATCTGACCAACTCCCGTTCTGACCTGGCATCCAAGCTGAAACTGATTAAAGATACATTCAACGCAGAAATAGTGTATGATGTATAACACCAAGAATCCTCTTGAAGTGCAGAATCTCAGACTGAAGATAGAGAAGCTGATTGAAAAGCAGAGTATGGTAGAGGTCGTGGAAAAGAAGGCAAAGACACTTCAGCAGTTGAAGTACCTTCATACGATCCTCGCTTACTTCGGCTTACAGACCGGCAACACTCTAGATGAAGTCAAGACATGCTACTTCAAGAGGATTGTCAATAGAGACTTGTTCGTGCGGAAGAAGCACGATAATCTGCTCGGAACAGATAGGGAATACGTAATATCGACAGCAAAGCTTACGAAAGAAGAGTTATCTGAGGCTATCGAACGTTTCAGAAACTGGGCTAGCAACGTAGCCGGTATTTATATTCCCTCTTCTGAAGAGTATATAGCGTTGCTACATATCCAGCATGATATCGAACAAAACAGACACTACTTATAGTGGACATTGCATAACATTCATTTTTAATACAATGGATTCTTTTAAGATTAGCAAAGAACAATATTTCGATTTGATGAAACTTGACAGGGTAAATGCCGTAAACTTGTTTCTTTATCTCCTTGCAAACGCAGATGATAACGGAACATTGATTGTTAGCATCCGCAAGATTTCGAGTGAACTTGATATAGGTTTGCGGACTGTGAGAACCATACTTAAAAAGTTGTATGCTGCGAACATAGTGACACACCAAGTGACACACAAGGGTAGTAGCGTAACTGTCAATAATATAGATTGTTACAAGATTTCTGAGTCAACAGGAGACACACCAAGTGACACACTAGAAGTACGAAAACATGCATTTGGTGAAAAGCTTATTCCGTACATGGAACAATACGGAAAAGCGCTTATTCGTGAGTTCTTCGATTACTGGACTGAGCATAACGAGAATGGTAAGAAGATGAGATTTGAGAAAGAAAAAACTTTCGAGATTTCACGAAGACTTGCGAGGTGGAAGAAGAACAATAGCAACAGCAACAAACCTTTGAGATCAAGTCTTCCTGTTGGAATGAATCTTCAAAATAGTAACAATAACGAAAGATATAAGCTCGATGATAGATGGAACAAATAGATAACGAATATTTCAGAAACCTTGTATCTCAAATGCGAGATACTGGTTACCCGCAAGAAATTGACAGAGTACAGATAAGCATTCCTAACGCAGAGAAACGTTTGCGTGGAGGCTTGCAATATGTAGTAAACATGAAGTCTGGATGCAATGCAGAATGGAACGAACACAACTACCGACCTATTGTTGATTGGATGACAGACAACAAAGGAAAAGGGTTATTGATGTTCGGCGGTTGCGGATTAGGCAAGTCGGTAATCGGAATGCATATTCTTCCTCTTCTTATTAAAGATGTACATAAAAAGGTGGTAAACATCTTTAGCGCACAAGAGTTGAATCAAAAGATTGATGAAATCCTTAAACTACACATTATCTATATTGATGATATTGGCACAGAGGATAATCTTAATTCTTACGGTAACAAGCGTATGCCATTTGCTGAACTTTGTGACGCTGCTGAAAAGAAGGGGAAATTGCTTATCCTTACTACAAACCTCAGTATTGACGAGCTTACTCAGAGATATGGAGATAGGGTTGTGGATAGACTGATAGCGACAACAAAGGCTGTTCCTTTTATTGGGGATTCTTTAAGAAAGTAAATTATGGCGGACGTAAGTAAAATGGCAGAAGAATGGCTCTGTGAGCATCCTGATGCCACAAAGAAAGAAATATGGATGGCTGGTTATTGGAAGTCAACTGATAACTGGTGCAACCGAACCAAGTAAATTTTTAGAATTATGACACAGAAAGAACGTATTGAGAACGCAACCACAAAGCAGGCGGTCGTGTTCATCTGGATCTACTCCTGGGTTATTGTGAGAAACCTAGGAAGAGCAATCAATAAGACGGTTCACAAGCTGCCCTGGTTGTTCATCGTGATAACGGTAGTAATATCAATCATCATTAGCTTCGTTTTTATCTCTAAGGCTAGGGCAGAGCGAGATAGCTACAATCAGAAACTGGTACGCGCAACACAGCAGCTCGATAGCTATATGGCTGCATACGGAAACATTAAATCAAAGTAAATATGAAGAGATACAAACATACAATAGTGATGATCCTGCTCGTTGTCGCAGCATTCATCGCAGGTTACGGATTCATCTGCTTTATGGTTGAACACATTTTCCTTTCGCTCCTGATGGTCTTCTGTATCAGTTGCGCATTGGCAGTAGAGAGGGAGGTGTAGCATGCAGACAGGATGGAACCCGAATTTCTCTAGACCGGTGTTAGCTAGAATTCCGGTCAAAGTACCAACCGAAGAGCAGGTGAATCGCTTCTATATGCTCTTCTATTCTATGGTCGGTGGTTTTGCCTCAATCGTTCAGACACAAATCACCGACACATACAACCTCATCAAGGAGAACAAGAAAATCTTCCGCTTCGAGGCTAAGAAGAGAATCACGGAAGCAAAGGAGTGCTCTGACGAACTCATCGATGCCTTCATGCACTATATGAAGGAATGCGGTACGTCCCAACTCTGGATGGATATGACTGATAACATCGAGGATGACTTGAAGCTGGACGTACAGAAATGCTTCTATGCCATCGATAACCAGTTCCTCAAGCATCACGTCAAAGAGCATAAAATGTACACAATGCTCCTGATGTCGGAACTGATGAGCAGTATGCTTGTAAGCTCGGTAGAACGCTTTGCTGAGATGATGGATAAGTACAACGGTATCCACGCCGTCAACATCGCAGAACGCTTTACGAACCCTATTCGAGGAGTTTATGCTCGCATGCGCAATGCTATGGAGATTCTCTACCCGGTCAAGGTTGACAAGGAAGTCTTCTCTGAATGCCCGGACAAGTTCAATCTGGGCTTCGAGATTATCGGACAGAAGGTACTCGACTGGAAGCGTGCCGAGAAAGCTCTGGCGAATGCCTGTATCCTCAACGGCTTCAACCTTAATGCTGACGGCGAATTCCTGGAGAATGAGCAGGATAATACCGGTACTCCTTGGAACGAGACTCAGACGAGAGCCTTGACTGTCGCTTATTCGAACACCTCAAATAAACAGATTGCCAGGATCCTCGGCAGAAGCGTTTACGAGGTCACCAAACAAGCTAAGAAACTCGGATTGAAGAAATCTGAGGAGTATATTAGAGAGACTAGAATAGCTAACTTAAAACGTAAGAAAAATAAATATAACGAGGAGGTGTAATTATGGAAGATTTATCTATAGGTTCAGAAATCGTCTTGAAGGTGGTTGAACACGAAGGTTGTGATAATTGTTTTTTCTACGAGATTGCAAGCAATATTAATGCGGATGTTTGTGAGCGAATCAAGTGTGCTCGTATCGAGCGAAAAGACGGAAAGAATGTTCAATTCAGAAGGGTAAAGTGATTATGAAGAAAATCAAAAGTAAGACAGTTCGTGACTATGTTATGAACGATATGGTGTGGAAGGTTGATTTGCCAAGTTTCTTGAAAGAAATAGCTGAATGCTCAAAAAGCATTCCTTATGCTATGACTTTTAAGATTTTGGCACAGGTACTTAATGTACTCATAGAAAGGGCTATTGAGATAAATGCCCCTGCACTTAACATCATTATGCTCAACCTTGGACTTTATGAAGGAGCGCATGACAAGAACGTAGATGAGGTTATATCTCAATTACGCAAGTTGATTACCGATAATCAAAAATAGGAGGAGGACTAAGTATGATAGACGATAAGAAAATAGAAGAAGCTGCACAAGGAGCAGCAGACTTGTATGAGCAAGACTTGCCTATAATGTCTTATAATGAAGACACAGAGGTTGACGGTCAGCATCACTTCTGCCAAGAATTTGGCGCTGAGTTGTTTAAAGATGGTGCTAAGTGGGCTATCAAGGAGTTCTTGAAAGATTTGTGGCATGACGGCGAAGAAGTACCAAAAGAAAAGAATAAATCTGTTCTTATGTGGTTCGAATCATATTCTGTCGGTGAAAGAGAATTAGATAATGATGAATATTACGACTTGTGTAATACAGGGAAAGATGGATATGATGAGGATACTTGGAAGATGATTTGCGATGAAGGAGGATGGTGTTCTAAGTGGCTTTACCTTGATGATTTGCAGAAAGGAGGCAAACAATGAAAGAGCTTAAAGTTGGAGAAAAAGTTACTATTGAAGCCGTGGAGCAGGAGGGTTGTGATGGTTGTTTTTTTTCTTCCGATATGAATCATACATGTAATGACCCATACAAAAACAATGAAGGAGACGATATTTTTGAGTGTAGAGAATCAAAGCGTTCAGACCACAAGAATGTAATCTTTAAAGAAGTTAAGGAGTAAAGCGTATGAGCTACGAATCAAGAAGTAGATGTAAGGAAAGACAGATAACACCTTGTGGAATTTGTCCTTTGATGTTTAAATGTCCTTATGATGAAGATAAGGATAAGTATAATAATCATAAAAAGTAAAGCGTATGAGTGGATTGTTATCAATGATTGGTATGCAAGCTGAATTGGACTATCTGATAGGCGATTTCCCTGCATGCTTTGGAGATACACCGTTAGCTATTCCGAAAGGCAATATTCCGTCTGACAAGCAGAAGTGTCAGCCAAAGGCGCAGCATTATTTCACCATTAAGGGTGTTAAGATTATGGCAGCTTCAAGGAAAGATGCTATAAAAAAGTTTAATCATCGTAAAAAGTAAAGCGTATGAAGGCAAAAGAATTAGCAGAACAGTTTTTAAAGAACCCAGATTTTGATGTAGCATTTAATACTATACAAAATGGTGGGGGCTTTGGATTTAATGTAATACAGTTTAGAAACATTAATATCACCGATATAGGATATAGTGATAAAACTATTATTCTTGGTGGTGAAGAGATTTAATTATTATAAGAAGTAAAGCGTATGGATAAGTTAGAATACATTCCAGGAGATTTGGTAATGGTAAAGAAGTCAGCACTTCAATTTGCTAAAGATAAAATATTTAAAGTAATATCTTCATTGAGTGGTGGCTTTGTTAAGGTAGTTATATTAAATGATAGTAACACAACATGCACTATTAGTAATAATGCAGTTCGTCCAATACCTATTACTTCTGAGATTCTAGAGAAGAATGGATGGGATAAAGAAGAAAAAGACGGAAGTGTATTTTCTTTATCAGAAGCATTTATGGGAGGTGATGAAGATGATGAAGACAATTATACCTGTTTTCAGCTTTATTATCAAAATAAGAAGGATGGTTGGGTTATAGATATGCGTGGAGAGCCTGTTCTTTATAAAGGTAAAGATATTGGCGCATACGTTGCAGGGTATGTAGAAGAAAAGTATATCATCCTTGGGTTCTATGATGACAAAGGATGTATTCTCGCTTTTAATACAGATGTGAATGTAGATGAAGTGTATGAATCATACCGATTCGCAAAGTTGAAGTATTTGGAAGTGATAAAACATCAGTAATATGGAAAAAGAAGAAAAATGTTGTGGTAACTGTCTTTGGATGGGACGCGAAGACATCTTAGGCAATGGATGGTGCTACAAAAAAGATTGCGAAACATCTTGTGATAAGGTTTGCAAGAAACATGAATTTTAAACTTTAAATATTAAAATGGGAAATAAGAATTTAACATTAGACGAGTATCAGCAGTTAGCTCTAGAGACTGCTACTTATCCTAACCCTATCATTTATCCTACATTAGGATTGACAGGTGAAGCTGGTGAAGTTTCTGATAAGGTTAAGAAAGTGTTGCGTGACAACGATTCTGTTTTTACAGATGAAAAGAAGTTGGAAATTGCTAAAGAGATTGGTGATGTACTATGGTTTTGCGCAACACTTTCTCGCGATATTGGATTCAAACTTAGTGATATAGGAAAGATGAATTACGAAAAACTCCATTCTCGCCAGTTGAGGGGGAAATTACACGGAAGTGGTGATAACCGATAGCCTATGAACGTACTTACAGACGAACAGAAAAATTACATAAAGGAGCATCCGTGTGAGTCGCCAAGCAAATTGGCAAAATCATTCGGATGCACCGTGCAGACCATCTACTGGTGGCTGCATAAGGTACACGGGGACTCCTTTATCAAAAGGAAGAAGGAAGCGAAGGATGTGAGGAATCAGGCTATTCGTAATCTCTATCCAGATCTTTCTGCCACAGAGGTAGGGAAGATTCTCGGTATAACAAAGGCATCGGTCAACAACCTGGCGAGGAGGCTTGGGGTAAAGCATACAGATGAGACTACAAAACGAATACAGAATGAGAGTGCTGCTCGTACACGTACCGATGAGGCTAATAGAAAGAGACAGGAAACACTGAGAAGGGTTCTTGCCGTTGAGAAGCTGAGAGCTGCCAGCAGTTTGCCACAGAAGACAAAGCGTAAGTTTAAGACAGTTTCCGGCAAGTGTATGAATGCCAGAAATTATCTTTGCAGAAAGTATAACTACTTTTACGACAAGGATTATGGAGAGTTGCTTACCCTGTTCTTTGACAGCAAAACAAGAATGCTGACCGACGAACAGAAGAAATACTACGAAACGGAGTATAGTATTAAGTTCCTGCAAGCTGAAGAAGATTGAATTTCTGTGCATTATCTATAGTTTAGGGGTGGCCACACATCGCGTGCGGTCACCCCTTTTTGTTTGTAAATCAACTAATAACCAAATAAAAACATTAGAAAAAAAACTAAGAACGTTTGTGCAGCTTTGATTTCCAGTATATCCAATCTAAAAATGCGAGAATGCCTATAAAAAGACAAACTGAAGCTATCTTACCTATGCTCAAGAAAGCTTTATCGATCTTTGATAGTTGTTTCTCGACATATACTTTATCTTTCGATATTTTACTTATCACTGAGCTTAAGGAGTCACACTTGCTATGATATATCGCAGCACTATCCTTGTATTCCTTAAGACTAGAAATACTATCTCTCAGTATCTGTACATCTTCCTGTGATATCTCGTGATATTCGTAGTGGAATCTGTCTTCGCCGACTTTGTTACCATTGGCATCGTACTTGGATGCTGTACTATCTTTGATATGCGTCTTTTCCTTGGTGGTTGACTTCACGGATTCCTTGTGAGATGCTTTATACGATTCCAACTCTTTAATAAGTCTTGCATTGAAGAGTGAATCCCACTTAGCCTCGTTACGTTTATCTGTGATGTATGTCTGTTTTTCTATCACACGTTCTTTCGCCTTACATCTACAGAACATTGATAGAATCAGCATTGCTACTGCAATGGTAATTACAACCTTTGTTATCTTATCTATCAGTTTCATAAGCTACTGAATTACAATTATTACTTTTTCCTTTTTATCCCAAGCTGTCTTCATAGTCTGAATGAGCTTGTTTGTCCAGAATCGGGAATTACTAACCCATCCTTTCTTATCGTTTTTACCGATAAGAATACACCCCTCTGTGTCTTTTGCTGAGTTACCGGAATGAATACGGATACCATCGAACCCTGGTACATCCTTTAATAGCGGAAGCATCTTCTTGAATCTGTTAGAGTAGGTATATACGCATTCGTAACTGCCGCTTGGTATTGCAGTCTGCCCATACACCTTTTTCTTCTTGATTTCTTCAAGTTGCATATCTTGGCGCAATCTTCTATCAGCATCTTCAAGAGTATTGCATCCGAACAACTCTCCATTAACGTAAAGACGGCTAATAGTATAGCCATCTTTTTTCCAAGCTCTGTCTATTGTAATTAACATGATTGATTTCCTTTTTGTTGTTTGTATGAGTTAAAAAATGATGACAGGAAAGGTATCCTCTCCAAAAAGTACAGTCCAAGGCAATAATGTAGGAAGTTCGCTACCATCCATGGTGGCGTACCTTTCTTGAATATCTCCATCATCTTTTGGGTGATATTCATGCCATAGAAGTAAATCACAACGTAGGTAATCATTGACACACATTGAATAGCTCCATCCATTTGCCCTTTCCATCTACCAATGGTATATACGGCTGCACATAGAACGAAGTATATCGTTGCGTGACCTACGCAAATAAGTGCCTTCTTGAGTTCAAATTTCTCACCTTTAGCTATCATACCACTAAGATATCCAAACACAAAGTTGAGAAAGAAAACCAAAGCCAATGTCTTCAATTCTCCATCAATAGGCCTTAAGTAGGCTACGACCGCTATCACGACCCCTACTAATAATTCTCTTAATCTTTCTGCCATTTTCGTTATCCTGAATAATTAATAAAAATAAAGTTTCGGTCTTTTGATGCAAAGATAGCAAAAAAAACCGAAACTTCATTCAGAATAACGAAAAAAATCAGATATTCAGATCATAATATGGCATTCCGCCGTTTTCCAAGAAAGAAACGCATTCGTCGAAAATCTTTCTCTCGAAATCAAGCGTGTTGATTTTCGGGAACCACTTCTTAATCTTTCCGGCGTTGCGTTTTGTCATTTCACCCCACAAAACGCACCAATCATTAATGGTAATGTTGTCGTTCTTGACTTCGTGCCAATAGTCTTTGGCAACGTCTTTAGTGTGAAGCTGCTCAATGAGACAAAGGTGCATATCTGCCATTTCTTCGTCATAATGACACGCACCAATCTCTCCCTTGACCTGCTTCATCATATCAAGCATTACGCTGTCATTCATTCCGACTTCGCAGCAATCTGCCATGATCGTAACACAGTTCTTGATAGCCTGCATGTCATTGCTAGCTATAATGTCTTCGAATACCTTTTTCATAACCGTATGTTTTTTAGTGCTACTTCAGGAAATACTCTCTGATGTCGTACACACCATCCTTGTCCTTCAGCAGATCAAGTGCGAGGCTGTTGGCATACTTAACCAGATGTTCTGTACCAATATCCTTCACGTCTTCCTTGCCGAGTATCTTGGCAATAGTGCATCCATGGTCGCTTACAACCTGATTCATAGCAACGTAAAGAGCATAGTCGTTATAGTAAGGCTTCTCCTCTGTCGCAAGTCCGAGACCGGTCATAGCATTGAGCCATGTCTGCATATCCCAAGTGGCAGGTGGATTCATTCCGTTTACAATCTCAGAAGCCTCCTTCTTGGTGAGATAGTTCTTCCACTTGATAGCGCACAGCTTATCAAGATACTCTTGTGCCAACTCTGGGTGTTTGGATGCCATATCCTTCATCATGCAACGCATCGTATTACCGAATACGTGCATATACTTTACGTTGGTTGATGAAGCCATCATTCCATACAGCTCATCGAACTTACTCATAATCTCTTTTGCTTCCATATTGTCTTGTATTTATATATGTAATTATTCTGCTGTTATCAGACTTTTCAACTCCTCAAAGTCAGTTTTTGTAAAGCTGATACTCTTCTTGCTACCAAAGAGGATAGTCGTTATGATGTTGTCGGGTAAATCAATAGACAAAGTACCGCCATCAATGCGACCTTTGACAAATCCGAAATCAAACTCATAGTTGCTTATATTCTCCAACATCTGCATGAGGTCTGAGAATATGGTATCAGCATCAATGTTTCCGTCTTCATCGGCGATGAATAGGGTAGCGTTGTCAATGCTCTTGCCCCAACTATCCTTGTGTCTGGCGATGATATTGTGCGATGCTCGCTTCATATACACGGAAGGGATAGCCAGTGCAGGATTCTCCTTCACCATATCACTTATCCTTGCATCTGCCCACAGGTCAAGCGATGTAAGCAGTTTCTCTTTCAGTTCGTTTACATTCATTTTTTGTTTTCTCCTTTCTTTGTCTTATTGTACCAAACAAGATATTCTTGCCAAGTTTTATCGCTATGATTAGTCATATAATCGTTGAGCATAGCAGATTTCTGTTCTTCTGCTTGCGCTACTTCTTTTCTTAGTCTTTGCATCAAAGATAAGTGCTTCTTTAATGCCTCCTGTCCTTGCTGAGTGCTTTCGATACGAGGGCGTATGATGCGCAATTCCTCGTCTTGCACTAACTTAGACACATATTGCAAGCTATTAACGTATTCCTGATTCTGCATCAAGTACTGACGTTGTGCGCCTGTAAGATTGTCTTCAATTTTGTCTATCTCATCCCATAAAGGGGTGGAAGACTGCTGCGCTTGCATATTGATAGATGCTCGCTTCTGCTGTATTGCCTCATACATCTTCTGTAGCTCTGCATCCATCATCTGCGGCGGCTGCTGACCTGTGCCCATATCAAGCAAAGGGCTGTTTCCGAAATTCATCATAACCAATATCTTTAAGTTGGTGATATATTATAGAGAGGTGAGAGGGCATCCACCAACGAGGGCAAACACCCCTCACCAACTCATTTTTTCTTAGTCCTTTTTACAGACTTTCTTGCTCTGTTACGCTCCTGTAGTGGGAGTGGAAGGAGCGGTGCAATTACAGCCATAGCTTCCGTAACCAGTAACTACTGGTGTAGAAGGGAGCACAAGCTGACCGTCTATCTTGCGGCAACACTTCTCGTTCACGTAAGCCATCATCAGCTTCTCCTTGTAAGGAGTAAGAGCCTCCATAACGGCTACCTTCTTGTCGAGGTCGCAATACTTAGCCTGCAACGAATCGTACTGGTCTCGCTGATTCTTGTACAGACCGAAGTCCGCATCAACCTGAGACTTGTACAAACCGAACTCAGCCTGCATTGCACGGCGGTTTTCTGCGTTGATGGCATCATTAGCGCCCTTATACATAGAGAACTTCTCTGCGATGTCAGTCTCGCGCATAGCGTAGAACTTGTTAGCTGTGTCGAGCTTCATGCCGAACATGTAGGTAAGCAACTTCACCTCATCATCGCATTCCTTCTCCATGACCTGCAAGGCGGTTGGCTGATTTGAGCTTGAGTTAGCTCCGTAAGCATTGATGTTCACGTTCTCAGGCATATTGCTGCCACCGAGTGAACCAAACACACTGCGGTTGTTACCGCCAAGCAACCAAGCACCAGCACCGAGTGCTGTGCCGATAATCACTAACTTTCGATAAGGTACGCAACCACCTTACCCGTTCTCTAATGAACTGCTGTATGTTACCATACAGATAAGACTATATCTTTATCTCTCACGAGATACTCTCCATTTCCACTCGCTTGAGTGTACTCCCTTTCGGGATAGTCGTTGAACCTTATTGTGCATATTTCCATTTGTAACCTTTGCATGTAATGTAATGCCTACCAGATGGAGATACATAACCTCTACATACCTTTACAATTTCGGAGTTTAATTTTGAATTACCTAGACTTTCTCCAGCTTCTAAAGCGGAATTAAACCTTTTCAAAACTTCTCCACTTGCCGCATCTATCTGCAAAACAGGCTTACTATTTGCTGTAGATATAGCATTTTTAGCTTTATTCGTATGCTTTTTGTTGAAAAAAGGATTTTTGCTTCCTTTTCTTTCTTTGGCACACTTACTCAGTATAGCTTTTTGCTTATCGGATAGATGTTTACCATACATAGGTGCTCTCTCTCCAGTTCTATTCTTGGCTAACTCACTAAGGTAAGCCCTCATGTCTTCTGAATGCTTTTTTCCTTTAAAAGGATTGCTATGACTTTTATAGTAATCTTTGAGGTGATTTATCATATTTTCTTTAGATTTTCCTTCTAATGTATGACCCCTAACACCTTCTCCGCCTAAAGTCATATTATACCCATTTCTGTAAGAATCATACTTCTTTATGAAATACGATTCTTTTTCATTAAGAACGGGAATAGCATCCTCTTTAGAATCAAAATCATCCGAGAAAAGCACTTCGTACTTAAAATTATGTACTCCATATTTGCGTATAGCATTATCAAAGCGAGTTCCGCTGTAGCAACAGTTATTGAAAAAACATCTTCTTCTATGTTTCTCATCTGTTGTCTGACCTACATAGGACTTTCCCGATGGGGATTCGTACCTATAAATTATACCTTTTACCATACTGCAAAGTTACAAAAAATATTTCAAAGAACGCACAATCTTGGCTGCTGATTGTCCTGTTTTTCAAGGAGTTCCCAGCAATTAAGAGAGTTTATACTGAGCATTATTTTTGTTTACCCAGTGTCAAGCCAGCATTACCTGTTGCCTTAGAAGCATAATCATCGTGCTTCTTTCCCTCTTCGTAGATTTTCTTCTCTACTACTTTTGCATCTGTCATTTCCATGATACAATCTTTTTAAGTTATCCTTATATTAACTAACACTATTGTAACGTTACGGATGCAAAGGTACGAAGAATAGGGGAGAGCAAATATAACTCTATCACACTTTCTTTTAGTGGTTGATAATCAGATATTTAAGGTGATAGGAGGTAATATCATAAATAACAAAAAAGAGAGGCAATCACTTACCTCTCTTACTCTTAATGAAGTGCAGAATATCCCACTTCTTCCAATATCGGGTGTGTCCACGCTTCTTGCACTCGCCATTAGGTATATCGCCTCTAGCTACCATTCTATTAAGTGTAGCATCAGAAACATGCAGCTTCTCCTTGACTTCCTCGGTGCTCATCATAGGATTGAGCATATCTGGAATGATATCACACAATCTATCCAGGTCATCGTCACTCATTCCGCAAGCGGTGACCTTCTCGCCATTTCTCTGCTGCTCATCAGCCTTAAAGCAAGCATCAGCCAATGATTTCAAAGCCGTGCCGAGCAACTTATAATTTAGTATCTTTCCCATATTTATGCACAAATTTTACGTCCTAATCTAGTCCTGCTGATAAATAAATCCACAAAAGAGTACAGATAGAATATTGCCGTCACTACCATTACGGTAAAGCAGGAATCTATCATATCATTAGTGGTGTACCAACTCCAGTGTACGATATGCGCAGCGTTGACTCCAAAAAAGTAGAAAAACGGAATGCGGTATCTCCAACATAAGAAAAAGAACCTACTTGCTAATATCAACACCATCGGTAAAATATAAACCATAAAGTAAATGAAGAGATAGCAGGGGAAATTCTCATTGTTTGTTATGAACATTTCACGAGGATGCTGGCTAAAATCCCACATTCCGTATGCGTGAAAGAGCATAAGCGTGATAGGAACGTACTTGCAGAACCAGCGGAAGAACTTCAAAATCCTCCTTGAATATCTGTTACCATGTCTCATCAGCAAATTCATCACCTCGCTGATGTCCTTGTCTTGCAACCACTTTAATAGGTTTTCTTTATCTTCTTTGTTCATAAGCTTATTTTTTTAGACCATTGTTTTGTTGATTTTTAAGTTTCTGTCGCAAAGATATATATTTTTTAAGAAAAGAACTTAAATCTTGATTGATTTTTGCGTTAAATTTTATAAAAAGTAACAATCCGTAAGTTTATTGCTACTTTCTAGTTACCTCTTTCTCATTTTTCGGTAACGGAAGCATTGTGCTTTCAGATTAATTTTGTATCTTTGCGGCAGAAATTAAAACATTAAGATTATGGATATTAAAAGATTTGATACTTATAGAGGTGTCTGCGTAGATACTATCGGTACAAAAGGTGACGTTTCCGTTGTGGTTACTGATACAAAATACGTATGCAAACCAAAAGAAGATACAGCCGCCTACGAACTATATAAGCAGATAGAAAGCGGAGACGTAATAGCGGTCGCATTCTACTATGTCAAAGAGTATTCTGGAATAGATAGAATCCTTCGTGTTATATTTATGCCAAAGGCGGATTTTGAGAAAATGGTATCTATAGGTGACTGTCAGTATATCGGTAACAAGATTCATGGGCTTCCGATGGGAATAGAAATGTATTCGCTGGAAGGTGCTCATCTAAGCAGGTTAAGTATGTGTTGATAAAAAAGCATCATAATGCCAAGTAAGCGTTATGGTGCTTCGTTCGTCTCCATTACAATTTCTCCGTCTCTCATACAAACCTCAACCTCATATCCTTTATCAAGAAGCAGGCTGATTTCCTTCTCGGTCGGGATTCTCTCTAGTATTCTTCTTTCTATCTGGCTCATAGTAATTATCCATTAGAAAATCGAAATCCTTGCTGTTGTGTTTCTTTAGCTTCTTTCGATTAACTATATCTCTCTTGTATTTATTCTTGATACAGACACATTCATAATGACCTTTAATATAAAGGTGTTTATAGAATCTTAAATCCATTTCCAGTATAATGCCCTTTCTGATATCATAGCTATCACAATGTTTCATCAACCCTAGATAGCTGTTGATAGAACAAACATAGTGCTGTAATTCTTCTATTGTATATCTATCTGGCAACGTATTCATGTGATGTACCAGTTGTTTAAAGTTGCTTACCATACGATTACTAACATAAATTCTATCACGCTTCACAACCATACCCGTAAACTTAATACCCTTATATACGGATTGCAGTTCTATCTTCCTCGGATGCAAGGTAACGCCTATATTGGCAAGGTATTCCCTTATCTTAGGGATAGCAGTTAACAACACCCGTTTATCTTGATGTATCAAGAAGAAATCATCCACGTACCTACCATGGTAATAGATATGCAGAATTATCTCAAGCATCCAATCAAAATCATTGAGCCAGAAGTTGGCATCGTGCTGGCTTGTAAGATTGCCGATAGGAAGACCGTGGTTTTTCTCTGCTCCTCGTAAAGTTTTGCCTTTCGGCACTTTTGCCATAGTCTCTTCGGAAGAGCGTTTGATACAGTTCTTTGTCGGGTCATTCTTTATCGTGACACGAGACAAGTAGCGCAGGTCTTCTATATCATCTCCTTTGTAATTGTCTAAAATAAACGCATCTACTTTGTCTGCAAGTTCTTCTCTGGGAATGCTCATAAAGAAACCTTTCATATCGCATTTCAGATACCAACAGGGCTTGGTGAAGTTTTCAGAGCATTCTTTGATATCTGCTGCAAGCTGCCTTACTCCATAGAGCTGACCCTTGCCGCAGCGACAATTATATGTTCTATCGCTAAAAACTCCTTCGAATAGCGGTTCTAATCGTAGGGCAATATAATGATGAACAACTCTATCACGAAAATTAGCGGCAAAAACCTCTCTATAAACAGGTCGGGAGACAACAAAGGTAATGGATGGCATCGGCTCGTAAGTCCTGGAATTTATCCTTTCTACCAAGTCCGTTATATTCTCGAATAGGTATGTTTCAAACCTTATCGCATCTGGTGATGATGATTTACCTTTGCGGCAGTCTTCGTAGGCTGCTATAATATATTCTGCCTTTACCATTACTATTATCTCCCTAACTCTCCTAACTAGTGCTGTAACAGGACGAACTCGATTCGAATTGTCAACCTTACCGTTGTTGTTCCGATAGCCATTGCCGAAATTCAGACCCCACGCATTCGTGCCCGAAGCCTCAACACACGACCAGTAAGTCGTCCGCTATTTTCTCGCTCTTTATTATACATCTTAGCTGCTTCGCTACACCGTACAAATGATGATGCGACTTGACAGCAGCGAGACCATTATTTATGGAGAATCACATTCTATAATAAGCCTTAACCTAATTATACTCTAGCTTTATTCAAAGAAGGACTAACCTTTCTTAGAATTTCCCCAAGCTGTAGCCTGCCTACCGATGATGGTTGTCAATCTGCAAACATCTGCCGCTTGCTTCTCTGAGAATAGCTTTCTCTTGAAGCAAAGGCGAAGGATTGTTTTGAGAAGTTCGAATTTGACACGAAATCCCATTATGTACTGATGTCTGTTATCCGCATACATATTCGCTAGCTGAATGTACTCGAAAAGTTCAAGGGCAACGCTTGTCATTTTCTCGCCTAAATCATAACGATACATTCTTGGAAAACCAACCTTCATTGCGGTGAGCTTATCAACCAACTCGAAAGTATCCTTGTATACCTGTAAATCCTTCGCTAATGCCATAGATATTCTAGCTTATTGCCACTAATTATTCGTGATATTGTTATTATTTACGTGTCCGCAATTCCTCACCTCCCAATCTTGCTAGACCGACCTGCGGTCGGAAAGAGGTAAAGAGATGAAGAGATAAAATGATTAAAATGCTGTAACAGGACGAACTCGACGCGAAAGGTCAACCTTACCGCCGTTGCCCCGAAAGCCACTGCCGAAACTCAGATCCCACGCATACGTGCCCGAAGCCTCAACACACGACCAGTAAGCCGCCCGCTGGAGCAAATCAGCACTCTGCTTACCTGCGTTCTTGATACGCTGCAAGGCAAGATTGATGGTCTCGATATGAGAGCGGATAATTTCGAGCTCGCCAGTCGCAGGAAGATGCCACGACTTTGCAGGAATACTTACGTCTCCTCCTGGGTCATCTGTGTGCGATTTTGAGTAATTATAGCAATAAGCTACTGCGTATGTCGAAGGGGAATTATTCTTATAATAACTGCTCGCCATAATAGCGGCTGTTCTAGTTTTGCCATCGAGGAGACTCCAATCGCTTGATGTCTGATATCCAACGGAACTGGCATTCTGTACGCTTCCCCATTTCATTGCGGCACTAGGCTCTGTGAGAGCAATTCCAATACGAGTGCTGCCGTGCTGAACTACAACTGCATCAGCATCCGCCTTGCTGATTCCGATGCTTGTAGTCTGCCACGATTCGCATCTCATGTAAGTACCCCAAGTTTCCTTCTGAATCTTGCCGATATACACGCCGTCTTGCAGCGAACGAAGATTCTGCTCCAAATAAGTCTTCATACTAGCTGCGCTAGCATTTGTGATGGCTTGCCCGTTAGCAGACAGCCAATCGCTGATTTTTCTTGTCTTTATAGCCATAATATTATGTATTTAAATGATGTTATTACTTATTTTTTCTCATCTGCTGATACCACATTGCTGATAGCGTTGTTCACTGCATCGATGAAGCAGGGAGCGGTAGTGCGTTCAACAAGTTCCTTGATGATTTTCACCTCGTCATCGGTGTACTCGGTGTCATCATTTCCGTTCCACATCTTCACGGCAAGAGCCTGTCCTGCCAACCCAAGTCCTGCTCCCTGCGAGTAGATGATGTTCGCAATCTGCTTGCGTGCGTTAACTACCTGACACTGGTTCTTGTCGAGTGTCATAAATACTTCCAAGTGTTCTAATTCTATCTTCATATCTAATTAATTTTAACTTGTTACATAACATACAATCCACTGACCACCGTTATACCATAACCAACTTACTTGTCCTCTTGTATCCGAATACCAGGTTGTTGCTGTTTTGAAATTACGAGAATCATAGATACTTTTATTCGTTGAAAGTGTCACCCTACCTCCTTGCTGAATGACCGTGTAGCATTGACCAAGTTTTGGGGAGGATGGCAGCGTTAGCGTTATTGCTGATGTATTGTCGCACGCCACCGTGTGATTATACTCAGTAAGAGTGTAGTTTGATGTAATCCTCACGAAAGATGGTCTAAGACCTACCACATCTCCATTACGTATAGCGATTGCGTGATTATCCGTACCGCCAGTCGCAGACAATTCAAGAGCGTTTGCCGTATAACCCGATTTACCCATAGCTGATATATACGCAGCCGTCTGGCTTGAATTTGCACCATACGGTGTACTTAGCTTCACATTCAGTGCTCCGTTTCCCCAAGAAGGGTCACCGCCAGTAAACTCATTGTTACCAAAGAAGAACTGCGCTCCATTTCCAGGAACACCAGTGGATGCCGAGATACCTTGCGAGTTCAAGGAGATGCTTGATTGTGCACTGAAATTTGCAATTCCTTTATAGTTGGCATAGAAATCATAATAGCCCCCTTGAAGCTCCCTTATGGTGAAAGAACCGATTGTACCAGCCGTAGCCTTTATTGCACCGCCACGTGTCACAGCAAAGGAAGCCGAATCCCCATCCTTACCACCAAGCCAAAGACTCCAGTCGCTATCGTTATTAACAACCCTAAACGAACCATACATCGCACCATTTGATGGAGTGTACAGATTAATCTGATTACTTCCGAGCATATTGATGGTTGCGTTCTCGGCAAGGAGAAGCTGCGTGGCTATTGACGTGTAATTGTTCATCAGTGACCAATGTCCGTCAGTCACGCTAGGCGAGGATGACGTATAAGTTTTCGTACACTGATACCACTTCCTGTTAATACATACAACATCAACGTATGCTTCTGCACCCGAACCAGACAGATATTTGTAACTTTCCGATTCAAATCCGTTATGCTCACGCGTCAGAGCACCTTTTGTTCCTCTCGTTGCTACGGAGTAAGAAGGGTCACTACTGCCGCCGTTTGTGTACTTAAAGATGGTGCGTGTCCATAAGTAAGGATTTGCATCTGTGATATTCGGAACGCTCGTACTCCAAGTACCTTTAGGTGGAGTAGTGCCGCTACTGCCAATCTGATAGGTCACCTCGGTACTTTTAATTCCGTTGCCAGTAGCTCCCGGTGCACCCTTGACGCAAGACCAATCATACTTTGTCCAATCCTCGGAATCTGTCGCAGTTTTATCAACCAGTACTCCAACGTAGGCGTAATCGCCACCGTCGGCACTCGTTGTAAAGCCCGTACCCTTTGAATCCTTCATCCAAGCAATGTGAGTATAATACTGCACTGCTGGTGCTCCTGGTTCACCTTGAATCTTTCCTACATTCTCAAAACCTCTTGCGTGAGTGGAGTCAGTCTTAGATGTGCCAGTGTACACCCACAGGTAGCCGCTAATGATATATCCATCACCTAATGTGTTGCCAGATGTAGGCAGCTCTGACGTACTACCTTTTGACCCCTTGATGGTTACAGAAGTTCCATCCTTGCCATCCTTTCCGATGTATGTATAGGTGATATTCTCCGTTGTCTTGTTATTGCTCCAAGTATAAGTAGTCCGAGTCCAAAGAAACTTACCCTTATTGGCTGCTGCACTCGCATCGGGCGCAGTTGAAGTCCACTTCTTGGCTTCACTCACGCTCGATGTGATAGCATAATCGACAACCGTCTTGGTAACGTAGGGGGTATCACCGCTTTCACCCTTTTCACCTCTCATAGAGATGGAAATAGAGCCAGTCGCTTCTGCTAATTTCCTTACCATAGGCTTATACTATTTAGTTCCTGTTATAGAATACACCGCACCCTTATATTCTCTGATACCAGCTTCGGTAATCGTGAACGTATTGCCCGACTTGGTAATAGCAGAATTTATAGGCACGCCAGCATTGGAGTAGAGTGACATCGAGAACGTTACTCCTGTTTCATTTGCAGTCGAACCACGCTTGCGCATATACGGCTTATACACAATCTTGCCGCCTGAGTTCTGAATGAAGTTCTCGGCTACAGGGTTGTCGTTGCCGTCCGTAGGGTTTGGATAGAGAATGTACTCGTCTGACACGTCATTGATAGTCTGTGTGTCGGAAGCGTAGAATTCTTTACCCTTGTATGCTTCACACTTAACGATGATGGAAGAATCCACGTCCGTCTCATTGATGGTGAATGTAGCGGAAGTACTATCCTGCTTGAGTACCCATCCGCCACTAGCATCTGGCAGATACCACTTGAACGTATATCCAGTAGATGTAACCATATTTCCGTCTGTGACCTGCGCCTTGACCGTGCAAGTTCCACCCTTCTCAGTAATGGTAAAGAGGTTCTTATCAGACGTAGCGATAATGTTTACACGCTTGGAATCAGTTACGCCTTCAGCGATATAGACTGGGTACATTGCTTGAAGTGTCACGCTCGTATTAGACATAGAAATGCTAACCTTACAGGTAATGTTGAATGAATCTCCGCCGTTAATATTGATAAGGTTCTTGTTGACCGTGAGCGTTGGATTACCGCTCGAATCAGAACCAGCAGTGAAGTGTCCAGAAGTACCACCGATGGTATTGGTAGAGACGTGAGAAGCATTGAAAGCCAGTGTTACGCCAGCCACTATCCAAGTCGGAGAACCTTTTGAAAGGTCAAACGAATTACCAGCACCCTGCTCTGCTGAATATGCCTGCATAACAAGCTTTGGTTTCGTTGCACCGCTCGCTTCAAAGTTAGGCATCACATTAGAAGGTGATGCAGGGTCACCATCGTAGTTCTGGTATATATCACCAGTGTTACATTGCAGGATTGGGTGCAACGTAGTACCATTACTTGTGACAACAATCTGTCCAGTTACCGTAGCTTTACTCATCGTTTACCTCGCTTTCTCCTTTAATTACACTACCTTCTATATTTCCCGTATCACCCTCACCGCCATACTCGACAGGAGTGTAGCAGGATGCAGGAGCATCAGTCGTTCCCTTGATTTCTGCGAGGGCATCACTCTCAGCTACCAGTGAGCCACCGACATTAGCCGCCCTCTCGTTGAGGTTCACGCCATCAACACCATTCAGCTCGCTCTGATAGAGCAAGCAATTTCCGTCACTTGTCATCGTAAGCGGAACTCCGCTTCTGATAATTGCCTCAGCAACCTGCTTGGTAACCTTCACGTAGTATTTCATAATCGTATATTTTATATAAGTTCAACAATAATTAGATACCCTCATCAATCTCCCTTGATATGATATAGTTTCCATTCTCATCCACAAGAGCATTTCCGTTCTCGTCAACAATCAGCTCGTAAGCTCCTCTGTCTTCGATTGTGAGACGAATACTTTTCTTCGCTTCGAAAGGGCATTGGAACGTTTCGCCATAGCCTAACACCTCCACACTCTCTGTCATTGTAGTAACGCCGTTGTTTGTGCTCTTTCCGTACGTCACCTTCTGCCACTTCGCTCTCAGTACTTTCTCCCATACCGATGGTTCGATAACTCCGTTATTGTCGCTGACTACGGCTTGGCAGACAACTGATGTCGCATCCTCGTTGAGACCGAATCCGTCACCGATAAACCGAGCCGTGAGCGGCGGAATGGTTCTGTTGATGTACGTAACCTTCCTTGCATCAGCTTCCCTAGGGGAAGAAGGAACGCTGCCGCTATAGATGTAGCAAGCCCTTAACTCATACCCTATACCTTCGCCTATCATATCGCAATCAATAGTGATAGAGGAAATCTGTCCGTTCGCACCCTTAGTCATTGCTGTAATCTCGTAGTTCTCGGCATCATCAACAGAAGAGATAAGCCGCTTCGTTCCGTTGTCCAAGATACGATACCACCATATCTTCGTCTTTGTATCTGCTGTCTTATCCTTTGCTCCGACCATAATCTTCACAGTGAGTTTTTTGAAGGATGGGTGTTTGAGTGGATTCCATAACACCGTAGCAGGGCTATCGAGCATAATCTCGGCTCTAGCATTCGTACAATCCTCTAGGTAAAGAGCCTTGTTAGCAACGAATGTGTACTTGTAACCACAAACTGGGTCTGTCCAGCTAGCTTCAAATCGCATTGTTCTAGGCTTGCCCAATACGGAGTTCTGCTTGATATAGAGAGTTCCCTTATCCGTTCCTTCCCTCACGGCTTCATATCCTGCCTTTACACTCGCATTCTCACTTGTGGCTACTACCACGATTCCGCTTGATGTCACCTCAGACCACTTGAATGAATCCAAGCTGCTATTGCAAGTCGTTGTCTCTCCTGGGTTATCGGGGTCGATGAGATAGCAGGCTGGAAACATCGTACAAGGGCGGATAGAGAAGTCGGGAGAGAATGAGCCTTCGATACCATCATACTGCTGTCTGTTGATGATATTTCCAACTATTTCTATGCTGACTGACTGAGAATAAGCCGTAGGCTGTATCTCCATCATCTTGTCAACGCTAACTGCTAATTCTTTAGCCATATCCTATTTTGTTTTAAAAGTTCAACATTTTAGAAACTAACACTTACGTCCTCGGAATACATCGTCTCACCATCCTTGATTTGCGCTTCGCAACGGAAGACTACCGTTCCTACCTTGAATGCAGAACCGCCGAGGTCTTCATAGGTCAAATCTACCGACAATCCGCAGTTGGCGTGAGAGAGTGCCCATTTATTATCTGCCGTAGGATTGTTTGTTTCCCTCGTCCATACGATATTCGTCATTGAATCCGTCACGTCCTGATTGTAGAGCCTTCCAACCACTGATAGAGTAGTGAATACCTTCCAAGAGCCATCAGTATTCGTTGCCATTAGGTCGTTGAGACGGAAGTTCCACAGCTTCGATGATAGCATTTCGAGCGTGAAGTAAGGATTGCCCTCCACGAATGCCCAAGCGGTAGATGAGTAGATTGGCGGCTTAGTCGTCTTGTCTTCTAAACATTTCCACTTACAGCCGAGGTAATAGACGGTATCAATCGTTCTGTCACCATTGCGGTAAGGATTATCACCTTGCGCCACAGCCAAGCTCCACACACCTCTGTCTCTTGTCGTGTAGATAGGATTGCCCTGATAGTCTATCTGTTGGAATGATGCAGCCATCATCCACTTAGCATAGAACGCTCCATCACGCTTGTTGGCGGTAGGGAAGTCTTGGAAGAGGAACGATAGCGCATCAGGCAGCTTACCCAACGCAAGCGAGTAATTCGTCTTGTCGATGATTGGCTTTGTAACGTGGTCGAGCCATACGAGCAATCCTTCTGACGATGATATATACCAGCAGCTCTGTCTCTCTTCATCCACCGCATTTCCCCATCGTATCAATCTTGCCAGCTCGCAAGGTGGATAATTCTTCTTGCTAGGACATTCGTTGTCGGGATAACAGACAACCGTAATAGTATTCGTCACGGTGTTAACCGATAGTACTCGCAGCCACATATCATAATACTTGCCGTTTTCCGTCAATGTATTGATTGATGCTAATACTACATCATTTTCCTTGAATGCCGTGAAGTCGTTATCCCACCGCTTCTGAATCTTCAAGTCGTAAGTTACATTGCCGCCTTCCGTTGCAGCAGGAATCTCTGTAACAGTCTCAACCATACCGCTCTCTGTGAAGACGAAATTGCTTTCCATCGCCGTCTGTCGGTTCACGATGAGTTCCTTCGCTATAATTGAGCTTCGAGATGTGATGCTCTCAAACTCCGCATTGCCCAGCTCATCAATCCTGCCGCCTGTACCGAGGAGCATTCCCTGAATAAACTCCCCGAAGGTTGCACCCTTCTTGAATTGAGATAAGTCTTCTGCTGTCAACCCTTGCAAGAACTTCTGAATCTTCTCCCAAGTGATAGTACCCTTGGCGGTATCATCGTTTATCTTTGAGATGAAGTGCTTGCTTCCCTCTGTTGCGACCTGATTCTTAACCTGTGTAGTTGTCAATCCTGCTCCAGTTCCTCCATTTCCGCTTTGGAGTGATGAAATCTGCTGCTGAATCTTCTGAATGGTTCCAACCTCCTTGTCCTCGCGAAGTGTTATGTCGTATGTCGGAATCTTGCCATCTTCTTCCTTGATCGTGAGCTGGTCGATAGAGATGATTCCTTCGATATTGAGGTCTGTATCATTGAAGTTCATCAGGTCGCCGGCCTTCAGTGTATCGTGCAGACTCTTGATAGTTCCGGTTTCGTCTGCCTGCGCCAGATCGTGCTGTCTTGCCATGAAAAGCTCATCAACCTTAGGCTGATAGACATATCTTGTGTAGTCATTCTTATCAAGGAGAGCAATAGCATACTTAAGGAGCTTCAATGATGCGGCATTCACATACGAATCAGGAAGAGTGATTCCGGTAAGAACGAAATGGTCGCCATTCTTGATCGGGTAGTCCTTGTATGGGAACCACAGCTCAAGAGCATCATCCTTGCTCCTCTCAATAGTAAGTCTCCATCTACCATCAACCTTGGTTGAGGATGCCACTTTGAATGTTCGTCCGCCGCACATACCATCCTTCATAGAGATAGAGAAGTCATCATCCTTAAGGTCGTTGATATCGAAGTCGATAGCCTTATTGAGGTATATATCAACATTCTTTACTGTTTCGTTGTCACCAAACCTTCCGTCGTCATTAGGAGCGACACCCTCATCAATCTCATCCACACGCACGCCACCGATTTCCATTTCCTCGATAGTAGGGTAGATTTCAATAACTCCATTCGTCTTATCATCAGTATCAAAGAACTGCGATGCCGAACGGAGCCCAACCTCCTCTATATTGAGAGAATCGATGTACGGCCTATATGGATCAGTAGAGAATTTATGCAGTTTCCCGGTTGGATTCACATACTTCTTTTCCTGTTCGGTAAGCGAGTCATAGAAATCACTCAGCGATACGTGAGGGAAACCAGGCAGCATAAGCCTGTTGATGGACATATTATTCGGAAGATTCTTTGCGTACTCCTTCATGGATGAAGGAACGACCTTCTTATTGAGACCGGACGTGATATACATCTTTGTATTTCCGGCATTGACCTGAGCGATGAATGCATCGAGTTTCTCCTTTGATTCCTCGTCTCCGCTATCTACCTGTCCTCCCTTTAACTCGGAGTAGAACCTGCATTTGCCAGAGCTGCCAGACTGTGTTACATAACCGGTAATTGTAGTCTGAAAATCGAACGTTACCTGAAGGACCCATCCGTTAGACTGCTCCTGAGATTCACCGGAAACGACGTATTTTCTCTTATTCTTGAAATACGTCTCTATATAATCGATGTCCAATTCGAGTTCAACATTCGTGCTTGCCCCGATGACTTTTGTAATATTCGCTACATACTTGATTCCGAGGTCCGCATAGTAATGGGATGGAAGATTCTTTTCGGAACCGTAAGCCCTCAGTCTTGTAATGACGCTCTGATCAGAATCAGCGTTCTGCACAATCTCATAGAGTCCCTTGCCGAGACCATAGGAGAAGATGTGTCCGGCTTCTATTCCGGTAGTACCGACATAGATGTTTCTTCCTCTGACTATGAAGTTCACATCCCACTTCTCGTTCACGAGTGCAAGAGCATCCCAACATTTCTTCGAGTCGACGGTGATGGACATTGATTCGATAACATTGTCTTCGGTTTTCTCTCCATAAACCGACAACCACTCACTTTCGAGGGCTCCACGCTGCACGGATCGTTCCTTGTTTCGGGAGTAAATCTTCCAAAGACCCGCACCAATCTGCTCGTCGAGGTTCGCCTGGATCCTGTCGAGCAAATCGTCCAAAGTCTGTACGAAGAATGGAAATTTCGGTAGGGAAGTGTAGTGAAGTTCGTTGTCGTTCAATACCACATCGAGAAACTCAGCCCTAGCAAGCTCATCCTGCAATGCGTTGAACTTCACGCTGTCATATACGAAGCCCTCTCCGTATGTGTCGGGTCTGGCCTGCTTATCCTTGCCCGGCTCGTAGTTGAGCTCAAACCGCTCGCCACGATAGACAATATAGTCGCCTATCTGAAAGTTGATAGGCACTTCATGCTTGAAATTGATAGTCACGAAGCACTCACCCATCCAAGAATCGGAGTATTCCAATCCATGAACGGTTATCTGCTCTTCATTAACGTCTGTCAGCTTCGAGCCATCCTTATGATAAATATTCCAAGTACTCATGTGTCTGTGTTATCCTAAATTTGAAATCCTGCCCTGCGCATCCATAATTGGCTTGATGTCAGTAACAGGGTCGTTAATCTTGAAAGTAATAGAGAGGACTAGCAAGTCCTCGTTGCCCGGGTATCTGTACAGGTCCGGATCAATGCTCTTCAGTCTCACATGCTGCCTTCCTATCTTGTTGAAGTCGCAGTACATCTTCATCATGCCAGACTTGCGGATGTAATCAATAAAAGCCTTACATTTCTCGTTAGCGCCGAAAGCCTCACCGTGGAACATAAACTTAACCTTATTCTCGTAGGCTGCCATATAAAGTCCATCCTTTCCGATATATTCGTCATCACCATGCTCATCGTGCCACTCCCTTTTCGCTGGTTCCTTGACAGAATCACAAGGCTTGAACGGACTCTCGCTAACGTACATACCGAAGTCGGCGATGGAGTCCTTCACCTCATTCCCATCGCCTTCCTTCTGCATGTATATCCTGAAATAACCTTTCATACCTTAATTCAACTTTTTATAATTGCAAATATACGAAAAATAGAATAAATATACAAGAAATATTCAATTAAAAATGCATAAATATACAAAATGGGGCACGGATATAGATCCGCGCCCCCTGATTATTACTTCATCTTCAATGATTTTGTTCCGTTGAGAACTCTGTTGAAGTTGTCGTTCAATTCAGAAACAGTAGCGTCAATCCTCTCGGCTGCATCAGCATTTCGTAACGTGTTACGAGCAATCGTATTAAGCTGCGACAACTGCGACTTTGCAATCTCGCTCATCTCTGGATAGTACTTAGCCTGCTCTGCGCGGATAACAGAACAATCCAACCTAATAGCATTAAGATACGACAGACCAAGATCTGCTTCTTCTTCTGTTATTCCCTTCGCAGAGTTTCTTGACGAAGAACTGCTATTGTCGGACCAACCATAGGTCTTCTTCAAGAAGTCTCGTGTCGCCTCTATCTGCTTTGCAAGGTTCTCTGTGGTATTTTTAACATCAGTATATTCAGCACCAGTGTACTCAGAGATTACATTTCCGCCAGAATCCTTGATGTTGTCTCCATTTTCAGCGTATCCCTGCGTTTTCTTAAGAAGAGCCTTGATTTTGTCTCCATATATATTCTCAACCATGGAGTTCAAGATGGTGTTCTTTAATTTTCCTTCAAAGCCATCCAACAAGTCTTCATACCCATTGGCCATCGTTGCCATTGCGTCACCCCAGGAAGACACCAAGTCCGAGAACTTATTGCCGGTAAGCTTCTCTGTAATAGCCTCAACCATATCGTCAGCCTTCTCGCCATACTGAATGAGCTTTTCCAAATAATCCCTAAACTCAGAGTCCATGTTAGCCCAAAGACCAGTATAATCCTTCTTGATTTTAGAAAGGGTATCGGAATTCATGTTGAGCATATCTTCCATACCGTTGAACTGAACCCCGTACTTTGAAGAAATTTCTCCTGCTACATCACGCCAATTCTGACCATTGTACTTGTACGAACCCTTCCACATTCGATACCAGATGGAGTGGGAGCCAGCCGACGAACCAGAGTTGAGTCTCTTCTGGGCTATAACCTTAGTCTGCTCTATCTCGGCCTTAAGCATTTCCTGAGCCTCCTTGGATGCCTTTATAGCCTCAGTACCCCAATGGATATTCATATACTCAGTCTTCTTCGAGATGAGTGAATCCCAAATGGAGGTAAGGTTGTCGTACTCAGCCTTCGCCTTTTCGTAGCTGCTGTAGTCTGCGCCAAATGCCTTGATGAGCGAACTTCCAACACTCAGGGCTGCTGCCGCTGCCGCTCCGTAAGGACCTGCCGACCCGAGGCCGAGAGCACTTAAACCACCCGAAACGTTAGCAGCTGCACTGAATGCGTTTGAAGCACCGCCTGCAATCTGACCTAGGATAGAATTCTGCTCGCCGAGAGCCTCAAACAGGTTAATGACTGGATCCATGATGTTTGATAAAGCCTGCATCTTTCCCGATAGAGAAGTAATAGCCTTTGAGGAATCATTGTATGCTCCCTTCTTGCTATTCTCTAAGTCAGCATTGCTATACCATTTACCCGCTATCAGTCCGGTCTTCTTTGCCTGGGCATCTGAGATATTAATTCCTGAAGCACCAATCTTCCTGTTACTTTTAAGAATATCTCCGATTGCATTTCCCCTACGTACACCTCCAAATACAGATGGTAGTGGATTTCTGTCAATCTTTTCATTTCTCAGCTTATCCAAGGCATCACGCAACTGCTTAACAACTTCGATAGAAAGACCTGTAGTCCTAGAGAACTCATCGATATTGTTAATCATTGTATTGATGGTAGCGGAAGATACCCTGTCAAGGTCATCGAAGATGGCAACCCAGTCCGACTCCTGCTTGAACTGCTCGAACTGAAGCTTCGCAACGTTCTCGTTGTGAGCCTTTGTTGCGCCCTCACTGGCCCTCTCCCTCATCTGTGGATCTTCGATACCTTTGATGAGTTCAAGCTGTCTCTCGTATTTGCGGTTTTCATCCTCAATCTGCTGGGCGATGGTTGCATTATTCTCAATCAGGTTAGCCATCAGGTCGATGGTCTCCTTCTTGATCTTATTGTTCTCATCTTCCAGCTTCTTGCGGATATCGTAAACACGAGTCTCTTCGCCATACTTATCCTTGACATTTTCAAGACTCATTCCCTTAACCTCGTCCGTAGTCAAGTTAAGGCCGGACTGAACGTTGTCGTGCTTTACCGCAATGTCAAGCTGTTCCTCCAGGAACTTTTTGTAAGTGCCAAACTGAACAATTCCACCGAAAGCTATATTCTGAGCACCTTTCTTGTTTCCGGTCAGCTCGTACATTTTCTTATACGTCTCGTACTGTTCGGAGATAGTATCAAGCTGCTTGTTAAGCACATTCAGCTCGTCTCTTCGCTGGTCTTCAAGAAGTTTTCTGTTTTCAGTCTGAATACCTGCCTTCTCGTTTGCGGCGTAGTCCAATCTGTCCTTCGTTGACGCAGGGAGAGTCTTCAAGAGCTCCTTGATTGAAGTCTCGTAGTTGGTGTAGTCAGAGATAGGGAACCTATTCTTGTCACCAAAGATAGCCTCAAACTCTCCGTCATTAGCAAGCTGGCCAAGAGCACCTTCTCCATAAAGCTCCTTAAACTTCTTGATTTCAGCATACATCTTCTTATATAAGTCGATGCGCTTTCTCAAATCTTCAAGAGCCTTATCTGTCTGTGCGCCTGTTGACCTACGGCCACCGGTTTTCTTATTTTTCTTCTTGTCGTCACCAGTAAACCATTCGCCCCAGTTATCATGATAAGCCTGCATCTTAAGTTCGTACTCCTTCTGCTTCTGTGTAAACTCATCGAGAGAAAGATTGCCCAGCGCAAGCATCTTCTTTCTGGTGTTGAGTTCCTTTTTGGCAGCAGTAATGTCCGACTCAGCGTTGCTCTTTGCTTTATCGTAGTCGTCTCCGGCATCCTTTCCCCAACTCTTGACGTACTTGTTCTTCTCATGATAGTCGTAACCACTACCCTTGAGATTCTTTTCGAGCTGCTGGGTGAGATCCGAGTCATCGTTCCTGAATACGAGATGAATGACAGCCTCGAATCTATCAGCCGCAAGCATTCGCTTCAATGCGTCTGATGCAAAAGGATAGTCTTTCTGAACCTGAGCCGCAGCATCCTTCATCATGTTTGAAACCTGGACCTTCTCTGCATCTGTCAATTCCTGGTTGTTGCGAATCTTGTCACCAATCCAAGGAAACGAAGTGTTTACTGCGTTATCGAGAGCATCCTTGAATTTATTCTCGTAGAAGCCAGTTTCAACACCCATCGCATTAAGAACGTCAGCACGGAACTGATCAGAAACATCCTGGTTCCATCCCTGCTTTGCAAAGAATGACGAAAGAATCTGGTTAGCCTTACCCTGTAACTTTGGGCTGTTGCTAATATCTCCAAGCTCATCAATGAGATAATCTCGCATGGCTTTCACCTCATCCTTATACTTTTCCTCCCAGGAGTTGAAGCTAGCAAAGTCGGATTGGGTGGCATTAATCATATTCGCCTTTGCGGATGCTGAAGAGAATGCTTCTGCTATTTCCTTTGCAGAAGATAGCTTCTCTTCGAATTCCTTATAGGTATCCTCGTTAGAAAGAGATTTCTGAGTGCTCTCCTCAACCTGTTTGAGAAGGATGAGCTGTTCTTTGAGATACTTAAGTCTATCCTCATTCGATTTCTTTTCGAGAAGGCTCATTGTGAAAGCATTTTCCTTTTCAGGAGCAATCTCCTTCAGCTTTTCCTTATATGCGTCAATAAGGTTTTCTAGCTCTTTCTCATCGCCGTCCTTAATGGCTTTATCCGCATCGTTATCGCGAAGGAACTCGCCAATCTTAGTGTATCTGTCTTTCAGTTCGTCAGCAGTAGTCTCCATGTCTTGCTTCAGCTGCTGATGCTTCTGCCAGTAGTATGCAAAGATTGCAGATCCGGCAGATATAGCTATTCCTGGAAGCCCACCAAGAAAACCGATGATAGAACTGAATCCGGATTTCAAGCCTCCGAGAAGCATACCTCCTGCGGCTCCCCATTTACTAGGGCTAGCCAATCCCTTAAGCACTCCACCAAGGGAGATTCTGTTCACCTGACCTTCCTGCTTGGTGAGAGCCATACCTTGCTTATACATCTCCTTGGTTATCTGGCCGGTAACATACAAGCGCCTGAGCTCAGCTTTTGTTATCGCATTTGCCTTTGCGAGTGCCTGGATATCCTGAATTCGAATCTGATTTTTATACTGAAGAATCTGTTTCTCTACAGGAGTTATTTTCTCGCCACGCAAGAGCTTAAGTTCTGCTTCTTTCGCAATATTCCCCTTTGAGTTCAGTATTCTCTTTCCAATGCCGCCTTCCAGGATCTTAACTCCACGCATAAGAGCCGGACCGGCGAATGCAGCAGCCATAGCAGGACCCAAGACGTGAATCTGCTGCACGAGATTGGTAACAACATCAAGTATGCCCTTGAAGGTTCCACCTATAACATTCTTACCGTTAGCAAAGTCGGCAAGCATGATTTCCCAGGCATCCTTCAGTTTATTGTAGCGTCCGAGCAAAGTCTCACTCAGAACCTGCTGCATATTATAGAACTGACCACCTGCATCAGTCATCTGCCAGAAGATAGACTTCACATCATCGAAGCTAACCTCTCGGTTCGATATACGAGTCTTAATCTCTGACGTAGAGACATTTCGACCCTCTTGCTTAGAGTAAAACTCTGAAAGTTTGTTAAGCAGAGGAATACCTGCGTACGCAATCTGACGAAGCTCCTTACCATCGAGCCAACCACGAGCCTGTACCTGACCAAACGCCAATGCGATACGGTCGAAGCTAACACCAAGACCGGAAGACATATCCGCAAGCCTCTTGGTTGTGTCATAGAGCTGGTCGTACTCAACTCCATACGCAGCCAACTGCTTAACGTCTCGGTTCAATTCAGAGAACGTAAATGGCGAATTAAGAGCAAGTTCCTTAATCTGATTGAACATTGTATTCGCATTCTGCATATCGCCAAGGATTGACTGGAGAGCAATATGCTGCTTCTCCATCTCACCACCAGTAGTGATGATGCTCATAGCGAACTGCTGTGCGCCGAACACAAGACCTCCCTGCAAGAAAAGTGACTTCAAATCCTGTACGGTTGAATTCAACTTTCCTGCATGACTATTAGCTTTCTCAAATCCACGAACCAGCTGAGACTGGATCTTAGCTCCTGAGTCAACGATTGCCTGCTGACGCTTTCGTTCAATCTCAACTCCTCTTTGCGCCTCTTTATTCGCCTTGTCGTAAGATGCCGCAAGGTTGTTTGCCGCCTGAACTTCTCTTCCGTTTCCAAGGTTACCTAACTGCCCAACCGCAGTTCTGTCTCCTCTTTCCAGTCTGTCTCTGAGTATCCTTAGATCATCAAGTTGCCCCTTTAAGTACGCTATCTTAGCTGTTGCTTCGGATACATCTAAGCCAAGCATTTTTGATGTGAAGGTTTTCTCTTGGAGATTTTTCAACGCTTTATCAAGAGACTGAATTCTACGCTTAGTATTTTCTAAATCTGCACCAAGTTGCCTGTCGGTTGATTTGTTAATCTTCTCAACTGACGAGTTTAGCTTATCCTGTGCAGCCTTTGCGTTGCCAATCTTGTTGGTCAGAATCCTATATTCAGAAATGAGTTCAAGAACTGATTTCTTGTCGCTGACATTAACTTGATTGAGCTTGTCATAGAAATGAGACAACCCAATGATTGCGTTTTGGATCTTCGATATGTCTGCGCCAACCTTTAATCCTTTGTCATAAGATGAGTTGTACTCGACGATTTTCCTATTAACCTCGCTGAGCAGTTCTTTTACTCTTCTAAAACGAGCTTCGGTTTGCTCCAATTGACGTTCGTCAGCCTTAACAGATGCATTTTCTTTACTCTGGTCTTTGAGCGCAGCGTTTGCCTTTTCTCTCCAGGCCGAAAGCTCCGTAATAGTATTCTTGAAGCTCTGTCCAAGCAAGTCTTTTTCGGCAAAGCTTCCGATATCAGACTTGATTCTCCCAATCTCCTGGCGAATATAGTCAAGCTTTGACGTATCTACGCCAAGAGTGATACTCTTAGCATTCAGCTTGTCGATATTATCAAGAAGGATGTTAGTCGAAGAAATAAGTTTCTCCTGTCTTTTCTCTGCACCTGATATTGAGTCAGCGGTCTTTCTCTCGGTTACAATCTTACCCTTCTCTCGGTTATAAGCCTGTATTGCTACTGTGGCCTTGATTGTTTCAACGAGTACGTCAGAGATAAGATTCTTCATCTGAGCTGCGTCGGTAAGCATTGTAGGGTTCAGCTTTGCCGCATTGAGCCTAGATAAAATGTTATCAAGCTCTGTAATGCTGCCGCCGAGCATTGAAGTCTTATAACCCTTAGATGTACCCTCCGCCGACAGGTCGCGAAGCTTTGCTAGTTTTTCTGTTATACGGGTAATATCAGCTTCAACCTTTGCTGCACCACCAGTGAAGGCGGAGAGAGGGTTATCCTTCTTGAATGTGGAGATAATATCCTGAACATCCTTTTTTGCCATTCCAAGTACTTTCGTGAGGCTACTAAGGATGTTTGAGTCGTCAACACCACCACTATGGATAAGACTGATAATGGATTCTCTTAACTCGTTCAGAGATTTCTTTGCGTTATCAAGGCTCTTTGTGTCGACGTTAGGGTTCTCTGCCTTTGTATTGTTAATCTTCTTCTCCTGGATATTTATATCCTGAAGCAGCTTGATATATGCAAGAGCATTCGAAATCCTATTCTGCCAAGCCTTTACTCTATCGGCATCGTCCTCATTCTTGGACATCCTCTGTAATTCAGAGTTTATAGTTCCAAACAGGCTAGCAATCTTTGCCAGGTTGCCAGCTCCGAGGAACTTTCCAGTAAGAATGTTTGTATCGTTAATACCGGATCCCTTCAGCATCTTGGTGATATTAGCGATGCCCTTTGTGTTCTTTTCGATATATTCATTCGCTTCTCGGAAAATCTTAGAGAAGTTATTGCCATTTATCTGGTTAAGGCTGGCGACAAGCTCCTCACCACGCTTCTTTGCGTCCTGAGTAGCCTGGTCAACACCATTCATACCATTCACGATTTTCTGAAGGGTCTTCGACATCTCATCCTTAATGCCAAGAGAGATAAACAAGTCACCTAAATTTCCACCTGCCATATCCTGAATATTTTAAAATTAGAGTTTATTGTTTAAGTAATCAGCAAGACTTATCTTCTTGCCAACGAGGCTTCCCTCATTCTTCTTTTTCTCCATCCACCTGTCATAGAGGTCATCCATCTCCTTCTTGGTATGCTTCTTCGGACCGCCTTCCTTCTTGGTCTTAGGATAGACGACAAGAGGCTGGTCTGCAACCATGAGGTCAATCTGCGCCGATGAATAGCCCCACCAGTAGTCGTAGGCCGCGATGAAGTACTTACGCTGAAAGAGGAAACCGAACTTCTCCGCTAGTGAGAAGGCTGCTCCCCAGCTGGTTCTGCTTGGATAGCTTTTACTTCGCTCCTCGTCATCGTCATCATCACGTCCGTCATCCCGGTCGCTAATATGGTAGCCAGTGAGAATGCGTTCGATGGAATTTTTTTTTTAGAAACATCGAGAACTCTCAGAACCTCGGCCATGTCCACATCATTGATGTAGTAGAGCCAGCGCCAGTAGATCCAATACAGAAATCTAATCTTCCAGATGTTGTTGAGGAGAATGCAGACGCAAATCTTGACGTTGCGTTTCCATTCGTTCTTCTCCTTCGCCCTGATATGAGAACACCTGCTCATGGTTCCCTTGCGAAGCCAGCCGAGCCTGTGCTTCTTTCCACGGAACACGAACTCGGTAGGCTCGTCGTGCAGCACGCTGTCAAGCAACTCCTGCAAGTCCACTGAAGGCTGCTCTATTTTATTTTCTTCTGCCATGATTGTATGCTATTAAATGAAGAAGGGCGGCACGGCTGTTGATTAGCCTGCCGCCCAACGGTTTGTTATCCTGAATCTAATTACCTAAAGAAGCCTTTTCTCTTGATTAACCGCCAATGCCTGGTTCACCAGCAGCTGGAGCCTTAGTAAGCCAAGCGATGCTACGCTTACCTGCACCCTCAATAGAACCTGAGAACTTGAATGCAACTGGCTCAGTACCAGAGTTATCCCACTGCAAGGTAGCGTAGAGAGCGATGTTGGTAATAACCATGAGGTTCTCCTTCTCGTCGTCAACAATAACGATAGTACCCTTGATCTTGAACTTCTTAGGCTCAACAGCGATACCTGTAAAGCCGGTAGTAGCGTCGAGGGTAGCGTCACCTGTACCCTTCAGAGTAACCTTGGTCAGCTCGGTGATAGCATCCTCACCGAACATAATTGTCAGCAAGTCCTTTGCCTTTGAAGGAACAACGAACTCTACATTGAAGTCGCCGAGCTCTGCTGTAGTTGCCCAGTCGCCTGCAAGACCGATAACCTTGTAGTGGTTGATGGTTGGGTCATCCATAGTCGCCTTCAGCGAGTCAACGGCAACCGGAAGCTCAACCTCTGGGGTGATGTCAACTGTAGCCTTGCTCAAATCGGTAATAGCCTTTGAGTAGAGCAGAGTTTTAGGACCATTGAAAATGTCCTTCATCTTGTCAATAGTTGTCATAGCCATAATCTAAAATATTTTAAATTGTTATACCTGAATACTTATTTCGTACGTAACCTTCCCTGTATGATCGTCACGGAAAAACCGGCGCCATCGTCTGTTTGTAGTGTTATACGAGGATTTGAAACAATGAGATTTTTTGTAGAGATTGGAAATCTGTCCATAATCTCCTGGACTTTCTCGTCAACGCTAGATACATCGAATGTATTTGGATTGCTTGCTGAAGCTTTATCGCGCACATACAATTCGATTTGAGCTGTAGTGGTGAAATCGTTGTAAACTCCACTTGAGTTCATCTCATTGTTATAGATACTAGATGGGAAGTATACCACGATATAGCTGTTGATTTTCGTATCAACTGCCTTTGGTCGGCTCCGGGAGTAGAGCTTGTCGCAAATTCCCTTCATTGCATTACCGACATCGAAATATAGAGTCTTAATACTAACCATATCTTACATCGATCTAAAGTATCTAACCAAATATTCTCTAAGAGAGGTAATCACGTCGTGACCTCTCTTAACCTCGACAAACTTAGCATAATCCACACCGGCAACAAGGAGCATCTGCCATGTAGCATCGTACTTTCCTTTGTTGTGCTCCCTGGAAACAAGTTCATCCCACGCCGCGTTTGGACCATATTCACCACCTTCTCCGTATTCACCCTTGTAAGGTCTCCTTCCGCTGTCTTTGAAGGAGAACGAACTGCGATAATACTTATCAAGGTTGTATCTCTCTCCGGCAGCAAGGGATACTCGGGTTGGCTCTGGGCCAGGAGCATAATGAATCGACTGCAATGAGCCGTTGTAATATGTACCGATGGCTGTTGACTTGTACAAGTTACCGGTTACGTCATCATAGTTTCGAGACTTGTCAGCAGCCTTCATTGTCATTTCAGCCGCATGTTCCATCTTCTGCTGCATCTTTGCTACAGCCATCTGACGGATTTTTTTCTCGACCTGTAAAAACTGACCTGATAAACTTGTCATAATCTAAACCCTTGTCAAACTCCAATACACAACAGTCCTGTTATTATCCGGCTCGCAGTCCTTTACCATACCTATCTCGGTATTGTTACCGACAGTGGAGTAGATGGTGTCGCCGTCAAGAGGACATTTACCAGCATCCCATTCGTCATATCTGACCGGAATCGATGCCTTCCTCTTGTTCTGGTCGACGTTCTTGTCTCCCTCTGTAGTGGTATCTGTGTAACTGCGGCCTTCGCCATAGTAGAGAATGATTTCCTTGTCCTCACCAACTGGAGCATCATCATCGGCGAACGGGTCATCAGGGTCGGTCTTTCCGACGACCTTCCTCACGATCTTGATGATGTGAGGGTATCTTGGGTTTCTGATGTTTTCCTTTTCCATACGCCTTATTTGATGATGTGAGGGAGAGGTTCTCCCCAAGGAGAATAATTCGCCCTCTTTACTCCGTGGGAGGTCACCCGGAAGGTGGACTTCTTCTTGAGCATCGAATCAGGCTCCAGCTCCGCATAGATAGCGTTAGCCTCTGCCTTCATCTCGCTCCTGTCGTTATCCGACATATCATAGCCACCTCCCGAATGAGTCCATCCGTTATCGGAGTCGGAGGTGTTGTTCACCTTGCTCGGACCAAGAACAAACCATTTCAGCATGTCGGCATAGGCAAGTCTCACCTTGTCCTTGTCGCAGGCTTCGAGGTCGATGCCATTTTCAAGCTCCCTGTCGTGCATGATGCCCAACAGAGCCTTTATCGGCATCTCGAACTTCACCTTACTAATAAGGTAGTCGTTCACAGTGTAAATGTTCATCTCCGAATCCATAGTCATACAATCTTGTTACGTTAAAGAATTAACCCTTCTGGGTAATATCGATAATCCAACGGTAAGGGAAGTCGAGCATTGCTGGAACAGCAGCAAACATCAAGTCTGTATGCCACTCCAGGTAATCACCGTTGGCGATTGTTGTGTTGGCAAGCAAACCAAGACCGTCGTTGGTTGTTGCGAACACCTTGTCAACAAGTTTATTACCCCACTTCTCGAACATCTTCTTATCCTTGATCTCCTTGTGCTCGAACTCAAAAGCGTTACCGCGAGGACGAAGAACAACGATGTTGTCTGACCAAGCTTGCTCTGTCTTCTGCGTTCCATCGAAGAGAAGTGTAGTTTCCTCCTCCTCTACAAGCTCGATAGGAGAAAGACCCTGGATGTCTCCGAATGCCTTCAGGAACATATCCTGATTTACACCATAGTCCTCAACGTAAGCAACATAGTGAGCTTTACACCAGTTGATCCACAATTCCTTAATCTGTTTGTTCTTCAAGAACACATTGAAGAAGGTGTTGACGGTCATCTGCCAAACGAGAGGCTGACCCTTACGATTGAATGTTTTACGCCAGCTCTCTTCAAGAACTCGCATCTGCTCCAGAATATCGCAGGTCTCATCAGCCCAAGCAACCTTACCGCACTTCTTGAAGTTATCGGCAGGCATATTGGTCTTGTGGATTGGAGCCTGAATACCACGACCGATACCAGTGTAGTCAAGCTTACCGGTAGAAGCAAGCTTCGCTGTCATGAAGTTCATTGTGGTATCAACGGAGTCCATCAACTCCTGAACCTGGTCTGTCCATTCCATAACGACATCGCGGTCGTTACCGAACTCTTCGAACTGGTTCATCAAATACTCGCGTTCCTCTGCGTTCTGGTAGATACCATCTGTGATAAAGTCTGGAATTGTTGCAGAGTAAACCTGCAAGCCACCCTTATCCTTCTGGAAAGAACCAGCCAAAGGAGCACGCATGTTAGCCAATGTAGCGGCACGAAGTTTCTTTGCCTCGACAGTGAATGTCGCAACACCCTTCCTGTTGGTTGGTGTCAGGTCAGCAGCAATACGTCCCTGGGTCTTCCACCAGCCATAGTTTACGTGAAAGATGTCCTTTTCGTCAAGAAACTTCTGGAGGTATTTGGTGTTGTCCTTACTAGAGAAGAACTTCGCCATCCTCGAATTTTCAATATTAAACTTTGGCATATCCTAAATACAATCTAATAGTTAAACAATTAGTAGTTCGTGTAGAACAACTCTGGGTAACGACTGATATTCATCGCCTCTACAGCTGGTGGGAGAGGACTCATCCTGTCCTTAATGAAAATCGCATCCGGTCCAAGCAGACACGGTGTAAACATCAGACGAGGTTTCTCGTACTCATCGCTTCCAGGAAGAGTATAGAACGGCATGTCGTAGTCGTGAGGAGCAAAACAGTTTGGATTAGTCACTACAGGGAGTGTAGAACCTACCGCAGCAGCCTCAACGAGAACCTGACCAACGGTCAATGCGCCCAATGCAGCAGACAAGGTAAGTTTCCAAACGTCACCTGCTGTAGCATCCGTTGTAGCCTCAACTGCTGTAACAGAAACACCAGTTCCCTTTGTCTTGAAATCCTTCTGGCCTACCATGATTTTATCGCCAATAAATGGGATGTGATGGTAGCCGTCACGAACGATGTAGATGTCTGTGTCTGTAGCGGCACTAGTTGCCTTGGCAACTGCGTAAGACTTCAGAATCTTAATAGTGCCACCCTTGTTGTCTGCAAAGCCAAGGCTATGCTCAACGAGGTCGCCTGCATAGATCTTAGCAGGGCCAGGGAACGGATTAGCGATGATACCACCGATAGGAGGGTACCTGAAAGCTTCCTTAACAGCACCTTTAAGATTGAAGTACACATGCTTCTGACCGCCAATCTCAGCCGATGCCTGCAAGAGCACCGCTCCATTGAATACCGCACCCTGTGCGTTCATCTGGTCGTAATAATTGCTGTACTGCATAATCTTTTTACCTTAATTTAAATGTTATCCTGAATTATTTCTTGACAGTCGCCTTTGTAGCTCTGTCCTTGCAAATATCCTTAATGTCGTCCCATTCATGCTCGTCGAGTTTCTTTTCCTCACCAGAAGAAGCACTAGAACCCTTTCGTGGTACAGCATTTCCACCGTTAGCACGCTTATAGTCGGCAGTATAGATATTTTCTGCCGTCGATACCAGTTCTGCAACATCTGCATCATCAGATATCTCCAGCTTAGAGAGTGCAGTATCGAGGAAAAAGTCGTTCAATTCAAGGTTTGCCTTGTCGAACTTATCCTTCAAACCTGCCTTTACAGACTCGATGGTTGCCTTCCTTGCAGCCTTCTTGTCTCTTTCTGCGTTAGCTTCCTTGAGGGCTTTGATTTCTTTGAGAAGCTCGTTGTATTTGTCGTCAGGATCGTCATCCTTGCCAGCCTCCTTACGCTTGCGCTCCTCTTCCTCTTCCTTCTTCTTGCGTTCAGCTTCCTCCTTGCTCTTCTTGATCTCATCAGAGACGTTCTTGTGCAGGTTTCCGTCCATGCGCTTAAGGCGATTTGCTAACTTGGTAACCAACTTGGCATTTGCTGCCTCATCGTCACCGAAATCTTCCAAAACATCATCAAGTTCTTCATTGATGGTCTTCTGGCTAAGTGATTTGAACTTGGTGGTATCAGCCTCCTTGTTCACTAATACTAAGAGTTCTTCTCTTGTCATGTTGTTGTTTTATTAAAAATGTTATCCTTGAAGTAGTTCTTCCACTTCGAAAATGTATAAATATACGTTTTAATACCGCAAATATACGAATAATTATGCAATTATACAAAAATATTGTGTATTTTTGCGTATAAAATGTATTTTTATGCAGAAAGATATTTATTCAGGATTAAAATTGGATAACGGAGAACCTGTATATACGCAAGAGTATATTCAGTCTCTACGAGACACCGACAAGAAGCATCCCGACAAGCTGAAGATTATAGCTCAGCGTGGCGGACAGGAGCGTATGCTGTCTATAGACGCTGATATTAAGATAGTTGGCGGCTCGCGAGGTGGCTCAAAGTCCTTCTCTTCTCTCATGGAAGTTCTGAAGGATATCAAGAATCCAGACTTTCATGCGACCATCCTGCGAAACGAGAAAGATGACTTGCAGTCGTTGGTAACCGACTCTTATAAACTTTTCTCCCAATTTGGAACTTACAATAAGTCTCAAAATGATATGACCTGGAACTTCAATAACGGAGGATGGCTCAAATTCTCGTACTATGCTGGAGCCTATCAGGACTTCAAGACACGATTCCAGGGTCGCCAGTATGCCTATGTCTGCATCGATGAGGGTACTCAGTGTCCATACAAGAAGTTCAAGTACCTATTGACCAACAACCGAAACGCAGCTCACATACGAAACCGATTCTGGATTACCTGTAACCCTGACCCGGAATCATGGGTGCGAAAGTTCATCGACTGGTGGGTTGACGAGAATGGATACATAATACCGGAGCGAGATGGAGTTATCCGCTACTGCTTCATGGATGGTGATACACCGGACTCTATCTACTGGGGTAACACAAGAGAAGAGGTATACGAACAGTGCAAGGGCATCATCGATAGCCTCTGGAAGGACAGCTACGAGGAACTTGGATACACGAAGCTCGAAATGTTCATCAAGTCGGCAACATTCGTTCGCGCTGACGTATCAGAGAACATTAAGCTTATCTCTACCGATGCCTCATATCTCGCCAACCTTGCCCAACAGGACGAGGAACAGCGTATGAGAGACCTTGAAGCCAACTGGAACTGGAAAGCTGCCGGAGACGACATGATCAAGATGGAAGACCTTGATGAAATCTACGACAATGCAGAACAGATAGGAGATGGAAAACGCAGAGCTTCTGCCGATATTGCTTTCACCGGCGGCGATAACTTCGTGATGTGGCTCTGGGAAGGATGGCACTGCAAGGACTTGGTTGTGATGAGGCTGGACTCTAAGACTCTTGTTTCTGTAGTTGAGGCTAAGCTGAGAGAGTGGGGAGTTGAGGAATGCAACTTCACTTACGATTTACAGGGCATCGGCCAGTACTTCAAGGGATTCTTCAAGGAAGCCGTTCCGTTCAATAACCAGGCTGCGCCTATTCCTAAGAATCATCAGGAGGAAGTAGGTATTAAATACCTCTACAAAGACTTGAAATCCCAGTGTGCATGGTTATTCTACAAGATGATTAAGGATAAGCAGATTTCCATCGACTCGGCCCTGCTTGAAAGAAAGTATTCAGGAAACGGATTTGACAAGGTTCCTCTCAGACAGATTCTTCAGAAGGAGCGTAAGATGCTCAGACGTGACGAGAATAGCGATGATAGGGGATTCAAGCTATTACCTAAGAAGATTGCCAAGAAATATGTCGGGCACTCGCCTGACTTCTTTGAATCTTGGTTCTATGTAATGATATTCAGTTTAACAAAAAAGAAAAATAAAAAGGTAAAAGGATTATGGATGCTATCAAGGTAAATAATGTAAGGGAGCTGCTCGTAAGGAAGCCATTCTACGAGCTTACTCCTGCGGGGTACATGAAGCACTCGGTTGTAAGCGACGTTGTTCCTGACTATTACGACGGAACGATGCCAGACGACACCATGTATCGCCGCATCAAGACGCAGGCAGACTTCCTGCGTGAGTATTACCCATCTGCCCATAGGATTATGGATGAGAAGGAATACCCGGACATCTGGAAGTTGAACCCTGAGAATAACAGGTGGTACTGCCAGAAGATTCAGCGCACAGCCTTTGCATTCCAGCAGCTCATCCACACGAAGCATCTGCTGCACTTGACTGGCAACGATGTTCAGTTCGAGCTTGCTGATGGTGATGACTACGAGAACGAGAAGAAGGTAGAGGAGAATCAGAAGACCCTCGATGTATTCAAGAAGGGCTGGCTTATGCACGATATGGAGATTCGCTTCTTTGAAGCTGTAAGTGCGTATCTGAAGGTTGCAGAATGTGCAATCGTCGGTTTCTTCGATGAAAAGAAGAAATTCTGCACACGAACACTCTCTTATGATCGTGGAGATATCCTATACCCTCACGTCGATTCACTCACTGGAGATCTCCTGTGCTTTGCCAGGAAGTACTACGACTACGACGATGAGGGCAACGAGAAGACCGAATATGTCGAGGCATGGGATAACCGCAAGTTCTACCGCTTCAAGAAGGCAGTCAAGTCAGGAAAGGTAAAAGAGGTAATGACGAAGATTGCAAGGATTTTCGGAATTGACGACTACACCCTCATTGAAGAGAAGGACCACGGCTTCCAGTTCGTGCCGGTAGCTTACGCACGTAACGACAACGGACCTTGCTGGTTTATGGTTCAGAAGAACATCGAGGACTATGAGGAAGCATTCTCATATCTCTGCGAGAACAACAAGGCGTACGCTTTCCCAATCCTTACGCTCACTGGTGATGGTGAGGATATTTCTATAACCGGCGACGATATGACTGGCTCTGCGAAGACAATCATGATTACGGACACTAACGGCAAGGCTGAATTCTTGAATGGAACGGATGCCTCTGATGCCTTCGCTACACAGCTCAACAAGTCGTATGACCTCATCTACGAACTGTCATTCACAGTAAAGCCGCCTGAGTTGAAGTCCGGTGACCTCCCAGGTGTAGCCATCAAGCTTCTCTATTCTCCTGCACTGGAGGTTGCAATGAACGATGCACAGGAGTTACAGCCATTCCTGGATAAGATTCTCCGCATCTGTCAGTTCGGTATCGGTACTGATGAAAACTGCGTCGCTACAATGTCTGGGCTTCCAATCAACGCGTGGATAAGTCCGTATGTTCATAGTAATAAAACAGAACAAATTACAAATATTGCCACTGCGGTTCAGAACGGATTTCTCTCTAAGCAGACGGCTTCAGAACGCTGCCCTGACTTCCCTAAGACCGCAGAGTATGAGCGTATCATGCGTGAGAAGAAAGAGGAAGACCAGCAGGACCTCCTTATGGATATGCAACGTGCGGATAACGAGACCGAGAATGCCATCGAGGAGCAGAAAGCTACAGCTCAGATTAACGGAGGTAACGGCGGTAACGTTCGCACAGGTAATGGTAGAAAGGCTGGGAGACCTGACGAAGGAAAAAACACGGATAAGTGGGGGAATCAACCATCAGAGAACAACTGGAAAAAGTATAATCAGACTCATTAATACGTATTTTTAACGTCGTTCTATAGTAAGCGTTTTTGGTACAGATGTTATATGCTATATTTTTCGTATTTTTGTAGAGAGGATAGGCAGGAGTAGCTACCTGTTGACAAGGGTAACTCGATAGCCCTTCCTCTCTTTTAAATTATCGGGGTAACTTTTAAATATCGAGTTAATGAATATACCAAAAGTTAATTCTGAGCGATGGTTGTCGCTCGAAGATTTAGATGGCGAGGTATGGAAGGATATCCAGGGATATACTGGATTATACATGATTTCCAATTACGGAAGAGTAAAGGCTCTGGAAAAATATGTTCATATAGGTAACTACAATCACAAATACAAAGAAATAATTAAAAGAGAGTACTTTGTTCGTTGTGGATACCTGTGTGTTTCTTTAAGTAAAGAACGTAAAAGGAAGGCTTTTTATGTGCATAGACTAGTTGCTTTAGCGTTTCTTAAGAACCCATCAAATCTTCCACAGATAAACCATAAGAACGAAATTAAGACAGATAATTATGTTGGCAATCTCGAATTTTGTGATAGTAAATATAATTCCAACTACGGAACGCATATTGAGAGATATTCATCGAAGCAAAGAATACAAGTGTCGGCATACGATTTTTTAGGAAACAAAATGAGGACATTTAAATCTTTTAGTGAAGCCTCTTCTGTCTTGAATATCCCGGAATCGAACATATCGCAGGCTGTATGCGGAAAATACGAAACGGCTGGTGGATACGTGTGGAGAAAGGGTAGTGCTTCAAAAATTGATGTCACGATAAAAAAGTATCGCACATTTTGGGTAAATCAATACAGCCTGGATGGTACGTATATTGCGACATACAGTTCTGCTAAAGATGCCGAACGCAAGACTGGCGTGCCGAGTTGTGCGATTATTCGTTGCTGCAAAGGACTCTATATTCAATCGAAAGGATATAGATGGTCGTATTATGGAAGCGAACCGTTTCAGTTTAAAAAAGAAGATAAGTCGAAAGTACCAGTTGCTCAGTACACGATAGACGGAATACTAATTGGCGTGTTTTCTTCGATGAAGGATGCCGCAGATTCTGTTAACGGAAGTGGTAGTGGTATTCGTTTATGTGTTATCGGTAAAAATAAAACAGCTTATGGATACAAATGGAAAAAGGTCTAACGAGAATAGTAGGAGCGTTAAGTATGCGGTAAAAAGAATGCAAGCTATTAGAAATATAGAAAGCAAAATTAGCGACATCTTATTCGATAAGACTAAGCAAATAATCTCAAGGTCAAAGAAATACAGAACAGGGAAGAATCTCAGAAATGAGGCTTCCCTGCTCAGAGAGGCCAAGAGTATTACTGCTGAGGCAGAGGAGAGCATCAATAGCTATATCTCTGCCTACTCCAAGGCTTCATGCAAAATTCTCGGGATTGACAGCGAGAACATCGAATCGTTTCTCGTCAGCGACATCTACGGAAAGACGACATCCGAAAGAAACGCCGTCTATCTCGGAAACTTTGCTGAAGATATTGTAAGGATGGTCAAGGCAGGAACCTTGATGGGATATTCAGACCAGCAGCTCCTGTCTTCCATCCGAACAGGCTATAAAGACCCATATCACACATCAGTCATCACCAAGGCGAAGAGAAAGGATATCAACATCGATGTTCCTTCTTACGGAAAGGGCTACTACAAGAACGCCTATCAGAACATCGTAAGAAACGCTTCTCAGGTGATTGCTTTAGCGTGGGGACAGGCAGAGCAGGAGTATGGGCAGGAGCATAAGGCTATCGGATTCTATGTCAAGAGAGGAAGCAGCTATCCTTGTGATATCTGTCAAAGCGAAGCCGATGCCGGCATCCATTCTTTCAAAGACCCATATCCACCGTTCCACGTTTCGTGTTGTTGTTACACTTTATTTGCGTTCAAGGATAATAAAAAGAAATGATATGATAAATTCTGAATTAAATTTTACTTTAGAAGAAATTCTTCCGAAGTTCCCTAAAGAATTCCAGGAGAAGATAAAGCACTCTGTAGAGCTGCTGAGAAAGGCGGAGAAGCTTGCGCTGGCATACTCGCCTAACGAAGGCTTCTATCTATCGTTCAGTTCAGGCAAGGATAGTCAGTGTCTTTATCACATTGCCAAGATTGCAGGCGTGAAGTTCAAGTCTCACATGGGGCTTACGTCCGTCGATCCACCAGAAGTAATCAAGTTTTGCCGCAAGCACTATCCGGACGTAGATATGATAAAGCCGAAAATCAGTATCTATAACCAGGCTCGAAAGGAAGGCATGCTTCCGACAAGACTGATACGATGGTGCTGCCGAGTCTATAAAGAGGGCATCGGTGCAGGCAATGTTGTTCTCATCGGAATCCGTCACGCAGAAAGCAGACAGCGTTCGGGTAGGAGTGAGGTCGAGATTACCAACCATAAGTACAGAGGCTCTCTTGAAGGTATTGACGAGTTCCGAGACAAGAGGAACAGCCAGAAGCGTGGCCGTCCAACCCGGTGGGGCATCCACGAGATTAACATCACTAATGCCAGTGATGAGCGTACCATCGGCTGTATCCGAGGCTACGAATCGCTCCTCATCTCTCCAATCATAGAGTGGACCGATGATGAGGTATGGCTATTCTTGAATACACTCGGCATCAAGCATTGTAAGCTGTACGACGAGGGCTACTATAGGATTGGCTGCCTGTGCTGCCCTATGCACAACTATAAGCAGAAACTCGCCGACTGCAAACGCTATCCGCATATCTACAATAGCTGGATTAAGGCCATCAAGGATATCCAAGCTAGCGGAAGGATGATAGACGAAGGATTGTCGCCAGAAGAGGTGTTCGACTATTGGATATACGGCAAGTCTATCAATGTATGGAGAGAACACCGCAGGCAGCAAACGTTGAACTTTTAAATATCAAGATTATGATTGAAGAAACAAAAGGATACACATTATCCGTCGATACGTATAAGAAGGCGAAGGCTCTTAAAATGAAAGACCCTCGCTATTACATCTACGCAAGCCTACGCGGTTCAGGAATGTCTATGCGTGACAGCTGGGCTATTGCCTTTCAAGGCTATGGATTCAACTGGCCAAAAGGAGAGCTTGAACGAGAAATGAACATACTCGAATCGCAGGAGTCTGTTCAGACAAGAATCGCAGAGGTGCAGGGTAAGAAAGCGAAGAACGAGAATAGTGATGAACTTACACAAGAGGAACTCATTAAAGCTACATCAAAGGAAGAGATTCTTAGAAACCTCGTTATCGCTCAGCGAAAGCAGAAATTCGGCTCTCCAGAGTGGCAAAAGACGACAGCCATGATAGCAGACTATTCTAAGATTAAGCAGGATGAGATTGATACGGAAAACAATGTGATCCATTACTACATTCCTCTGTCGATGCCACGATGCTGCGAGGACTGCATTATCTTTAAAAATGGCCAGGCGACATTCCAAAAGAAGAAGAAATAGTTAAATTCGTGTTAAAGTAACTTTGTTTTACTAGAATTTCTGCAAAACCAAGTACCTTTGCAGGCAGATATACGTTCACAGATTCGTTCTGCTGTTCGTAATTCTGTTTAATTGGTTACGAGGGGTGGTGTCTTCACTGATACCACCCCTCACTTTTATATTATGAAAGTAGAAGAAAAATATAAACTCAATCAGGGATACTTCTCTCCGGTGATGAGTTCAAGCACAATTCGCACCTGATCTTCAAGCATATCGTCATTAAACGTAGGCAGAACGCCGTATGATGGCAGTTTTTTCGTCTCTGCGGCCTCCAAAATGAACTGGAGTGCCTGTACTAGGGAAGTATGGTCTTGAACGACCTCAAGCAACTTATCGCTCATCCTTGCCTCCTTCCTTCTTAATCTGCTCTGCCATCTCAAGAATAGTCTCGGCGTGCTTGTCTCGGTCGATGACTTCCTGCACGGCCTCATCGCTTTCCTTGCGAAGCTGCTCTTCAGTCTTGCCCTTGTCGGCAGCAGCATTCAGTCTCGCAGACTCACGGGCAAGGTACTCGTCACGAAGCTTCAACTTACCTGCCGTGTATTCTGCATCGCCAGGCAACGATGTATCCGCATACATAAGCTGGGCAAATGCCTCGATGATGTTTTCTTCAGTCTTGGAGAACTCATAGTGATCTCCTACGAAAGCATAAACACATTCATCGAGTGCAGCGTACATGGATGTGCCGACAGAGAATTCAACTCCCCACGTACCAGCGATGTCAGAAATCTTAATGAAAGGCAGCGAGCCTCTCTGTAAATGCTTCTTGATCTCAGCAGGGATATCCTCTCTGAGTGAAGCAACTTCTTTCTTAGACAAGCTCTTGCTGAACTTCAGCACGGTGAAGTGTCTTGTCTTGATAGTCTTTCCAAATGGTAATGCCATGATAACAATATTTTAAAGTTCAACTTTTATTTCCTTATACTCGAAATCTGTGCAAGCATAATCATCTCCCGAAACGTCTCTCCAGAAGCGTTCTTCTTTACACGTCCCGTTATCAAAGAAGAAACAATCCTTGCAAGTGTAATCAGTCTGTTCCATGCTCCTTACGTTTTTGATATTCCATCAATGTCAAGATACAATAGTTAGCGCAGTCAAGAAGAGCATCTTCCAACGGCTCGTTAGCAACTTGCGCCTCATTGTCCTTCAATGTCTTGATGCGATTCACCTTCTCTCGTATCTTTCCGTAGCCGTAGTTGATACCAAGCTCATCATACATTTCTGAAAAAGCATTTCCGTAGTCGTGATTCTTGCGCTTGTAGGTATCGCTCATATTGTCGGTGATTTCCTTGAATCGGTCGGCATCACTCTTCTCGGATTCTTTTTTGATTGGTGTTTCTTTAAAATCCGAGAAAATAGAATACATCGCCAAATCAACTATATCCACACAAACTGCCGCTAAATCGGATTTAAAAAATGCTACGATTTCGCATTTTTTATCCGTTATAGCTATATCGATAACTTTGATATGTTGAATCCTATCAATAGAGCCTAATGGGTCTATTCTATCAGCAAACACCGAGCCTGCAATCTTTATCAAATTACACTTCGTAATCTGCAAGACAGACCCTATCTTAATATCTTCTATTCTAATCATAATCTTTATTTTTAATTATGTCTATAATATCCTGCTCTTTAATTTTGAGAAAGTGATAGAAACCGATTCTCTGAACACTTTTTACGCAGTGAAATTTGCTCAAATCAACCCCGTAACAGTCTATTGATAGAGTTACTATTGGATAGTTGTAGTTCTTGTCTGGAACTTTGAACGTCACTGAAAATCGCTTGTTTATATAGTCAATATCATCAACCATTCCGCAAACCATATTATCGTATTGGAAGACTACATTCTTGAAGCTTTCCTTTTCCTGACCTTCTAGGTTTTCGATAAAATATGCCGCAGGTGCAACAAACAGATTCTTTTTGTAATACCTTTCCATAAGCTATTTATTTTTGTAAAACACAATCATTGTATATACAAAACACGCAATACCCACTGCAAGTAATACACATGGAAACGCAATATTTCCACCTCCGTTATGAGGTAGCTGTGGTGCTACTGGAGCGTATGGAATATATGCAATCATAATATATTCCTCCTTATCTTTTAGTTCAACGAAATCTCCAATGCCCAAACGAGCCTTGTTGATGCAAGATGCAATCCAACCAATCAAGTAGGCAGAAGGCTCGCCGCCGTGCTTCATATCAATAGCATCCTCGATGGCATCGCAGACGTGAGAAGCTTCATGACAACAAGTCCCCATCCTCATAGAATCCTTGCTTTCAAAATTAACAAATGAACAAAGCTTATTATTCGCCTTTTCTCTAACGTTATCGTAGGTTGCTGCGTCATAATTAGAGAAATCAACCCTCAAAACCTCGCCATTTCTACCTTCAAAACACTTGTTGGCATCCTCTTGGTTCATTCCAATAGCGACACATAACCTTCTTGGATAGATAACAGGGTCGTATTCGTAATATCCTTTTTTCTTCATATTCTCAACTATTTAAATTTCTCGAAATAGAACTCAATAGGTCTATCAAAGTGCTCTTCAATTAAACCATAAGCTAGCGACATCTTTACCTGAAAAGAAGCTTTGCCATTAAGAAGACCTTTCGCCTGTCTTGTAATCTCTGAGCGAAATTGTTCCAAACTCATATCACGCTTACGAAGATTGCAAGACCTGCAAGATGGCATATAGTTCTCCATACAGTCATCGCCATGGGAAACAACAAACTTGCCATCCTTGTCGCTCCAACGCGAGTAACACCCTCGATTCTTCGGGACGAGATGGTCAACCTGCATATCCTTATACTCAATGCTCTTGCCGCAATAAGCACAATGACCATCGTATTTGCGATATATTTTAAGTCTATCTTCTTTTTTCATAATCATTAATTATGTAACCTACCAATATGCCACTTTGAACAAACCTTGCATAAGTAAGGATGCCAACCAAGTGCCTTTAACTTCGGATTTTGATTCAGAAACTCCCAAGCATCATCCTCCGTCTCGTATGCGACCTTCGCCTTCCAGGAATGAACCTTCTTAGTCCAATGCTCAGGGTTCGGCTTAAACGGAGGTACTTTATTAGGATTGTGATGTCTTCTCATAGGCACTTGAATGAAACACTATTCAACGTCCTGTTCACCGCAATCTCCCTCTCGTTACACATGGTCCTCATGCATTCCAGGGCATCCTCGCGGACAGCAGTCATAATCTCGCTCATCGAAGCGGTGGCCGGAACAATATTCCCGTCAGCCTTCTTCTTCGTGATACGGGAGATAATCTCCTTGATATATTCCTTGTCTATCATAGAAATCTGTTTTATAACCGTTAATCATCAGGCTGAATGAAGCTCTCCGGCTGTTTGGCATCCTCCTCGCCGACAGGAGACTTGATGTCGTTGATGAGTACCTTCTCCTTCAGGTCATCCATCAGCGCGCCGTACACCTGGTACATATTGCCTTCCTGAGTTCTCTTCTTGAAGAATCCGTACCTCTCCCACATATCCCTTCCGAACTTCTGGATGGCAGGAATGTCCCTTTCGTCGATGTCGTTGAGCCTACAGAACTCGGTGAACCTCTCATAAAGGTCCTTCGACAGCATCCACGACGAAATCTCGTTTTTCGCCTCCGGGCTACTCCTCATGCTGTAGGCCATTACCCACGCACCGATAGGATGCTTGTCAAGAAGCGAGATGATCTTCCGCCTTAGACCTCCGCTTGTATCAGGGAAGCGGTACTTTCTTTTCTTCAGCTCCATCGCGCCCCGGAATATCCAGTTGAACACTCCGCTCAGTTCACCGGAGATTATCTTGCTCGCCAACTCCGGGTCCTGCCTGTCCTTGGAGATAGTCACATCGAAGTTGATGTACTGGAGACGCCTGACGAAACCGAGTGACGCATCTTCGGCGTTCGGCGGTTCGTTGAGACTGAAGATGAGGTAGGGGATTGAGTTTCCCTCAAGGATATCCCTGCCAAGCTTCCTCATAGGAACTGGCTCGCCACTCACGAGTCTCTTGAACATTCCGGTGTTCTTCTTTCCGAACTTCCTTGGGTCAGAATCGGATGACCAGTTGAAGATGGCGTTCCTGATAGGATACCTTCCCCTCATTCCCTCGTCGCCGTCGGCAGTGAGGTCTGCGTAGTCCATCTTGCTTATCCTGTCCTTGCCGAATATGTTGCAGGCAACGTCGAAGATGACGCTCTTTCCGTTGGCTCCAGTACCTACGAGCAGCAGGCACAGCTCAATCTTCGATGACTTCTTTCCCTCATACTGATTGTACGCAGTACCTCTCTGCGTCAGTCCCAGACCCAGGAACATCTGGAGAATCATCCTCGATGTCCTGTCAGGAAGAACCTCGTGTATGAAGTTCAGCCACCTGTCACACCTTGCCTTCGGATTGTAGTCGTATGGATGGTAGTATGTGACGTGATACTCCGGAGAGAAAGGCATCACCCTCGGATACTGCAATCCGCTTCCGAAGTCAACCACTCCGTTGGCGAATGCGACGATATCGAAGGTAGGTCTCAGTATGTTGTAGCATTCTATCACGTCAATGAACGACTTGTTCATCACCGTACTGATACCTAGCATCGGAGCCATTGCCAGGTCAAGAAGCAGCAGCTGGTAAGCCTGTTCCAGTACGATCTTCGGAACTGCTTCATATATCTTTCCGTTGAACATGTAGTAAGCACCGTTGTAGTACTTCACCGGAGCCTTCTTCGCAAGCATCCTCATCGACCTGATGAAGGAGGACTTCATCTTGTTGTACTTTTCCGAGTTCGCCTTGCCCCAGTCCTGACCCCTCAGCATATCGAAACCGTACTCTTCACGCCTCGAAAGCTCTAGAAGCTGGGCATGCAATGTATCTATAGCTATACCATTTTCCATTTATGTACAATAATAACATTAATTTTCCGTTATTGTGTAGGGTTAACCCCGATAAACAGGGACTTTCAGGAAGATATGTATATCTCTGAGCACCCTTACAATAAGTCGACTCTATAATAATACGACAATACAAAGATACGAAAAATATAATGAATATATCCTATAACCATAGTAAATAAAGAGTATAAATATACATATTGGATATACATTTGATGAATAATAGATATACATTTATGGTTTTGCTCACCAATATAGAAGTTAATGTTGCCAAATGTTAAAAATAGGTAGATGAATGAATATGCATAAATATGTTTTCGGTAGAAAAAGTAATTAAACCTTACAAGTAAGTTGAAAAATCGGAAGAAAAAAATTTTTAGATGAGGTGACTACCGCGCTGATTTATAGCTATATAAGGGGTAGTGGGGTCTGTTTTGAAAAGATAGGACAATATATGTTAGTTTACACTATATAAACCATCGCGAAACACTCATTTTAACACTTTTTAACATTGTTGGTTTATATTATAAACTAAAACGTTGTAACTCCTTAAATGTCAGTCACTTACAATGTATTTTAATTCCTTATTTTGCATAAATATCCACCGTGGAACACAAAAGTTTATTACACATTACTTGACTCAATAAATCTTTACCATATTTATTCTTGCATAAATATTCGGTGTTTAACATATTAAAGGTATTTTAACTAAATTAATAAAATAGTATTACATATATAGTTAAAATTATATATCATTAACTGACACTTTGGCAGTTCTAACTATCTGATTATTAACTAGTTACACGTTTGTAAAGATTAATGTTCGTTAACTTAAAAAGGTTATAAATTTAACAAATACTGACACTATGCGCTTTATAATGTATTGATTATTAGATAGTTACATTTTGCCATTTTGGCAGATGAGTTAAAATATTATAACATTAACATAAAATCACAAATGCTGCCATATAGTGGAATTATTACAAGCTTTATAACTAACTGATAATAAGATACTTACAAGATGTTAAATATATAAATAGGCTATTTTTAAACTGGTTGTTTGGTACGACCTTTGCAGTTATGTAGGTACAAGGGGATTTTCCTTTGCAACCATTTAAACAAATAGTCTATGGATAAAGAGACAAAAGGTGCTCAAGGTTACGAGCACACGAGCACAAAGGTAGCTAGTTATGTAAGCGAGTGCAAAAAGAGTGCGGTATTATCACAGAGTTTGGACGTACTCAATAGCTACAGAAAGAAATTGCTTTCTGAAACTACAGATAGCGAGTTGTTGGCAGCAAAGAAAGAATTAGAGAGTGCACGCACAAAGTTCAACAAACTCGCTACAAAGTACGTACTTTCAGATAGTGCGTACTGCAATCTACAGACAGAATGTGTGCGCACTGCGGTTAGTGAGTTTTCACGCACTCACAATTTGCCTAATTTCTTTGCGTGGTTTGATAATAACGGCAAAGATAAGCAAACTAATATAATAGATAGTTTGCAGCGTCTAGGTAGTAAGTTATCAGATTTGCACCACAAATTTGTAGGCGGTGCAAAGGTAGCTAAGAAAAAATCTGAAACTATCACAGATTTGCAGAAGCAAATTGCAGATTTACAGGCAAAGTTAGCGGCAGCGCAAAAGTAAGTAAACTTGATAGGTAGCGAAAAACTACCTATCTTTTACCCCTTACATTTTCCCCACTGACTATCTAGTAGTTAGCCAGTGGGAAATTTTACTCCAGGTTTTTCAACTTGGAGCGGATCGTCGTATCCTTATTTTTCCCACACGATTTTGGAAACCTTGTCGTGGTGTGTGGGCTTAACTCTGAGAGAGAATTTATTCTCCCTCAGGGGACTAATTGCCAAAATTCAAGAGAAGTATCTCAGTAAATCGAGAGTGCGAGAGGCACACCGAGATGGGAGAGAGTAACGAGTTACTCAGAGACATCCATCCGAGAGATACGCAAAAATTCCTGGCGTGAGCGTCGAATGAGATGAGACGGCACGACGGCTAGGGAATTTGTATCATCTAGCGAGATGAGAGTTTTAGAAAGAAATCATAATTCATATTCTATATGGTGTTGTGAGCCGTGCGGAGTGGTTATCCGTGAAATCACCGTGGATAATGTAGCTATATTCCACGTGAGGTATATCCGAAAAAAGAGAGCTATCTGAAATGTGTTGTCAGTTGGCACAGGTAACGTAATAGTTTGCAGCGAGAGAAACTGACTGGATGCAGTCCATAATAACTGTAGGGTGTGAGCCACGTAGTTAAGACAATAAAGATAAAACGTGGTGCAAAGATGCACATCCTGGCTAACGGGGCGGGGAGAAATCTCCGCTCTACAATTACAAACCATTTTAAAATTAGAATTATGAAAGAACAGATTTTGAAGAAGATAGGAAAGACGCTTGTGCGTATTAATGTAACAGACCAGAGTGCAGGGGATGCCTACGATGAACTCGTTAGCAGCAGTCCTCGCCTGTTTGGTATGCTTTCTAGTATCTACAGACTGAATGATGAAGAAGAAAGATTCGCTTGGTCTGCCGGAATTTAGTAGCCTAATCTCCCTACGTTTGTAGGGAACGAATAACCAAAAATATTAGAATTATGAGTACGATGAGAATTAAATGCCTCGATATGAAAGAGGTAGAGAGTATCATTGCAGATGCTCAGGAGATTTTAAGTCACGTAGAATTCGGGTCTTTGCAGAATGGTGTGCTTACATTATTCTGCGTGTTGTGAGCCTAAAATCCGTAGCCAGTACGATAATTGTCGTGTGTGGCTACGGAACAATTACCAATAAATTATAGATATGAAAACTAGACAGATTATTTATTCAAGTACGATAATTGTGCTTGGATTTATTCAGAGTGTGCCGGCATTTGTTATGCTGGCAAGTACGAATATTCTGATAATTCTGCTTGGAATTATTTGGGGTATTCTGCTTGGAATATTCTGGAGCAGTACGATAATAGGTAGATGGTATTTCCGTGAGCTGTGGCGATCCACGCTCCGCTTGGAAAGTTTCGTACTGCCTGGAGCGTGATGTATCTAGAAAGTACGAAAATTGTGCTTGGAAACATTCAGCCTAAAAACTGCTCATTCAATTTGGGCAGTACGATAATATAACCAATTAAATTACAGAATTATGAAACAGAATATTTTCGTGGCATTGTTTGCCGTAGTGTGCTTTGCATTGTTTGCAGTATCAATTACTCTGTATAATTGTCACAGAGCAAACGTGATGCTGAGAAAGACAGTTATTAGCCAGGCGAACGAGATTTCAGAGCTTAACGCCAGTTACACAGCAGAGAGGCCTACAACGTTCGTAGGTCTCAGAAAGTAGCCAAAACAGAGAGGAGTTTCCGCTCCTCTCTTCTATTAACCAAAAATATTGAGAATATGTACAAGACAATTACAAAGGAATTAAGCAAGTGTGAGTTAATTGATATCATGATGGGCATGGACTGCGAGGAAGATATGTGTACACACACATCTATCCAAAGAGTTCTATGTCCTATACAGGCGTGCGATGAGTTCGGCGGCGATCCTGAGGATTCACGTCCTCTGCTGCCGGGAACATACCTGGCTGTATATCATGACGAGATGGAGGATGAGCCGTTTCCTATGTTTGCAAAGAATTGCGCCCACATCATTACAGATGAGGACAAATGTCAGATGCTCATAAACGGAGACGGCTGCATTCTGATTTTCCTGCTCAACAAGTACGAGTAGCCAAAAATGTGCTCAGGCATTTTCCTGGGCATACTATGTAAAACCATTAAACAAATCGAATTATGTTAGACAAGAAATCACAGAAGAATTTTGAGCGTGCGCTTATGCATGAGATGGAGAAGATCAAGATTGCTGCACGCCAGTGGCACAACAACAATACCAGAGGCTACAGGGATTTCCGTAGCAAGGAGGCTATCTCCAAGAGTTTCTCTGAGATTGCAGTATTGTGCATGAGCTGAAATGTGCGTGGCGGTTGTCACGCATACTATTCACCAAAAATTATAGATTATGATAGATGAAGAATACAAGAAGAATGTAGAGTACATGAACTCTGTCATCCTGCCACGATTGCAGGAGACTCAGAGAGAAGTATTGAAAAATCCATCAAGGCTCACTCTTGACATCAGCGTGAGAAACGACAACGGCGAAGGGTATATCAGTTCTTTTGCCTGTGTCAGAAATAGCATGGGAGGAGAAATAACGGATACCTGTTATCCACGTTTCATCTGCGCAGACAGCAAAGAGGAGATGGACGAGCTCTTCAACGAGCTTAAAGAGTTCATCAAGAAGTACTCAGCCTGAAAATTGAGGGAGTTTTATCTCCCTCTCCTACAAACCAAAAAATGTAGAATTATGAGCAAATGGGTACAATTCTATCACAAGATCAATAAATTTGACCTTGTGAATATGAGATTTACAGAGGATTTCAGTATCGTTGAAATGGTGGGCATGGATTCTGTCATGCCTATCGACGGCAGATTGAGTCTGTCATCCATACGAGCTGAGATACAGAAGAAAATCGAGAGAATGAAGAAAATCGAGAGTTTCGACCCTTGTGCGTTCTCCATCCTCACCGGCAGTTCTATCCTGAATGCTTCAGAAAGTCCGGTGTACAATCTCTGAGCCAGAACTGGGCAGTACGATAATGTGCTGCCTGCCATTAACCAAAACAGAATATATTATGAGTAAGAAAAAAGTTGCAGGTCTTGAGAGACCTTACTCTCCTCGCAAATTAGGAGAGTTATTGTGTGAATACATCGTGCAGGGTGGATTTGAGGAGAGCGCAAAGCTTGATTATTTCTCCCCAAGCGATGATGATGTGACCGAAATCAAGAAAGAGACTTTTGACGTACTCTCTATTACTGAGTTCGGTTCAAATGAGGGAATTTACACGTCTTTCTACATTGATTATCCTGGAGAAAAGCGCATACGTCTGATGTGCGCCAAAACTTTGGGCGAGTCAAAGGAAGATTATGTAAATATGCATATAATGGGAGCTAACATTTGCTACTCTTTTATCAAATTCGTAAATAGAAATCGGGACAGCTTTATATGGTACGGTTACTATGTCTATTATGCAATAGATAAAGGAGAGAAAAAATATTGCTGGTGTCATTCTATCGAGAGCGTTTATAATAACGCTGACGACATTCTACAGAAGCATCCTAATGCGAGAGTATACTACATTGATTGTCAAACTCGGAAGAAGTATGGGTACAACTTCTAGCCAAAACTGCGGGGCACGTCCTGTGTCCTGCTTCTATTATTAACCAAATCAAAATTAGAATTATGACAGACGGAGACAGAAGGTTCCTTGCCAGGCTCGTAGCGAGCCACAAGGCAGTTATCAGTGAGGAGTGTACGAAAAAGAGACTCGATAAAAGTGAGTATTTTAGACGTACGGCACGAGTAGACAGAAAAGCTCATGAGATTGAGCAATCGTGCATGCGTCCACGCAAATTCTAGCCAACATTCTGTGCGGTCTATCTGCACAGAAACCATGTTTAACCATTTTAATTAGTAGAATTATGGAACGATATTCATGTAAGCAGCTGAAATCGCTTGTAGCAAGCGGTGTGGCAAAGGATGTAACCTACGCAGACAGAAGAAGTGAGATTCCTGAGAGTTATACTCAGATCGGGTATGCAGCAGGAATCTACGGTTGCAACGGAATGTTATTGAAGGGCGAGAGCGGACAGCTATACGCCGTGACAGGCAGAACATCTGCCATCTACATTTTTTAGCCTAAAATCTCTCCATTCGCTTGGAGAGTACGATTATTAACTAAATATTAGAATTATGATAACGGATTACTACACAGCCGTACACTGGCTAAAAAGTGCGTTCATCCTCTGTAACGAGATTGTAGAGAATGACGAATCAGTGATTGAAAACATCGAGTATCCAGAGTGGGCAAATGGCGATGAAGAAGAAAGGAACAGAATCGAGATATTCCAGTGGTTCCTCACTAACATGAGCGAAGAGGATAAGGAATGGATGCAGAAGAATTTCCCTGATCTTATCTTCTCTTACTCAGACAAGCTTGACTTGTGGATTCTTTGCGTAGATCACTTCGGAACGATGTGGAAAGGAGTCCCAACGACTACCAACTGCGAGAATGCGGCAAAGGCTAGCCAGCTGCCGTAGCCAAACCAATCCTCACTCTTACGAGTGGGGATTTCTATTAACCAAACAGATTGAAATATGAAGAAAATTGAGATTACGAGAGCCGGCATGGGCGAGAAATGCCCATATCCGAAGTTCAGCAAATTGCTTGCAAAAGGCTACATAATGTGCCATCGCTGCAAGCATTGTGCTGAAATTATCAGTGAGACAGAAATAATGTGTAACTATAATTAATCTATAATTATGAGTGAATTAGAGAAAATCCTGAATGACGATTTACTGAAGTGTGAAATCATCGAGTCTTCAGAGAATGCGGCAAGACGCGTGGATCTTATCAAGTGGACACACGACAATACATTCTCAGTAGCTGAGGTGAATAAGGATACCGGTAAACTAGAGGTTACAGATGTTCCTGGGACAGATGAGCTTGAAGCATACAAGCATTTCTACAGAAAATGTGGCGATATCGCCATAATTAGCTAAAACTCCCCACGATAATGTGGGGAACCATTACGAACCATTTAAAAATAGAATTATGGCAAAGAAAATTTATGCGCTCTATCGCACAGACAAATGGCATACATACGATAGCCGTGAATTACTTGTTGTAGCAGGTAGTATCAGGAGATGTTGTAAGGTAGCCAAGGACGATGGAGCGACAAAAGAGCAGATTGAGGATTTGCGCGGTTACCGCCATCAATCCCAGTGTACCAACGAAACCGATTACGAGTACGACATTGACACGTACACGCTCAATGAGAGTTTAATCAGCTAAAATCCCTCTTCGGAGGGAACCATTATCAACCATTTAAACAGATGAATTATGGAAAAGAATATTGTAGAAGTTGTTATGAACAACAAGGGTGAAGTTATCGGGAAGTAGCCGATTATATCGGTGTGGCAAGTTTTGCCGCGGTTATCGAGAGCCTCTATCGTGAGTGTCTTGAAAATTTCGATGACGCAGAGGATCTGGAAGAATACATTGCTGATGTATTCGAAAAGAATATCCAGTCTCTTGCGTGGGAGTTTACCCACAAGGTAAACAGAGAGATGAAGAAATATCTCCATCTTAACGACCAGCGCATGGATGGAAATTTTGCCAATCTGTATAACGATTATCCCAGACACGTTACAGGTACGTTCTGGGCGACGGACTACGATGGCGACGATTACTACGATTTGTATCCTGCTATGGTAGCCAGACTTGATGCCGCAGAAGACAGCGAGCAGGCGAACAAGGACAGAGCGTACCTAGAGGAATGGTATTTCAAAGCCTTCGGTACGTACAACATCGAGTACAATTTCTCGAACGAGCTTGAAGAGATTTACTCTATGATGGAGGAAGATTATGAGGAAGCCTAACAATATCCCCTAGCATGGGGATATTCAATGTTAAACCATTTAAATGAGATTAGATATGAGTTACGAATTTGCAAAGAAGGAAATCGGTGATTACAGAATCACCATTTACCAGGACGAAGATGCTGAATGTCCTTGTTCTGCTTGGGATTTGGCTGGTGTGTACCTTTGGGATTATTCCTGTTGTGGTCGTGGCAGATTAAGTGATGCCTGCAACTGGGAAGAATTGTTCGGGAAAAACGACACCAGCAACCACAGCTTGGAGGATGCTCTTCGTGAGCTTGTCTATAAGTATGTTCCACAGAATCGTCTTGTAAAATATCTGAAGAGCAACAAGCATCGCTCTGCCAAATTATCGTATGATAGAAGCTCTCATGTTTGGGAACTTGATTATTACGACAGCAGAGGGGCGTACAAGACTTCGGTAGAGTTTACTCCTGACGAAATCAAGAACTATGACATGAGAGCAGAGATGATTGAGCCTATGAACAACGAGGACTTGATCTGGCTGCTTGATGACATATCTTACGAAATCGTGATATACGAGTGGTCTTCCACAGGATACTGCCAGGGAGACTACGTAGAAGGTGTTGCCTATTGTGACAAGGAGCGCTTCAAGAAGATGGTGGATACGAATACCAAGAACTGGAAAAATCGTTCCATCGAGCTGTTTGAGAGCGAAGTCAAGGATATTGGTATGTGGATGTGGGGTAACGTAAAAAGTTACGTCCTAGAAAAGAAACGCCCGTATACAAAATTGTACGAAGACGGTAAATCTTCTGATTCCTACGAGTGGGAGCAGATTGAATCCTGTTGCGGAGAGTACTTCGAAGATGCTGATGACCTCATCGAAGAGGTTATCAAAGAACACGGCTTACAGCCGAAAGATGCAGCCTAACAAGGGGAGCTTGCATGCTCCTCTTCCATTAACCAAATTACAAAGAATTATGAAATTGAAACTTTATCATGACACAAGAAAGAAGTTCCGTGACTGCGTGGATGCGTGGACAATCTACGTTCCTTATCCGAAGTGGCTTAGAGAAAAGACATACGGTACAATTGGAACATTCCTCGGATGCACTCCAACGGAGACGGGAATGATACGGTGCATCTGGGAGCACGACGAAAGAAGATGTGGACGCCCGTATTTCGGCAAGAAGATTGATCCGAAGGATACACCTAAAGCATTTCAGGAAATTTTCTACAACATGGAGAAGCTTTGGAACGAGGCAATCACCAAGAACACGAATGAAGCGTGGAAAGCATGGAGCGAAGCCTAAAATTGGTAGCCAGTTGGCTACCTACCAATAACCAAATACAGAGAATTATGGAAAGAATAACATTTGTTGAAAAAGGCAGTAGAACCATCTACAGACTTGGCAGACGTATAGTATGCTACAGAGATGGTTACAGAGTTTATTTCGGTAAGCCATCAGATGTTACACACAACACGTTCGATGCACTATCAGAGAGTATAGCACATGAGTATTGCCTGAAAGTTTGTGAGCGTAAAAAGTGGGAGAGGGTAAAATACAACAACCCCATAGCCTATAACGCCAACAGATTGTTGAGCGCATTAGCCTAAAAGATAGCCTCCTGGCTATCACTATTAACCAATTATAGATAATTATGATTATAGATGAAATTTTAGACAGAAGGGGCGGCAGGAAATTTGTTGCAGATGAGTTTAAGCGATACGTCTTGAAGGAATCCGTTTATTTCGGGTTCAAGTATTTCTCAGAAGCATACAGCAAGTCTTCTGACACAGATAGGGAGTATTTCGTAAAACGTGCCATTATCAAGTATATAGTGGAAAACGGATACAATATTAACATTATCAATTTTGTCCTTGCCGTAGATTGGACTTAGCCTGAATAGTACGCACATTCTGCGTACTTCCATTATTAACCAAATTATCAAGAATTATGAAGAGATATTACGTATCAGTCACAGAGACTTTAAACAAGGTAGTGAGTGTTGATGCCGAGAGCGAGAAAGAAGCTAAGCAGAAAGTTCAGGAGGCCTATGATAATAGCGATATTATTCTCGGCTCTGATAATTTTGCGGGCGAGACGATAGAAATCGAAGAAGATGACCAGTATTACAAATCTACCGACAACGAGTATGACGGATATTATCAGCACATCGACTAGCCAAACGGGGGAGAGTAATCTCCCTGCCAATAACCAAAACATTATAGATATGAAGAAAATCGAGGTAGGAATGAGAGTGTACTGTGATATACATTCTCAGTCAGAGGAGCACATCGTGACTCACGTTTCAGAGGAAAGAGGATTCGCTGGAATTGATAACGAATACTGGTGGCCCATAGACCAGTGCTTCCCTTGCGATGAAGTAACATTGCCTAAAAAGCGCAGCTAAGGACTGCGCACAATAACCAAAACAAGAAGAATTATGAATGAAGACAGAATCCTAAGTATGTTCTTTGAGAAAGCCAGATGGCAGTATGCTATCGAGAAAGGCTTATTCAAGGACATGAACAAAGCAGTAATGTATCAGCTTACGACACCGAAGGCTCGTCTGGCTATGTATCAGAGGATCAAGAGCGGCAATTACAAGATAATGCCGCCGCATACAGCAAAAATTCCAAAAGACAACGGAGATTTCCGTACTGTCTACGTGAATGAACCTGTAGACAGAATCCTACTGAGCATAGCCAACGACCTCCTGTTCGAGCTGATGCCAGAGATGGTGCATCCACGCTGTACGTCATACCAAAAGGGTATCGGCTGCGGTCGTGTGGTGCAAGAAGTGTCTCGGATAATATACTCGGCAGATGGTAAAATCATCGGGTGGAAAGGCGACTTCTCCAAGTACTTTGATTCTGTGCCTATCCGGTTCATCGACTGGGTATTCGACAAGGTAGAGGAGAAGTACGGAAAATCTGCGCTGATAGATGTCATTCGTGACTACTATCATACAGATATCTATTTTGATGAGGACAACAACCTCTGTGAGAAGTATCAGTCCCTCAAGCAGGGATGCTCTGTTGCTGCATGGCTGGCTGATGTCATTCTCTATCATCTTGACGACAAGCTATCTAAGCTTAACGGATATTACGTCCGCTATTCAGATGATACGCTGTTTGTCGGTGAAGACTATGAGGAAGCCATGGATATCATGAAGAGCGAGCTGGAGATGATGCAGATGACGCTCAACCCGAAGAAGGTTGAGTATCTTGACGCTAATCACTGGTTCAAGTTCCTCGGATATTCCATCAAGGGTCACAATATCTCCCTGTCATCCACACGTATCAAGACCTTTCAGAAGGAGATTGAGAAAAGGACGATAAAGAAGCGTGACACCACGATAACGAAAGCCATCAATTCAGTCAACAGGTATCTCTACAAGGGGTACTGCGATTATTCCTGGGCTACTCAGGTTCTTCCGGTCA